>Ga0182737_1000274_pt1 | contig 86030 bp, 86 predicted proteins | sample eDN5th30CBELigOP_FD_128878 | JGI IMG/M metagenome (GOLD analysis project Ga0182737, IMG submission 128878) | Enriched Organic Plus compost microbial communities from Emeryville, California, USA - eDNA 5th pass 30_C BE-Lig OP (version 2) (version 2) ... | reverse complement strand
CTCATCGAGCAGGCGCAGAAGGCCTTCGACGAGGAGGAGGCGCGCAAGACCGCCGAGAAGCTCGCCGAGGGCGCGTTCACGCTCGAGGACTTCCTCGAGCAGCTCCAGCAGGTCAAGAAGATGGGCTCCCTCAAGTCGATGATGGGCATGCTGCCCGGCGGCAAGGGCATGCGTGACGCGATCGAGAACTTCGACGAGTCGGAGGTCGGCCGCACCGAGGCGATCATCCGCTCGATGACGCCGACGGAGCGCCGGCAGCCCCGGGTGCTCAACGGCTCGCGCCGGCTGCGCATCGCGCGCGGCTCCGGCGTGACGGTGACCGAGGTCAACCAGCTCATGCAGCGCTTCGAGCAGGCCGCGAAGATGATGAAGTCGGTCGCGAAGGGCCAGATGCCGCAGATCCCGGGCGTGACGCCGGGCATGCGGATCGGCGGCGCCGGCGGCGGCAAGGGCTCCGGCAAGGGCAAGAAGGGCTCCCGCTCGGGCAACCCCGCGAAGCGGGCCGCGGAGAACGCCGCGCTCGCGGCGGGCGTCAAGCCCGGCGGCGCCTCGGGCGGCGGTGCGGGCTTCGGCCTCGGCGCGGGCGCGCCGGCAGCGCCCGCCGGACAGCAGGGTCCGAGCGAGGAGGAGCTCGCCGCCCTGCAGAAGTTCCTCGGCCGCTGACACGCGGCCGATCCCGAGTCGCCGAGCGCTCTCCGACGGGCGCGGCAACCGCGCTCCGGCGGGTCGAGGGACGCGTTCCCCGATACCTTGGGGTCATGGACGACGACGTTCTGGATCGGGGCATTCGGGGGATCGCGGCGGCGCTGCGCGCGGGCGAGGCCACCGCGGCCGGGCTCGCCGAGGCGGCGCTCGCGCGGATCGAGGCGCGCAACGGGGGCGAGCCGTCCCACGACGGCGCGCCGGACGCGATCAACGCCTGGACCCGCGTCGATCCCGGCGCCGCGCGCGCCCAGGCCGCCGAGGCGGACCGGCGCCTCGCCGCCGGCGACCCCTCGCTCCTGCTCGGCGTGCCCGTCGGGCTCAAGGACCTCTACGCCGTCGCCGGCCAGCCGCTCACCGCGTCCAGCCGCGTGCTGGCCGGCCACGTCGCGGACCGCGACGCCGCGGCCTGGGCGGCGCTCGCCGCCGCCGGCGCCGTGTACCTGGGGCACACGCACACGCACGAGTTCGCCGCCGGCGGCACGACCGACCAGGTCGGCAACCCGTGGGCGCCGGAGCTCAGCGCCGGCGGCTCGAGCGGCGGCTCGGCCGCGGCCGTCGCGGCCGGCATGGCGCCGCTCGCGCTCGGCACCGACACGGCCGCCTCGCTGCGCGTCCCCGCGGCGTTCTGCGGCGTCTCGTCCTTCAAGGGCTCGTTCGGCCGCTCGCCGATGGACGGCGTGCTGCCGCTGTCGATCACGCTCGACCACACGGGGCCGATCGCGCGCACTCTGGACGACTGCGCGATCGTGTTCGAGGTGCTCTCCGGCGCACCGCGGGCGCGCGACCCCTTCGGCGTCGGCGCGCGCCCCGCGGTCGCCGCGCCCGGCCCCGCCGATCTCCGCGGCGTGCGGATCGCGCTCACCGATCGGGTCGAGACGATCGGCACCGATGTCGACCCCGACATCCTCGGCGGCTACGCCCGCGCCCGCGGCGCGCTCGCGGAGCTCGGCGCGGAGCTCGTCGAGCTGCCCGCCGCCGCGCGGTTCTCGTTCGCCGACTACGACGCGATCCTCATCGCCGAGGCGCGTCGCGCGCACGCGCCGTTCGCCGACCGGGTCGACGACTACCGTCCGAGCACCCGCGAGTTCCTCGCGCACGGCACGCCGCCGATGCCGGTCGACGCCTACCTCGCCGCCCAGGAGCGCCGGGTCGCCGCGACGGCGGCGTGGGAGGCGTGGTTCGCCGAGCACCGGATCGACGCGATCCTCGAGCCGACGACCGCGACGAACCCGGGCCTCCGCGGCCACGGCTACGACGCCGGCCAGCCGATCGGCGGCGTCGACCCGCTCACCTGCTTCACCGCGACCTGGAACGTCACGGGCTCGCCCGTCGCCGCGCTCCCGGCCGGCGTGGGCGTGCGCTCCGGCCTCCCGGTCGGCATGTCGCTCGTCGGCCCGGGCGACTCGGACGCCCGGGTGCTCGCGATCGGGATCGCCCTGCAGTCGCTGCTGGGGGTGCCGCGCCCGCCCCTCGCGGCCTGATGGTTCTGACGCTCATAACCACCGGTACAGTGACGGCATGACGAACGACCGGCCCGTGCGCATCGGCGTGCAGTACCTCCCGCAGCACGCGCCGAACTACTCGCTCATCCGCGACGCGGTGCTGCGCGGCGAGGACGCCGGCGTCGACGTGGCGTTCAACTGGGACCACTTCTTCCCGCTCTCCGGCGATCCGGACGGCTACCACTTCGAGTGCTGGACGATGCTCGCCGCCTGGGCCGAGCGGACCGAGCGCATCGAGCTCGGGCCGCTGGTGACCTGCAACTCCTATCGCAACCCGGAGCTGCTCGCCGACATGGTCCGCACCGTCGACCACATCAGCGCGAAGGGCGGCGCGGGCCGCGTGATCCTCGGCATCGGCTCGGGCTGGTTCGAGCGGGACTATCTCGAGTACGGCTACGAGTTCGGCACGGCGGGCTCGCGCCTCGACGACCTCGCCGAGTCGCTGCCACGGATCGAGTCGCGCTTCGCGAAGCTGCATCCGAGACCGACCCGCGAGGTGCCGATCATGATCGGCGGCTCGGGGGAGCGCAAGACGCTCCGGCTCGTCGCGCAGCATGCCGACATCTGGCACACGATGTACAAGCCGGACGAGTTCGCCCGCAAGCTCGACGTGCTGAAGGGCTGGTGCGAGGAGGTCGGCCGCGAGCGCTCCGAGATCGAGATCTCGATCGGGCGCTGGGCCTTCGAGGGCTTCGACCGCGAGCTCATGGACGACGCCTACGCGAAGGGCGTGCGGCTCTTCACGCTCGGCGCCGACGGCCCCGACTACGTGCCGAACGACCTCGAGCGCTACCTCGCCTGGCGCGACGACAAGAACGCCTGACCCGCCGCGGCGACGGCGAGCGGGATGATTCGCCAGGGCGCCCGCGTTCTGGCAGAATGGTTCATCGGTTCGACCGGCCCGACCCTCTATCTGGCCGACGATCCACCAGGCTTCCCCGTCGGCGTGCACCCCACGCCCCGACGAGCGGCACACGAACACGCGTCCCATTCAGGAGAACACTCTTGGCAGTCAAGATCCGACTCAAGCGGCTCGGCAAGATCCGCGCCCCGTACTACCGCATCGTCGTCGCCGACTCGCGCACCAAGCGCGACGGCCGCGTCATCGAGGAGATCGGGAAGTACCACCCCACCGAGGAGCCCTCGTTCATCGAGGTGAACTCGGAGCGCGCCCAGTACTGGCTCTCCGTCGGCGCGCAGCCGACCGAGCAGGTCGCGGCGATCCTCAAGCTCACGGGCGACTGGGGCCGGTTCAAGGGCGACAAGAACGCCGTGTCGACCGTCAAGGTCGCCGAGCCGAAGGCCGCGTTCGTCGTCGACGAGAAGAAGAAGCCGGTCCTCGTGCCCAAGGCCGAGAAGAAGGTCGAGCCCGTCGCGGAGGCGCCGGCGGAGGCCGAGGCGCCCGTCGAGGCGGCGGAGGCCGCTGGTGACGAGGCTGCGGCCGAGACGATCGAGGCGCAGGCCGAGGCCGTGCAGGAGTCGGCCGAGGCGGAGGCCGAGGCGGTCGAGGGCGTCGAGACGCCCGAGGCCCCGGCCGACGAGTCCTGAGCCCCTCGGGATCCGCCGCACCATGACCCGCCTCTCGGACGCGCTGACGCACCTCGTCAAGGGGATCGTCGACCACCCGGACGACGTCGCCGTCGAGTCCTCGGACTCCTCGCGCGGGGAGCTGCTCGAGGTGCGCGTCCATCCGGACGACCTGGGCCGGGTCATCGGTCGCGGCGGACGGACGGCGAAGGCGCTGCGCACGGTCGTCGGCGCGCTCGCCGACGGGGACCGCGTCCGGGTCGACGTCGTCGACACCGACCACTGAGGTGGCCAGGCCCGAGCGACCGCCCGGGACCGAGCTGCGCGTCGGTCGGGTGACGAAGGCGCACGGACTCAAGGGCGCGCTGAAGCTCGACCTGTACACGGACGATCCCGCGCGGCGCTTCGTTCCGGGCGCGACCTTCGCGCTCCAGGTGCCGGAGACCAGTCCCTGGCACGGGCGGCGGCTCGAGCTCGTCGAGCTCAAGTGGTTCAACGGCGTCCCCGTCGCGTTCTTCGACGGCGTGACCGACCGGACGGCGGCCGAGTCCCTCGTCAAGGCGGTGCTCTGGGTGGAGGTCGCCGCCGACGAGCCGCAGGAGGAGGACGCCTGGTACTACCACCAGCTGGTCGGGCTGCGGGTGGTGCGGGCGTCGGACTCCGGGGACCGGGTGCTCGGCACGGTCGCGCGCGTCGACGAGTTCCCCGGACAGGACCTGCTGGCGGTCGACACCGGCTCCGGCGAGGTGCTCGTGCCCTTCGTCAAGGCGATCGTCACCTCGGTGGACCTCGAGGCGGGCACGATCGCCGTCGACCCGCCCGGCGGCCTCTTCGACGACGCGGCAGACTGATCGCATGCGGATCGACGTCGTCACGATCTTCCCGGAGTTCTTCTCCGTGCTCGACGTGTCGCTCATCGGCAAGGCGCGCGAGGCCGGCGTGCTGTCGGTCGCGACGCACGACCTGCGCGACTGGACGCACGACCGCCACCGCACGGTCGACGACACCCCCTACGGGGGCGGCGCGGGCATGGTGATGCGCCCCGAGCCCTGGGGCGAGGCGCTCGACGCGCTCGTCGGCGAGGGGACGAACGTCGTGTTCCCGACCCCCGCCGGCACGCCGTTCACCCAGGCGACGGCTCGCTCGCTCGCCGGAGCCTCGCACCTCGTCTTCGCCTGCGGTCGCTACGAGGGGATCGACCAGCGGGTCGTCGAGCACGCCTCGAGCGTCGCGACCGTGCACGAGCTGAGCCTCGGCGACTACGTGCTGAACGGCGGCGAGGTCGCCGCGATGGCGATGATCGAGGCGATCGGCCGACTCGTGCCGGGCGTCGTCGGGAATCCGTCCTCGCTCGAGACCGAGTCGCACGAGGACGGCCTGCTGGAGGCGCCGAGCTACACCAAGCCGGCCTCGTGGCGCGGGCTCGAGGTGCCCGAGATCCTGCTCTCCGGCCACCACGCCCGGATCGAGGCGTGGAAGCGCGAGCAGCAGGAGGCGCGCACGCGCCGGGTCCGCCCCGACCTGCTGCCGCCGCTCGAGGGCTGAGGAGGCCGTCAGCCCAGCGAGACCGGGTTCGCCCCGTCGCTGAGGATGAGCGGCCCGTCCTCGGTGACCGCGATCGTGTGCTCGCTGTGCGCGGCCCGGGAGCCGTCCCGGGAGCGCAGCGTCCAGCCGTCCTCGTCGGTGACGATCCGGTCGGTGGTCAGGCAGAACCACGGCTCGATCGCGAACACCAGGCCGGCGCGCAGCGGCCAGCCGCGGCCCGGACGCCCGTCGTTCGCCACGTGCGGCTCGCCGTGCATCTCGCGGCCGACGCCATGCCCGCCGAAGTCCAGGTTGACCTTCAGCCGGTTGCGCTTGGCCACCTCGCCGATCGCATGGCTCACGTCGCCCATCCGATTGCCGACGACCGCCTTCGCGATGCCGGCCGCGAGCGCCTCCTCGGTGATCGCGATGAGCCGCTCGTCCTCCGGTCGCGGCGTGCCGACGACGAACGAGACGGCGGCGTCGGCCACCCAGCCGTCGACGGAGGCGGCGAAGTCGAGGGTCACCAGATCGCCGTCGGCCAGCCGGTAGTCGTGGGGGAGGCCGTGCAGCGCGGCGTCGTTGACGGAGGTGCAGAGCACCTTCCCGAAGGGGGAGGCGCCGAACGAGGGGTGGTAGTCGATGTAGCAGGACTCGGCCCCGCGTCGCCGGATCATCTCGTGGGCGAGCGCGTCGAGGTCGAGGAGGTTCACCCCGACGCCGGCGGCCGCGCGGGTCGCCTGCAGCACCTCGGCGACGAAGGCGCCCGCGGGTCGCATCGCCTCGATCTCGGCGGGGGTCCGGAGCTCGATCACCAGTCGATGCTACGGGGTGGCGCCCCGGGCCGCGGCGTCCGGGGCGTGCGGCGCGATGATCCCGACGATGATCTGCTTCGCCGCGTCGATGAACCGGGGATCGGCGTCCCGCGAGCGCAGGAACGCGCGACGGGTCACGGCGTCGGCGCACTCCAGCGCGATCGCCGTCGCGAAGGCGAGGTCGTCCGTCGCCGCGAAGCCGTAGCGCTCGACGAGGATCGAGTCCAGGCGGAGCGCGAACCACTCGTTGTTCGAGGACTCGCGATGGGCGAAGCGCATGGCGACGACGTCGCCGAAGCGGATGACGCGGAACGCCGGCACCGAGACGGCCAGCGCGGCGTAGGTGTCGACGCAGAGTCCGGCGAACGCCGTCCAGTCCTCGGGCGGGCGCTCCTGCAGCGCCTCGGCGATGCCGGCCGAGTACCGCTCGCGGTTGCGCTCGGCGAGGGCGATGAGGACGGCGTCCGCGTTCGGGAAGTAGCGGTAGACGACGCCGACGGAGGAGCCGGATCGCTCGGCGATGGCGCTCGTCGTCATCGCCGCGATGCCCGAGGCCTCGACGATCTCGGCGGCAGCGTCGAGCAGCGCGTCGACGCGCGCATGCCCGCGCTGCTGGACCGGCGTCGTGCGGGATTCGAGCGCCGAGTCTTGCGTGCTGCTCATGGATGTCCTTCTCCCAGGCTAGCGCGGTCGCGCCGCCCGCCCCGCGCGCGAGGCCGTTCGACGGGCCGAGCCGGATGTGGCAGAATAGACGATCGTGCTCGCGCGGGGCTCTGCCGCAGGGGATGCCGTGACCGCGCCGAACACCACCACACCTTGACGAGCGTCCGACCTGTGGCGGCCGCGGGAAGCGAATCCATCATGCACGTCCTCGACGACATCGACGCCGCCAGCCTCAAGCGCGACGTCCCCGACTTCCGCCCCGGCGACACCGTCAAGGTGCACGTCAACATCGTCGAGGGCAACCGCTCCCGCATCCAGGTCTTCCAGGGCGTCGTCATCGCGCGCTCGGGCGAGGGCATCCGCGAGACCTTCACCGTCCGCAAGGTGAGCTTCCAGGTCGGCGTCGAGCGCACCTTCCCCGTGCACTCCCCCTCGATCGACCACATCGAGCTCGTCACGCGGGGCGACGTCCGCCGCGCCAAGCTCTACTACCTGCGCGGTCTGCGCGGCAAGAAGGCGAAGATCAAGGAGAAGCGCGAGAGCTGAGCCCTCGCGTCCGGGCGTCGGCGCCCATTTCCAGCGTCCGAGTGACAGGCTAGGCACGTGAGCGAGACCGACCTGCCCGAGGCTCGTCCGGTCCAGCGGCACGGGCGCCGGCGCAGCGGCTGGCTCGGCTTCGTCCGAGACCTGGCGATCATCCTCGTGATCGCCTTCCTCGTCTCGTTCCTGCTCAAGACCTACCTCATCCGGTCGTTCTACATCCCGTCGTCGTCCATGGAGGCGACGCTGCAGATCAACGACCGCATCATCGTCAACGAGCTGGTGCCGAACGCGATGCCGGTCCAGTACGGGGACGTCGTCGTCTTCCGCGACCCCGGCGGCTGGCTCGGGCCGCAGCCGCAGCCCGAGCCGAACTGGTTCCTCGCCGCCTTCGACTGGCTCGGCTCGCTCATCGGGGTGACGGCGTCCGACTCGAACGACCACCTCATCAAGCGCGTCATCGGCCAGGCGGGCGATCACGTCGTCTGCTGCAGCCCGACCGGCAACCTGACCGTCAACGGCGTCCCCCTCGACGAGCCCTATCTGAAGATCGCGTCGGGCCAGAACGCGGCGCCCGAGGCGTTCGACGTCGTGGTGCCGCGCGACTCGATCTGGGTGATGGGCGACAATCGCTACAACTCGAAGGACTCGCTCGGCCACATCGACGACCCTGGCGGCGGCTTCGTGCCGATGTCGACGGTCGTCGGCAAGGCCCTCGTCATCAGCTGGCCCGTGAACCGGTGGCGCGTCCTCGACAACTACCCGCTCACCTTCGCCGGCGTCGCCGAGGCCCGGGAGCCGACCGATCCGGTGGCGGCGGGCTCCTCGGCCGTCGCGGATGTGCAGGGGACCGGGGCGCGGTGACCGTCCCCACCCTCGAGGTCGAGCTGGAGCTCATCGCCGGCGTCGCGCTCGGCGGGCTCGTCATCGGCGTGGACGAGGTGGGCCGCGGCGCGGTCGCGGGCCCCGTCGCCGTCGGCGCGGTCGCGCTCGATCCGAGGCTCGTCGCGATCCCCGATGGCCTGCGGGACTCGAAGCTCCTGACCGAGCCGCGGCGCGAGGCGCTGCACCCGGTCGTCTCGGTGTGGGGGACCGCGCGCGCCGTCGGGCTCGCCTCCTCGGAGGAGGTCGACGCCGTCGGCATCATCGCGGCGCTCGGGCTCGCCGGCGCTCGGGCGCTCGTCGCGCTCGGCGAGGCCGGCATCGCGGTGGGCGCCTCGGCGGTGCTCCTCGACGGCTCGCACGACTGGCTGACGCCCGCGCTCCCCGCGGCCCCCGCCGTGCGCACGCGCGTCAAGGCGGACCGCGACTGCGCCTCGGTCGCGGGTGCCAGCGTGCTCGCGAAGGTCCATCGCGACAGACTGATGGCGACCTCCGACATCGACCATCCGGGATACGGCTGGGCCCGGAACAAGGGGTACGGCGCGCCGGAGCACCTCGCCGCGATCCGCGCCGTCGGACCGAGCCCGCTGCATCGCCGTTCCTTCCTCTCGAACCACGTCCCGCCCGCGGAGGACGCGCTCGTCACGGCCTAGACTTGGCGCATGGATGAGGACGACTTCGAGGACTACGACCGGGAGGTCGAGCTCGCGCTGTACCGCGAGTACCGGGACGTCGTCGGCCAGTTCCGCTACGTGATCGAGACCGAGCGCCGGTTCTACCTCGCGAACGAGGTCGCGCTCGAGCGCAAGGACACCGAGCACGACTTCTACTTCGAGCTGACGATGCACGATGTCTGGGTCTGGGATGTCTATCGCTCCGACCGCTTCGTCAAGTCGGTGCGGGTCCTGACCTTCAAGGACGTCAACATCGAGGAGCTCTCCGCGCGGGAGCTCGAGCTGCCGAAGGAGCTCGCACTCGACGAGTGATCCGGGGGATTCCGTCCTCCACAGAACGCGGTCTGCCCGCGTTCCTCCGGGTTCGGCATCGAGCCGGCGCGCGGCGTCGGCGGTTCGCGACATGCTCCCGGCATGGCACGGAACATCGAACTCGGGCGGCGCGGCGAGCGCCTCGCCGCCGACTATCTGACGGCGGCCGGGCACCGCGTCGTCGACCGCAACTGGCGCTGCCCGCGCGGCGAGCTCGACCTGGTCACGATCGACCGCGAGCAGGTGGTCGCCGTCGAGGTGAAGACGCGCACCTCGCTCGACTTCGGGCACCCCTTCGAGGCCATCGGCCCGCGCAAGCTGCAGCGGCTCCACCGCCTCGCCTGGGCCTGGTGCGCGGCGAACGGGATGCGCGGCGTCCGCGTGCGGGTCGATGCCGTCGCCGTCGTCACGGGGCGCGACGGGCGCGAGCCGGTCATCGAGCACCTGGAAGGGGTGCGCTGAGATGCCCGTCGCGCGCAGCAGCGCGATCGCGCTCCTCGGGCTCCGCGGCGAGGTCGTCGACATCGAGGTCGATCTGGCGGCCGGCGTGCCCGGGTTCCACCTGATCGGCCTGCCGGACACGGCGCTCGGGGAGGCGCGCGAGCGGGTGCGCTCGGCCGCGGCGAACTCGGGATGCGGCCTGCCGAGCAAGAAGTACGTCGTCAACCTCTCCCCGGCGGCGCTGCCGAAGCACGGCTCGGCCTTCGACCTCGGGATCGCGCTCGCGATGCTCGCCGCGGGCGGCGTCGTCTCGCCCGAGTCGGTCGCCCGGGCGGTGCACCTCGGCGAGCTCGGCCTCGACGGACGCGTGCGGGCCGTGCCCGGCGTGCTGCCCGCCGTGCTCGCCGCGAAGCGCGCCGGCCGGGAGATCGCGATGGTGCCGGCCGCGGCGGGGGCCGAGGCCTCGCTCGTCGACGGCATCCGCGTGGTGCCCGTCGCGTCGCTCCGCGCGGCGGCGATCTGGCACGGCGCCGCGCTCGAGCCGCAGGAGGAGGACGCGCTGGCGCCGCCCGATCCGGGCCCGGCGGCAGATCCCGGACCGGCTCCCGACCTGGCGGACGTGATCGGCAACGAGGAGGCGGTCGAGGCGCTCCTGGTCGCCGCGGCCGGAGGGCACCACATGTTCCTCCTCGGGCCGCCCGGCGCGGGCAAGACGATGCTCGCGGCCCGCCTGCCGGGGATCCTGCCGCCGCTCGACGCCGAGGCGGCGATCGAATGCGCCTCGGTGCGCTCGCTGAGCGGCATGCCGGTGGCCTCGCTCTCGACGAGGCCGCCGTTCGAGGCCCCGCATCACACCGCCTCGCCGCCGGCGATCATCGGCGGCGGGAGCGGCGTCATCCGTCCCGGCGCGGTCTCCCGGGCGGCCAACGGCGTCCTCTTCCTCGACGAGGCGCCCGAGTTCTCGCGGGTGGCCCTCGATGCGCTCCGGCAGCCGCTCGAGTCCGGCGTCATCGTCGTCCAGCGGGCGAACGCGATCGCGCGCTTCCCCGCGAACGTGCAGCTCGTCCTCGCCGCCAACCCCTGCCCCTGCGGGCGCCTCGGGGAGGCGGACTGCTCGTGCACCCCCATGGCGCGGCGCCGCTATCTCGGGCGGCTGTCCGGGCCGCTGCTCGACCGCGTCGACCTGCAGCTGACGGTGCGACGGCTGACCGCGGCCTCGCTGCGCGGCGCGGGAGACGGCCCGCGGCTGACCTCGGCGGACGCGGCCGAACGGGTCCGCGGCGCGCGGGGGGCCGCCGCCGAACGGCTCGCGGCGACGCCGTGGCGTCGGAACGCGGACGTGCCGGGCGGCTGGCTGCGCGCGCGGCCGCATCGTCTCCCACCGGTTGCGACCGCCGCGCTCGACGCGGCGCTGGAGCGCGGCATGGTCACGATGCGCGGCTACGACCGCATCCTGCGCCTGGCGTGGACCCTCGCCGATCTCGAGGGCCTCGACTCCCCGCGGCAGGGACAGGTCGGCACGGCGCTGGCCCTTCGGACGGCGGTGTCGGCATGAGGGCGTTCGAGCTGCCGATGGACGCCATCCGCTCGCTCGTCGCCGCGCTCCGCGCCGGGCCCGTCGACGACGAGGCGGCGGCCGAGATCTTCGCGCGCCTGGCGTGGACGGTCATCGTCGAACCGGGCGATCAGATCGCGGGCCAGCTGCTCGCCGCGCTCGGTGCGCGACGGGCGCTCGAGTCGGTCATCGCCGCCGACCCGGCGCCCGCGATCGACGTCTGGCTGGGGGAGGGCGTCGGAGCGAGCCGCGCGGAGCGGATCGTCGGGGAGGCCTTCGACCGCTGGCGGCCCCGGGTCGCGGCGAGGCCGGTCGTCCGGGCGATGGAGCAGGCCGCCGGACTCGGGCTCGCGGTCGCCATGCCCGGCGATCCCGACTGGCCGCCCGGCTTCGCCGCGCTCGGCCCCGCGGCGCCGGTGGCGATGTGGCTCCGCGGCGATCGGACGAATCTGACGGAGCTCGACGGCTCGCTGGCGGTGGTCGGGGCGCGCGCGTCGACCGGGTACGGGAACCACGTCGCGACCGAGATCGCGGGCGGGAGCGCCGAGCGCGGGCTCGCGGTCGTCTCCGGCGGCGCCTACGGCATCGATGCGGCCGCCCACCGCGCGGCGCTCGCCGCGGGCGGCATCACGATCGCCTTCCTCGCGGGCGGTCTCGACCGGTACTACCCGGCCGGCAACGCCGAGCTCCTCGGCCGAGTGGCGGCGCGCGGTCTCGTCATCGCCGAGGTGCCGCCCGGCGTGCCGCCGACGAGGTTCCGCTTCCTGTCGCGGAACCGCCTGCTCGCGGCGGCGAGCGCCGCGACGGTCGTCGTGGAGGCCGGCCTGCGCTCGGGCTCGATCAACACCGCGAACCATGCGCTCGCCCTCGGCCGGCCGATCGGCGCCGTCCCCGGACCGGTGACGAGCCCCGCCTCCGCGGGCTGTCATCGCCTGCTCCGGGAGGAGCAGGCGATGTGCATCACCTCGGCGGACGACGCGGTCGAGCTGGCCGGCGGAGAGCGAGCCGAGCCGCCGGCGAGCTATCAGCCGGGCGATCCGGACGTCGTGCGGGTGCTCGACGCGCTCGGCGTGCGGCGGGGCCGCTCGGCCGATGACGTCGCCCGGTCGAGCGGCATGGCCGTCGCGGCCGCCCTCGGCGTGCTCGCGACGCTCGAGGTGGCCGAGGCGGTGCGGCGGACCGATTCGGGATGGGTGCGAGTGCCGGGAAGCCCGGCCTCGCGATGAGGAGGCGCGAGTAGCGTGAGCACATGCAGCTGGGTCAGCACCCCGAAGCCTCCCACGTCGTCGCCCACCTGTCCGACCCGCACCTGCTGGCCGGCGACGCGCGACTCTACGGCGAGGTCGACTCGACGAGGCGGCTGGCGGCGACGCTCGAGCAGCTCGAGCGCTCCGCGGTGCGCCCCGACGCGATCGTCTTCACGGGGGATCTCGCCGACCTCGGCGAGGAGGCCGCCTACATCCGGCTGCGCGAGCTCGTCGAGCCGGTCGCCGCGCGGCTCGACGCGCGGCTGGTCTGGGTCATGGGCAACCACGACGAGCGCGAGCCCTACGCGCGGGTGCTGTTCGACGAGCCCGGCGGCGGTGTGCGCGCACAGGACCGGGTGGTCGAGGTGCGCGGGCTGCGCATCGTCTCGCTCGACACCTCGGTGCCCGGCTACCACCACGGCGCGCTCGATCCGGAGCAGCTCGCGTGGCTCCGCGAGGCGCTCGCGACCAGGGCGGAGCACGGCACCCTCGTCGCCCTGCACCACCCGCCGATCCCGGCGCCGCTCACGCCCGCGATGGCGATCCTCGAGCTCGAGGATCAGGATGCGCTCGCCGCCGCCATCGAGGGCTCGGACGTCCGCGGGATCCTCGGCGGGCACCTCCACTACTCGACGCACTCGACGTTCGCGGGTGTGCCCGTGTCGGTCGCCTCCGCGAGCTGCTACACGCTCGCGGTGGGGCGCGCGGACACGCTGCTCGGCGGCTATGACGCGTTCCAGGCATTCGACGCGGTGCATGTCTATCCCGACCGGGTCGTGCACACCACCGTCCCGCTCGGCGAGCCGCAGCTCGTCACCGGCTATCCGGGAGCGGCGCTCGAACGGATCGCGGCGATCCCGGCGGACCAGCGCCGAGCGGTGTTCTCGCGGAAGAGCTCCGGCTTCAGCATCGCCGAGATGCTCGGCGCCGGGCCGGATGCGGCGGCGCGGGCGCAGGCGGCGGTCGAGGCCGAGCTCGCGGCGCTCGCGCAGCGGGAGGAGTGAGGCACTGCGGGCGGCCGCGGCGCGGCGGTGCGCGCCGCGCGCGGCGGCGCGGGACCATAGACGGGTGGAGTGGAGCCCGGCGATCGAGCGCTGGCTGGACCGGCTGGCGACCGACCGCGCGCTGAGCCCGAACACGCTGCGGGCGTACGGCGTCGACCTCGCCCACCTCGGTGCCTTCGCGCGCGAGCGCGGCGTCATGCGCCCGGCCGATGCCGACCTCGAGCTGCTCCGGGAGTGGATGTGGTCGCTCGATCGTGACGGCGCGTCGCGCGCGACGATGGCGAGGCGGGCCGCGGCGGTGCGCGGCTTCTTCGCGGCGCTCGCGCGCGCGGGGGAGATCCCGCTCGATCCGGCCGCCAGGCTCAAGGCGCCGCGACCGGATCGCCGGCTGCCGAAGGTGCCCTCCCGCGCGCGCACCGACGCCATGCTGGGCGCCCTGGGCGCCGCGGCCGACGGAGAGGATCCCCGAGCGGTCCGCGACCTCGCGATCGTCGAGCTGCTGTACGCCTCGGGGCTCCGGGTCGGTGAGCTCGCCGGGCTCGACATCGCCGACGTGGACGGCCCCCGCCGCACGGTCCGGGTGCTCGGCAAGGGCGCGAAGGAGCGGGTGGTGCCGTTCGGAGCCCCCGCAGGCCGGGCGATCGCGCGCTGGCTCGAAGTCCGCGGGGCGCTCGCGAGGCCCGAGGCGCCGACGCCGGCGCTCTTCCTCGGCACCCGCGGCGGCCGGATCGGCGCGCGCACCGTCTACGGGATCGTCGAGCGGCTGCTCCGCGACGACGCGACCGCGGGCCCGCGCGGGCCGCACTCCCTCCGGCACGCGGCGGCGACGCATCTGCTCGACGGCGGCGCCGACCTCCGCATCGTCCAGGAGTTCCTCGGCCACGCCAGCCTGGGCACGACCCAGCTCTACACCCACGTCAGCATCGAGAAGCTCCGCGAGGGCTACCGCCTGGCCCATCCGCGCGCCTGAGCGCCGCGCTCACCGCGCCCGCGTCGGCAGCAGGACCGGCCACCGCGCCCCGCCGAGCCAGATCAGCGGGTTCCGGTACTCGCCGTCGACGCGCACGCCGACGTGGACGCAGCGCGTTCCGCAGTGCCCCGGCACGACGGTCGCGATCGCCTGGCCGCGCGCGATCGGCTCGCCCGCGGCGAGGGCGGCCTCGACCGGCTCGAAGCTCGACACCACCCCGTCGCCGTGGTCGATCGAGAGCACGCCGCGGTCGACGACGACGCCGGCGAACCGCACGATCCCGTCGGCGGGCGCGCGGAGCACCGGTCCCGCGGCGATGTCGACGCCGCGGTGGCCCGGCTGCCACGGCTTCGGCGGCCCGACGAACCCGCGAAGCACCTGCCGGGGCGCGTCGACCGGCCACGACCACTCGTCCGACGCGCGCGCCGTCCCGCCCCAGAGACCGACCGCGGCGCCGACCGCGACGACCGCGCCCGCGGCGCCGGCGGCGACGGCGACGAGCATGCCCTTGCGCTGCATCCCGCGAGTCTCGTCGACTCGTGGGGTCCGCGCCTGCCGAGGCGGTCCCGATGTGCACGGTCGGATCACTCCGGACTCTGGGGAGGAGGCTGCTCCTGCTACCATGGACGTCGCGCCTCGCCAGAGGTGACTTCGCGCGTCCGCGCAACGGCCGAACCCAATCGGTCCCGCAAGCCAGAAGGCGAGCAGGGCGGGGGACTCCGGGACGCCAGGTGCCGAGCCTGTTCCAGGCCCGGCAGGACAACTGAGAAACCGCATGCGACGGCCCGCCGCCGCGTGCGCGGAGACGCGAGCCCGTGCGGCTCGCAAGAAGGGAAGGCCGGCCATGGCCGTCGTCACGATCCGCCAGCTGCTCGACAGCGGCGTCCACTTCGGGCACCAGACCCGCCGCTGGAACCCGAAGATGAAGCGCTTCATCTTCACGGAGCGCTCGGGCATCTACATCATCGACCTGCAGCAGTCGCTCGCCTACATCGACAAGGCGTACGACTTCGTCAAGGAGACGGTCGCCCACGGCGGCACGATCCTCTTCGTCGGCACGAAGAAGCAGGCGCAGGAGGTCATCGCGGAGCAGGCGCAGCGCGTCGGCCAGCCGTACGTCAACGAGCGCTGGCTCGGCGGCCTCCTCACCAACTTCCAGACCATCCAGAAGCGCCTCGCGCGCATGAAGGAGCTCGAGGAGATCGACTTCGACGACGTGGCCGGCAGCGGCTTCACGAAGAAGGAGCTCCTGCTCAAGAAGCGCGAGCTCGACAAGCTCCGCAAGTCGCTCGGCGGCGTCCGCAACCTCACGCGCACCCCGAGCGCGATCTGGGTCGTCGACACGAAGAAGGAGCACCTCGCGATCGACGAGGCGACGAAGCTCGGCATCCCGGTCATCGGCATCCTCGACACCAACTGCGACCCGGACGAGGTCCAGTACCCGATCCCGGGCAACGACGACGCGATCCGCTCGGTCGGGCTGCTCACGCGCATCATCGCGGACGCGGCCGCCGAGGGCCTCATCCAGAAGCACCAGGCCCCCGCCGCCGAGGGCAACGTGTCCGCCGTCACCGATGTCGAGCCGCTCGCCGAGTGGGAGCGCGAGCTCCTCGAGGCCTCGAGCGCGCCGGAGTCGGTCGCCGAGCGGATCGAGGCGGTCGACCAGGGCGCGGACGCGGCCGAGCAGGTCGCCGAGGTCATCGCGGCCGAGACCCCGACCGAGGAGAACGACGCGGACGCCGTCGCGGCCGAGCACGAGGCCGCCGCGGACCCGGAGCTGAAGCCCGAGCACCACGTCGAGTCGGACGCCGAGACCGAGGCGAAGATCGAGGCCGAGGCGACCGAGGACGAGCAGAAGCCCGCGGCGCGCAAGCCGGCCGCCCGCAAGACCACGACGAAGAAGGACTGACCCATGGCAGACGTGAGCCTCGCCGACATCAAGGCCCTCCGGGACCGCCTCGGCACCGGCATGGTCGACACCAAGAACGCGCTGGTCGAGGCCGAGGGCGACATCGAGAAGGCCGTCGAGATCCTCCGGCTCAAGGGGGCGAAGGGCAATGCGAAGCGGGCCGACCGCTCGACGAGCGAGGGCCTCGTCGCGGCCGTCGAGTCGGCGACCGCGGTCACGCTCATCGAGCTCGCCTGCGAGACGGACTTCGTCGCGAAGAACGAGAAGTTCGTCGCGCTCGCCGACAAGGTCGTCCAGGTCCTCGCCGACTCGGGCGCCGAGACGGTCGACGCCGCGCTCGCGACGCCCGCGGAGGGCGGCACCGTCGCCTCGCTCATCGAGGACCAGGCCGCGACGATCGGCGAGAAGATCGAGCTGCGCCGCGTCGTGCGCATCCCCGGCGACCACTTCCAGGTCTACCTCCACCAGACCTCGAAGGACCTCCCGCCGCAGATCGGCGTCGCCGTCGCGTTCACGGGCGACGACGCGGAGACGGCGCGGGGCATCGCGCAGCACATCTCCTTCGCCGACCCGCAGTACCTCACGCGCGAGGACGTGCCGCCGTCGGTCGTCGAGAACGAGCGCCGCATCGTCGAGGAGATCACGCGGAACGAGGGCAAGCCCGAGGCCGCGCTGCCGAAGATCATCGAGGGCCGCCTCGGCGCGTTCTACAAGCAGGTGGTCCTCGCCGAGCAGGAGTACGCGCGCGACAACTCGAAGACGGTCGGCCAGGTGGCCAAGGACGCCGGCGTCGTCGTGACGGGCTTCGCCCGCTTCAAGGTCGGCGCGTAGCCGTCCCGCTCAGGCCCGGTCCACTCCTCGGAGCGGGCCGGGCCTTCGCCGCATCCGAACGGCGCTCGGCGCGCCGGCGGGGGTCGCGCCGATAGACTGCAGGTCATGAGCGAACGCCGGCGCCGAGTCCTCCTGAAGCTCTCCGGCGAGGCGTTCGGCGCGGGCCAGCTCGGGGTCAACCCCGACGTGGTCAGCGCGATCGCGAAGGAGATCGCGGTCGCGAGCGCGGAGGGCGTCGAGATCGCGATCGTCGTCGGCGGGGGCAACTTCTTCCGCGGCGCCGAGCTGAGCACGCGCGGCATGGATCGCGGCCGCGCCGACTACATGGGCATGCTCGGCACCGTGATGAACGCGCTCGCGCTCCAGGACTTCCTCGAGCAGGCCGGCGCCGAGGTCCGCGTGCAGTCGGCGATCACGATGCAGCAGGTCGCCGAGCCGTACATCCCGCTGCGGGCCCTGCGGCACCTCGAGAAGGGGCGCGTCGTCATCTTCGGCGCCGGGGCGGGCCTGCCCTACTTCTCGACCGACACGGTGAGCGCGCAGCGGGCGCTGGAGATCGGCTGCGACGTCGTGCTGGTGGCGAAGAACGGCGTCGACGGCGTCTACACGGCCGATCCGCGCACCGACGCCTCGGCGACCCGGCTCGATCACGTCACCTACCAGGACGCGCTCGTGCGGGGGCTCAAGGTCGTCGACTCGACCGCGTTCTCGCTCTGCATGGACAACTCGATGCCGATGCTCGTCTTCGGCATGGAGCCGGCCGGCAACCTCACCCGGGCGCTGCGCGGGGAGCGCATCGGTACCCTGGTCTCGAACTAAGCCCCTCGACTCGCCCCTCGCCCCCCATGGGACCGGAGAATACGCATATGACCATCAGCGACGTCCTGGCCGACGCCAAGGAGAAGATGGACCTCGCCGTCGAGGTCGCGAAGGACGACTTCGGCACGATCACGGCCGGTCGGGCGAACCCCGCGCTCTTCCAGAAGGTGCTCGTCGACTACTACGGGACGCCGACGCCGCTCGTCCAGCTCGCGACGCTGCAGAACCAGGACGCCCGCACCATCCTGATCACGCCGTTCGACAAGTCGGCGCTCAAGGAGATCGAGAAGGCGCTCGTGAACGCCAGCCACCTCGGGGCGACGGTCGGCAACGACGGCACCGTCGTGCGGGCGACCATCCCGGAGCTCACGCAGGACCGCCGCAAGGACTTCGTCAAGCTCGCCCGCGACAAGGCGGAGGCGGCCCGCGTCGTCGTCCGCAACCTGCGCCGGACCGCCCGGGAGGCCCTCGACCGGCTCGACGGCGTGGGCGACGACGACATCAACCGTGCCGAGAAGGACCTCGACGCCGCGACGAAGACGCACGTCGACGCGATCGACGCCGCGCTCAAGCACAAGGAATCCGAGCTCCTCGAGGTCTGATGGCCGGCGACTTCGAGGCGTTCGAAGCGCAGCTGCGCGAGGCCAACGACGAGATCAACCGGCGCAGCGGGCGCCCGCTGCTGCCGGCGATCCTCACCGGGATCGTCCTCGGCGGCGTCGTGCTCGCCGGCGTGTTCTTCAAGCCCGTCCTGGTGCTGGTCGCGGCGGCGGCGACCGTCGCCGGCTCCTCGGAGCTCGCGAACGCGCTGCGCGGCACCGGCCGCCGGGTGCCCAGGATCCCGCTCATCGTCGTGGCCGTCGCAGGGCCGCCCGCGGCGTTCTGGCTCGGCGCCGTCGGCCTCTGGCTGACCACGCTCGGCGGCATCGCCGTCGTCGCCGCCTGGCGGCTCGTCGAGCAGTCCGTGCCGAGGCTGCGCGTCGGCGCGGGCGCGCTCGCGCGGGATCTCGTCTCGGCGGCCTTCGTCGTCCTCTACGTCACGTTCCTCTGCTCCTGGTCGATGGTGCTCCACGCCCAGCCGGAGGGCCAGTGGTGGCTGCTCGGCTGCCTGATCGTCGTCATCGCGAACGACACCGGCGCCTGGGCGATCGGCCGCGCCTTCGGCCGCCACAAGCTGGCACCGCGGATCAGCCCGGGCAAGTCCTGGGAGGGCTTCGCAGGGGGGCTCGCCGCCTCGCTGCTCGCCGGCGTCCTGGTCGCGGTGTTCATGTGGCAGCAGCCGTGGTGGGTCGGCGTCATCGCGGGCCTGCTGTTCCTCGGCTCCGGCACGATGGGCGACCTCGCCGAGTCGCTCATCAAGCGCGACATCGGGATCAAGGACATGAGCGGCTGGATGCCGGGGCACGGCGGCGTGCTCGACCGGCTCGACTCGATCGCGCCCTCCGTGGTCGTCGCGTTCGGGCTGTACGCCGTCTTCTTCTGAGCCCTCCGCCCGGACCGGTTCCTGAGCGACCCTTCGACGGGCTCCGGGGCCGCGTTGGCTAGGCTTTGTGCATGAGCTCGAACACCTTCCCGAAGGCGCGTCGGGGGACGAAGGGCTACGACCCGGCGCAGGTCGAGGACTTCCTCGACGACGCGAAGCGCGCGTACTCCGCGCCGGCCGGCACGCCCGCGGTCCTGACGGCGAAGCAGATCCGGAACACGGCGTTCGCGCTGCGCACCGGCGGGTACTCGACGGAGCACGTCGACGCGGCGCTCGAGCGGCTGGAGGACGCGTTCGCGGAGCGGGAGCGCTCGCAGGCCATCACGGCGGCGGGCGAGCAGACCTGGTATGGCTCGGTGCGCGGCATCGCCCAGGAGATCCTCGACCGCGCCTCGCGGCCGCCGAAGCACCGCTTCAAGCGGGTCGGGGCCTTCACGCGCGGCTACCACGTCGGCGACGTCGACGAGTTCTGCGAGCGGCTCGTCGACTACTTCCAGAACGGTCTGCCGCTCAGCCCGGACGAGGTCCGCCGGGCGACGTTCCGGGTGGTCCGCGGGGGCTATCAGGAGCAGCAGGTGGACGCGGTCCTCGACGCGACCGTCGAGGTCATGCTGGCAGTGCGCTGACCGCGCTACCGCGGTCGGAGGGCCTCGACCTAGACTTGAATCTTTGTGAACGTGGTGCAGCGGCGTAGCGGGGTGTCCCGGGCCCTCCCGGCCCTCGCCGTCGTCGCCGTCGCGGGCCTGCTGACGGCGGCCGCGATCGCCCCCCAGCGCTCCGTCGCGGCCCCGAGCGAGGCGTGGCACGGCGCGGTCGGCGACGCCGACGGACAGGCGCTCGCGCTCGTCCAGGCCGCCTCGGTGGCGGCGCCGGGGGAGCGCGACGGCTTCGCCGCCGAGGCGCCTCCGCCGCCCCCGGCCCCGGCGCTGGCGAGCGCGCCGGCCGTCGGCGTCCCCGATCCGGGCACGGCGCAGGCGATCGGCCACGACATGGTGCTCGCGATGGGCTGGGACGAGAACGAGTGGAACTGCCTCTACGCGCTCTGGGCCCGCGAGTCGAACTGGAACGCCTACTCGCACAACCCGTCGAGCGGCGCCTACGGCATCCCGCAGGCGGTGCCGGGCGAGAAGATGGCCTCGGCGGGGGCGGACTGGGCGACGAACCCGGAGACGCAGATCCGCTGGGGCATCGCGTACATCTCGGGGCGCTACGGCACGCCCTGCGGCGCCTGGCAGCACTCCGAGGAGAGCGGCTGGTACTAGCCGGTCGGCCGGGAGGAGCGGACGCGGTCGCGCGAAGATGCTCGAGACCAGCCCGTCGCCGTGGGGGTTTCGAGACGGCCGCCTGCGGCGCCCTCCTCAACCGCCGACAGAAGAACCCGCTGGCCCCGGAGGCGCGCCAGCGCCGTCTCGGAACCAGCCGCCGGGGATCGCTCAGGCCCGCCAGCGCGTGGGCAGGGGCAGCGCGGCGGGGTTGAGGCGCTGCACGATCTCGGTGAGCACCCGGGTGGTCTGCTCCTCGCCGACCCACAGGTGCTTGCCGCCCTCGACCTCGACGAGCTCGACGTTCGGCGCGATGGCGAAGCGCTCGCGCGCCTCGGGCGGCCGCAGGTAGTCGTCGAGCTCGGGGACGATCGCGACGACGGGGATGCCGGCGTCGGACCAGCGGGCGAGCTCCTCGGGCGTCGTGCGGCGCAGCGGCGGCGAGAGCAGGATCGCCCCGGCGAGCCCGGCGCCGATCGCGGCGTCCCCGGCCGCGTAGCCGCGGCCGTGCTTGAGCAGCACCTCGGTGCCGAACGACCAGCCGAGCAGCCACGGGTTCGGCAGCGCGCGCTCGCGGACGAACGCCATCGCGGCGGCGAGGTCGTGACGCTCGGCCTCGCCGTGCCCGAACTCGCCCTCGGAGGTGCCTCGCGGCGAGGTGACGCCACGGAAGTTGAAGCGCAGCACCGCGATGCCGGCGAGCGCGGGCAGCCGGGCCGCGGCCTTGCGCAGGATGTGGGAGTCCATGAAGCCGCCGCCGGTCGGCAGCGGGTGCAGGGTGACGAGCGTCGCGACCGGGGCGCGGTCCTGCGGCGTCGCGAGCTCGCCGACGAGGGTCAGGCCGTCGGCGGTGCGCAGCTCGACCTCCTCGGTGCGGCGCGGCAGCTCGACCGGGCCGCGGATCTCGATGACGCCGTCCTGCGGGGCCTGCGGGTTCTGAGGGCTCATGCGCGGATCTCCCAGCATCGTCGGTGCCAGTGGCGGCGATGCGCGATCGCGTCGTCGTCGCCGAGGATGCTGTCGGCGCGCCAGGCGACGAGATGCGAAGTGCCGGGCTCGATGGTCCCGGCGCAGCCGGGGCAGACGTAGGCCTTGACCGAGCCGCTCGCGGACATCGGCTGCACCGTCCAGTCGCCGTCCCGCTTCGTCACGGTCCGCCGTGCGCCGCCGAGCAGCCGCTCCGGGTCGAGCGGCGCCGCGTCGTCGTCCCGGCGGCGGTTCGATCGCGGCATGCCTCCATTATCCGGCGCGCGGCGGACCGGCGGCGGCCCGTTACAGTGCGTCCTGGCGCGGCACGTAGACCTTGTTGATGATCAGGATGATGGCGGCGGCGACGGGGATCGCGATGAGGGCGCCGAGCAGCCCGAGCAGCGCGCCGCCGGCGAGCGCCGCGATGACGACGACCGCGCCGGGGACCTTGACCGCCTCGGCCATGATGCGCGGGCTGACGAAGTACGCCTCGAGCTGCATGTAGATCACCGCGTAGATGCCGACCGCGAGCGCGCTCGGCGGCCCGTTGAACAGCAGCACGAGCAGCGTGTTGATGATCGTCGCGGCGATGGTGCCGACGAGCGGGATGATCGAGCCGAGCAGGGCGATGAACGCGAGCAGCGCCCAGTAGTCGACCGGCAGGCCGAAGAGCGGGAAGACGGCGCCGAGCATGATGCCGGTGAGGATGCCGTTGAGCAGGCCGAGCGCCCCCTGGCCCATGACGAAGCGGCCGACCGAGGCGCTCACCTGCTCCGCGATCTCGATGAAGCCGGGGCGCTTGCTCGCGGGGACCATCCGGTAGAGCGCGCGCTTGATGCTCGTCGTCGAGGCCGTGAAGTAGATGGTCAGGATGAGGACGATGAGCGCGCCGGCGAGCCCGGTCACGACCGCGATGCCGAAGTTGAGCACACCGAGGCTGATCTGCCCGACGTCCAGGGTCTTGAGCCAGCCCTCGAACTGCTCGACGATCTGATCCGTCTGCAGCCAGGACAGGTTCTGCGCGATCCACTGCCCGATGTCGCCATCGGTGCGGAAGCGCGCGACGAGCTCCGGGAACGCGTCGATCGCGTTGTTCACCTGGTCGGCGACGACGGGGATGATCGCGAACACCAAGCCGGCGATGAGGCCGGCGAAGGCGACCAGGACGATGATGATCGCCGCCCAGCGCGGCACCTTCCGCGTCTCGAGCCAGGTGATGATCGGGTCGAGGCCGAGGGCCAGGAAGAGCGCCGCGCCGACGTAGGTGAGGATCGTGCCGATCGAGCCGACCGCCGTGCCGATCAGGATCGCGACCAGCACGCCGAGGCCCGCGAACAGGCCGGTGCGGAACGGGTTGAGGAGCCTCACGACACCTAGTCTGCCCTGGGGGAGCCCGCTTCGGCACGAACCGACTCGGCCTGGGAGAGCGCGCCGCGCAGATTCTCCAGGTAGCCGGCGACCGCGTCGCGCTCGGTGCGCAGCGCCTCGAGCCGCTCCTCGGCGTCGCCGACGAGCTCCGCGGCGCGCCGCTCCGCCTCGGAGACGATGGCCCGCGCCCGCGCCTCGGCGTTGCCGAGCACCTCCGCCGCGACCGAGTCCGCCTGCTCGCGCGTCGTGCGCGCATGCTCGGCCGCCTCGTCCTGCTGGGCGAGGGCGGCCGCCCGCACCTCCTCGGCGCGCGTGGTCGCCTCCCGCAGCTGCGCCTCGGCCGTCGCGAGGAAGGCCTGCGTCTCCTCGAGCGCGGCTCGGTGCTTGCCGAGCGCGCCCTGCTCGGCCTCGTCCGCGCGGGCGGCGATCGCCAGCTCGTGCGCCTGCCGCGCCTGCTCGAGCTCGGCCGCGAGCGCCGAGCGCGCCTCGTCGAGCTCGCTCGCCAGCTCCGCACGGGCCGTCGCGACCTCGCGCTCCACGGCCGTCCGGTCGACCTCGATCGCCGCGTCGACGGCGCTGCGCTTGGCGGCGAGCTCGTCGGCGAGGCGGGTCTCGGCGGCGGTCCTCGCCGCGGCGAGCTCCCGTTCGAGCGCCGACCTGGCGGCGGCGACCTCGGCCTCGAGCGCCGCGCGGGTGTCGGCGACCTCGGCCTCGAGGTCGGCGGTCCGCGTCGTGACCTCCGTCTCGAGCCGCCGCCGGGTGTCCTCCGACTCGGCGGCGAGCGTGCCGCGCTCCGCGCTGACCTCCGCGGCCAGCCGGGCCCGCTCGGCGGTGATGTCGGCGGCGAGCCGGGTGCGCTCCGCCGCGGTCTCGGCTGCGAGCCGGGCCCGCTCGGCGGCGATCTCCGCGGCGAGGCGCGCTCGCTCGCCCTCGGTCTCCTCGCCGAGCCGGGTGCGCTCCGCGGCGATCTCCCGCTCGTGCTGCGCACGCTCGGCGGCGATCTCCCGATCGTGCCGCGATCGCTCGGCCGCCAGCGACTCGGCGGCCTCCCGGCGGACCCGCGCCTGCTCGGCGGCGAGCTCGGCGCGGCCCGTCTCCAGCTCGCGAGCGAGGCTCGCCCGCTCCGTCTCGAGCTCGGTCGCGAGGGCCGCCCGGGCGGCGGTGTCCTCCGCGGCGAAGGCCGCCCGGCCGTGCTCGGCCTCCCGGGCCGCAGCCTCGGCGTCCCGCCGGGCCTCGGCGGCGAGCCGCTCCGCCTCGACGCGGATCCCGGCCGCCTGCTGCTCCGCGGCGGCGACGACGGCGGCGGCCTCGCGCTGCGCCGTCGCGCGGGTCTCGGCGGCCTCGGTCGCGGCGGCGCGGCGCAGCGTGTCCGCCTCCTGCCTCGCCGTCTCGACCGCGATCCGGGCGTCCTCCTGCGCCCGGGAGCGGAGCGCCTCGGCGTCGGCCGTCGCGGCGCCGACGACCGAGGCGGCGCGCTCGCCCGCCTCGCGCACCTGGCGCTCAGCCGCCTCCTCCGCCTCGGCGCGGACGGCGGCGGCCTCGGCGGCGGCGGCGGCGCGCACCTGCTGCGCATCGATGTCGGCGCGGCCGATCAGCTGCGTCGCCTGCTCCTCGGCGATCCGCAGCGTGCTCTCGAGCCGGGAGCCGAGGCCCGCATAGGTGGGGCGCCCGATCTCGTCCAGCTCGGCCTGGAGGTCCTCGTTGACGGCGAGGAGCCGCTGGACCTCGGTCTGCGACGAGGCCGTCTGCGCCGCGGTCCGCTCCAGCCGGTCCTGGAGCTCGGCCAGCTGCGATCGCAGCTCGGCGAGGGCCCGATCGACCTCGTCACGCCGGTAGCCGCGCAGCTCCGTGCCGAATCTGCTCTCGTCCGCCACTTCGCCCTCCCCAGTGGAACGTTGGCAACCCTCAGAGTTTAGTGGGAGTGCGGGCCGCCGATTCCGGCTCGGTTCGACCTTCCAGGTTCGCTCCCGGTACCCTGGAATGTCGTTTTCCGGGAGTTTCCAGAACCAGTGCGCCTCGTCTTCGCCATCATCACCTTCGTCGCCGCCGCGATCCTGCTCGCGGTGGGGATCGTGGTGCGCACGGCGCCGGACCCCGCGCTCAAGTACGACTACGCCGTCGAGACGACCGGCTCCGCGCCGCTGACCATCGTCGACGGGGTCACGCTGAACGCCCTCGACGGACGCCAGACCATGACCGTCCGCGGCGACGGCCAGATCGTCGCCGCCTACGCGCGGCGCGCCGACGTCCTCGCCTGGGTCGGCGACGCCTCGTACAACGAGATCGCGTTCCGGGACGAGCACGGCGACGCCTGCGCGCCGGATCCCGAGCAGGCCGGCGGCTGCGCCCTCGAGTCGATCCGCCATCGCGGCTCCGAGGATGTCGTGCCCGACCCGTACGGCGCGGACATCTGGATCGAGGACTTCCAGGACGAGGCCTCGCTGCGCATGACGGAGACCATCCCCTCCGACCTCACCTACGTGATCGCCTCCGACGGCTCCGGCCCGGCGCCGAGCGAGGTGGAGATCGTCTGGCCGACGCCGCCCGCGGCCTCCCGGGAGATCTCGGCCTGGCTCATCATCGGCGGCTCGGTGCTCGGCGTGGTCGGCCTCGTGCTGCTGCTCAGCGCCATCTACCGGATGCGGAACAAGGGCGGTCCGCGGCGCCGGATGCCCAAGGTGCCGAAGCGCCCGATGATCAAGACCGTGCGCTCGCCCCGCGTGGCGGCCCGTGCCGGGGCGGGGATGGTCGCGCTCGCGATCACGGCCGTCGCCTTCGGCCCCGTCGCCGCGCCGGCCCTCGCCGAGACCTCGCCGACACCGACGCCGACGCCCGGCGCGGGGGAGCCCGTGAAGGCGATCCCCGCGCTCGACGAGCGCCAGATCCGCCGGATCGCCGACCGCGTCGTCACGACGATCACGGCGGCGGACGAGGCCAACGACGCGACCCTGGTCGCGACCCGCGTCGCCGGTCCCGCCCTCGAGCTGAAGACCGCGGACTACACGCTCCGCGAACGGGACGGCAGCGAGACGCCGTCGTCCCCCGTCATCCCCCCGGATGGCCAGCTGGCGCTCAGCCTGCCCCAGCAGGTGCCCTCCGACTCGACGGCCTGGCCGCGCCGGCTGTTCGTCGTCGTCGCGGAGTCCGCGGCGCTCGAAGGCGGCCAGCCGGCGCCGACCCCGAGCGCGACGCCCGAGGCGGAGGCGCCGCCCGCCGTGCTGCCGCCCGTCGCGATGCTGCTCACGCAGGAGAACCCGCGCGCGGACTACAAGGTCGTCTACCTGGTGGCGCTGCAGGCCGACATCCCCGAGGTCCCGGCGACGGAGGACGGCACGGCGCTGCTGCCGCCGGACAGCTCGCTCGTCTCCTTCCCGATCGGACAGGTGGCGCCGGCGTACGCGGACATCCTCGCCGCCGACTCGGCGAGCGCGAACTACGCCGACTTCGACATCGCGAACGACCGCTTCGTGCTCGGCTGGGGCCTCGCGAAGCAGCAGGAGCAGCAGCAGAACCAGGCGGCGCAGGAGTCGCCGAACAACATGTCCTTCGCCACCGCTGCGGGCGATGGGCCGGCCATCGCGCTCGCGACGACGGAGGGCGGCGCGATCGTCGCCGGCACCGTGCGGCAGACGACGGACGTGTCGCCGGCGGAGTCCGGCGCGAAGGTCATCGCGCAGGGCGCCATCCACCTGCTCAGCGGCGTCGAGCGCAGCGAGCGCGGCTATCGCTCCGTCTACGCCGGCCAGCTGCTCTTCTACGTCCCGCCGTTCGACAGCGACGATCCGGTGGTCGTGCTCGGCTACGCTGGGGGCATCGTGTCGTCGTCGGAGCTGCCGTGAGCGACCCGGGGAGCCTCCGCGGCGCGGTCGACCTCTCGGGTCTCGTCCGTCGGGCCAACGCGCCCGAGGGCGCGGCCGGTCCCGTCGACCCGAACGCGCCGGTCTTCGCCGCGGACGACACGAGCTTCGGGCGGGTCGTCGAGCTCTCCCAGACGGTGCCGGTCATCGTCGAGTTCGTCGACGGCAGGACGCCGGAGACGGGCGTCGAGGCCGTCGTGCTGTCCTACGGCGGCCGGATCGCCCTCGCGAGAGTCGACGCGCTCGCCAACCCGCAGCTCGTCCAGGCCTTCCAGGTGCAGCAGGTGCCGCTCACGGCCGCGGTCGTCGCCGGGCGCCCGCTGCCGCTGTACGCCGGCATCCTGCCGGAGGCGGAGCTGCGCGACCTGCTCGACCAGGTGCTGCAGGTCGCCCAGCAGCAGGGCGTCTCCGGCTCGCTCGGTCCCGCGGCCGAGCCGGGTGCCGAGCCCGAGCCGGCGCCGCTGCCGCCGCTGCACCAGGCGGCCTATGACGCGATCGAGGCGGGCGACTACCCGGCCGCGATCGCCGCGTACGAGCAGGCGCTCCGGGAGAACCCGCGGGACGCGGAGGCGACCGCGGGCCTCGCGCAGGTGCGGCTGCTCGCGCGGCTCGGCGGCGAGGCCGACGAGGCGGACCGCGCCTTCGCGCAGGGCGAGGTGGAGACCGCGTTCGCGCTGCTCTTCGACGCCTTCGCCGCGCGCGATGCCGCCGATCGCGAGCAGATCAAGACGCGGCTGCTCGAGTACTTCGAGATCCTCGGCGAGGACCCGCGCGTGGGGCCGGCCCGGCGTCGGCTCACCTCGCTCCTCTACTGACTCGCGGGGGTGGTTTCGAGACGGCGCTGCGCGCCTCCTCAACCTGCTCCGCTAGGTTTCGAGACGCGCCTGCGGCGCTCCTCAACCTGCTCCGCTAGGTCTCGAGACGGCGCTGCGCGCCTCCTCAACCTGCTCCGCTAGGTTTCGAGACGCCGCTGACGCGGCTCCTCAACCACCGGTGGTTGAGGAGCGCCGCAGGCGCGTCTCGAAACCACCATCCGAGCGGACTCAGGGCGCGAACCAGACCGCGCTGAGCGGCGGGAGATAGACGCTCGCCGAGGCCGGGCGGCCGAGGTGCTCGACCGGCTCGGCGTCGACGCCGCCGAGATTGCCCCGGCCCTCGCCGCCGAACTCGGCCGCGTCGGTGTTCAGGATCTCGCGCCAGCGGCCGGTGCTCGGCAGCGCGAGCCGGTAGTCGAGGCCGACGCCGGAGAAGTTGAACGCGGCCGCGACCACGTGCCCGCCGCGGGACCGGCGCAGGAAGGCGACGACGTTCTGCGCCGCGTTCCGCTCGTCGATCCAGCCGAAGCCGGCGGGATCGTGGTCGAGCTCCCACAGCGCGCCGTGGTGGACGTACAGCCGGTTCAGCTCGTGGACGAGGTGCTGGACGCCGGCGTGCTCCGGATACTGCGTGAGCCACCACTCGAGCCCGCGCTCCTGGCTCCACTCGGAGGACTGCGCGAACTCGCCGCCCATGAACAGCAGCTGCTTGCCGGGGTGCGCCCACTGGAACGCGAGATACGCGCGGAGGTTCGCGAGCTGGGCGGGACGATCGCCCGGCATCTTCTGCAGCAGCGAGCCCTTGCCGTGGACGACCTCGTCGTGGCTGAGCGGCAGCAGGTACGCCTCGGAGTAGGCGTAGAGCATCGAGAAGGTCAGCTCGTCGTGGTGGTAGGCGCGGTGCACCGGCTCCTCGTGCACGTACTCGAGCGAGTCGTGCATCCAGCCCATGTTCCACTTCAGGCCGAAGCCGAGGCCGTCCTCCGAGGTCCGGCGGGTCACGCCCGGCCACGCGGTCGACTCCTCGGCGATCATGACGATCCCCGGATTGCGCTTGTACGCGGTCGCGGTGACCTCCTGGAGGAACGCGATCGCCTCGAGGTTCTCCCGTCCGCCGTGCCGGTTCGGTCGCCACTGCCCGGGTGCCCGCGAGTAGTCCAGATACAGCATCGAGGCCACCGCGTCGACGCGCAGCCCGTCGACGTGGAACTCCTCGAGCCAGTACAGCGCGTTCGCGACGAGGAAGTTGCGCACCTCGCGCCGGCCGAAGTCGAAGATGAGCGTGCCCCAGTCGGGGTGCGCCCCGAGCAGCGGGTCGGCGTGCTCGTACAGCGGCCTGCCGTCGAACGCGGCGAGCGCCCAGTCGTCCTTCGGGAAGTGCGCCGGCACCCAGTCGAGGATGACGCCGATCCCGGCGCGGTGGAGCGAGTCGACGAGGTGGCGGAAGTCGTCCGGATGGCCGAAGCGCGAGGTCGGCGCGAAGTAGCCGGTCACCTGGTAGCCCCAGGACGGGCCGTAGGGGTGCTCCATGACGGGCAGGAACTCGACGTGGGTGAAGCCGAGCTCGCTGACATAGGCGATGAGCTCCGTCGCGATCTCGCGGTAGCCCAGGCCGGGCCGCCACGAGCCGAGGTGGACCTCGTAGACGCTCATCGGCCCGGTGTGCGGATCGCTCGAGCGCCGCAGCGAGAGCCACGCGTCGTCGCCCCACGCGTAGTCGGACGCGACGACGCGCGAGGCGGTCGCCGGCGGCACCTCGGTCCAGCGCGCGAGCGGGTCGATGTGCAGCGCCCAGCCGCCGCCCGGCCCGCGGATCGCGAACTTGTACGTCTCGCCCGGTCCGACGCCGGGGACGAACGCCTCCCAGACGCCGCTGCCGACGGCGGCGAGCGCGGGACCGTCCTCCGGCACCCAGTTCCAGCGGTCGCCGGCGAGCCGGACCTCCGTCGCGTTCGGCGCCCAGACCGCGAACCAGGTGCCGGCCACGCCCTCGCCCGAGCCGACGTGCGCGCCGAGCGCCTCCCAGAGCTGCTCGTGACGCCCCTCCCCGATGAGGTGGAGGTCGACCTCGCCGAGCCCGTGCGTCCTGTCGCTCATGGACCGACCGTCGCATAGTCGACCGAGAGGATGTGCACAGGCAGCACATGCGCGTCGAGGCGTACCCAGGCCTGGCGCCCCCACCGCCACCGCGCGCCGGTCAGCAGCTCGACGACGTCGAACTCGGCGTCCGGCGCCATGCCGAGCCGCGTCAGGTCGAGGTAGACGTTCGCCTCGCGGACCGAGTGGGCGTCGAGGTTCGCGACGACGACGATCCCGTCGGGTGCGCCCGCCCCGCCCGTCTCGGGGGCGGAGAACGGCGCGTCGAGGAGCTTCGAGTAGACGAGCACGTCGTCGGAGTCGCTCCAGTGCGTGTCGAGGTTCCGGAGCTGCCGGAGCGCCGGGTGCGCCGCCCGGATCGCGTTCAACTGGGCGATGAACGGCGCGAGCGAGGCCCCGGCCTTCTCCGCCGCGGCCCAGTCGCGCTGCTTGTACTCGTACTTCTCGTTGTCGAGGTTCTCCTCGGAGCCCGGTCTCGCCGCATTCTCGACGAGCTCGAAGCCCGCGTAGACGCCCCAGGTCGGCGAGGCGGTCGCGGCGATCGCCGCGCGCACCTGGTAGCCCGCCCGTCCGCCGTACTGCAGGTACTCGCTGAGGATGTCGGGCGTGTTGACGAACAGGTTCGGGCGCAGCGTCGCGCTGGTCTCGTGCGAGATCGAGGTGAGGAACTCCTCGAGCTCGGCCTTGGTGTTCCGCCAGGTGAAGTAGGTGTACGACTGCTGGAAGCCGGCGTCGGCGAGCGAGCGGAGCATCGCCGGGCGGGTGAAGGCCTCCGCGAGGAAGACGACGTCCGGGTGGCGCTCGCGGAAGTCCGCCATCAGCCGCTCCCAGAACGCCAGCGGCTTGGTGTGCGGGTTGTCGACCCGGAAGATCCGCACGCCCTGGGCGATCCAGTGCTCGAGGACGCGGACCACCTCGACGAAGAGCCCCTCCGGATCCTCGTCGAAGTGGAGGGGGTAGATGTCCTGGTACCTCTTCGGCGGGTTCTCGGCGGTGGCGATCGTGCCGTCGGGCCGGTGCGCGAACCACTCCGGGTGCTCGGTCACCCACGGATGGTCGGGGGAGGCTTGCAGCGCGAGGTCGAGCGCGACCTCCATGCCGAGCTCGCGGGCCTTGCGGACGAAGTTGCGGAAGTCGGCGAGCGTCCCCAGGTCGGGATGGATCGCGTCGTGGCCGCCTCTCGTCCCGTCGGCGAGGAAGCCACCGACGGCCCACGGGCTCCCCGGATCGCCGGGGCGCGCCTCGACCGAGTTGTTCCGCCCCTTGCGGTGCTGGACGCCGATGGGGTGGATAGGGGGGAGGTAGACCACGTCGAAGCCCATCGCCGCGACGGCGGGGAGGCGCCGTGCGGCGGTGCGGAACGTGCCGCTCGTCCAGGTGCCGTCCTTCGCGCGCCTCGCGCCCTCCGAGCGGGGGAACAGCTCGTACCACTGCCCGACGCCCGCGCGCTCGCGCTCGACGAGGAGGGTGTGCGCCTCGGACTCGGTGAGCAGGGAGCGGATCGGCTCGCGCTCGATGGCCTGGGCGAGTCGCGTCGCGCGCGCCGCCGCGAGCCGGTCCTCCGGGTCCCGGTCGGCGTCGCGCAGCGTCGCGGCCGCGTCTCGGTAGAGCTTCAGCCGCGATCGACCGTCGAGCAGCCGCGCGCCCGCCTCGAGCGTCGCCTCCTCGTCCTGCCCGGCGGCGAGCTTGACCGCCGCGACCCGCAGCCAGCTCGCCCAGTCGTCGCTCCAGGCGCGGACCCGGAAGCGCCATTCGCCGACCGCGTCGAGCATCGCGTTCGCGACCCAGAGATCCGTGCCCTCGGCGGTGAGCGCCATGCGATGCGCGCGCTCGCCGCCGTCCGGCGCGGTGAGCAGCAGCTCGGCGCCGAGGCGCCCGTGGCCCTCGCGGAAGACCGTCGCCCGGAACGGCACCACCTCGCCGACGTAGGCCTTGGCCGGCCACCGCCCCTCGGGCTCGACCGGCCCGACGAACCGGATGGGGATTCGGCCGATCACGCTCTCAACCTACCGTTCACGTCCGGCATCTCCGGGGGCTTGACGCGCCAGGCGGTTCCCCCGTAGGCGCGCGGCGACGCGCGGCGCTCAGATCCAGGCGCGCTCCCGCGCCCGGCGGGCCGCGTCGTGCCGGGAGGCGGCGCCCAGCTTGCCCATGGCGGACGACAGGTAGTTGCGCACGGTGCCGGGCGCGAGGTGCAGCGACGTGCCGATCTCGCGCACCGACAGGCCGTCCAGGGTCAGCCGCAGCGCGTCGAGCTCGCGGTCGCTGAGCGGGCAGTCGTCGAGCATCGCGGCCATCGAGATCTCGGCGTCGATGTACCGCCGGCCGGCGTGCACCTCCCGGACCACGACCGCCAGGTGCGCGGGCTCGACGGCCTTGCCGAGGAAGCCGCGCACGCCGGCGGCGAGCGCGCGCTTGAGCACGCCCGGCCGCGCGTGGCGGGTGAGCAGCACGATCGGGAGGCCGGGCCGCTCCCGCAGCAGCGCCTCCGCGGTCTCGATCCCGTCGAGCCCCGGCATCTCGAGGTCGAGCAGGACGACGTCGGGCAGGTGCATCCGGGCGAGCTCGATCGCCTCCCGGCCGTCGCCGGCCTGGGCGACGACCTCGAGGTCGTCCTCGAGGTCGAGCAGCGCGCCGATCGCCGCGCGCAGCAGCGTCTCGTCGTCCGCAATGAGCAGCCGGGTCACGGGAGCGCCGCCTCGGCGACGAAGCGTCCGTCGCTCAGCGCGACCCGCAGGCTGCCCTCGCCGGCCTCGAAGCGCTCCGCGAGCCGGGCGAGCCCGCTCGGCGGCCGCATCGCCGCCGGCCCGCCGTCGTTCTCGATCCGCATCCGCCGCTCGCCGAGCTCGATCCGCACCGAGGAGGCCTGCGCGTGCCGGAGGATGTTCGTCGCCGACTCCCGCATCAGCAGGCCGAACAGCTCGTCGGCCGGCCCCATCGCGGCGCTGCCGGACACGGTGCAGTCGATGCCGGCGGCCGCGAACAGCGCACGCGCGTTCGCGAGCTCGTGCTCGAGCGCGACATCCCGCTCGCCGTAGGCGAGCCGCTTGGTGTCCGCGAGGGTCTGCGCGATGAGCGACTCCGCCTCCGCGAGGTGCGTCGCGGCCGCGGCCGGCTCCTGGTCGAGGAGCCGTCGCGCGAGCTGGATCTTCAGCCGGGCGACGTGCAGCGTGTGCCCCTGGATGTCGTGCAGGTCGGCGGCGAAGCGATAGCGCTCCTGCGCGATCGCGAGGTCCCGCGCCGCGCGCCTGGCGCGGTCGAGCTCGAGGTACATCCGCCAGCCGAACGCGTTGAGCGCGATGACGACCACCATGGCGGCGTAGGCGCCGAGCGCGACGGTCAGCAGCGGGAACCAGGGGGTCGCCGGCGCGAGCAGCGTCGCGACGGCGACGGGCGCGGCCATCGCCGCGGCGCCCGCGAGCAGCCACGGCCATCTCGGCGCGCGGGCGTGGGACGCGACGAGGGCGATCGCGAAGGCGGCCAGCACGGCGACCGCCGGCGTCGTGCCGGTCAGCACCGCCGCCGCCCAGACCCCGAGCGTGGCGGCGATCACGAGCGCCGCGAGCCACCACCGCGGCCGGCGCTCCCAGTAGCCCGCGAGCACGACCGTGCCGGCACCGACGACGAGCGTCGCGATGGCCAGCGGGAGCGGGTCGTCCCGCGAGCCGCTCAGCATCGCGACCGCGCTCGCACCGGCCATCACCGCGACCGTGATGCACAGCGTCGCGGTCGTGTAGCCGCGCATCGCGCCCATCGCCCGCTCGGGGCGCGGCGACTCCGGCGTCCTCGGCATGTCCCCATTCTCCCCGCGGCGGCCATCGGCCCGCAGGCGAGCGCGTCACGTCGGAGCGTGACAGATGTCATCCGGATCGGTGCCCGAACGCGGTACCGCCGGCCCGCCGGCCCGGCGAGCATGGAGGGCATGACCGCAGAAGCCGTCGTCGAGGCCGCAGGATTCAGCTACCGCTACGGGGGCGCGACCGGCGTGCTCGCCGTCGACGGCATCGACCTGCGCGTCGAGCGCGGCGAGCTCGTCGCGCTGCTCGGCACGAACGGCGCCGGGAAGACCACGACGCTCGAGGTGCTCGAGGGCCATCGCGCGCCCACCACGGGCCGCGTCCGCGTGCTCGGCGGCGTGCCCGGCGACCGGCGCGGCGTGCGGCCCAGGATGGGCATGATGCTGCAGGAGGCCGGCGCGGCCGGCGACCTCACGGTCGAGGAGACGCTCGCGCTCGCCGGGGCGATCTCGGCTCGTGAGGACGAGGTCGGGCGGGTCCTCGCGGCGATCGACCTCGCCGGCAAGGCGCGGGTCCGCGTCGCGCAGCTCTCGGGCGGCGAGCGTCGCCGCCTCGACTTCGGCTGCGCGATCTGGGGCACCCCGGAGCTGCTCTTCCTCGACGAGCCGACGACCGGCCTCGACCCCGCCGCCCGCGACCGGCTCTGGGCCGCGGTCGACGAGCTGCGCGGTCGCGGGGTGACCATCATCCTCACCACGCACTACCTCGAGGAGGCGCAGCAGCGCGCCGATCGGATCTGCATCATGCACCGCGGCGCGATCGTCCGCTCCGGAACGCTCGCCGAGCTCGTCGCCGAGCTCCCGTCGCGGATCGAGTTCGTCCTGCCGGACGGCGCGGTGCCGCCGTTGCCGATCACCGGCGCCCGCGGCGGGCGCTGCACGATCGAGACCGACGACCTGCAGCGCGATCTCACGTCGCTGCTGAGCTGGGCCGAGCGCGAGGGCGTCCGCCTCGAGCGGCTGCGCGCGACGAGCTCGAGCCTCGACGACCTGTTCCGCGGCCTCGCCGACTGACCCGGCGGCGACCGACCCACGAACGACCGAGGAGACCCCCATGATCCCCATCGCGCTCGCCGAGCTGCGGATGCTCGTGCGCAACCGGCTCGTCGCCGTCATCGCGCTCGTCATGCCGCTCGGCATCGGCGCCGTGCTCGCCTTCCGCAGCGCGCCCGGCGCGGGGGGCACGGTCGCCGCGCTGCAGCTCGCGATCACCGGCGCGCTCGGCGTCTACGTCGGCGCGGCGACGACGCTCGCCTCGCGGCGCCAGACGCTGTTCCTGAAGCGGCTGCGCAGCGGCGCCGTCGCCGATGCCTCGATCATCGGCGGCCTCGTGCTGCCGATCGTCGCCGTCGCGCTCGCCCAGCTCGCGATCGTGTTCGCGATGCTCGGCGCGACCGCCGGCGCGCCCGCGCACCCGTGGCTGCTCGCCGTCGGCGCCGTCACGACGCTCGCGATGTTCGTCGCCCTCGCGCTCGCGACCGCCGGCGTGACGAACTCGCCCGAGCACGCGCAGGTGACCACGCTGCCCGTCTTCGTGGTGACGCTCGGCGCGACCGTGTGGATGACGTTCACCGGCTCCGCCGAGCTCGGCTGGCTCAAGCGCGCGCTGCCGGGCGGCTCGAACGCCGAGCTGATGACGATCGCGTGGGCGGGCGGGGATCCGGCCGAGGGACTGCTGCTCGCGCTGCCGACGCTCGGCTGGGCGCTCGCGGCGGTGATCGCCGCCCGCGTCATGTTCCGCTGGGAGCCGAGGATCTGAGCGGCGCCTGCTCGTAATCCGCCCGTTACGCGCGCGTCGTAGGGTGAGCCCGTGAAGGCCATCCGCAGGTTCACCGTCCGCACCGTCCTGCCGCCCGAGCTCGCCGCGCTCGACGCGCTCGTGACGAACCTGCGCTGGTCCTGGCACAAGCCGACGCGCCTGCTCTTCAAGTCGATCGACCCGCTGCTGTGGGCGGAGAACGGCCAGGACCCGATCGCGTTCCTCGGCGCCGTCTCGCCGGAGCGTCTCGCCGAGCTCGCCGCGGACGCCGAGTTCGTCGAGCGCGCCGACGGCCTGCTCGCCGACCTCCAGGCCTATCTCACCGAGCCGCGCTGGTACCAGGGGCTCGAGGACGCGCCCGCGTCGATCGGCTACTTCTCGCCCGAGTTCGGCATCGCGGCCGCCCTCCCGCAGTACTCCGGCGGCCTCGGCATCCTCGCCGGCGACCACCTCAAGGCCGCGAGCGACCTCGGGCTCCCGCTCGTCGGGGTCGGCCTGTTCTACGCCTCCGGCTACTTCCGCCAGTCCGTCTCGCGCGACGGCTGGCAGCAGGAGAGCTACCCGGTGCTCGACCCGGACGGGATGCCGCTCACGCTGCTGCGCGACGCCGACGGCAGCTCCGTGCGGATCGTCCTCGCGCTGCCCGACGGCAAGGCGCTCCGGGCGAGGGTGTGGGTGGCGGACGTCGGTCGCGTCAAGCTGCTGCTGCTCGACACGAACGTGCCCGAGAACGAGGACGGGCTCAAGGGCGTCACGGACCGCTTGTACGGCGGCGGCGGCGAGCATCGGCTGCTGCAGGAGATCCTGCTCGGCATCGGGGGCGTCCGCGCGCTGCGCGCCTACTGCGAGCTCACCGGCACGGCGTTCCCCGAGGTCTTCCACACGAACGAGGGGCATGCGGGCTTCCTCGGTCTCGAGCGGATCTCCGACTGCATCGGCGAGGGGCTGACGTTCCCCGCCGCGCTGCAGGTCACCCGCGCCGCCACGGTGTTCACGACGCACACCCCCGTCCCCGCGGGCATCGACCGCTTCGAGGCGAGCCTCGTGCGCCGCTACTTCTCGACGGGGCTGCTGCCGGGCGTCGCGGTGGAGGACGTGCTCGCCCTCGGCGCCGAGAGCTATCCCGGCGGCGACCCGGCGACCTTCAACATGGCGGTGATGGGCCTGCGGCTCGCCCAGCGCGCGAACGGCGTCTCGAGGCTGCACGGCGAGGTGTCGCGGCAGATGTTCGGTGCGCTGTGGCCCGGCTTCGACGCCGAGGACGTGCCGATCACCTCGATCACCAACGGCGTGCACGCCGGCACCTGGACCGATCCGCTCGTCGTCGACCTCGCGCGCGAGGCGTTCGGCAGCGCCGACACCTCGAAGGTCGACTGGTGGTCGCCCGCGGTCGCCGACGAGGCGCTCTGGCGCGTCCGCGGCGAGCTGCGGACGGAGCTGGTGAGCGACGCCCGCGAGCGGCTGCGCCGGCAATGGGTGGAGCAGCACGGGGTCGAGCTTCCCGGGGCCGCGCCCGTCCCGGAGTGGCTCGACGGCGTGCTCGACCCCGGGGTGCTGACCATCGGCTTCGCCCGCCGGGTGCCGACCTACAAGCGGCTGACCCTCATGCTCACCGACAAGGCGCGGCTGAAGGCGATCCTCACCCACCCCGAGCGCCCCGTGCAGATCGTCGTCGCCGGCAAGTCGCATCCCGCCGACGACGGCGGCAAGCGGCTCATCCAGGAGCTCATCGAGTTCTCGATGGACCCCGAGGTCCGCGGGCGCATCGCGTTCCTGCCCAACTACGACATCGGGATGGCCCGGCAGCTCTACCCCGGCACGGACGTCTGGCTCAACAATCCGCTGCGCCCGCTCGAGGCGTGCGGCACCTCCGGCATGAAGGCCGCGCTCAACGGCTCGCTGAACCTCTCGATCCTCGACGGCTGGTGGGCCGAGTGCTACGACGGAGAGAACGGCTGGGCGATCCCCTCGGCGGACGCCGCGGGGGATGCCGAGGAGCGCGACGCGCTCGAGGCGGCCAGCCTGTACGACCTGATCGAGCACCAGATCGCGCCGGCGTTCTACGAGCGCGACGAGTCGGACGTGCCGCGCCGCTGGGTGCGCACGATCCGGCACTCGCTCGCCGGGCTCTCCGGCGTGCTCTCCGCCGAGCGCATGGTCTCCGAGTACGTCGAGCGGCTCTACGCGCCCGCGGCGGCGGCGTATCGGGCGGTCACGGCGGACGGCGCGCAGCCGGCGCGCGACCTCGCCGAGTGGAAGGCGCGGGTCGTCGCGGCGTGGCCGCACGTCGCGGTCGTGCACGTCGAGTCGGGCGGGGTGGACGCCGTCCCCACCGTCGGCGGGACCCTCGCGGTGCGGGCGCGGGTCGCCCTCGGCGGGCTCGACGCCTCCGAGGTCAAGGTCGAGGTGGTGCACGGCCGGGCCGGCGACGGGGACCAGCTCGCGGACATCACGCGGCAGGCGCTCGCGCTCGAGTCGGTCGCCGAGGGCGTCGGCGTGTACGGCGGCACGGTCGAGCTCGAGCGGCCGGGGTCCTTCGGCTACACGGTGCGGGTGACGCCGCATCACGCCCTGCTCGCCACCCCGGCCGAGCTCGGTCTGATCGCCGTCGCGAGCTAGGTGGAGTGCTTCGGGGCTCGCGCTCGCCGTGCCGGCGCTCAGTCCTGGACCGGTAGCCGCCGCAGCACCTCGGCCAGGTCGGTCTTCATGCCGCTGAGGTCGGCCTTCACGTTGGCCACGTCGGCCTTGACCCCGGCGACGTCGGTCCTGACCTCCACCAGGCCCGCCTTCACCTCGGCCTTGACGCCGGCGAGGTCGGTCCTGACGTCGGCGAGCTCCGTCCTCATCTCGGCTAGGTCGGTCTTCACGTCGGCCACGTCGGTCTTCACGCCGGCCACGTCGGTCTTGACGCTGGTGAGCTCGGTCTTGACGCCGGTGAGCTCGGTCTTGACCTCGGCCAGGTCGGCCTTGACCCCGGCGAGCTGACCGGTCAGCTCGACGGCGTGCTCCTCGAGCCGATCGTGCCGGCGGTCGACGGTGTCGAAGCGGGCGTCGATCAAGGCGGTCCTCGCGCGCATCTCGTCGACGATCGCGATCTGGCCGCTGTGCAGTGCCTGCAATCGCAGCTCGGTGATCGGCTCCCACCGGTCGAATCGCTCCGTCAGCGCGGCCAGGTCCTGGTGGGTCTGCCGGTGCGCGGCCATCAGCAGGTCGAACTCCTGGCGCCGCACCGCGTCGGGCTGCTGGATGGCCTGGATCTTGGTGGCGGGCATCGGGGCTCCTTCGGGGTCGGCGGCGAGATGACGACGACGGTAATGAACTCGCTGATGACCCGCCAGCGGCGGACGCCGAACTGTGGAAAAGACGATCGTGCGGTCTCCTGTGGAGGGAGCGGGATCAGGTCAGGAAGCGGGCGAGGAACTCGCGCGTGCGCGCCTCGCGGGGCGCGCCGAGCACCTGGGCGGGCGGGCCCTCCTCCAGGATCCGACCGTCGTCGAGGAACACCACGCGGTCGGCGACGTCCCGGGCGAACGCCATCTCGTGCGTCGCCATCACGATCGTCGTCCCCTCCTCCTTGAGCTCGCGGACGAGCTCGAGCACCTCGCCGACGAGCATCGGGTCCAGCGCCGAGGTGATCTCGTCGAGCAGCAGCACCTCGGGGTCGGTCGCGATGGCGCGGACGATCGCGGCCCGCTGCTGCTGGCCCCCGGAGAGCCGATCGGGGTGGGCCCCGGCCAGATCGGCGAGGCCGACGCGCTCGAGCAGCGCGAGCGCGCGCCGCTCCGCCTCGCGCCTCGGCACCCGGTGCACGACCCGCGACGCGAGGGTCACGTTCGCCAGGACGGACAGGTGCGGGAACAGGTTGTAGCTCTGGAACACGGCGCCGAGCCGGGCCCGGACGCGGTTGCCGTCCACCCGCGGGTCGGAGATGTCCTCCTCGCCGAGCAGGATCCGCCCGTCGTCGATCGTCTCCAGCAGCCCGAGGCAGCGCAGCAGCGTCGACTTGCCGGAGCCGCTGGCGCCGATGAGCGCGACGACCTCGTGCTCGGCCACCTCGATGTCGACGCCGCGGAGCACCTCGCGGTCGCCGAAGGCCTTCCACAGCCCGGTCGCCCGCAGCAGCGCGCTCACAGCAGCGATCCCGTCTGCTCGCGCTCGCGCAGCCGCGCCGTGTACCAGTCCGTGAGCCGGACGGTCGGGATGGCGAGCAGCACGAAGAGGATCGCCGCGACGACGTACGGCGTGAAGTTGTAGGTCTGCGAGGACACCAGCTGCGCGCCGCGGACCGCGTCCACCGCGCCGAGGATCGAGATGAGGCCGACGTCCTTCTGCATCGAGATGAAGTCGTTCATGAGCGGCGGGGTGATCTTGCGCAGCGCCTGGGGGAGGACGACGCGGCGCAGCGTCTGGGCGTAGCCGAGGCCGAGGGCGCGCGCGGCGAGCCGCTGCGAGGGGTGCACGGCCTCGATCCCCGCCCGGATCACCTCGGAGACGTACGCCGAGTAGGTGACCGTCACCGCGGTGACGCCGAGCACCATCGGCGGGATCCGCACGCCGGCGAGCGTCGGGATGCCGTAGCCGACGAGGAACAGCACGATGATGAACGGGATCCCGCGGAACAGGTCGGTGTACGCCGCGGCGAGCGCGCGCAGGGGGAAGAACACCGGGCCCCGCAGCGTGCGCAGCGTCGCGAGCAGCAGCGCACAGGCGCCGACCGTGAGGATCGACAGCCCCATCACCTCGAGGTTCAGCAGGAACCCGTCCCACACCCGGGGGAGCGAGCGCCAGGCGATCTCCGGATCGAAGAACGACCGCTGCACGGCCGCCCAGCCGGGGGTGTTGACGACGAGCAGCCAGACGAGCAGCGCGAACGCGATCGTGGAGCCGACCGCGACGAGCACCGAGCGGCGCTCCCGGCCGCGCCGGAACGCCCGCCGCTCGATCTCGAGGGGGCTCGGCCGGTGCGAGGTCACGGGGCGACGCTAGCGGAGCCGCCGGTCACTTGAGCAGCGTCACGCCCTGGCCGGAGCCGAGCCACTCGTCGGTGATCTCCTGCAGCCTGCCGCTGTCGCGCAGCGCGTCGACCGCCGCCGTGACGCTGACCGTCAGCGGGGAGTCCTTCGCGAGCAGCAGGCCCCACTCGTCCGGCACCCCGGCCGCCGGCAGCTCGCCGACGATGAACGAGTCCTCGATGTAGACGCCGGTCGCGTAGTACGCGGTCGGCAGGTCGAGCACGATGGCGTCGATCTGGTTCGCCTGCAGCGCCGCGACCGCGAGCTCGTTCGAGTCGAACAGCAGCGGCGCGACGTTCGGCTGCACCGCCTCCTCGATCGTGGTCGCACTCGTCGAGCCGGCCATCGCGCCGAGCTGCAGGTCCTTCAGGCCCGCGATCGAGTCGACGCCGTCCGCGGCGCCCCCCTCGATCGCGACGACCGCCTGGCTCGCCTGGTAGTACGGCGAGGAGAAGTCGACGGACTGCTTCCGCTCGTCGGTGATCGTGTACTGCTGGATGTTGAAGTCGAAGGACTTCGGGCCGGGTGCGATCGCCGACTCGAAGCTCGTGCGCACCCACTCGACGTCCTCGGGCGCGAAGCCGAGCTCCTCGGCGACGGCGTACGCGACGGCGGCCTCGAAGCCCTCGCCGGACGACGGGTCGTCGTCGATGACGTAGGGGTAGTACGCGATCTCGCCGGTGGCGATCGTCAGCTTGCCGGGCGTGATGGTCTCGAGCGCCGTGTCGTCGCTCGTCGCGGGGTCGGGCGCGGTGCCGCCCGAGCAGGCGGCGAGGGTGATGGCGAGGGCGGCGGCGCCGGCCAGCGCGGTGGCGCGGGTGAGGAGCTTCTTGGGCATGCGTTCATTCTCCCGTCTCTCGCCCGGCCGTGCTGCCGTGCGACGGTGCGTTACGCCCGCGCGATGTCCGCGTATGCCCCGCCGGTGATGGAGAGCAGGTCCTCCGGCGCGAGCCCGATGTCGAATCCTCGGCGTCCGCCGCTCACGTACACCGTGTCCCAGAGCTGCGCCGTCTCGTCCACGAACGTCGGCAGCGCCGACTTCTGCCCGATGGGGGAGATGCCGCCGACGACGTAGCCGGTGCGGCGCTCGGCGACCTCGGGCCTGGCCATCTCCGCGCGCTTCCCGCCCGCGGCGGCCGCGAGCGCCTTGAGGTCGAGCGTCCCGGAGACGGGCACGACGCCGACGACCGGTCCGATCCCGTCGACCTCCGCGAGGAGGGTCTTGAGCACCCGGTCCGGATCGAGGCCGAGCGACTCGGCGGCCTCGAGGCCGTAGCCGACCGACTCGCCTTTCGACTCGCCGCGGTCGCGGGCGTACTCGTGGACGGAGAAGGCGATGCCCGCGCGGGTCAGCGCGACGGTCGCGGGCGTGCCGGTCGCCACTAGAGGTCGGGCGCGGCGGCGTCGCCGCCGACCAGGATGCCGTCCTGGATGGCCTGCATCCGCAGCGCGACCTTCGTCCCGACGTCGATGCCGTAGGCCCGGTACTTCTCGCGGATCCGCTTGAGGTAGCTCTTCGCCGTCTCCTCCGAGATCTGCAGCTGATAGGCGACCGACTTGACGGGCTCGCCCGTCGCGTAGAGCGCCATCACCCGGCGCTCCTGCGCGGAGAGCCGCGGCGAGGACGTCTCGGGCCCGCCGTTGACGGCGAGGTCGAGCTCGGCGGAGATGAACACCTCGCCCTGCGCCGCCGCGCGGAGCGCCTCGATGATCATCTCGGCGTCCTCCGTCTTCACCAGGTAGCCGAGCGCGCCGGCGGCGAGCGCCTCGCGGATGATCGACGGCTCCGAGTAGGTGCTCATGAGCACCGCGCGGACGCCGGCCGACTTGAGCAGCGAGATCTTCACGCTGACCGGGATGTTGTCCTTGAGGTCGACGTCGAGCAGGACGATGTCCATCGGGAACGCCGGGTGCGAGACGAGCTCGGCCCAGGTCGGCACCGCGGCGACGAGCTCGATGTCGCTCGCCGCGTTGCGCAGCCACTCCGTGAGCGCGCCGAGGAGCATCCGGTGATCGTCGACGATCGCGAGCCTGATGGTCAAAGCGACCCCCTTCACGTGTCCGTTCTACCACGCGCCGCTCCGCGCGACGCGGGGACGAGGCAGTGGATGTCGATCCGGATGCCGTGGCCGTCAAGCGCCTCGCGGTAGCGGCCGACCTGCGCGAAGTGCTCCCAGACGCCCGGGTCGATCATCATCCGGGTCGAGCCGGGGATGTCGACGCGGATGCTCAGCGCCTCGAGCGAGTCGGACTCGATGGCGGCGGTCGGCTCGCCGAAGCCGAGCACGATCGGCGCGTGGCCGGAGCGCGAGGAGACGCCGCGCTCGTCGTGGAGCAGCCAGATGGCGGAGAGCAGCGCGGCCCGCTGCCGCGTGCCGAGGAGCCCGGCCGAGGCCGACGGGTCGTCGAGGCGCACGTCCTGGCGCAGCAGCGTCGACTCGTCGATCGCGAGGCCGAGCCAGGTCTTGCTCCGGCTCGCGAGCAGGTGGAGGCGCAGCTCGGTCGCGAGGCCCCCCGCGCGCTTGGCGACCTCGTCGGAGAGCGGGAGCCGCATGCGCCCGTCCGCGACGGCGCTGAGCAGGCTCTCGGCGGCGAGGTCGAGCCGGGCGAGCTGCTCGGAGGCCTCGATGCCGACGGTGAGCCGCGGCGCCGCGATCGCGGAGTGCGAGAGCATCTCCTCGGTCTCCCGGCGCATGAGCCGCCGGAAGCTGTCGGTGATGAGCGCGGCGACGGCGACCGGCAGCAGCATCTGGCACAGCGTGAAGACGGCGTCGTGCACCGTCTCGGCGCTGTAGGCGTCCGTGAGGCCCCAGGCGAGCGCGGTCGCGGCGCCGAGGCCCGCGGCGGCCGAGAGCACCTGCACCGTCGAGCGGGTGACCACGGCGAGGATCAGCGAGAGGCACGCGGAGACGCCGACGGAGAGCGTCTCGCCGGGGTTGGGCGCGCCCCAGGAGCCGGCGACGTCGAGCGCGACGGCGAGCGCGAGGGCCGTGTACCAGAGCCAGAACAGCCAGTTGGGCAGGTGCTCGCCGAGGATCCGCGTCACGACGATGACGGAGGCGTCGGCGACGAGCACGATGGCCCAGGCCGTGAAGACGGCGACCGCGTCGCGGATGACGTCGAGATGCTGCAGCGTCGTCGCGAAGTCGAAGACGATCTGGAGTCCGAGCAGGATGACGGTCCCGAGCCAGATGCGACGAGTGCCGATCGCGGCGTGGCGCCGGCCGGTCACCCGCTCGACGAAGCCCGTCGAGCTCATCGGGGCACCTCGAGCAGGACGGTCGTGCCCGCGCCGGGTGCGGAGAACAGCCGCGCGCTCCCGCCGAGCTCGGCGAGCCGCGCGATGACGGACTCCTTGAGCCCGAGCCGCTCCGTGGCGACGGACTCGACCTCGAAGCCGCGCCCGGCATCGGTGACCATGGCCCGGACGACGCGCTCGTCCTCCGTGATCGTCACGTGGGCGAGCGAGACGCCGCTGTGCCGTCGGACGTTCTCGAGGCACTCGGTGATGGCGAAGAGGAAGCCGTCGAGCACCCCCGGCGGCAGCAGCACCTTGCCCGTGCCGTGCCAGCTCACGTCGAGGCCGAGCTGGTCGAAGCGCTCCTTGACGGAGTCGAGGGTGGTGCCGAGCGTCGTCTCCTCGACCGGCTCGGGGAGGTAGCCGGCGCCGGGCAGCGCGAAGAGCGGCTCGCCGAGCCGGAGCTGCCGCAGCAGGTGCGCGTCGTTCTTCGCCTGCTCCCGGAGCGCCTCCTCGGACACGCCGCGACCGGAGTGGGCGAGCAGGGTGAGCGTCGCGAGCACCGTGTCGTGGAGGAGGCGCGCGCTCTGCCGCCGCTGCACCTCGAGCTCGCTCGCCTGGCGCTCCGCGCGGTGCGCCCGCCCGACCTCGGCCATCTGCCGCAGCGCCGGCGGGATCGAGGAGCCGAGCAGGTAGCCGACGCCGTGCGCGATCGCGAAGCCGAGCAGCACGACGCTCGCCGCCAGCGGGCGCAGCGCGGGCTCGACCGCGAGCAGGGCGGCCGCGGCCGTCGCCAGCGCGGCGAGCCAGAACCACAGCCAGCCGCGGCGCATCGCCAGGAGCGCGAGGAGTGCGCCGGGGACGCCGCCGCCGAGGAGGGCCGCGACCGCGAGACCCTGCGCGCTGCCGGGCGAGGGGGCGACGAAGGCGAGCGTCAGCGCGATGGCGAGCGCGGCGCCGGCGAGCCCGAGCGGCCAGGCGATGCCGCGCCGCGCTCCGATCATGCCGACGCAGACGCCGCCGAGGATGTAGAACGGCACGCACATCCAGTAGGCGAGCGATCCGGCCGACTGCGGGGTGCTCAGGACGGCGAAGGAGGCGAGCAGGCCCGCCGCGCCGTAGGCGCGCGCGGCCTGCCGGAGCAGCCGGTCCCGCTTCGCCTGGATCTGATCCATCTCGCCCCCAATCCTCCACCAGTCGGGGGCTCGGGCGGGCGTTCCCGTCGCTGACCCCCGAATTGGGGACAGTCGGGTCGTTCGATTATCGAACTATTCTGCATGCCAGAGGGGCATTGCACCCAGGGGGATCCGACCGGGGGCCGCGCAGCGGCCCCCGGTATCCATGTTCGCGGGCGCTACGTCGCGAGGAGTCGGCGCAGCTGCGCGCCGACGATGTCGGACTCGATGAGGAACGCGTCGTGCCCGTACTCGCTCTCCACGAGGTGGGGCCGCGTCCCGTCGATGTTGCCGGGCGCACCCGCCGCGATCCGCTCCTGGTCGGCCACGGGGAAGAGTCGGTCCGAGTCGATCGCGAGCACCAGGGTCGGCATCGTCACCCGGGCGAGCGCCGCCTCGACGCCGCCGCGGTCGCGGCCCACGTCGTGCGAGCTCATGGCGGTGGCAAGGGTGATGTAGCTGTTCGCGTCGAAGCGCCGCGGGAACTTGTTCCCCTGGAAGTCCAGGTACGACTCGACCGCGTACCGCCCGCCCTCGCCGAGCGGCGAGCGGGTCGACTGCCAGCTCCGGTCGAAGCGGAGGTTGAGCTCGTGCGGGGAGCGGTAGTCGAGCAGGGCGAAGCGCCTCGCGAGCGCGAGGCCGCGGTGCGGGCCGTCGCCGTCGGCCGCCTCGTAGTAGTCGCCGTCGCGGAACGCCGGGTCGGCGTGGATCGCCTCGATCTGCAGCGCGTTGTGGGCGATCTGGTCCGCGGTCGTGATCGCGGGGGAGGCGAGCACGGCGAGCCGCTCGACGCGCTCGGGGTGCGCGATCGCCCATTCCAGCGCCTGCATGCCGCCCATCGAGCCGCCCACGACGAGCGCCCAGCGCTCGATGCCGAGCGCGTCGGCGAGCGCGACCTGTGCGGCGGCCTGGTCGCGGATCGTCGTGTACGGGAACCGTGCGCCCCATTCCCGGCCGTCCGGCGCGAAGCTCACGGGCCCGGTCGTGCCCTGGCAGCCCCCGAGCATGTTCGGGACCACGACGAACCACTCGTCGGTGTCGAGCGCGAGCCCCGGTCCGACGACGTCCGCCCACCAGCCGCCCGTCGGGTGACCGGGGCCGGGGCGACCCGCGATGTGCGAGTCGCCCGTCAGCGCGTGGCAGACCAGGATCGCGTTCGAACGGTCCGCGTTCGGCGTCCCGAAGGTCTCATAGGCCACCCGGAGGTTGCGGAGCTCCCCGCCGCGCTCGAAGGCGAACGCCCCGAGGTCGGCGAAGATCCGGTCCCCGGGCGGGTCCCCCTCGCGCCAGCCGCCCGTCGCCGGGGGCTTGCCGACCAGCTCGCGGACGTTCGCGTCCGTGATGAAGGCCGAGGGGAAGGAGTCCTCCGGAGTCTGCCAGTCCATTGCATACGCAGGCTAGCCGACCGCCGCAGGCGCGTTACGCCGAGGCGACCGCGCCGGCGCGCTCGCGGGCGGCCGTGAAGCCGCGCTGGAGGTCCGCCTTGAGGTCCTCGACGTGCTCGATGCCGACCGAGAGCCGCACCAGGCCGGGCGTGACGCCCGTCGTGAGCTGCTGCTCGGGGGTGAGCTGCGAGTGCGTCGTCGAGGCCGGGTGGATGATGAGGCTGCGCACGTCGCCGATGTTCGCGAGATGGCTGAACAGCGAGACGTTCTCGACGAGCGCCTTGCCCGCCTCGACGCCGCCCTTGAGCTCGAACGACAGCACGGCACCGACGCCGCGCGGCGCGTACCTGTTCGCCGCCTCGTACCAGGGGCTGGACGGCAGGCCCGAGTAGTTGACGCTCGCGACGTCCTCGTGCGCCTCGAGCCACTCGGCGATCTGCTGCGCGTTCGCGGTGTGGCGCTCGAGCCGCAGGCTCAGCGTCTCGATGCCCTGCAGCACGGAGAACGAGGAGTCGGGCGAGAGGGCCGCGCCGGTGTCGCGCAGCAGCTGCACGCGGATCTTGATGATGTACGCGATCGCGTCGCCGAGCACGCCCGTGTAGCTCGCGCCGTGGTACGAGGGGTCCGGCTCGGTCAGGCCCGGGAACCTGTCGACGTGCTCCGACCACTTGAAGCGGCCGCCGTCGACGATGAGGCCGGCGATGACCGTGCCGTGCCCGCCGAGGAACTTCGTCGCCGAGTGCACGACGATGTCCGCGCCGTGCTCGAACGGCCGGATCAGGTACGGCGTCGCGATCGTGTTGTCGACGATGAGCGGCAGGTCGTGCGCGTGGGCGATGCCGGCGACCCGCTCGATGTCGAGCACGTTGATGCGCGGGTTGCCGATCGTCTCGGCGAAGAGCAGCTTGGTGTTCGGCCGGATCGCGGCCTCCCACTCGGCGGCGTCGTCCTGGTCCTCGACGAACGTGACCTCGATGCCGAGCTTCGCGAGCGTGTACTTGAAGAGGTTGTAGGTGCCGCCGTAGATGCTCGAGGAGGACACGATGTGGTCGCCGGCGCCGGCGATGTTGAGCACGGCGTAGGTGATCGCCGAGGAGCCGGAGGCGACGGCGAGCGCCGCGGTGCCGCCCTCGAGCGCGGCGATGCGCTGCTCGAGCACGTCCGTCGTCGGGTTCATCAGCCGGGTGTAGATGTTCCCGAACTCGGCGAGGGCGAAGAGCTTCGCGGCGTGCTCGGTCGAGTCGAAGACGTAGGAGGTGGTCTTGTAGATCGGCGTCGCCCGGGAGTGCGTCGCCGGGTCCGGGGCGGCGCCCGCGTGGACCTGCTTGGTCTCGAATGCCCAGTCGGTCATGTTCTCCGCTTTCCAAGGGGGCGCGTGCGGCCCGGTGGTCGATGCGGTACCGACGGTAGGGAGGTGCCGCGGCGACGGCAATCCCCGTCGTCACTCGTCGTAGTATTCGGGCGCGCGCGAGGGCCCCTATCATCCTTGCTGACGTCATCGTCACGACGGGAGGAGCGGTCATGGCCGCGCGCACGGACGATCCCGCCGCCCCGAGCCGGGTCGCGATCGTCGACGACCACGAGATCGTCTCGCTCTCGATCGGGGCGCTCCTCGCCGAGGAGCCGGATCTCGAGTTCGCCGGCGCCTGGCCCTCCGCCGTCGAGCTGGTGCGCGACGGCGCGGTCGCCGACCTCGTCGTCATGGACCTCAACCTGCGCGACGGCTCGCTGCCGAGCGAGAACGTCGACCGGATCCGCGAGACCGGCGCCGTCGTCGTCGTCCTCACCTCCGGCGAGAACCCGTTCCTCATCCGGGACGTCTCGCACGCGGGCGTGCTCGGCATCCTCAGGAAGTCGGCGCCCGCCGAGGAGATCCTCGCCGCCGTGCGCGCCGCGGCCGCGGGCGTCCCCGCCGTGACGACCGAATGGGCGGCGGCGATCGACTCGGACCCCGAGTTCTCCGCGGCGCCGCTGACGGCGCGCGAGCGCGAGGTGCTCGGGCTCTACGCCTCGGGCCTCGGCGCGAAGGCGGTCGCCTCCCGGCTGTACATCTCGGAGAACACGGTCGACGACCACATCCGCCGGATCCGCTCCCTGTACGAGGGCATGCGGCGGCCGGCGAGGACGAAGGTCGAGCTCTACCAGCGCGGGATCGAGGACGGGTTCATCCCGCCGCCGGCGTCCCACTGAGCGTGGACGGCATCGGGGCCGATCCGCGGGCGGAGCGCCGCACCGTCCGCCTGATGCTCGCGGCGAGCGGCTTCACCTCGCTCGTGGCGGTGCTGTTCGGCGCGCGGATCGGCGCCGCGGCCGACGTGATACCGATGACGCCCTGGTCGTACGCGCTCGTCGTCCTCGGCCACCTGGTGCCGGTGGGCGCGGCACTGCTCGCGCTCGGACTGCCGCTGCCGCGGATCCGCGTGCTCGCCCGGCTCATGGTGGCGGGCCAGCTCGTCTCGACGCTCGCCGTCGTGCTCGTCCTCATCGTCGTCCCGGACACCCAGGGCGCGCTCCCGTGGCTCGTTCGCGAGTACTCGCCGGTCGTCGTCGGCGCGCTCATCGCCTGGGGCGCGCGCCCGGCGTGGCTCGCGCTGGGTGCGATGCTCGTCGCGACGCAGGCGCTCGCGGCGGTCGTCGGCGACTTCTCCCTCGGCCGCTATGCGGACGACGCGCAGACCCTCATCATCCAGGTCGCGGTCCTCGTCCTGTTCGGCGCGCTCATCGACGGCGCGCGGGCGCTCGACGCCTCGACGACGGCGGCGCGGGCGGCGGAGCTGGGCCTGACGATCACGGAGGCCCGGCGCGCGGCGGGGGAGCGGGCGCAGACCGTGGTCCACGACGACGTCCTCGCGACGCTCCTGCTGGCCGCGCGCGGCGCCGGCGGACTCGCCGAGCGGGTGCGCGCCCAGGCCACCGCGGCGCTCGCCTCGATCCGCTCCCTCGCCGCCGCGCCGCCCGCGGAGCCGGTGCGGGCCGGCGAGCTGGTGCGGGGCCTGCGGGACGCCGTCGCGCGCGAGGGCGAGGACGCGGACATCCGCGTGCAGCTCCTGGACGCGCACGCGCTCGTCCCCGGCGCCGTCGCCGAGGCGATCGTCGCCGCGTTCCGTCAGGGCTACGTCAACTCGCTCGTGCACGCGCGGCGCGCCGCCCGCCGCGTCGACGCCCGCGTCGCGACGGATCGCATCGTCGTGACGCTCATCGACAACGGGCCGGGGCTCGACCCCGCCGACTTCGCGGCGCTGACCGAGGGGCGGCTCGGCATCAGCGCGGGCATCGTGGGCCGGATGCGGCGCGTCCCGGGCGGCGACGCCTGGATCGAGTCGATCCCGGGCGCCGGCACGCGCGTCGTGCTCGCCTGGACCCGGCCCGGCGCCGCCGAGGGCGGCGAGCGGCCGCCGCTCCCGCCCGCCCCCGAGGCCATCCCGATCGGGCGCTCCGAGCTCGTCGTCCCGTCCGCGGTCTTCCTCGGCGCCGAGGCGCTCCTCGCGGCGATCGTCGCGACGTTCACCGGGCGACCGCTCGTCCCCCTCCTCGCCGTCGCCGGCCTCGTCGCCGCGTTCCTCGCGATGGGCTGGCGCCGCCTGATCCGGCCGAGCCGCGGTCGGATGCTGGCGACGCTCGTGATCTGCCTCGCCGTCTCCGGCCTGTCCTGGCTGCCCTCGCCGTCCGGGGACCTCCAGGCCGGCTCGGGATGGGTGCTCATGGGGACGGCGCTGATCCTCGCGACCGCCGCCCTGCGCGGCCATCGGCTGGCCGGCGTGCTCGGCCTCCTCGCGACCGCGGCGCTCTCGGGCCTCGGCGCCGCGCTCCAGGGCTTCCCGACGCTCGCGATCCTGACGATGCTCGTCCGCCCGACCGTCGGCGGACTGCTCGCGATCCTGGTGGGCACGGTGATCGTGCGCCAGCAGCGGCGGGTCGCGGAGCTGCACGTCGCGGAGCTCGCGGCGCTGCGCGAGCAGGCCTGGCAGGAGGCCGAGCACGCGGAGCTCGAGGCGCGGGCCCGCCAGATCGACGCGATGTGCGGCGCGCTGCTGGAGCGGATCGCGGCGGATCGCGAGCTCGACGAGGCCGGCCGGGCGGAATGCCGCGTGGTCGAGGGACGGCTTCGCGACCTCTACCGGGCGCCGCGGCTCAGCCGTCAGCCGCTCGTCGACGTGGCGGCGGCCGCGCGCCGGCGCGGGGTCGACGTGGTGCTCCTCGACGATGCCGCGGAGCTGCAGCTCGACGACCTGGATCTCGACGCGATCTCGGCGTGGATGGCGGCGCAGCTCGTGGGCGTCGGCGAGGGCCGGTTCACCGGGCGCATCCTGCCCGCCGGTCGCGGCGGGCTCGCGAGCGCCGTGCACGGCGCCGAGTCGGTGGTCCTCGAGCGCTGAGCGGGGACCGCAGGTCTTGACCGAGGCAACTAGTCGTGCGAGAGTACTCGCGTGTCGTCCATGCGGCTGTTCATCCTCGACGCGCTCGCGCGCGGGGAGATGCACGGCCACCAGCTGCGCCAGCTCGCCGAGCAGGAGCGCGTCCACCTCTGGACCGACATCTCCGTGGGCGGGCTCTACGGAGCCCTCAAGCGGCTCGCCGGCGAGGGGCTCATCGCCGAGGTGCGCACCGAGCAGGTCGGCGGCTACCCCGAGCGGCAGGTCTGGGGGATCACCGAGGCCGGCAGGGACTCGCTCGCGACGCTGCGCGAGGCCGGCGTGCGGGAGGTGGCGCTCCGGCCCGATCCCGTGGACCTCGCCCTCGCCCGGCCCGATCCCGCCCGGTTCGGCGAGCTGCCGGGGCTGGTCCGCGAGCGCCTCGCGAAGCTGCAGCGGCTGCTCCACGAGGCCGAGCGGCTCGCGGAGCATGCCGCGCCGTACGTGACGCCGCTCGAGGCCGCGGTCATCGGGCACCGCCCGGCCCGCATCCGGGCCGAGATCGCCTGGCACGAGGCGCTGCTCGCCGAGCTCCCGACCCTGCTCGCCGCCGAGGCGGCTCGAAAGGACCGACCTCATGCCTGACACCGTCTCGACCGCCCGCCGCGCGCTCGCGCTCGCCGCGCTCGTCCTCGGCGCGGCGATGATGATGCTCGACGTCACCATCGTCAACGTCGCGATCCCCACCCTTCGCGACTCGATCGGGGCCGACGAGTCGATGCTCTCGTGGATCGTCTCCGGCTACGCGCTCGCGGGCGGGCTCAGCCTGATCCCCGCGGGGCGCCTCGGCGACCGGATCGGGCACAAGCCGGTCTTCATCGCCGGGATCGCCATCTTCACCCTCGCCAGCCTCTGGTGCGGCATCGCCGCCGACGGCACCCAGCTCATCGTCGCCCGCGTCGTCCAGGGCCTCGGCGGCGGCCTGTTCTTCCCCGCGATCGGGGCGTTCATCCAGCTGCTGTTCGAGGGGCGCTCGCGCGGCAGGGCGTTCGCGCTGCTCGGCGCCTCGATCGGCGTGTTCACCGCGATCGGGCCGCTCGCCGGCGGCCTCATCATCGAGGCCTTCGGGGAGCAGGACGGCTGGCGCTGGATCTTCTTCGTCAACCTCCCGATCGGCGTCCTGGCGTTCCTCGGCGCCCTCCTGCTGCTGCCCCGCGGCGCGGAGGGCCGCACCGAGCGCGGCTTCGACACGCTCGGCCTCGTGCTGCTCACGGCGGGGCTGGTCGCGATCCTGGTGCCGCTCATCCAGGGCGAGGAGGCCGGCTGGCCGCTGTGGACCTGGCTGTCGATCGCGGGCGGCCTGCTGCTCCTCGTCGGCTTCGGTGCCTGGGAGATCGGGCGCGCCCGGCGCGGGCGCACCCAGCTCGTCCCGCCGCGGCTCTTCGCGCATCCCTCGTTCACCGGCGGCGTCGTGCTCGGCTTCGTCTACTTCGCGTCGTTCACGAGCGTGTTCTTCATCATCGCGCTCTACTGGCAGGCGGGCCTCGGGCACAGCGCCCTCGAGTCGGGGCTCGCGGTCATCCCGTTCTCCGTCGGCGCGGTCGTCGGGGCGGCGCTGAGCGAGCGGCTCTCGCGTCGGCTCGGCCGCACGGTGCTGGTCCTCGGCACCGCCCTCCTCGCCGTCGGCTTCGCGGCGCTCTGGCTCATCGTGCTCCTCGTCGACGTGTCCGCGATGTCGAGCTGGCTGCTCCTCGCGCCGCTGCTCGTCGCGGGCTTCGGCAACGGCTGCTTCATCGCGCCGAACATCGAGTTCATCGTCGCGACCGTCACCCGGGAGGAGGCGGGGGCGGCGCAGGGCGTCGTCAACACCGTGCAGCGGATCGGCGCGGCCGCCGGCATCGCCATCGTCGGCGCCGTCTTCTTCGGCGCGCTCGACACCGGCCCGGTCGCCGCGGCCGCGCCGCAGGGCCCCGCGGCGATCGCCGACGCGCTCGCCGTCGCGTTCAGCACCAGCGCGCACTGGGGACTGCTCGCCACCGCGATCGGCGCGGTGCTCGCGTTCGGCCTGGTGTGGACGCTGCCGCGCCGGGTGCCGAGCGCCGTGCGCGAGGGCGTGCAGCAGCAGTGAACGCGGTTCGCTAGGCTGCACGGATGACCGAGGGGGGTGCGAGGCGGCGCGGCCTCGCCCTCGCGATCGTCATCGTCGGCATCTGCATGGTCATGCTCGACACGACCATCGTCAACGTCGCGCTGCCGTCCTTCCGGGGCTCGCTCGGCGCGAGCGAGTCGCAGCTGTCCTGGATCGTCGCCGGCTACACGCTCGCGACCGGGCTCTCGCTCATCCCGGCGGGCCGGCTCGGCGACCGGATCGGGCACAAGCCCGTCTTCCTCGTCGGCCTCGTGCTCTTCACCCTCGCGAGCCTGTGGTGCGGGCTCGCGCAGTCGGCGGAGGAGCTCGTCGTCGCGCGCATCGTGCAGGGGCTCGGCGGCGGCATCTACTACCCGACCGTGACCTCGTTCATCCAGGTGCTCTACCAGGGCCGCGCGCGCGGGCGCGCCCTCGGGCTGATGGGCTCGGTCATCGGCCTGACCACCGCGCTCGGGCCGCTCGTCGGCGGGATCTTCATCGAGGCGCTCGGCATGCGGGACGGCTGGCGCTGGATCTTCTTCGTCAACCTCCCGGTCGGCGTGCTCGTGCTCGCGGCGGGGCTCGCCCTCCTGCCGCGCGGGCGGGTGCCGGGGGAGCGGCGACCCGGCTTCGACCCCTTCGGCGTCCTGCTCGTCTCGGTCGGGCTCGTCGCGATCCTGCTGCCGCTCGTCCAGACCGGCGACGGCGGCTGGCCCGCCTGGACCTGGGCGCTGCTGCCCGTCGGCGCGCTCGTCCTCGTCGCCTTCTTCCGCTGGGAGGGCCGGGTGGTCCGCCGCGGCCGGGCGCCGCTGGTGCCGCCGCACCTCTTCGTCCATCGCTCCTTCACCGGCGGGGTCGTCAACGGCACGGCGTTCTTCGCGGCCTTCACGACGATCTTCTTCGTGCTGTCGATCTACTGGCAGTCCACGCTCGGCTACTCGGCGCTCGAGACGGGCCTGATGATGGTGCCGAACTCGCTCGCGAGCGTCGCCGGCGCGTTCCTCAGCGAGCGCGCGACGCATCGCTACGGCCGGGGCGTGCTCGTGGCCGGCGCGGGCGCCGTCGCGCTCGGGCTGCTCGCGCTCGTCGCGGTCGTGCTGCTCGTGCCGCAGGAGCGCATCGACTGGCTCGTGGTGCTCGTCCCGACGGTCGTCGTCGGCTTCGGCACCGGGTGCTTCATCGCGCCGAACACCCAGTTCATCGTCTCCACCGTCGATCCGTCCGAGGCCGGCGCGGCCTCCGGCGTCGTGTCGACCGTGCAGCGCATCGGCGCGGCGATCGGGATCGCGCTCGTCGGCGCGGTGTTCTTCGGGGTGTCGGCGGTCGCGGGCGCCGCGATCGCCGTCCCGGTCGCGATCGGCGTGAGCGCGGTGCTGGCCACCCTCGCGTTCGCCCTCGTGTTCACCCTCCCGAGGCGCCTCCCCACCCCGTGAGGCGCCTGCTCGGTGCACTTGCGACCCCCGAGCACGGTTGCCGCCGCTGAGCAGTCGCAAGTGCACCGTTGCGCCGGAGGGGAAGGGAGGGTGCGCCCGGTAGCGTGAGTGCCATGGCGAAGCGAGCGGTGGTCACGGGGGCGTCGAGCGGCATCGGGGAGGCGACCGTGCGGCGGTTCCGCGCCGCCGGCTGGGAGGTGCTCGGCGTCGCCCGGCGCACGGAGCGGCTCGAGGCGCTCGCCGCGGAGACCGGCGCCGAGGTGCTGACCGCCGACGTCACCGACGAGGCCGACGTCGCGCGGATCGCGGCCCGGGCGGACGAGCTCGGCGGCGCGCACGTGCTCGTCAACAACGCGGGGGGCGCGTTCGGCCTCGCCACGATCGAGGACTCCTCGGTCGAGGACTGGCGCCGGATGTACGAGGTGAACGTCATCGGCCTCAAGCTCGTCACCGCGGCGCTGCTCCCGGTGCTGCGCCGCTCGATCGCGCCCTCGGCCGGCGTCGAGGTGGCGGACGCCGCGAGCATCGTCAACATCACCTCGGTCGCGGCGTACACCCCGTACGAGCAGGGCGGCGGCTACAACGCGGCGAAGTTCGCCGCGCGGGCCGTCAACGCCGTGCTGCGCCTCGAGCTCTCCGGCGAGCCGATCCGGGTCGTCGAGGTCGCGCCGGGGATGGTCCAGACGGAGTTCTCGCTCGTGCGCTTCGACGGCGACGAGGGCCGGGCCGCCGCGGTCTACCAGGGCGTGCACGAGCTCTCGGCCGACGACATCGCGGCGGAGATCCTGCACGCCTGCGAGCTGCCGCCGCACGTCGACCTCGACCTCGTCACGGTCAAGCCCGTCGCGCAGTCCGCCCAGTACAAGATCCACCGCGGACCGCTCGCCCCGCGCGTGCGCTGAGCGAGCGGTCCGCCGTGGCCGTCGATCCACGGGTCGTCGGCTCGGGTCGTCAGCTCCGAGCCGTCGCGCGCCGCAGCGCGAGGTAGCCGAGCCCGCCCGCGATCGCGACCGGGACCAGCAGCAGCGGATACGTGCCCGCGAAGCCGAGGCCGGCGAAGAACCGGCCGACCCGCTCCCAGGAGTCCGTCAGCGCGATCGTGCCGAACGCGGCGACGAGCACGAGGGCGAACGCGGCGAAGAAGCCGATGAGCCCGAGCTGCCGCCATCGGACGAACAGCGCGCCGGCGATCAGCCCGAGGGCCGCGAAGAACAGCATGACCAGGAACACGTACCAGACGCGCACGAACGGCCCGTCGGAGCCGAAGTACTGCACGGCGAACATGTGCCCGCCGAGGCCCCAGCCGCCGGTGAGCTCCTCGAGCCCGGCAAGGATGCCGAAGACGACGGCCCAGCCCGCGCAGAGCGCGAGCAGCGCGGCGACGGTGCCGAGGAAGTAGTCCCGCCGGGTCGTGCCGAAGCCGAGCGCGAAGTGGAAGGTGCGGTTCATCGCCTGCACCGCGAGCACGAGCAGCCACACGAAGATGAACATGCTCGCGCCGCTCCAGGAGGTGCCGCTCGTCATCCCCTCGGTGCCCTCCTCGCTCGCGGCGAGGTTGACGATGAGCCAGATGATCCAGTTGACCGCGAAGATGAACGCGAAGATCATCAGCGGCAGCGTGACGACCGTCATGGGGTTCGCGAAGTGCAGCTTGAAGGCGGCGCCGATCCGGTTCGCGCTCATCGGCCCGCCTCCGCGTCCTGGCCGGTGATCCGGACGACGAGCTGCTGCAGCGAGACCGGCCCGAGCTCGAGCCCGGCCGCCTTCGCCGCCTCGCGCTCCTGCGGGGCGAGGCGCGCGACGGTGACGGAGGCGAGCCCGCCGACCCCGTCGCGATGGAGCACCTCGCGCCCCGCGACGAACGCCTCGACCGCCTCTCGCGGGCCGACGACGTTCGCCGCCGAGCCGCGCAGCGCCTCCGCGTCGCTGTCGACGACGAGCCGCCCCTGGTCGATCACGAGCACATGCTCCAGCAGGTCGCTCACCTCGTCGATCAGGTGCGTCGAGAGGACGATCGTGCGCGGGCGCTCGGCGATGTCGGCGAGCAGGCGGTCGTAGAACAGCTGCCGCGCGGCGGCGTCCAGGCCGAGGTAGGGCTCGTCGAAGAACGTCAGCGGCGCCCGCGAGGCGAGTCCGACGATGACCCCGACGGCCGAGAGCTGCCCGCGGGAGAGCTTCTTGATCGGCCGGTTCAGCGGGAGCCGGAACTCGCCGACGAGCCGCTCGGCGAACGCGGCGTCCCAGTTCGGGAAGAACCACGGCGCGCTGCGGAAGACGTGCTTCGGCTTGAAGTCGTCGGGGTAGCGCTGGCTCTCCCGGATGAAGCACAGCTGCTGCAGGACGCCGGCGTGCTCCACGGGCGTGGCGCCGAACACCTCGATGCGCCCCTCGCTCGCGAAGTCCTGACCGGTGAGCAGCGACATGAGCGTCGTCTTGCCCGCGCCGTTGCGCCCGAGCAGGCCGTAGACCCGGTGCTCCTCGAGCGAGAGGCTCACGTCGTCGACGGCGCGCACCGCGCCGTAGCGCTTCGTGACGCCGTCGACTCGGACGATCTCGGTCATCGTGCGTCCTCGGTTCGGATCATCGTCGCGACCTGCTCGGCGGGGATGCCGAGCTTCGCGGCCTCCGCGAGCAGCGGGGCGACGTACTGGGCTCGGAAGCGCTCCCGCCGTGCGGCGACGAGCCGCTCGCGGGCGCCCGGACTGACGAACATGCCGATGCCTCGTTTCTTGTAGAGGATCCCGCTGTCGACGAGGAGGTTCACGCCCTTCCCGGCCGTGGCCGGGTTGATGCGCAGGAACGCGGCGAACTCGTTCGTCGAGGGGACCTGGGTGTCCTCGGGGAGCGCGCCGGAGATGATGTCGTTCTCGATCTGCTCAGCGACCTGCTGGAAGATCGGGCGGTCCTCATCCACATTGGCTCCTGGGTTGATTACTCAACTAATGAACCACAGAACTCGGCACGGCGCAAGCCCCGCCGAGCCGCGTCCGGCTAGTCCGAGAGCGGCTCGCCGAACGCGTCCCGCGGGACGAGGAAGAGCAGCACCGCCGCGACGAGCGCGCCGCCGCCGCAGATCGCCCACACCGTGAGGTAGCCGGAGAGGCTCGCGGCCGTCGTGACCGCCGAGGAGACGCCGGTCGCGAGCACGATGCCGAAGACGGTCGAGGCGAAGGAGCCGCCGAGGGTCTTCGTCGTGTTCGTGAGCCCGGCCGCGACGCCCGTCTGGCCCGGCGGGGAGGCGGCGGCCGCGGTCGCCGGCAGCGCGGCGACGAGCGCGCCGCAGCCGAGCCCGGCGACGAGCAGCGGCGGCAGGAAGGTCCCGAGCGAGTCGTGCAGCGGGATGAGCAGGAGGTAGCCGCCGGCGACGAGGAACGTCGCGACGATGAGCACGACGCGCGGCGCGATCCGCCTCGACAGGATCGCGAAGAGCAGCGCGCCGATGGCGAGCGAGACGATGTAGCCGCCGATCACGAGCGAGGTGTCGTCGAGGCCGAGCCCGTAGCCGAGCGGTCGCCCGTCGACGACCTCGCCCGGGTCCGTCGCCGCGTAGGTGGCGAGCGGCGCCTGCGCGCCGAGCAGGGAGATGCCGACGAGTCCCGCCGTGAGCTGGACCGGCCACATGGTCCGCCGGCCGAGCACGCGCAGGTCGATCGCCGGATCCTCGTGCCGCAGCTCCCACCGGCCGAACGGCAGCAGGAGCAGCAGGCCGGCCGCGACGACGAGCCACGCCCACCACGTCTCCGGACCGTTCAGCGACATGAAGCGGAGGCCCGCGGTGACGCCGACGAGGGCGAGCCCGAGCAGCACGAAGCCCGGCAGGTCGAGCGTGCGGCGACCGGGCGCGGGCCGCGACTCCGGGACGCCGAACAGGATCGCGAAGAGGACGAGCGTCACGACGATCGCCGGCATCGTCATGGTGCGCACGACGTCGTCGCCCGTCCAGCCGAGCACGCGCGGGGCCAGCAGGGCGCCGGCGATGGCGCCGAGCTCGAGCGCGAGGACGAGCGTGCCGGCGGCGCGTCGCGTCGTCGCCGCACCCGCGCCGGTCGTGCGCCCGCGATCGAAGATGAGCGCGATCTCGAGCGGCAGCCAGACGGTGTAGAAGCCGCTCAGCGACCAGGCGATGAGGAATGAGGCGAAGTCGTCGGTGAACGCGAGCCACCAGGTGAACGCGCCGGTCAGCACGGTCGCGACGAGCAGCATGCGCTTGTGCCCGAACATGTCGCCGAGCTTGGCCAGCAGCGGGACCGAGAGCGCCGAGACGAGCAGCTGACCGGCCTCGAACCAGTTGAACTCGGCGTCCGTGATGCCGAGGTGGTCGACGAGCCGCGGGATGAGCGGCACGTAGTAGCCCTGCAGGACGCCGCTCACCAGCTCGAGGCAGAACAGCCAGCCGACGATCCGGAACGTGGTCCGCGCGAACGAGCTCGGCGCCGGGGCCGTGGCGGCGGTCATGAGCGCGATGCTAGCCCAGCGACGGGCATCGTCCGCGGCGCGAGCCCGCGTCGATCCGTGATCCGCGCTATTCGCATTGTGCTAGATGAGATAGAACATATAGCATCGACGGCATGCGAGGCCCCGAGATCGAGTTCCGCGGCCTGACGAAGCGCTTCGGCGCCGTGACCGCGGTCGAGGACCTGAGCTTCACCGTGCGCCCCGGCGTCGTGACCGGCTTCCTCGGGCCGAATGGGGCGGGGAAGACCACGACGCTGCGGATGCTGCTCGGGCTGGTGCGCCCGAGCGCCGGCACCGCGACCATCGGCGGCGTCGACTACCGGCGGCTCCCGACGCCGATCGCCGTCGTCGGCGCCGCGCTCGAGGCGACGAGCTTCCACCCCGGCCGCACCGCGCGGGACCATCTGCGCGTCGTCGCGACCGCCGGCGGCATCCACGCCTCGCGCGTCGGCGAGGTGCTGCGGCTCACCGGGATCGAGGAGGCCGCCGACCGCCGGGTGGGCGGCTACTCGCTCGGGATGCGCCAGCGGCTCGGCCTCGCCGCCGCGCTCCTCGGCGATCCCGTCGCGCTCGTGCTCGACGAGCCGATCAACGGCCTCGATCCCGAGGGCATCCGCTGGATCCGCTCCCTGCTGCGCATCCTCGCGGCGGAGGGGCGGACCGTGCTCGTCTCCTCCCATCTGCTCAGCGAGGTGCAGCAGACGGTCGACGAGGTCGTCATCCTCGCCCGCGGTCGCCTCGTCCATCAGGGGACGCTCGAGGAGCTCGAGTCGCGGGACGCCGTCGTCGTGGACGCGCCCGACCGGCTCGCGCTCGCCGCCGCGCTCGCCGCCGGCGGGCTCGTCGTCGAGCCGGCCGCGACCGGCTGGCGGGTCCGCGGCGCCGGGCCCGCCGCGGTCGGCGCGATCGCGCAGCGCGCGGGAATCGCGCTCAGCCTGCTGCGCGCCGACGCGGACGGGCTCGAGGACGTGTTCCTCGCCCTCACCGGGAGCGGGGCCGAGGGATGACGCGGGCACTGGCGGCCGAGTGGCGCAAGCTCGTCACGACCCGGATCTGGTGGGTGCTCGGGCTCGTCCTCATCGGCTACGTCGGCTTCGTCGCTGGCCTGCTCGGCGTGATGTTCGGCGTGCTCGGCGAGCAGCTCGCCCAGGATCCCGAGGCGCCGCAGATCCCCGCCGAGACGCTGCCGGCGATCGTGTATTCGAGCGTCACCGCGGTCGGCTACGTCATCCCGCTCATCCTCGGGACCCTCGCCGTGACCGGCGAGGTGCGTCACCGCACGCTCACGCCGACCTTCCTCGCCACCCCGGCGCGCGGCACGGCGCTGCTCGCAAAGCTGCTCGTGCTGCTCGCGGCGGGTGGCGGGTACGGGGCGGCCGGGCTCGTCGCCTCGATCGGCGCCGGCGCGCCGATCATCGCGCTGACCGGCGGCGACCCGCAGCTCGACGCGTCCGCGACCTGGGCGCTCGCCGGCCGGGCGGTGCTCGCCATGGCGCTCTGGGCCGCGGTGGGGGTCGGGGTCGGGAGCCTGATCCAGAACCAGCTCGCCGCGGTCGTCGTCGTGCTCGCGTTCACCCAGTTCGTCGAGCCGATGCTGCGCTTCGGCTCGGCGTTCTGGGAGCCCGCCGCCCAGGTCGCGAGATTCCTGCCGGGCTCCGCGAGCGACGCGCTGGTCGGCGCGAGCATCTTCACCTCGTTCTCCGGCGGCGGCATGGTCGCGGTGCCGCCGCTCGACTGGTGGCAGGGCGGCCTCGTCCTCGCCGTGCTCGCCGCCCTCGTCGCGCTCGCGGGGTACGCGACCGCGTGGCGGCGCGACATCACCTGACGCGGGCCGCTGCCGCGCCGCCGCTACGGTAGTGGCATGCCGCCAGCGCCGCCGCGCGGCGGGGTGGCGAGACGACGGGAGCCCGATGCCGAAGCCGCTCAGCGAGCTCGTCGACCCGGGGTGGGCCGCCGCGCTCGATCCCGTCGCCGACCGGATCGCGGCGATGGGCGACTTCCTCCGCGCCGAGCACGCGGCGGGACGCCGGACGCTGCCGGCCGGGGCGGACGTGCTGCGCGCCTTCACCTACCCGTTCGAGGCGGTCCGCGTGCTCATCGTCGGCCAGGACCCCTATCCGACGCCCGGGCATCCGATCGGACTGTCGTTCGCCGTCGATCGGCACGTGCGGCCGATCCCGCGCTCGCTGCAGAACATCTACCGCGAGCTTCGCGACGATCTCGGCATCGAGCCGGCCGCGCATGGCGACCTCACGGCCTGGTCGGAGCACGGCGTCATGCTGCTCAACCGGGTCCTGACGGTCCAGGCCGGCAATGCCGGCTCGCACCGCGGCAAAGGCTGGGAGGCGATCACCGAGCAGGCGATCCGCGCCCTCGCCCTGCGCGGCGGGCCGCTGGTGGCGATCCTCTGGGGCCGGGACGCCGGCACGCTCGCGCCGATGCTCGGCGACGTCCCGTCGATCCGCTCGCCGCATCCCTCGCCGCTGTCCGCGAGCGCCGGGTTCTTCGGCAGCCGCCCGTTCTCGCGCGCCAACGAGCTCCTCGCCGCCCAGGGCGCCGAGCCCGTCGACTGGCGCCTCGCCTCCTGACCGCCCGAGCCCTCGCCGTCACGGTGCACTTGCGACCGTCCGGCATGGCTGCCGCCGCTGAGCAGTCGCAAGTGCACCGTTGCGGTGCATAGGGTGGGCGCATGGTGCTGCCCGAGGACGAGTACGACCCGACCCGCGCCCTCCGCGCCGCGCGGCGGCGGCGTCCGGACCCGGTCGCGCCCACCGGCTTCTCGATCCGCGACGCGGTCGCGGCGGACATGCCCCACTGCCGCGCGATCTATAACCACTACGTCGAGAACTCGATGGTCACCTTCGACGAGCAGCCGCTCACCCATGCACAGTTCCGGGCGAAGTTCACCAAGGCGCAGAAGCACGACTGGCCCTGGCTCGTCGCCGTCAGCGACGGGGGCGAGATCCTCGGCTACGCCTACCTCTCGGCCTATCGGGACCGCTCGGCCTACCGATTCACCGTGGAGGACGCGATCTACCTCGGCCCCGCCGCCACCGGCCGGGGGATCGGCAGCGCCCTGCTCGGGGCGCTCATCGAGCGCGGGCGCGAACGCGGCTACCGCGAGATCGTCGCCGTCATCGCCGACCAGGGCGCGGAGGCGTCGATCGCGCTCCACGAGCGCTTCGGCTTCAAGGAGATCGGCCGGATGGGGCGCGTCGGATTCAAGTTCGACCGCTGGCTCGGGACGGTCTTCCTGCAGCGCTCGCTGAAGAAGTGAGGCGGTCGCCGGTCTCGGCGACGTAGCCGCCCTTGACGAGATCCGCCTCGATCTCGAAGCGGTTCTCCAACGGGTCGCGTCCGGCGGCGAGATAGAGCGCGACGAACGCGAGCCCGAACCGCCGCCACTGCGCGCGATGCACGGTCTCGTGCTCGAGCACCGCCTCGCCCACGTCCCGGTTCGTCAGGAACACGCCGCCGATGGTCGTCCCGCCGCGACCGAACGCCCACGACGGCATCCGGTCGGCGACGAGCAGGCCGCCCCGGCGCCGCAGGCGGCCGCGACCGAGGGCGGCGCCCCAGACCGCGGCGGCGCCCGTCGCGATCCAGTAGCCCGGGATCGTCAGCACCGGATGGAGCGCCGCCGTGAGCGCGGCGCGGCGGAGCCGACTACTCAGCGATCGCCTTCGGCGTCTTGAGCTCGGCCAGCCGCGCCTCGATCTCGACCGCCTCGCCGACGTCCTCGAGCGACTCGAACTGCGCGTCCAGCGACGAGGCGGCGATCTCCTGGCGGCCGAGGACCTTCGCCTCCTCGCGGCGGATCTTCTCCTCGAAGCGCCCGAGGTCGCTCGCCGGGTCCATCACGTCGACCGACTTGATCGCGTCCATCACCTGCGACTGGGCCTCGGCGACCTTGGCCCGGGCGATGAGCTCGTTGCGCTTCGCGACGAGCTGCTCGCGCTTCGCCTTGAGGCCGTTCAGCCCGGTCTTGAGCTTCTCGACGATCTCGTTCTGCGCGTCGATCGTCGGCTTCGCCGTCTTCGCCTCGTTCTCCGCGGAGATCTGCTTGCCGATCGCGACCTTCGCGAGGTTGTCGAACTTGTCCGCGCTCGCCGCGTCGCCGCTGGCGCGGTACTCGTCGGCCTTCGTGCTCGCGGCGAGCGCCTTGCGGCCCCAGTCGGCGGCGGCGTCGACGTCCTCCCGATAGTCCTGCTCGAGCAGGCGGAGATTCCCGATCGTCGTCGCGATCGCCGACTCGGCCTCGGCGATGTTGTCGTCGAAGTCGCGCACGAGCTGATCGAGCATGATCTGCGGGTCCTCGGCCGCATCGATGAGCGCGTTGACGTTCGCCTTGAGGAGCTGCGCGATGCGTCCGAAGATCGACTGCTTGGCCATGGGGGGAGTGCCTTTCGGGTCGGGATCGGTCAGAATCTACCGCCGCCGCCTCGACGGCCGCCAGAGGAGAAGCCGCCGCTGCGCCGGACGCCGCCGCCGGAGCCGGAGGACCAGCCCCCGCCCCCGCCGCGGAAGATGCCGCCGCCGGAGGACCAGCCGCCCCCGCCGCCGCTGCGCATGCCCCCGCCGATCATCCCGCCGAGGATGCCGCCGAGCACGCTGCCGAAGTCGATCCCGCCGCCCCCGCCGCCGGAGGACCAGCCCCCCTGGAAGTCGTCGACGTCCTGCTGCGCGTAGGCGTAGGCGTCGTTCGCGAGCTGCTGGGCGCGCTGCGCCTGCTGGATCGCCTGCACCGGATCGGACGCGGCGAGCGCCATCGCCTGCTGCAGCGCCGCGTCCGCCTGGTCGACGCGGGTGCGGGCCGAGCTGCCGACGCCGCCGCGGCGCGTGCGCACGAACTGCATGGCGTTCGCCACGGCGGATCGGGCCGCCGCGATCGTGGCATCGACCTGCGTCCGCGCGCGGTCGAGCGCGGCCTGCCGCCCCTGCACGGCGGCGTAGACCTCGTCGAGGGCCGCGTTCGCCTGGCCGATCCGGGCGATCGACTCGGCGGGGGAGCGCGGGTCGGCCGCCTCGAGCGCGCCCCGTGCCGTCGCGACCGCCTGCGGCAGCCGGCCCGCGACCGCCGGGTCCGGCTCGAGCCGCTCGGCCGCCTCGAGGTCCGTCCGCAGCTCGGCGACGGCCGTCTCGAGCTTCGCCGAGGCGTCGGCGAGCGCGTCCGCGGTCTCGCCGACGGCGCCGAGCAGCGTGGAGACCTGCGCGAGGCTCGCCTGCGCGTCGTGGACGGCGAGCGCCGCCTCGCCCGCGTCGCCCGCGGCCACGGCGTGCTGCGCGGCGGAGCGCCGCGCGTCGACGAACTCGAGGAGCGTGGACGCCTGGGCGAGGTTCCCCTTCACCGGCGCGATGGCCGCCTCGGCGTAGCGCGCCTCGAGCTCCGCGAGCGCGGCCTGGGCCTCGGGGAGACGGGCGGCGGCGGCCGCCCGATCGGCGTCGAGCTGGGGGATGGCCGCCGGGAGGCGCTGCTCGAGCTCGCGGAGGTCGTCGAACGCGGCGGACTGCGCGTCGAGCGCGGAGCCGGCCGCCTGCGCGATCTCGATGATGCGCAGCACCATCGCCCGCGCCTCGTCGGCCGGCTCCGGATAGGCGTCGTCGAGCCGCTGCTGGATGGTGAACGCCTCGCGGAGGCTCGCCTTCGCCTGCTCGATCGCCCGCTGGAACTCGACGGCCGCGGCCTCGCCGAACTGCGCCTGGGCGAAGCCGAGCTCCTCCTCGCCGCTGCGCACGGCGTCGTCGAGCTGGACCAGCATGCGGCCGGCCCGCCGCTCGAGCGACTCCTGGCCCTCCACGCCGGGCTGCGCCGGCGCGCCGCGGCGCCGGCGCACGGCCCGGACGATGAGCCAGACGACGACGCCCACGACCGCCAGGCCGAGGACGATCCAGAGCCAGGCGAGGCTCCCGCCGCCGCCCGTCGAGTCCGGGGCGCCGGGGATCCCGGGCGCGCCGCCGCCGACGAGCGCATCGCCGAGCGCGCCGGCGTAGGCGACGATCGCCCCCGTGGGGTCGTCGCGCAGTCCCGAGAAGAGGGTGGCCTCGGCGATGTCGTCGAGCGCCTGGTCGCTCAGCGGGAACGCCTGGTCGACCGACCAGGCGAGCGCCCCCACGTCCCAGCCGATGCCGAGCACGAGGTCGTCCTCGCCGAGGGCGCCGCTCGCCCGTGCCGTCTCCTCGGTCCAGAGCTGCGGGTCCGCGCCGCCGAAGTCGGCGACGGAGGCGACGACGAGGTGGACGCCCGAGCGCCCGGCGAGCCCGTCGATCGCCTGCTCCACGCGGTCCTCGTCGAGGATGCCCGTCGTGTCGACGAGGCCGCTCGACGGGACGACCGGCGGCTCCTCGGCGTGCGCCGTCGCGACACCGCCGAGGGCGAGCAGCAGGCCGGCGGCCGCGCTGACCAGACTGACCAGGGCGAGCCGGGCCGGGTGCGTCACGAGTCCTCCTTCGGGCGGGTCGGACGCGCCGATCCTATCGTCCGCCGCAGACACACCAAGGGGCCGGTTGCGCGCGACCGGCCCCTTGTGGCTTGGGAGCTCAGGCGGATGCCTGGGCGAGGCGCTCGCGGAGCGCGGCGATCTCCGTCGTCAGCTCCTCCGGGACGCGGCCGCCGAACTCGCCGAAGTACTCCGCGGCGCTCTCAGCGTCCGAGAGCAGGCCCGCCGTGTCGAGGCGGAACAGCTCCGCGAGATCGGCCTCGGAGATGTCGAGGCCCTCGACGTTGAGCCCGCCCTCGACCGGCACCAGGCCGATCGGCGTCTCGTTCGCCGCCGCCCTGCCGTCGATGCGCTCGAACATCCACTCGAGGACGCGCGAGTTCTCGCCGAAGCCCGGCCACAGGAAGCGGCCCTGCTCGTCCTTGCGGAACCAGTTCACCTGGAAGATGCGCGGGACCCGGCCGCCCGCGGCGCGGAGCCGGTCGCCGATCTGCAGCCAGTGCTGCCAGTGATCGGCGGCGTTGTAGCCGTAGAACGGCGCCATCGCGAACGGGTCGCGGCGCAGCGTCCCGACGGTGGCCTCGGCGGCCGCCGTGGCCTCGGACGAGACGGTGGCGCCGAGGTAGACCCCGTGCGCCCAATCGCGTGCCTCCACCACTAGCGGCACGGTCGTGGCACGACGGCCGCCGAAGATGATCGCGTCGATGACGACGCCTCGCGGGTCCTCCCAGTCGTCCGAGATCGTCGGCGCCTTCGACGCCGAGACCGTGAACCGGGAGTTGGGGTGCGCGGCCGGTCGGCCCGAGTCGGGCGTCCAGTCCTTGCCCTGCCAGTCGATGAGGTGCGCGGGCTGCTCCTTCGTCGCGCCCTCCCACCACACGTCGCCGTCGTCGGTCAGCGCGACGTTCGTGAAGATCGTGTCGGACTTGATGGTCTCCATCGCGACGGCGTTCGTCGACCAGCCCGTGCCGGGCGCGACGCCGAAGAAGCCGGCCTCCGGGTTGATCGCGCGCAGCTGGCCGTCGTCGCCGATCCCGAGCCAGGCGATGTCGTCCCCGACGGTCTCGACCTTCCAGCCGGGGATGGTCGGCTGCAGCATCGCGAGGTTCGTCTTCCCGCAGGCGCTCGGGAACGCGGCCGCGGCGTGGAAGACCCTCCCCTGGGGGTTCGTCACCTTGATGATGAGCATGTGCTCGGCGAGCCAGCCCTCGTCGTGGGCGAGCACCGAGGCGATGCGCAGCGCGAAGGACTTCTTGGCGAGGATGGCGTTCCCGCCGTAGGCGGAGCCGTAGGACCAGATCTCGCGGTCCTCGGGGAAGTGCGTGATGTACTTCAGCTCGTTCGAGGGCCACGGGATGTCCGACACCCCGGGCTTCAGCGGGTAGCCGACCGAGTGGACCGCCTTCACCCACGGCGTCGTGTCGGTGATCTTCGAGAGCGCCTGATCGCCCATCCGGGTCATGATCCGCATCGAGGCGACGACGTAGGGGGAGTCGGTCACCTGGATGCCGTAACGGGAGAGCGGCGAGCCGATCGGCCCCATGGAGAACGGGATGACGTACATCGTCCGGCCCTCCATGACGCCGTCGAAGAGGCCGTCGAGCGTCTCGCGCATCTCCGCGGGGTCGACCCAGTTGTTCGTCGGGCCGGCGTCCTCGCGCCTGGCCGAGCAGATGAACGTGCGGGACTCGACGCGGGCGACGTCGGAGGGGTTGCTGCGCACCAGGTACGAGTTCGGCCGCTTCTCCGGGTTGAGCCGGATCATCGTCCCCTTCTCGACCATCAGGTCGGCGAGCGCGTCGAACTCCTCCTGCGAGCCGTCCGCCCAGACGACCGCCTTCGGCCGCGCCTTGGCGGCGATCGAGGCGACGAACTCGACGATCGACTCTGGCGTGCCGGCGGGAGGCTCGGTGCGGAAGCGGTAGCCGTTCGGCGCCGTCGGGCTCTGGGACTCGAGGAGGGTCATCGCGGCCTCTTTCAAGATAGTGGTGTCATTCCAGTATGTGGAGGCGGTTCTGGGTGTGGGCCGGGATTCGTGAAGAAAGAATCTGGATTCTTTCGATATGGTGAATCCATGCAAGACCTGGTCACCCTCGGGCAGCGCATCCGCCACTTCCGCACGGCATCCGGCCAGACCCTCGACGAGGTCGGGGAGCGGGTTGGCACGGCCGCGAGCCAGCTCTCGCTCATCGAGAACGGACGCCGCGAGCCGAGGCTCAGCCTACTTTCGTCCCTGGCCGACTGCTTCGGGATCCCTGTGCAGCAGCTGTTGGACGAGCGCCCCCCGAGCGAGCGGGCCGCGCTCGAGATCGAGCTCGACCGCGCCCAGCGCGGGCCGCTCTACGCGCAGCTCGGCCTGCCCGCCGTGCGCGCCGCGAAGACCATGCCGGACGACGTGCTGCGCTCGCTCGTCGGCCTGCACCGCGAGGTCGCGCGCCGGGCGCGGCAGGCCGTCGCGACGCCCGAGGAGGCCCGCCGGGCGAACACCGACCTGCGGCTGCGGATGCGCGAGAAGCACAACCACATGCCGGAGCTCGACGAGCTCGCGCAGCGGCTCGTCGACGAGTCGGGGCATATCGCCGGCGCGATCACCCACCGCACGGTCGCGACCATCGCCCAGACGCTCGGCTTCGAGATCGTCCACGTCGGCGACCTGCCGCACAACGCCCGCTCGGTCACCGACTACGAGAACGGCCGCATCTACCTCCCGCCGGCGTCGATCCCCGGCGGCCACGGCCTGCGGGCGCTCGCGCTGCAGGCGATCGCGCACCGCGTCCTCGGCCACGAGGCGCCCGCGACCTACGCCGACTTCCTGCAGCAGCGGCTCGAGATCAACTACTTCGCGGCGTCCGTCCTCATGCCCCGGCGCCAGGCCGTCGACTTCCTGCAGGGGGTGAAGCGGGACCGGAACATCGCCGTCGAGGACTTCCGCGACGCCTTCGGCGTGACGCACGAGGCCGCCGCGCTCCGGCTCACCAACCTCGCGACCGAGCACCTCGGCATCCCGCTCCACTTCCTCCGGGTCGGCGGCGACGGCGCCGTGCAGAAGGCGTACGAGAACGACGGGCTGCGGCTGCCGGTCGATGTCACCGGCTCGACCGAGGGGCAGTTCGTCTGCCGGCACTGGGCCGCGCGGACGGCGTTCACGCGCGTCAACCGGACGACCGAGTTCTACCAGTACACCGACACGCCGGAGGGCACCTTCTTCGAATCGGCGCAGACGGGGACGACGGACTCGGACGAGTTCTCCATCACGATCGGGGTGCCGCACGTGCACTCGAAGTGGTTCCGCGGGCGGGACACGACGAACCGCCGCGCCTCGACCTGCCCCGACGAGTCGTGCTGCAAGCTGCCGTCCGAGGCGCTCGCGGCGCGCTGGGAGGGGCGCGCGTGGAGCTCGGCCCGCCTGCACGCGCAGATCCTCAACCCCCTCCCGCAGGGCACCTTCCCCGGCGTCGACGACCGCGAGCTCTACGAGTTCCTCGACCGCCACGGCGCCCGAGCCACCGACTGACTCCTTTTTCAGGCCTCTCGCGCCGTTCTCAGGTGCTCCCGCCACGGGGCACCCCGCCCGTACCTGAGAACGGCGCGAGAGGCCTGAAAAGGGCGGGTGGGAGGATGGGGGCGTGAAGGTGCTCGTGGCGATGAGCGGGGGAGTCGACTCCTCCGTCGCGGCCGCGCGCGCGGTCGAGGCGGGGCACGAGGTCGTCGGGGTGCACCTCGCGCTCAGCCGCCACCGGGCGACGCTCCGCGAGGGCTCGCGCGGCTGCTGCACCGTCGAGGACGCGATGGACGCGCGGCGGGTCGCCGACCGGCTCGGCATCCCGTTCTACGTCTGGGACTTCTCGGAGCGCTTCGCGCAGACGGTGGTGCGCGACTTCGTCGGCGAGTACGCGGCCGGCCGCACGCCGAACCCCTGCCTGCGCTGCAACGAGGAGATCAAGTTCGCCGCGCTCCTCGACCGGGCGCTCGCGCTCGGCTTCGACGCGGTCGCGACGGGCCACTACGCCGACGTCGTCGAGGGGCCGGACGGGCTCGAGCTGCACCGCGCCGCGGCCGGTCCGAAGGACCAGTCGTACGTGCTCGGCGTGCTCACGCCGGCGCAGCTCGCGCACGCGCTCTTCCCGCTCGGCGCCGCCGCGTCGAAGGACGAGGTGCGGGCCGAGGCGGCGGCCCGCGGCTTCGTCACGGCGGCGAAGCCCGACTCCTACGACATCTGCTTCATCCCCGACGGGGACACCCGGGGGTACCTCGCCGATCGGATCGGGCTCACGCCGGGCGCGATCGTGGACGCGGACGGCGCGGTGCTCGGCGCCCACGCGGGCGCCGAGGCGTACACCGTCGGGCAGCGCCGCGGTCTCGACCTGCGCGTGCCGGCGCCGGACGGCCGGCCGCGCTTCGTGCTCGAGGTGCGGCCGACGAACGGCGAGGTCGTCGTCGGCCCGCGCGAGGCGCTCGCGGTGACGCGGATCGCGGGCACGCGGTGGAGCGCGCTCGGCCCGCTCGAGGCGGCGACCGAGGTGCAGGTCCGCGCGCACGCGGCGGCGGTGCCGTGCGTCGTCCGGATCGAGGACGACGAGGCGGTGATCGACCTCGACGCCCCGGTCGAGGGCGTCGCCCCCGGGCAGTCCGCCGTCCTCTACGCCGGCACCCGCGTGCTCGGCCAGGTCACGATCGACCGCACGTCCTCCCCGGTCCACGCCTGACCGCGTGCCGGCGTCCGGGCGCGGCTCAGCCCGCGAGGGCGGTGATGGCGGCATCCCAGAGCGGCTCGGCGCCCGCGCGGAAGTAGCCCATGTGCCCGATCGAGGCGGCGCCGATCGAGGACGGCTCGATGTCGACGGCGGAACGCGGTGCGCCCGCGAAGGTCGCGAGCATCGCGTCGCGGGAGGCGGGCGTCGCCCACGGGTCGTCCGTCGCGGTCGCGTAGGTGAGCGGGATGCGCACGGCGGCGTAGCGCGCCGCCGCATCGGGCACGCGCGGATCGCCGACCGCGAAGTCCGGGAAGCTCGTCCAGCGCCGCCAGCCCCGGAACGCGCCGGCCGGCAGGTCCTCGCCGCCCATCAGCCGGGACCACGGCGTGTAGCCGAGGAGCGCCGTCGCGACCGAGCCGATCGCCCACGCGACCCGCACCCGGGCGCGTTCGCCCGGCGTCATCCAGCCGGACCAGCCGGTCCCCGAGCCGAAGGTGTAGGCGCCGGCGAGCCGGTCGGTGCCCGGGACGAGCCCGAGCGCCGTCCCGCCGTAGGAGTGGCCGACGAGGTAGCGCGGGCGGTCGGCGCGAGCGGCCTCGATCGCGGCGGGGATGTCGTGCTCGGCCCAGTCGCCGAACGCCATGCGGTAGCCGCGCAGCGACGCCGGCCGCGACTCGCCGGTGCCCCGGTAGTCGAGCGTCAGCACGTCGTAGCCCGCCCGCGCGGCATGCTCGGCGAAGCGCCGGTAGAAGCCGCGCGGCACCGCGGTCGCACCGCCCAGCACGATCGTCGCGGTCGACGGGCCCGCGGCCGGGTAGCGGGTCGCGGCGAGCACGACGCCATCGTCGGTGGTGAGCTCCTCGCGTTCGCCCGGCATGCTCCGATTGTGCGAACACATCGCTCTCTGTGCGAATCCTTCGTCGATTCGCCCAAATGCCGGCGGCCGGGCCCGCGTGCGCCGCGGGGACTCGACAAGCGGGCGGCCGAGGCTGGGAAGCTGGTGCGATGAACGTCACGCCGCCGCCGGCCGAGCACACCTGGGTCCTGCTCGAGCACACCCCGCACGCGGGGGTGTCGGGATCGGTGTTCGCGCATCCGCTCTTCCCCGAGCACCTCGCGTTCCTCGACCGGATGGCCGAGCTCGGCCACCTGGTCGCCGCCGGGCCGCTCGGCGACGCGTTCGGCGAGGGGCGGACGATCCTCCGGCTGCCCGGTGCCGATCGCCTCGACGAGGCGCGCCGGCTCGCGGAGGCCGACGGCAGCGTCGTCGGCGGGCTCTTCGACGTCCGCGTCCGTCCCTGGCGCGTCGCTCGGAGCCGCCTCGACTGACCTCGCCGCCGTCGGTGGTCGCTCGTAGGCTTGGACCGTGGCTGCGGCTGACCCGATCCCCACCGAGTTCGACGCGGCGCGCGCCGAGTCGGAGTCCCTCACCGAGCGGATCCTCCAGCTGCGCGAGGCGTACTACGGCCACGACACCACGCTCGCCTCGGACGCCGAGTACGACGCGATGGTCCATCGGCTGCAGGCGATCGAGGCGGCCTGGCCCCAGCTCGCCGGGCAGGACTCGCCGACGCAGACGGTCGGCGGTGCCGGCATCGACTCGACGCTCTTCGACCCGGTCGTCCACGCGGAGCGGATGTACTCGCTCGACAACGTGTTCTCGACCGAGGAGTTCGCGGAGTGGGCGGCGAAGGTCGAGCGGGACGCCGGCGGGCCCGTCGCGTGGCTGTGCGAGCTCAAGATCGACGGGCTCGCGATCAACCTGCGCTACGAGCACGGCGCCCTGACGACCGCGGCGACGCGCGGCGACGGCGTCACCGGCGAGGACGTGACGGAGAACGTCTTGCGCGTGCCCGGGATCCCGCGCCGACTCGACGGCGAGGGGCACCCCGCGCTCGTCGAGGTGCGCGGCGAGATCTACTTCCCGGTCGCGGCCTTCAACGCGCTCAACGCCGAGCAGACCGAGGCCGGCGAGCGGGTGTTCGCGAATCCCCGGAACGCCGCGTCGGGCTCGCTGCGCCAGAAGGCGGCCGCGTCCAAGTCGGCGAAGGAGACGGACCTGATGCGCCGCCGGCTCGAGCGGCTGCGGATGCTCGTGCACGGCATCGGCGCCTGGCCCGATCCGCCGGTCGCCTCGCAGTCCGGTGTCTACGAGCTGCTGCGCTCGTGGGGGCTGCCGACCTCGCCGAGCTACCGCGTCGAGTCCTCGATCGACGGCGCGATCGCGTTCATCGAGCACTACGGGGAGCACCGGCACTCGGTCGAGCACGAGATCGACGGCGTCGTCGTCAAGGTCGACGACCTCGCGATGCACGAGCGCCTCGGCGCGACCTCGCGCGCGCCGCGATGGGCGATCGCCTACAAGTACCCGCCCGAGCAGGTGCAGACGCGGCTGCGCGGCATCGAGATCAGCATCGGGCGGACGGGCCGGGCGACCCCGTTCGCGGTGCTCGAGCCGATCCGCGTCGCCGGCTCGGTGGTGCGCCGCGCGACGCTGCACAACCAGGACGTCGTGCGGGAGAAGGGCGTCCTCATCGGCGACATCGTCGTGCTGCGCAAGGCGGGGGACGTCATCCCCGAGGTGCTCGGCCCGGTCGTGGACCTGCGCGACGGCTCGGAGCGGGCCTTCGAGATGCCGACGCAGTGCCCGGAGTGCGGATCGGCCCTCGCGCCGTCGAAGGAGGGCGACGTGGACCTGCGCTGCCCGAACGCGCGCGCCTGCCCCGCCCAGGTCCGCGGCCGGATCGAGCACATCGGCTCGCGCGGCGCGCTCGACATCGAGGGGCTCGGGGAGGTGTCGGCGATCGCGCTGACCCGTCCGCACGGCCCGCTCGACACGGAGGCGGGGCTCTTCGACCTCACCATCGACGACCTGCTGCCGATCGAGGTGCCGCGCACGGCGCCGGTCGGCGCGGAGGGGCTCGGGGTCGAATCGCTCGGGGTGGAGACGCCGTACCGGAAGGTCGTCAAGCAGGCTCGCAAGGACTCGCCGGTCGAGTACGGCCCGTCCGCCGCCGCGGAGGAGCTGGTCGCCGAGCTCGCGAAGGCGAAGGAGAAGGACCTCTGGCGGCTCCTCGTCTCGCTGAGCATCCGGCACGTCGGGCCGGTCGCGGCGCGGGCGCTCGCGACCCACTTCGGCTCGCTCGAGGCGATCCGGGCGGCCTCGGCCGAGGCGCTCGCGGCGGTCGACGGCGTCGGGCCCGTCATCGCCGAGGCGATCATCGAGTGGTTCCTGGTCGACTGGCACGTCGAGATCGTCGACCGATGGGCGGCCTCCGGCGTGCGCTGGTCGATCCCCGGGCATCCCGGCCCGGGGGCGGTGGACGAGGCGCCGACCGGCCCGCTCGCGGGGCTCACGGTCGTCGTCACCGGCTCGATCGAGGGCTTCACCCGCGAGGAGGCGGAGGAGGCGGTCCTTGCCGCGGGCGCCAAATCGACCGGCTCGGTCTCGAAGCGGACGAGCGCGGTCGTCGTCGGCCCGGGCGCCGGATCGAAGGAGGCGAAGGCGATCGAGCTGGGCATCCCCATCGTGCCGGCGGAGCGGTTCGCCGAGTTCCTCGAGCGGGGGACGGCGCTGCTCGAGTAGCGGGGCCGGGGCCCCGGTCTCGATATGCCGCCGCGCGGCTACTCGGCCGCCGAGGGCGCCGCCGGCGCGACGCGCCCCCGCGGGGTGGCGGCGATCACGACGACCGCGATGATGCCCATCAGCGCCGCCAGCCCGACGAGCGTCCAGTCGATGGAGGCCTCGGTGGGCTTGCCGATGCCGGAGATCGCCTCGATGACGACGCCGCCGACGACGACCGCGAGCCCGCCCGCGACGACCATGAACATCGAGAGCACGCCCGCGCCCTCGCCCTGCTGCTCCGGCGGCAGATAGGACTGGCCGCCGACCTGCGCGACCGCCCAGCCGAGTCCGCCGCAGAAGCCGGCGAGCCCGAGCGCGACGATGTAGAGGGGCAGGTTCGGGGCGGCGGCCACGAGCACGACGGCGGCGACCGCCGCGACGATCGTGGCGTTGAGGATCGAGCGCGCGCCGTAGCGCGCCGAGAGCCAGCCCGCCGCGTAGCCCGAGAGCGCGACGCCGACCGCCGAGCCGAGGAAGATCAGGCCCGCGACCTCGGGCGTGAAGCCGTCGATCGTCTGCACCTGCAGCGTCGCGGTGAAGGTGATGACGGCGACCGAGAGGTTGAGCGCGGACCCGGCGGCGAGCATGAGCATGAACTGCGCGTCGCGGAACAGCGACGGCCGCACGAGCGGCTCCGCGGTGCGGTGGATGTGGACGGCGAACCCAACCAGCAGCGCGACGCCGGCGGCGAACGGCCCCCAGGTCAGCCAGTGGGCGAGGCCGAGGTTCGTGACGTTGTCCACGCCGACGGTCCCGAGCGCGAGCCCCGCGACGACGAGGGCCGTGCCGAGCCAGTCGAGGCGGCGCAGCGACTGCTGCCGGGTGCCGACGAAGTACTCGGGTAGCCCGCGCGAGGTGAGGAGGCCGAGCAGCACGATCGGGACGTTGATGAAGAACAGCCAGCGCCAGCCGATGCTCGCGGTGAACAGCCCGCCGAGCAGCGGGCCGATCGCGGTGCCGATGCCCGCGACGGCGAACAGCAGGCCCATCACCTTCGCCCTGGCGTCCTGCGCCGTGGTCGCGCCGACGAGCGCGTACGCGTTCGGCATGATGAGCCCCGCGCCGATGCCCTGCAGGACGCGGAACGCGATGAGCACCGGGGCGGAGCTCGCGAGGCCGCAGGCGAGGCTCATCGCGCCGAAGACGACGAGGCCGACGGCGATCGTGCGCTTCCGGCCGATCAGGTCGCCGATCTTGCCGGCCGGGATGAACATGGCGCCGAGCGAGAGCATGTAGCCGCTGACGAGCCACTGCAGGTCCGTGACGGGGACGTCGAGCTCGTGCGCGATCCTCGGGATCGCGAGGTTGAGGTCGAAGAAGTCGAGCTGGATCGCCAGCAGCGCGAGGCCGACTGGCAGGTAGCGCACGGACGCCCGGAGCACGACGAGAGGATAGCGGGCGCGCGGCGGGCCGGTCGAGGGCGCTGGGCTATCGTGGCGACCATGACCTCGACCGGCGCCTTCTCCCTCGTCCGCACCCCGCTGCAGAACGGTCCGCGCCGGGTCACGGTCGCGAGCGTCGAGGACGTCACGCCGAGCTATCGGCGGATCACGCTCGCCGGCGAGCTCTCCGGCTTCCAGTCGCTCGGCGCCGACGACCACCTGCGCATCTTCTTCGTCCCGGCCGACTTCGAGGCGCCCGAGCCGGGCGCCGGGCCGGAGGCCTTCGCCGCGATGCGCGCCCATCCGTCCCGCGAGTACACGCCGGCCGCCTGGACCGAGGACTCGCTGACCCTCGACTTCGTCCTCCATGGCGCCTCGGGGAGCGACGGGCCCGCGACCGCCTGGGCCCTGCGCGCGGCGCCCGGTGACGTCGCGATGATCGGCGGGCCGCGCGGCTCGCTCGTCCTCGAGGGGCGGCCCGACTGGTGGCTGCTGGCGGGGGACCGCACGGCGCTGCCGGCGATCCGGCGCTTCCTCGGCCAGGTGGCGGCCGGCACGCCGGTCGATGTCGTCCTGCTCGCCGAGGACGCGGCCGACGAGCAGCCGCTCTCGTCCCCCGGAGCGCTCTCGGCGCGCTGGGTCCGCTCGCTCGACGAGCTCGTCGCGGCGCTCGCCGAGGTGCCGGCGCGCGAGGGCGACGGCTTCGCGTTCATCGCGGCCGAGCAGTCGATCGTCAAGCCGGGTCGCGAGTACCTGCAGGGCCGCGGCGTCGCGCTCGACCGCGCGATCGTCAAGGGCTACTGGAAGCTCGGCGAGGCGGAGTACCACGCGCCGCACGGCCCCGCCGCCGGCGCGCAGGCTGGGTAGGCTTCTGGGGTGTCCGAGATCACCCGAGAGACCGTCGAGCACCTCGCGGAGCTCGCCCGCATCGCGCTGAGCGCCGAGGAGATCGAGACCCTCACCGGCCAGCTCGATGCGATCGTGGAGAGCGTCGCGAAGGTCGCCGAGGTCGCGACGCCCGACGTGCCCGCGACCAGTCACCCGATCGCGATGGCGAACGTGACGCGTCCCGACGTCCCCGGTGCGACCCTGACGCCGGAGGAGGCGCTCGCCGGTGCGCCCGAGTCGGACGGCTCGCGCTTCGTCGTCTCGGCCATCCTCGGCGAAGAGCAGTAGGAGGCCTCGCATGCTCGATCTCACCCGGCTCTCCGCCGCCGAGCTCTCCGAGCTCCTCACCGACCGCGAGGTGTCCTCCGTCGAGGTGACGCAGGCGCATCTCGACCGCATCGCGGCAGTCGACGGCGAGGTGCACGCGTTCCTCCACGTCTCCGAGGCGGCGCTCGCGGCGGCCGCGTCGATCGATGCCGCGCGCGGCGACGGCACGCCGCTCGGCCCGCTCGCGGGCGTCCCCGTCGCGATCAAGGACGTGCTCTGCACCCACGACATGCCGTCCACCGCGGGCTCGCGGATCCTCGAGGGCTGGGTCCCGCCGTACGACGCGACCCCGGTCGCCCGCCTCCGCGCCGCGGGCCTGGTGCCGCTCGGCAAGACCAACATGGACGAGTTCGCGATGGGCTCCTCGACCGAGTACTCGGCGTACGGCCCGACGCGCAACCCCTGGGACCTCGACCGGATCCCCGGCGGCTCGGGCGGCGGCTCCGCCGCGGCGGTCGCCGCGTTCGAGGCGCCGCTCGCGCTCGGCTCCGACACCGGCGGCTCGATCCGGCAGCCGGGGGCGGTCACCGGCACGGTCGGCGTCAAGCCGACCTACGGCGGCGTCTCCCGCTACGGCGCGATCGCCCTCGCCTCCTCGCTCGACCAGGTCGGGCCGGTCACCCGCACCGTCCTCGACGCGGCGCTGCTCCACGACATCGTCGGCGGCCACGACCCGCGGGACTCGACCTCGCTCCCGGACGCCTGGCCGTCGTTCGCCGCCGCCGCCCGGGAGGGGATCCTCGCCGAGTCGCTGCGCGGCGTCCGCGTCGGCGTCGTCAAGGAGCTCGACAGCCCGGGCTTCCAGGCCGGCGTGACGCAGCGCTTCCACGAGGCGCTCGAGCTGCTCACCTCGGCGGGCGCCGAGATCGTCGAGGTCTCGGCGCCGCACTTCGAGTACGCGGTCGCCGCCTACTACCTCATCCTGCCTGCCGAGGCCTCCTCGAACCTCGCGAAGTTCGACTCGGTGCGCTTCGGCCTGCGGGTCGCGCCGCCCGGCGGCGGCACCGTCGAGCAGGTCATGGCGGCGACGCGCGAGGCGGGCTTCGGCCCCGAGGTGAAGCGCCGCGTCATCCTCGGCACCTACGCGCTCTCGGCCGGCTACTACGACGCCTACTACGGCTCGGCGCAGCAGGTCCGCACGCTGATCCAGCGCGACTTCGCGGCCGCGTTCGAGCGGGCCGACGTCCTCGTCTCCCCGGCGGCGCCGACGACGGCGTTCCGGATCGGCGAGAAGGTCGACGACCCCCTCGCGATGTACCTCAACGACGTCACGACGATCCCGGCGAACCTCGCCGGCGTCCCCGGCATGGCCCTCCCGATGGGCCTCGCGCCGGAGGACGGGCTGCCGACCGGCTTCCAGCTCATGGCCCCCGCGCGCCAGGACGCCCGGCTCTACCGGATCGGCGCGACGCTCGAGCGGCTGCTCGGCGAGCGCCACGGCGCGATCCTCGACGGGGCACCGGTCCTGGCCTGAGCCCGCCCGCGCGGACAATGGCACTAGCGCCACGGGCACTAATGCTCTCGACCCGGGTGCGCCTGTTGTCGAGGCTGGACGGGTGTCCCGCATCGAGTCCGCCGCCGCCGCGAAGGTCGGGGCGCGGATCCGGGGCTTCCGCACGAACCGGCTGCGGATCACGCAGTCGGAGCTGACGGAGCGGTCCGGCATCGAGACGGCGCACATCCGCAGGTACGAGCTCGGCAAGGCGCTGCCGAGCTTCGGCGGCCTGATCCGGATCGCCCACGCGCTCGGCGTGGATCCCGGCGAGCTGGTGTCGGGGATCCGGCCCGAGGATCTGTGCCGCCAGCCCGAGGCCCGACTTGCGGAGCTCCTCGCCGATCCGAGGCGGAGCCCGCGCCCGTAGGCCGTGCTGCTCGAGCCCGGTTGCTGAGCGAGGCGAAGCCGAGTCAGAGCAGGGGCGCCCGAGGCCCTCCGACTCGCTGCGCTCGCTCAGGGGCCGAGGTCGGGCGACATGCCTAGAACGCGACGCCCCACAGGTACTCCTCTCCGTTCGGCCGCAGCCATCGGATGCATAGCCGGCTCGCCTGGGCGAGGTCCCGGCCGCGGACGAGCACGTCGAGCGCGCCGCCGGGCTCGAGCCGCGGGGTGAGCCCGGCGGTCGCGACGCCGGGGCCGTCCATCTCCACCCGAACCCATCGCAGCGGCTCCGCGCTCGCGTTGACGAGGCGGTAGCGCGGGGCGCGCGACCGATCGATCCGGAACGGGACGGGATAGGCATCCATGCGACGACGCTAGGCAGCGGGGCCGACATCCGGGCCGGTGACCGTCCGCCTCCTGCGGACGGGTCGCCGACCGCCCGGGGGTGTGAGGGAGCAGGCGCGCGCACCGATCGCGCCCTCGTGTTGCTCCTAAGCTGGAGAGCATGGCGCGCGCGGACCTGATGGACTTCGATGCGGCGATCGAGCGGTTCGACGTCGCGCTCGGCTTCGAGGTCCACATCGAGCTCTCGACGCGCACCAAGATGTTCTCCGACGCGCCGAACCCCGCCCACAGCGACTACTTCGGCGCCGAGCCGAACACGCTCGTGACGCCCGTCTGCCTCGGCCTGCCCGGGAGTCTGCCCGTCGTCAACGAGCGGGCGATCGAGCACGCGATCTCGCTCGGGCTCGCGCTCGGCTGCTCGATCGCGCCGTCGAGCCGCTTCGCGCGCAAGAACTACTTCTACCCGGACCTCGCGAAGAACTACCAGATCTCGCAGTACGACGAGCCGATCGCGTTCGACGGCTCGGTCGACGTCGAGCTCGAGGACGGCCGCGTCGTCACCGTCGGCATCGAGCGGGCGCACATGGAGGAGGACGCCGGCAAGCTGACGCACGTCGGCGGCGCGACCGGCCGCATCCAGGGCGCCGAGTACAGCCTCGTCGACTACAACCGAGCCGGCGTGCCGCTCGTCGAGATCGTCACCAGGGTGATCCTCGGGCAGGGCGCCGATGCCCCCGCGGTGGGGCGCGCCTACGTCGCCACGATCCGCGACATCGCGCTCGCGCTCGGCATCTCCGAGGCGCGGATGGAGCGCGGCAACCTCCGCTGCGACGCGAACGTCTCACTGTCCCCGAAGGGATCGGGCCGGCTCGGCACCCGCACCGAGACGAAGAACGTCAACTCGATGCGCAGCGTCGAGCGGGCCATCCGCCACGAGGTCCAGCGTCAGGCGGCGATCCTCGAGGCCGGCGGCACGGTCACCCAGGAGACGCGCCACTGGCACGAGGACACCGGGACGACGAGCCCCGGCCGCCCGAAGTCGGACGCCGACGACTACCGCTACTTCCCCGAGCCGGACCTGCTCCCCGTCGAGCCGAGCCAGGTGCTCATCGACTCGCTCCGCGCGAGGCTGCCCGAGCCGCCCGCCGCTCGCCGCCGCCGGCTCAAGGAGAGCTGGGGCTTCACGGACCTCGAGTTCCGCGATGTCGTCAACGGCGGACTGCTCGTCGAGGTCGAGCGCACCGTCGCCGCGGGCGCCGCGCCCGCGCAGGCCCGCAAGTGGTGGACCGGCGAGATCAGCCGCGTCGCGAACGCGCTCGGGCGCGAGCCGGCCGAGCTCATCGAACCCGTCGCCGTCGCCGAGATCGTCGCGCTCACCGAGTCCGGCGAGCTCACCGACAAGCTCGCGCGGCAGGTCGTCGAGGGCGTCATCGCGGGGGAGGGGACGCCCGCGGAGGTCGTCGAACGCCGTGGCCTCGCGGTCGTGTCCGACGACTCGGCGCTCGTCGCCGCGATCGACGAGGCGCTGGCCGCCCAGCCCGACGTGCTCGCGAAGATCCGCGACGGCCGGGTCCAGGCGGCGGGCGCGGTCATCGGCGCCGTCATGAAGGCGATGCAGGGCCGGGCGGACGCCGCCCGAGTCCGCGAGCTCGTCCTCGAGCGCGCCGGGCGGTAGCGGGGCGCCCGTGCGGGAGGTGTTCGAGTTCACGAGCCCGCTGTGGCGGTGGGCGGCGCGGACCGACGCCTGGTTCTTCGTCACCGTGCCCGGGGGTCAGTCCGACGAGATCGCGGCGGTGCCGCGGCCCCCGCGGGGCTTCGGCGGCGTGAAGGTCGAGGTGACGGTCGGCGGCTCGACGTGGCGGACCTCGATCTTCCCGGACAGCAAGGCCGGGGCCTACGTGCTGCCGATGAAGCGCGCGGTGCTGCGCGCGGAGGGCATCGAGGAGGGCGACCTCGTCGCGGCGAGGCTGCGGCTGGTCTAGCCCGCGGCCGGCCAGATCCGGCGCTCGCCGGGATAGGCGGCGAGCGCCTCGAACTCGACGACGCCGCCGAGCAGGGAGCGCCGGTAGGGCTGCCGCAGCAGCAGCGCGGCGCCCTCGGCGTGCTCCGCCCAGACCTCGAGCACCTCGCCCTTGCCCCGCGCCGCCGTCGTCGTCACGAGGCCGACCGCGCGTGCGGCCGTCGCCGCCTTCCGCAGCGCGGCGACGGCGTGCTCCGCCTGCTCCGGCAGGGAGAGCCCGCCGCCGTCGAAGCTCAGGGTCAGCACCTGCCCGCTCGTCGCGACGAGCACGGGGATCGGCACGATGACCTCGGCGCCGGCGAGCGCCGAGCGCCCCGCGGCGAGCCCGGCGTCGACGAGCGCCTGCACGTCGGCGCGCGCCTGCGGGGAGAGTGCCTCCCCCCACGCCGCCATGCGCACACGTTACCCGAGGCTTGTGGGGCGCCGGTGGAACGCGATGGAATGGTGCCCATGTCGACACCGGCGCCGAGCGTCCCCGAACCTGCGCCGGCGTCCCCGGTCGCCAAGCCCGCGAAGCCGGCCGGGCCGCCGATCACGGGCGGGCAGCGGGCGAGCGCGATCCTCGCCGGGCTGGCGGGCCACGTGCTCTTCGCGATCGGCTGGTTCGGCATCGCGTTCGTCCTGCTCGGCGCCGCGATCTCCCCGCTCGTCAACGAGCTGCTCGCGAACCTCCTCGGCGACGTCGACGCGCGCCAGCTCACCGAGATCCTGCAGCGCGCGAGCGCGCTGATCTGGCTGCTGGGCCTCGTCTTCCTGGTCGGCTCGGCGGCGTTCGTCGTCTTCGGCGTCCTGGTCTCGCTGCTCCTGCTGCGCCGCGGCGGGGTCGACAAGCCGGGACGCGTCAACTGGACGTCGTTCGTCATCGCGGCGGTCGTCGACCTGCCGGTCTTCCTCCTCACGATCTGGCTCGCGACGCTCGTGACCGACAACTCGGCCGGTCTGCTCTGGCTGCCGCCGGTGCTCGCGCTCGTCCTCGCGGCAGCGATCGGCGTCGCGGTGTGGTGGCTCATGGCCCACGTCAACCGCGGGGAGCCGGCGCCGCGGCCGGAGCAGCCGGCGCGGAGGACGTAGGCCGGTCAGCGGGTCGCGAGCACCGTGGCGGCGAAGGAGCGCACCCGCTCGATGAGGCCGGCGGAACGCGATTCGAGCAGGTCGCCCGAGCCGATCGCCCACGGCGAGGAGGAGGGCAGCATGCGGATGATGTGCGGGCAGCCGAGGTCGTCGCAGATGTAGGTGCCGACGGACGCGCCGTCGCGCCCCGCCTGCCCGGCGCGCGCCGCGGACCACAGCGAGACCTGGGTCGCCGGCTGCGTCGCGCGGCAGAGCGAGCACATCGCCGGGCCGCGTGCCTTGGTCCCCTCCGCGCAGCGCAGCACGATCCCGACCGGTCCGTCCGGCGCATCGTGGACGAGGTAGCCGCGCGAGGCGAGCGAGGGATCCCGCCAGCCGAGGAACTCCCGGTCCTCCCAGACGACCTCGTGCAGTCCGGGCAGCGGGATCCGCGAGGACTCCTCCGCGGCGACGTTCACGAACGACGCGCGGATCTCCTCCGCCGTCAGCGCCCGCATGCCGTCAGCCTAACCCGGCCGCATCCGCGCCATGTCCGGGCCATAGGATGGTCCGCTCCCATGATGTCCTCCGCCACCCGCCTGCCGCGCGCCCTCCGGCCCTTCGCCGGCGGGCGCTACCGGCTGCTCGCGGGCGCCCTCGCGCTGAGCCTGATGGGCGGCGGCGTGTGGGTCGTGACGCTCGTCGCGGCGGTCTGGGCGGCCGGGGGCACGCCGAGCGACCTGTCGCTCATCATGACGGGGAACGCCGTCGGCATGGTCATCGCGGTGCTCTTCGGCGGCGCGCTCGCCGACCGGCTGCCGCAGCAGCGGATCCTCGCGGTCGTCGAGGCGAGCCGGGTCGTCGTCGCGGCGGTCGTCGGGGTGCTCGCCGCGACCGGCGCGCTCCAGGTCTGGCAGCTCGCCATCGCGGGCGGCGCGATCGGGCTCATCGAGGGCGTGTTCTACCCCGCGTACAGCGCGCTGCTGCCGCGCATCGTGCCCGCCGAGCAGCTCCTCGCGGCGAACGGCATCGAGGGCACCCTGCGTCCCGTCGCCTACCAGGCGGCCGGCCCGGCGCTCGGCGGGCTCGTCGTCGCCGTCGCGAGCCCCGCCGTCGCGTTCTGGGTGGTCGCCGCGAGCCAGCTCCTGGCGCTCCTGCTGCTGCTCGGGCTGCGGCGGCTGCCCGCCGCCGAGCGGGCGGCGGCGGCCGGCGCCGCGCCCGCCCGCGGTGGCATCCTCGGCGACATCGGACGCGGCTTCGGCTACCTGGTCCGCACGCCGTGGCTGCTCGGCACCCTCATCTACGCGAGCGCCGTCGTGCTGCTCATCATGGGACCGCTCGAGGTGCTCATGCCGTTCGCGGTCCGCGACCAGACCGGCGGCGGGACGGCGGAGTTCGCCCTCGTCCTCGCCGCGTTCGGCGTCGGCGCGGCGGTCGGCTCGCTCACCGTCGCCTCGCTGCGCCTGCCGCGGCGCTACCTCACCGTCATGAACCTGATGTGGTGCGCCGGCTGCATCCCGCTCGTCGTGATGGGCTTCGTCGACCGGCTGTGGATGATGGTCGTCGCGGCGTTCCTGATCGGCGTGCTGACGGACGGCGCGAACGTCATCTGGGGCACCATCCTGCAGCGCCGCGTCCCGCCGGAGATGCTCGGCCGGGTCTCCAGCCTCGACTTCTTCGTCTCCCTCGCGCTCATGCCGGTGTCGATGGCGATCGCCGGCCCCGTGGGAGAGGCGGTCGGCTTCCCGGCGGTGTTCCTCGTCGCGGGGCTGGCGCCGATCCTGGTCGGCCTCGTCGCGGTGCTCGCCTTCCGCATGCCGCGGGACGAGCTCGCGCACCCGCTGACGGGCGAGGCCGCCGAGATCGAGCCGGAGTCGCAGGAGACGCTCGGCCCCTCGGCGCCCATCCACGGGTAGGGGTGGTCCTCGCCGTTCCTGGGAGCGCGTCCCAGGCCCCTCACGGCTCGCGCGAAGCGGCGCGTGGGACGATGCACGCATGTCCGCAGTCCGTCCCGTCCTCTGGTGCGCCACCGGTGTCGCACTCGGCGGGATCGCCGCCATCGCGACGGTCGACGTGCCGGGTCGCGCGGCCCCGTCGCCCTGGTGGTCGCTCCTGACGTTCTCCGTCCTCGGCATGCTCTTCGCGCTCGTCTCGCGCCGGGACCGCTGGTGGGTCGCGCTCGGCTTCGCCTGGCTCGTCGCGGCGTGGGTCGAGGCGGGGCAGGGCGTGTTCCACCCGGACTCCGGCAAGGCGCGCATCGAGGACCTGGTGATCGGCTGCGCCGGCGGCACGATCGGCGTCGTCGCCGTCGTCCTGGCCCGGCTCTACCTCGCGCGGCGGCGGGAGGCGCGGTCGCGCGTCCGGGTGATCGCCGCCGGGCGCCCGGCGCCGACTACCGCAGCCGCGGCAGCACCTCGGATCCGATGAACGCGATCTGGTCGAGGTCCTGCATCCGCATCAGCTGGAAGTAGAACCGGTCGATCCCGAGCTCGGCGAGGGAGCCGAGGGTGTCGACGACCTCGGTCGCGGTGCCGGCGAAGCCGAGCGCGCGCAGTCGCTCCGGCGTCGAGCCGGCGAGGTCCGCGCGCCGGGCGATGTCCGCCTCCGTCGCGCCGATCGCGGTCGTGCCGGCGAGGGAGAACGTGATGGCGCCCGGGTCGCGCCCCGCGGCGGCCGCGGCGTCTCGCACGCGCGCGATCCGTTCGGCGATGACCTCCCGCGAGGCCCGGAACGCGTTGAACTCGTCGGCGAACCGGGCGGCGATCTGGGGCGTCTTCGTCGCGCCGGAGCCGCCGACGATGATCGGGATGCGCGGCTGGGCGGGCTTCGGCAGCGCGGGCGCGTCGACGAGCCGGTAGTGCTCGCCCTCGTAGGAGAAGGTCTCGCCGAGCGGTGTCCCCCACAGGCCGGTGATGATCTCGAGCTGCTCCTGGAAGGGGCCGAACCGCTTCGCCGGGAAGGGGAAGCCGTAGGCGGTGTGCTCGGCCTCGAACCAGCCGGTGCCGAGGCCGAAGTCGACCCGGCCGCCGGACATCACGTCGACCTGCGCCACCTGGATCGCGGTGAGCGAGGGGTGCCGGAACGTCGCCGAGCTCACCAGCGTGCCGAGCCGCAGCCGCGTCGTCGCCAGCGCGATCGCGCCGAGCGTCACCCACGCGTCGGTCGGTCCCGGCAGCCCGTCGCCCGGCTCGATCGACAGGAAGTGGTCCGAGCGGAAGAAGCCGTCGAAGCCCGCCTCCTCCGCGAGCGTGGCGGCCCGCAGCTGGTCGTCGAAGCTCGCGCCGTTCTGCGGTTCCACGAAGAGTCGGAAGTCCATGGACTCAGCCTAGGTCGCCGGGGACCGGCGCTCCGCGCCGGGACGAGTGCCATAGGATGGTCGCCGTACACGGGAGCCCGGACCGACCGGGCTGAGAGGGAGCGTAGGCCGCGCTCCGACCGTCGAACCTGATCCGGGTCATGCCGGCGCTAGGGAGCACATAGTGGAACCACGAATCCGTCCTGTCCGTCTCGCGGGCGCCGCGCTCGTCGCGGCCTCGCTGGTCGCCGGCCTCGCCGGCTGCGCGTCGCCCGCACCCGCCGGGGGCGGGGAGCCCGCGCACCTCGTGCTCGTGACGCACGACTCGTTCGCATTGAGCGAGGGCGTCCTCGAGCAGTTCACCGCGGACACCGGCGTGACCGTCGAGGTGCAGGCGCTCGGCGACGCGGGCGAGCTCGTCAACAAGCTCGTCCTGACGAAGGACTCGCCGCTCGGCGACGTCGTCTTCGGCATCGACAACACCTTCGCCTCGCGCGCGGGCGATGCCGGCGTGCTCGAGGACTACGTCTCGTCCGCGCTCACGGAGGCGGAGGACGAGTTCCTGCTGCCGAGCGGCCCGGGCGCCGGGCAGCTCACCCCGATCGACTCCGGCGACGTCTGCGTCAACATCGATCACCGCTGGTTCGCCGATGCCGGGATCCCCGAGCCCGAGGGCCTCGAGGATCTCATCCAGCCGGAGTACCGCGATCTGCTCGTCGTCGAGGCGGCGGGCACCTCCTCGCCGGGCCTCGCGTTCGTCCTCGCGACGATCGCCGCGTACGGCGAGGACGGCTGGCAGGACTACTGGCGGGCGCTCGTCGACAACGGCGTCCGCGTCGCGGCCGGCTGGACCGATGCCTACTACGCCGAGTTCTCGGGTCCGTCGAGCGAGGGCGACCGTCCGCTCGTCGTCTCCTACTCCTCCTCGCCGCCGGCCGAGCTGACCGACCCGGGCGCCCCCGCTCCCACGGGCGTGCTGCAGGACACCTGCTTCCGGCAGACCGAGTTCGCCGGCGTCATCGCCGGCACCGAGCATCCGGACGAGGCGCGGCAGCTCGTCGACTTCCTGCTGAGCCCCGCCGTGCAGGAGGACATCCCGATGAGCATGTTCGTCTACCCGGTCGTCCAGTCGACCGAGCTGCCGGAGACCTGGGCCGCCTACGCCGTCAAGGTCGAGGAGCCCTACGAGCTCGACCCGGCGACGATCGACGCGAACCGCGAGCGGTGGATCGAGGAGTGGGCGGCCATCGCGCTCCCGTAGGGGACGGGCGCTCCACCCGGTCCTTGAGCGAGCGCAGCGAGTCGCAAGGCGACCGCTCGGCAACCGCGCGGCGAGTCGAAGGGCCCGCGCCGGCCCTTCGACTCGGCCTCCGGTCTCGCTCGGGGACCGGATGGGGCGGGCGCGCCTGGCTCTGGCTCGGCGCGGCCGCCCTGCTCGCGTTCCTCGCCGTCTTCTTCCTCTGGCCGGTCGCCGAGATCCTCTGGCGCGGGCTCGCCCCGGAGGGCGTGCCGGACCTCTCGGCGGTCGGCGAGGTGCTGAGCCGGCCCCGCACGCTGCGGATCATCGGGCTCACCCTCGGCCAGGCG
>Ga0182737_1000273_pt1 | contig 86054 bp, 77 predicted proteins | sample eDN5th30CBELigOP_FD_128878 | JGI IMG/M metagenome (GOLD analysis project Ga0182737, IMG submission 128878) | Enriched Organic Plus compost microbial communities from Emeryville, California, USA - eDNA 5th pass 30_C BE-Lig OP (version 2) (version 2) ... | reverse complement strand
TGCTGCGCGCGGTGGCCGAGCGGCGGATCTCGGTGGCGAAGGCGGCGACGCTGGCGGGCCTGCCGGAGGAGGACTTTCGCAAGAACCTGGAGATCCTGCCATGAACCTCGCCGTCCACGACTTCGATCTCCTCGCCGGGTTGCGGCAGCGGAACATGACCGCCTGCTGGGAACGCCGGGGAATCGTGGCGTGGACACCGCCCGCCGCCGTGCGGGCCCGGCGCGAGGTGGCGGCGCCGCTGGTGCGCGAGGGCTGCCTGCGCCAATACGAGATTGGCGAACGCGACGCGGGATTTTTCGACATCTTTCGAGAGCGCCTGCAGGGCCGGCTTGCCCATCGTGAGGAGGCGTTGCTGTTTCTGGCGGCGCACTCGGGCAGCGTGGTGCTCACACGCGAGGCCACCGTCGCGGAAATCGCCCGCACGCTCGACCTCCGCGTCTGGGCCGGTGAGGCCTCGCTGCTCGACATCCTGTTTCCCCTGCCCCCGGTTTCCATGTCCCCAGCCCTGTCTCCCCCCGCCCCGGAGATGCCGCCGCCGTTTGATCGGATGGCGGTGCTTTTCTCCGACCAATTTCCATCCCGCCGGCGGGTGTCGGACGGGGATGAACCCGGGCCCGCGCCCGATCGCAGCATCCGGCCAGGTCGAGCCGGACGCCTGCGCACGGGACGACGTCCGCAACCGCAACCCCTGAACTAAGGAGGGCTTTTCAAAGCAGAACAGCGATGATCCGCAAAGACATCACTCAAAGCCTCGACAGCCTCCTCCGTGCCTGGGAGGAACTCGCGCCGGACGCCGTCTTTTCGGAGATGACGCTCGAGCAGTTCCGCACCGCCACGGCTCCCGCCTACGAGACGCGCCAGCAGATTGTCTGGCTCGATCAGCAGCGGCGCAGCCTCATCGCGGCCCGCCGGGCAGCCGACGAAAAAGCCAACGAGCTCTACCTGCTCGTGGTGAACTCGATCAAAGGCTCGCCCCAGCACGGAGAGAACTCCCCGCTGTATCGTTCCCTTGGCTACGTGACCAAGGACGACCGGCGGTCCGGCCTCACGCGCAAGCTGCGCGTGCTGCCGGAACTCGACAAGGCGGCCTAAGCCCAAGGGCCCAGACCGCCTCGTCTGTCGGAGAATCCCGGTGGGGATGAACCCACCACGGTCAAAAGCGGGACCGAAGCACCGCGATCAACCTCGGGAGGGCGGTCGCCTGTTGCAGCAGGCGGCCGCTCTTTCTTTTTATCGCATCGGGTGCGGCGCAGGGCAAGTCCGGTGGCCGCAGATGGGATGCCCTGTGCGAGGCGGGTCCTCGCCCCTCCAACGCGGCCAGCATTTGATTTTTCCGCTTTCCGGCTTTTCCGTATTGGGGCATCTCAACGCCATGCGAACGCTCGAGCGGTATCAGCAGAAAATCGACGCCCTGCAGGAACGCTGCCCGGTGCGCGCCGCGATCGACGTCATTCGCGGACGCTGGAAACCGTCAATCCTGTTCGAGCTCCACTCCGGCCCGAAGCGCTTCTCCGATCTCCGGGCCGCCCTCCACGGAATCACGCCCCAGGCGCTCTCGCTCCAGCTCCGGCAGCTCGAAGCGGACGGCGTCGTCGCCCGCTCCGTCTTCGCCGACGAAGTGCCGGTGCGGGTCGAGTATTCCCTGACCAAGGACGGCCACGCGCTCTCCGGGGTGATGGATCAGCTCGAACAATGGGGAGCCGACTACATGGCCCGCCGCCCCGACCGCAAATCGCGCGCGGCCTGAGTTCCCGCGTTCGCGCCGCAACAACGCCGCCAAAACGCACGACCGCGAACCTCCCCCGCCTTTCCTCGCCTCCGCACGCAGCGCAGGAATCGCCACATGCAACGGCCCGCACGCCCTGCACCCGCCTCGCTCACATTTCTGTGACCTGCTCACGAACTTGGGACGAAGCCACCCCGTCGCCATGGCGCTACCGTCGCGCCGATGAATACGCTTCTCGTCGTTCATTCCAGCGGGCGCGTCACGCGCTCGATCACCCGGCGCCTCGCAGACCGGTTCCTCCGCGCATGGTCGAGGGCAAATCCCACCGGCAACGTCATCGAACGCGACGTCGGTCTGAATCCGCCGCGCACGGTCAACGAAGCCTGGATCGCAGCCGCCTTCGCCCGGCCCGAACACCGCACCCCCGAAATGCGCGACGCCCTGCGCGAAAGCGACGCGTTGCTCGACGAAATCGAACGTGCGGACGCGATCGTGATTGGCGCGCCGCTCTACAACTTCGGCATGCCCGCACAGCTGAAGGCGTGGTTCGATCAAATCATCCGCGTCGGCCGCACCTTCGATTTCACCGGCGATCCCGACGAGCCCTACCGTCCCCTGCTCGCGCCCAAACCCGTCGTCGTCCTGGTCTCCGCCGGCGACGCCGCGATGCTGCCCGGTGGCCCGGCGTATTCCCTCGCGACGCTGGAGCCGCATCTCACGACGATCCTCACGTTCAACGGACTCACCGACATCACGTTTATCCGCGTGGGCGACGAGGAAAAACCCGGCGAGTCGCACAATCGCTCGATCGCCGCCGCCGAGCGGGAAGTCGATCGCTACATCGCCACCCGCTGGCACCGCGCCGCGGCGTAGAGGAGAGGGATGCCTTGCATCCGTAAGAGGTAGCCGCGGGAGTTGCCGATCTGTCTTCCCGGCCAGATCGCCGAATCAAAGGTAGCCGCAGGACCTCCGGGCCTGCGGAAGCGTCGAACAATGTCGAGGCCCGGAGGTCCTCGACCTACCAAAGGCAAAGGCTACCCCGACCTTTCCCAAGATCGGTGTTCCGGGCCTGCGGAAGCGTCGAACAATGTCGAGGCCCGGAACATCGGATCACGGGGACGTGATCGAGGTCGCCTGACGCACGTCAGCCCGCAGGGCGAGACACGCGGGAGCGTGCGAGGCAAGTCCGCGACCTGCCCACGCCCGTCCACCTTGCGCCTTGGAGGTTCCCTTCCTTTGAAATCGCGCTATCGTAAAGGCTGAACTCATGCCTGCGATTGTCACCGATCTTACCGAGGAAATCCTCGCTCTCAAACGCGAACGGAACGCCGTCATCCTCGCGCACAATTACCAGGTTCCCGAGATTCAGGAGCTCGCGGACTTCGTGGGCGACTCGCTCGGCCTGAGCTACCATGCCGCGCAGACCGATGCGGATGTCATCGCGTTTTGCGGCGTCCATTTCATGGGCGAGACGGCGAAGATCGTGAATCCGAACAAACGCGTCGTCATTCCCGATCTGGACGCCGGTTGCTCGCTCTCGGATTCCTGCCCGGCGGAAAAGCTCGAGGCCTTCCTGCGCGAGAATGCGGACAAGAACTACTACGTCATCGCCTACATCAACTGCTCGGCGGGCGTGAAGGCGCTCAGCGACGTAATCTGCACGAGCGGCAATGCGGTGAAGATCGTCGAGGCCGCGCCGAAGGACCGCAACATCCTCTTCGTGCCCGACCAGAACCTCGGCTCGTGGGTGATGGAAAAGACCGGTCGCAAGATGGATCTCTGGCGGGGCAACTGCTACGTGCACGTCGAGTTCACGCGCAACAGCGTGGCGAAGATTCGCGAGCAGTATCCGGACGCCGAGGTGGTCGCCCATCCGGAATGCACCTACGCCGTGCGGATGCTTGCCGACGAGGTCTGCTCGACGGAGAAAATGATTTCCTATTGCCGCGAATCAAAGGCCAACGCGTTCATCATCGTCACCGAGAGCGGCATGCTGCATCGACTGCGCCGTGAGGTGCCAGGCAAGACGTTCATCCCCGGACCAACCGATGCCTGCGCCTGCGCCGACTGCCGTTACATGAAGATGAACACGCTCGAGAAACTCCACGACTGCCTGCTGAACCTCTCGCCCGAGATTCTTATTCCCGAGGACATTCGCGCGCGCGCCGAGCGTCCCATTCGTCGAATGCTGGAACTGAGCCGATGAAATCGCTTCTCTGCACCTGCTGGCTGCTTGCGATCGCGGCAGTGACCGGAAATGCGCAGACGGTCGCGGAATTGATCGGCGACCGCACGCCGACGGCCATTCTGCGCATGATGCCGAGCGACACGCCTGCAAACGAGCGCTTCGCGGAACTCGAATACATCGCCGGCTTCGAGGTCATCGGCGAGGCGGTTCCCCTCGGTTCCGCAAATGCGAACGCCATTGCGGAAATCGTGAAGACACCGGAGGCATTCGTCACCGGCGAGATCGAGAAGAAGATGCGCCCCGGCGTCGCTTATCGCTTCGGCAGCGGCGATGACGCCGTCGACATGCTTGTCTGCTTTTCCTGCGACAAAATCGGGATCGTGCGGCACGGCGAGGAATCCATCGTCCTCATGCAGGACATCCCGCAATCGACCCGCGACGTGTTGCTCTCCGTGGCAAAAGCCGCGCTCCCCAACGACGAAGCGATCCAGGAACTCCCGCGAATCCGCTCGAAGAATCCGATCCCCCCACCCGCCGTCCCCGTGCCGGATACGGACGGTGACGGGGAATAGTTGGGCTTCCAATCCGCGCATTCTTTGTAGCAGTCGCCCTCCGGGCGACCTGGGGGAATGTGGGTGATGGATGATGGCCGTTGGCATGGATTGGGGGTCAACCCGGCGCTTCGCAGAGCGAAGCGGCTACAGAGAATGGCGCAATACGCGGGTGACGAGTTGTAGCAGTCGCCCTCCGGGCGACTCCCGAGGAGTGTGATGTGGTTGCCCGGTGTGTGATGGGCAAGGAGTGGATGGAGGGCCATCCCCAGCGCACCGCAGAGCGACGCGGCTACAGAGAGTGGCGCAATGCGTGAATTGAGCTGTAGCAGTCGCCCTCCGGGCGACTTGGGGAATGTGGGTGATGGATGAGGCCGTTGGCATGGAATTGGGAGTCATCCCGAGCGCTTCGCAGAGCGAAGCGGCTACAGAGAATGGCGCAATGCGCGGGTGACGAGTTGTAGCAGTCGCCCTCCGGGCGACTTGGGGGAATGTGGGTGATGGATGATGGCCGTCGGGCGTGGATTGGGGGGCAACCCAGCGCTTCGCAGAGCGAAGCGGCTACAAGAAGTGGCGCAATGCGTGAATTGAGCTGTAGCAGTCGCCCTCCGGGCGACTAGGGGATCGTGGGTGGTGGATGATTGGTCGTTGGCATGGATTGGGGGGCAACCCGGCGCGTCGCAGAGCGACGGGGCTACAGGAATTTGGCGCCGTGTCTTTCAGGCGCGGTCGATGACGTGGATCTCGCCGGCGTAGGGCCAGGATTCCGCGTTTCGAACGAGCCCGGCGCGCTCGGGATTCCGGAAAACGTATTCCCATTTCCGTGCGTAACTCTCGTCGGACCGGAGAATGTGATCGAAGAACCCGCGTTGCCACGCGCGAGGAGGAAGCGCCGCAGCTCTCGAGAGTTGTCTTTTGAGGCCACCGATCCATTGCCCGAGCGTTCGGGAGCCAGCTACGCGGACGAAGAGATGTATGTGGTCGGGCATGAGGACATACCGTCCCACGCCGATGCGATGATCGGTCGCGCGATGCGCGTAGATGCGGAAGGCCTGATGCACGGTGTGATTCGCGAGCAACCGGGCCCGGCGTTGGGTGCAGATGGTCACAAAATAAAGCGGTTCCGTCTCGAAGATCCATGTCAGACGAGGCGGCGTCCGCGGGTGCATGGTTTCGAGAACCGGAAGGGGGAAGGCCGAGTCAACGCCGAAGTGCGCGCGGCACGATTTTTTTGTCAGTCGCTTTGTAGCAGTCGCCCTCCGGGCGACCTGGGGGAATGTGGGTGATGGATGAGGCCGTTGGCATGGATTGGGGGTCAACCCGGCGCTTCGCAGAGCGAAGCGGCTACAGAGAGTGGCGCAATGCGTGAATTGAGCTGTAGCAGTCGCCCTCCGGGCGACTTGGGAGCTGGCGCGAGAAAAACCAAGTGCGGGTGATGAGCGATGTGCGTGGATTGGGTCTAAACCCCGGCGCTTCGCAGAGCGACGCGGCTACAAGAAGTGGCGCAATGCGCGGGTGTCCAGCTGTAGCAGTCGCCCTCCGGGCGACTTGGGGAATGTGGGTGATGGATGATGGTCGTTGGCATGGAATTGGGTCTAAACCCCGGCGCGCCGCAGAGCGACGCGGCTACAGAGAGTGGCGCAATGCGTGAATTGAGCTGTAGCAGTCGCCCTCTGGGCGACTTGGGGAATGTGGGTGATGGATGAGGCCGTCGGCATGGATTGGGAGTCATCCCGAGCGCTTCGCAGAGCGAAGCGGCTACAGAGAATGGCGCAATACGCGGGTGACGAGTTGTAGCAGTCGCCCTCCGGGCGACTTGGGGGAATGTGGGTGATGGATGATGGCCGTTGGCATGGATTGGGGGTCAACCCAGCGCTTCGCAGAGCGACGCGGCTACAGAGAATGGCGCAATACGCGGGTGACGAGCTGTAGCAGTCGCCCTCCGGGCGACTAGGGAGCTGGCGCGAGAAAAACCAAGTGCGGGTGATGAGCGATGTGCGTGGATTGGGTCTAAACCCCGGCGCGCCGCAGAGCGACGCGGCAACAGAGAGTGGCGCAATGCGCGGGTGACGAGCTGTAGCAGTCGCCCTCCGGGCGACCTGGCCTCCCCGGTATCGGGGTGATTCAATCCTCCAGCGCCTTTTCCAGTGTGGAGAGGACGGTTTTGGCGACCTGGACGCGGGCATACCACTTGTAATTGGCGGGGATCACGGTCCAGGGGGCGTTTTCGGTGGAGGTTTTTTCGAACATGTCTTCCGCCGCTTCGTTGTGCTCCTTCCACTTCTTGCGGTTGCGCCAGTCTTCGTCGCTGATTTTCCAGTGCTTGTAGGGATCGGCTTCGCGGGCCTTGAAACGGGCGAGCTGTTCGTCCTTCGTGATTTGAAGGAAGACCTTCACGAGGATGGCGCCGTCGTCGGTGAGCTGCCGCTCGAATTCGTTGATCTCCCGGTAGGCGCGCTTCCATTCGGCGTCGGTGGCGAATCCCTCGACGCGCTCGACGAGGACGCGTCCATACCACGAGCGGTCGAAGATCGCCATTTCGCCGTAGGCCGGAAGCTTGGTCCAGAACCGCCACATGTAGTGGTGGCGGTATTCCTCGGGCGTCGGCTTGACGATCGAGTAAACGCGCACGAGACGCGGGTCGAGGCGCTCGACGAGTCGCTTGATGGCCCCGCCCTTGCCGGCGGCGTCGGGGCCTTCGACGACCACGATGAGCGAGCGTTTGCTTTCGCGCAGCTCGAGCTGGTGCTTCAACAGCCGTAGCTGCGCCTTCTTGAGCTTTTCCTTGTATTCCTTCTCGGAGAGGGAGGTGTTCTGGTCGAGTTCGTCGAGTCGAATGCGGGACATGGGAGCCCGGCCCTTGTGCCGAAAAATCAGGTCAGCGACAAGTCCCGGTCTTTCCGTCCGGCTTCATTTCTTGGCCCTCCCCCCGCCTGAATCGGGAAATCGGAACAGAGAGGCCCGTCAGTATTTGACGCCGCAGCCGTAGGACTTCGTCTGCGGAGTGGAGACGGGCTCGCCGGCGGCGAGTTCGGTGAGCGCGGCCTGCACGTAGTTTTTCGCGCCGTCGAGGCTGGCGGGATCGGGCGTCGGCTTGTCGTCGATCGCGCCCATGTAAACGAGGGTTCCCTTGGAATCGATGACGAACATCTCGGGAGTCGTGCGCGCGTTGTAGGCGCGGCCGACTTCGCCGGATTCATCGAGCAGCAATGCGGTGGAAGCCATGCCGAGCTCTTCGTATTTCGCGACGGCCTGCTCGGGCGTGTAATGCCCCTGTTTGCCGGGCGCGGAGGAAATGATCGTCAGCCACACGACGCCGCTGTCGGTCGCGGCTTTCTGGAGATCCTGCATGTTCCTTGACCCGTAGTGCTTTTTCACGAACGGGCAGCCTTCGTTGAACCATTCGAGCACGACCGTCTTGCCGGCGTAATCGGAGAGCGAGTGCTCCTTGCCGGTGCCGTCCTTGAGCGTGAAGTCGGGCGCGGGTTTGCCGATCTCGGGAGCGGCGTGAAGCAGGGACGTGGTGACCAACAGCGCAAGGAAGAAGTTGGGGATTCTCATGGTGTGGTGGTTTGTAGATGAAACCTTAGCGGGCTTCGGAAAGTTTCGAGAGAACGAGGGATTCGGTGAGGAGTTCCGGCAGGATGATCGGCTCGTTCGGCCGTCCGGCGGGGTAGATCACGTAGAACGGCACCCCCACCCGGCCGAATTGCTTCAGCGCCTCGGTGATTTCGGGATTGCTGTTCGTCCAGTCGGCCTTGACCGGCACGATGCCCAGTTCCTGGATCTTCTCGCGCACGGCGGGAACGTCGATCGCGGTGCGCTCGTTGTATTTGCAGGTGAGGCACCAGTCGGCCGTGAAATCGATGAACACGGGTTTGCCCTCGGCGAGCAGCGTGTCGACGGCCGCCTTCGAATACGGCTCCCACGGAATGCCGCCGCTCGCTTGTTGCACGGATGCGGGCCGGGACTTTGCCAGCAGGTCGCCGAGAAACAACCAGCCGCCGCCGACGAGAAGGAGCACGGAGAGGGTCAACCCGACGACGCGCGAGCGCGCGGGAACCACGGGCGGCGAGACGATTCCGAAAATCCAGCAGGCGACGCCGACGGTGAGCAGGAACGCGCCGACCCAAATGACGGCCTCGGAGCCGCGTTGCGCGCCGATGATGTAGAGCAGCCAGAGCAGCGCCGCGAGCAGCGGAAAGCCCATGAATTGCTTGAGGCGCTCCATCCACAGCCCCGGCTTCGGGAGATATTTCACCCACCCCGGCTGTGCGGAGAGGAGCAAATACGGGAGGGCCATTCCCGCGGCGATACACGCGAAGAGCGCAAGCGTCACGGGCGCCGGTTGCGCAAAGGCGTAGCCGAGCGAGGCGCCGAGAAAGGGTCCGGTGCAGGGCGTCGCGAGCAGCGTCGCGAAGACGCCCTGGAAGAACGATCCGCTGTAGCCCTCGTGGCCTCCCGCCTGCGCAAGGGCGTTGGTGGCGCGGCCGGGCAGTGCGATCTCGAAGACGCCGAAAAGATTCAGCGCGAACACGAAAACGATCGTGGCGATGGCGATGTTGAACCACGGATTCTGGAACTGGAACGCCCAGGTCGCCTGCCCGCCCGCCGCGCGAATGGCAACGATCACGAGTCCAAGACCGAGAAACCACACGAAGATGCCGGCGGTGAAGGCGAGGCCGTGAAGGAGGATCGTGCGCGGGCTCTGGCCGGCCTGCCGCACGAAGCCGAACACCTTCAACGAAATCACCGGCAGCACGCAGGGCATGAGGTTCAGGATGATTCCGCCGAGAAATCCGAAGAGCAGCGCCTGCCACAGCGAGGTGGATGGCGGAGATGGCGCGGCTGCGGAGGAGTCGGATGGCGAGGATGCCGTCACCCACCATCCGCGCTCGCCGTTTGCGTCCTTGATGGCGAGCACTCCGCGAAGATCTCCGGGCGCGGAAATGCGAATGGTAAAACCGTCCTTTGCCGAGCCGGAGATTTTTGGATGGCCGATGACTTCTCCCTCCGCCGGCAGCGGGAAGAACTCGACGGCCTCGGTGCCCGCGGGCGCCTCGACCGTGCCGACCCAGGAGTCGCCCTCGCGCTGCCACGTGACGTCGAACGGCGGCGGGTCCATCGACGGGAGTTTTGCGGTCCATTCCTCGAAGATGGCGGCATTATCCGGTTCGGCGTGGCCGGCCACGGGAAGCATGCGCGAGACGGTGGCCTTGCCGGGAATGCAAATTTCCTCGCAAACGAGCCACGACACGTTCGCCTCGAGGTTGATGTTCGACTCGATGATCTCCGCCGGCGGCTGGATCTGCTGAATGAGCATCACCTTGTCGCCGTAGGCGTAAACCTGAATGTCGCCCGGCTCGAGGATCGCCTCCGGCAACGGCCATTCGATGGGTCCGACGCCCCACCCTTCGGGCAGCTTCCATTCGATCGAGGTCGGGATGCCTGCGTCGCCCGAGTATTGCCAGTAGGTGTGCCACTTCGGGGCCATTTCGAGAAGGACGCCCACGCGGAACGGCTTGCCGGGAACGATCGCGGTGGTGTCGGCAATCAACGATGCGGTGACCAGCATTTTGCCCTCGTATTCCTGCGCCGGCAGCCGCTGGCCGAGAAACGCGAGGAGAAGCAACGCAAACAGGACCGGCCTCATCGCGGGCAAGCTAGCACCCTCCTCCAATTGCCGCAATCGCGACTGGTTTGACGGCTCCCGCGCACGCCGGCACACTGTCGCCCATGGCGGAGCATGCAGAGCTGTTTTCCCCGGAGTGGTGGAGTTTGACCGTGGAACGGGCCTTCGATTGGGCGTCGACACACGGGCTGCGCATCGTGGTGATCTGTGTGCTGCTGGTGATTTTGCTGCGGGTGTCGCGGCATTTCGTCGAGCGCGCCATCAAGCTCTCGCTCCGCCCGCGCGGTCGGGATCCGTTGCAGGATTTGATGATCGCGAAACGCCAGACGACGCTGATCAAGCTGTTTCAGGCGGTGGCATCGGTCACTCTCGTCGTGCTCGCGGTGCTGATGGTGTTTCAGGAAATCGGCTTTGCGGTTGGCCCGATTCTCGCCAGCGCGGGCATTGCCGGAGTGGCCATTGGTTTCGGCGCGCAGAGTCTCGTGAAGGACATCATCACGGGATCGTTCGTGATTCTGGAGCAGCAGTTCTCGGTGGGCGACGTCATCCAGGTCGGCAATCTCTCCGGCGGTGTGGAGGAGCTGAATCTGCGCACCGTCGTGCTGCGCGCGGCCGACGGCAGCGTGCACATCATTCCCCACGGCGAGATCAAGCAGGTGACGGTGCTCACGCGCGACTGGTCGCGCCTCGTGCTCGACATCGACATTGCCTACGACGCGGACATCGACACGGCATGCGGGTTGATGAAGAAGGTTCTCGACGACTACGCAGCCGCGCACGGCGACGTGGTTCTGGAAGCGCCCGAGGTGCTCGGCGTGCAGAATCTCGGCGAAAACTCGGTGCAGCTCCGCGCGCAGATGAAGGTGCTGCCGGGCAAGCAGTGGGCGGCGGGCCGCGAGCTGCGGGCCAGCATCAAGAAAGCGCTGGATGAAGCCGGCATCGAAATTCCCTTCCCGCAGCGCACCTTGTGGGTGCGACGTCAAAAGTCCTGAGCGTTGCGTCTTTACGCAGTGCCCTTTCCTCGCTTAACTGGCAGCTTTCGTCTCCCATGAAAATTACACCCCCGTTGGCCCTTGCGGCCCTAGCAGTTGGTCTCGCCTTTTCCGGGTGCCAGACCCCCAATTCCTCTTCGAACAAAATGAGCATCTCCGTTGCCCCGTATGGCACCACGAAGTCCGGTAAAGCCGTAAATCTCTACCGGCTTCGGAATGACAAGGGCATGGAGGTCGACATTACCAACTACGGCGCCATCATCACGGCGATCCGCGTGCCCGACAGCTCCGGCAACATCGAGGACGTGACGCTCGGTTACGACAACCTCGCCGGCTACGAGAAAGGCACCTCCTATTTCGGGGCGATTGTCGGCCGTTATGGCAACCGCATCGCGAAGGGCACCTTCACGCTCGACGGCAAGACCTACAAGCTCCCGATCAACAATGGCCCGAACTCGCTGCATGGCGGCAAGGTCGGCTTCAACCAGCGCGTCTGGTCGGCGAAGCCCATCACCAAGCCGAACGCCGTGGGAGTCGAACTCACCTACGTGAGCCCGGATGGCGAGCAGGGATATCCCGGCACGCTCACGACGACCGTCACCTACACGCTTAACAACCGCAACGAGCTGCGCATCGATTACGATCTGTCGACCGACGCGCCGACGGTTGCGAACGTCACCAACCACGCCTACTTCAACCTGAAGGGCGAAGGCGACGGCACGATCCTCGGCCACGAGCTGCAGATCAATGCCGACCACTACACGCCCACCGATGACACGCTCATCCCGACCGGAGAGATTGCACCTGTCGCGGGCACTCCGATGGACTTCCGCAAGCCGACCCCGATCGGTGCGCGCATCGACAACAAGTTCCCTGCCCTCATTGCGGGCGGTGGCTACGACCACAACTACGTGCTGAACGGCTCGGGGCTCCGCAAGGCCGTGACGGTTTACGAGCCGACGAGCGGCCGCCAGATGGAAGTCTTCACGACCGAGCCGGGCGTGCAGTTCTACTCCGGCAACTTCCTCGACAACGAGCCCGGTGAAAACGGCCACACCTACGTCTATCGCGGCGGATTCTGCCTGGAGACGCAGCATTTCCCCGACAGCCCGAATCACCCGAACTTCCCGAGCACGGTGATTCGTCCCGGCGAGAACTACGAGTCGACCACGATCTACAAGTTCTCCGTGCGCTAGAGAAGATCACCCCGGCTGGCTGCTGGGCCTGACCCGGCACGCCAGCCAGGAATGCCTTAACTCACAAAAAAGGCCATCCTGGGAAGCGGATGGCCTTTTTCTTTTCCTCGCGGGTCCGCGCCACGACCTGCGCTTTGGTCCGAAAACAAAAGAGCCATCCCCGGTTTCGAGGATGGCTCTGGAAGTTTGGTGATGCTTCGGCGGGTTACTCGCCCTTCTTCTCGCCCACCTGCTTTTCGGTGACCTTGATCCGCTTTGCCGTCGAGCCCGATTCGTCGGGAAGCACCTTCACGCGAACTCCTTCGGAAATCGTGGAAATCTCGATCTCCTTGCCGTCATCGTCGACGATCTTGGTCGTCTCCGAATAGGTGAAGGTCTTTTCCGTCTCCTCCTTCAGGCCCTTCACGGTGACGGACTTCGCGGCGGGATCGGTCTTGGTCACGACGCCGATGAATCCATCGTTCTTTCCGGGTTTCTCGTCGCCGGCCTTCAGCGAAGTCGTCGCGAATGCCACTCCGACGAGGATGGCAGTGAGGTATGTCAGTTTCTTCATAAGCATTTGATTGCGGAGATTGGGGCGCATGGCCCGCTCCACAGGGTTATCGTTTCTAACACAAAGAATACGTGTTCGTCGCATGTTTATTCGACGACGCGGTGACTGGCGTCAGGGAATCCGCCGGGGTTCGACACCCTCGAACGTGATCTTCACCGGCTTGATCGTGCCGTCTTCGTTGAACTCCATCTTGTCGATGCACGTCACGCGGTGGTTCGCATCGGTCTCGCCGAGCGGACGGCGGTGATAGACGATATACCACTCGTCCGTGCCCGGCACGCGAATGACCGAGTGGTGCCCCGCCCCGGTGGCGATCTCCGGGTCCTGCTGCAACACGGTGCCCACGCGCTGGAACGGCCCGTGAATCGAATCCGAAATCGCATAGGCCACCCGGTAATCGGGGCCGGTCCAGCCGCCTTCAGACCACATGAAATAGATCTTTCCGTTCCGCTCGAACATGATGGGCCCCTCGACGTATCCCTCGGGCGTGATCTCGTGGAAGGTCTGCCCATCCTCGAAGGGAATGAGGCCGGTGAAATCGTCCTTCAGCTGGGCGATGTTGCAGTGACCCCAGCCGCCGTAAATGATCCACCACTTGCCGTCGGGGGTCTGGAAAACGCTTTGGTCGATCGGCTGTGCGCCGTTGACGATCTCGTTGATCAGCGGCTTTCCCAGCAGGTCCTTGAACGGTCCGCCCGGACGATCCGAAACGGCGACGCCGATCCCCCCAACCTCGCCCTCGTGCACGTCGTTCGCCGCGAAGAAGAGATAGTATTTGTCGCCATTCTTCACCGCGCACGGCGCCCACATCGCACGCTGCGCCCATTTCACCTGACGCGAGGTCAGGATCTTCGGGTGCTTCTTCCAGTTGACGAGGTCCTTCGACGAAAACGCGTCGAAATGGAGCTGTTCCTCATACGGCGCGGAATACGTCGGATAGACCCAATACTCGTCCTCGAAGATCACCGCCTCTGGGTCGGCATACCAGCCGTCCACAATCGGGTTTTTCGCAAGAGCCGTTGCCGCGGGAAGGAGCGCGGAAGCGAGGGCAACCGCCGCAAGGCGGGGCAAAAATCCGCGCCGGGAAATCGAGGAAAGAGAGGAACGAACCATGTCAGCAGTCTGCCGGGATCGCTCTCGCATGGCGAGAGCGAAGAGGCCAGGGAGACCAGACGTGGGCTCGCCTCCAGGTGAAGAACGAGACACTCTCTCGTGATGGCAGACTTCGCAACACGCACGGAGGCGATCCTTCGACAGACGAATGCGCTTCTCGAGAACGATCATTTCGTTTCGGTAAATGGGCATCACTCATCGGGCTGGATCGACAAGGATTCCATCAATCCCCACCCCGGCTTCGTCTCGGAACTCTGCTCCATGCTTTGGCAATCAGCATCTCACCTCAATCCGGATATCATTTGCGGCCCTGCGGAAGGCGGTCTCATCGTCTCGCTCTGGACGGGATTTCATGCGGGATTGCCGGCTGTTTTCGCCGAACACGAGGCGGCACACGGTGTGGAATTGCGAGGGCGATTCATCCTCCGGCGCGGCTACGATCGTCGGGTGACGGGCCGGCGTGTGCTGCTTGTCGATGATGTGGTGAACACGGGGCACTCCGTGCGGCAAACCCACGAAGCCGTGGAGGCGGCGGGAGGTTTAATCGTGGGAGTCGCGTGTTATGTGGATCGAGGCAATCGACCGGATCTTGGTGGCGAGTTTCCATTCATCCGTCTTCTCGAGTGGAAGGTTCCGAGCTGGCCTGAGAAGGATTGCCCTCCGGAGATTCTGGCGCGTCCTGTGAACACGTTTCACGCCCACGGTGCTGAATGGATGGCTGCACGTGAGATGGGGTCGGCCTCTTTCACCCGTTCATCGCCCGAGCGGGACGCTTGATGTTTAGCTCACAGCGTTCCCACTTGCATCTACCCTGGCTCTACGCGACGCGGCGTTTGCGGAGACCGAAGACGACCGCAAACGTGAATCCGGCCAGGCTGAGCAGAACCGTCGACGGTTCCGGAACGACCGTGATCGACCCGCCCCCGATGAAGAACGATCCGCCGCCGGCCACGAGATTCAGGGCCTCGGCATCGTAGGTTCCCGCACCGAGTTGAGTTCCGCCGACAATCAGCGCGCCAAAGGTCTCGTTGGTCGCGAGTTCGTAGGTCGCGTCGCCACCGGCGTTGTTGAATGTGATGGTGTCGATGACCAGCGTCGTGGTGGTGGAGCTGGACTGCACGCTGTAGGAGCTGCCCGCGGCGCATCCGCTCAGCGCCGTCCCCACGTAGAGGGTCCCCTCGAATTCGCTGAGGTCGCCGGTGAAGACGATGTGGCCGAGACGCAGGGCGTCCTGTTCCGTCAACAGGGTCAACTGCAGAACGTCCTCCTCATTGCCAATGACCTTCGAGGCGATCGTCTGGGTGAACGAGCCGCCGACGGCCGGGTTTACCCCGATGGCTCCGATGTGGACGCCCTCTTCGAATCGGATCGTTCCCGCCAGGGTGGCGCTGCCGGCGGTGTTCGGGCCGGCAAAGAAGATGCCACCCCCGAAGATGAGATTGACGGTGCTCGTGTTGCCCGCATCGATCTTGCCGAGGAGGCGCGTTCCATCAAGGAGGGTCAGGCTGTCCCCGAGAAACGTGCCGCCAGCGGGATTGTCCCGCATGGTGCTGCTGTAATTCCACACGACCCCATTCGTCACGAACGCGGTGACCGGGGCGAAGAATCCGGGCGTCGTGAAGTAATTGTTGCCCGGTTCGACAAGGTATCCGCCCCAGTTGACAGGATCATTCCACGTGGAGCCCGCGAGGACGTTTTGCGATTGAACGATGTCCTCCGCCTCCAGAGAGGCGGCCGAGGCAAGGGCGATGGCGGAAAGGATGGCTGTATGTCGAAGACGAGGAAGGAGGTTTGGGAACATGATGTGCGATTGGGGCTGAAATCAGCGCAATTCGCGCTGACATTCCGTCAGACGCAATTTGCCCGCGGAAACTGACAGCAAGGCCGCAGATTCTTCCGGTTTTCCTACCTGTCCCCGAGGGGAACCCGCTCGACCAGCATCCGCAGGAATCCGCCGGCCGCCTCAGGCGGCACGAGACAACCGAACGTGCCCCATTCGTAATGTTCCGGGGCCGGAGGCAGGCCCTCCGGATTCGGCAGCTCCACGACCGACAGGTTCCATGTCTTCAGGTTGTCCGTGGCCTGCGGGCGATAAACGAGATCCCCGGCGTGATAGGCCCCGTCGTGCCAATACCCGCCGCGCAGTCGCAGGTAGGAATAGGTGAAGTAATTCTCACCGTCGTGGAACGCGAGGCCGTTGAGGAGTTCAGGCCGGCTGTCAGGGCGCGTTGGATCCGTTCCGCCCAACGCGTATTCCGCGAGGCTGATGAATGTATCCTCATCGTAATCGGCGGATTCGAGCGCGTCGTCTCCGCTGAGCCCCGGGAAGTTCCGGACGAAGACGTCATAATCCGGGGCGCCGACGCCGGAGGGCGGCCGGGCCTTGGGCTCATCGCCGTCGATCTGCTGGAGATACGCGACGAGCTGGTCGATTTCCGTGGGTGAAAGCGTCGCGGTATTGCCGTGTTTGCCATCGGGATTCGCGGTGGTCAGCACGTCCCGCAACGTGTTCGCCGAGCCATCGTGCAAATACGGCGCGGTGGACCAGACGCCTCGAAGCGTGGGGGTGTCGATGCCGGTGAGCATTCCTCCGGCACGCGATCCGGAGCCCGGCTTGATCGTTCCTACGTCGTGCAGGACGCCGAGCGCGCTGTCGGTGAAATCGCGTCCGCCATGGCAGTCGTAGCAGCGCAGGGCGTTGAAGATTTCCCGCCCGGCAATGGCATCCGCCGTGAGAGAGCCATCCGGATTTCGGAACGGGCTTGGATCGAACTTGTTGAGCGAACTCACGTAGGCGGCGAGATCGTCGAGGTCGCGGCTGACTCCCGCTTTGGCCATTCCGAGCGGGTTGCTGCGGGTGCCTTGATGGAATTTCACGTCGCTCATGAGCCCCTCACCCAGCCCGAAGTCGCGGATCTGATTTTCGAAGTCCTGCACTTCGTCGAAATTGCCGGTCCAATGCAACCGGCCATGGCGCATGCCCGCGCGCCCGCGAAGATCGATCGTGTTCCGCAGGCCTTCTCCGAGACTCGTGAAATCCCACGTCTGTCCGTCCTGCGAGCCATCGAGATGGCACGACGCACAGCTCATGTAGTGCTCGGAGTTCAGGCGGGTCGATGTCGCGTCGTAGAACAGGATTTTGCCGCGTAACACGTCCGGAGGCAGTGTCTCCCCGCCGACAAGCCGCACGCTTCCCTTCTCCTCGACGAGGGAGTCGCCGAAGAACAACGCGCTGATGTCGTGCACGGAGAGGTCTCGCGAGAGGAAGTTCAATGTGAGCAGTCGGCCGCGCTTTTCATCCACGACGGTGGCGATCGGCGTCGTGCCGCAGCGAATGCGCGTCACCTCCTGCCCCGTGTAGGCGTCGAGCACGGTGATGTGATGGTTGCCGGGCATCGCGACGAACACGAGATCGCCGAGCGGACTGAACGTCACGGCATGGGCGCGGTCCTGGTCATCGAAGTCCACCCGAGCGTCGAGTCGCTCCATGCCGGTGGCGAGATCGATCTGCGAAGCGATGGCACGCACGGTCACGTCGTGGTCCAGCGCCAGGCCATCGCGGAACGTTCCGCGGAAAATGTTGTCCTGCTTCGAGGGAATCCACGCGCGCAGGCCATCCGGGCTGATCGTCATCGAGACGAGGTAATTCGGGATGCCGCGGGATTGTGTGGGAGTGTCGGGCCCCGGCGACGGGCCGAGGGTGAGCACCCGCTCGAACTGCATCGTGGCGGCGTTGATTTCGAAAACCTCACCGCGCGTTGAAGGCGAGATGAAGCGCGTCACGTAAATCTTCGAGCCGGTGGAGTCAATCGCGACGCCACGAATCTGAGGCCGAATGCCGTTCGCGTCGTTCGGGATGTCCACCGCTCCAATGACCTCCCGCGATGCCGGACCAATCTTTACGACCCGTGCGATGGCCTGAAGCGTCACGTAGGCGGCGGAGCCATCCGGTGCAAAGGCGATGCCAAACGGCTGCGAGGCGTAGGGCAGCGGAATTTCGCTCACCGAGCCTGTCTCCGGACTCACGATGGAAATCGACCAGCTGTCGCGATTCGCCACCCAGACATGACCGTCCGGCGCCACGGCAAGCGTCTCGGGATGCCGCCCGACCGCGACTTCACGAACCTTGGTAAGCGAGTTCAGATCGACTGCAGTGACCGTGTTGGCATCCGGATTCGCCGCCCACAGGAGGTCACGATCGGAATCCAGCGCCAAGGACGAGCTGGCGGTCGGAGCGTGTTCCGTGAGCGGATTGTAAACGAGGTGCTTGAACGAGATCGTCTGTGGATCGGACTCCGGAAAACTCAATGCGAGGGAATCGATGTTCGGCCCCACCGAACCGGCGGAGGCGAGAAGCTCGATCGTATTGGCCCCGGCGATGAGCGGAACGTCCGGGACGACCACCGTCTGATACGTCGTCCAGGGTCCGGTTGATGGGAAATTGACCACCTGCGGCGAGCCGCCATTCACGACGAGATGAAGCGGACGGTTCGCGCCTCCACCATTTGCGTAACGGATCGTCAACGACGCGCTGGTCTGGCCGGCCGCGCTTACGTTCCAGCGAATGCCGATGCCCGCGCCGGTCGTGGCGGGATAATCGACGTAGCCCGTGCCGGTGAACCCCGGATTTTCCGTGGCATTGAACACGGAGCCAAGAAACACGGTGTCCTCGGCCTCGATCGCCTGCAACGGATTCACCCGCGAGTTCAACGTGACGAAGTGCCAGCCCGCCGTCGTGTAGGTATGCTCGACGGACGGGCCCGCGAGCGTGGTGCCGTCATCGAACTGCCAGTCGTAGAGTCGCGCGGGGTTCGGATCGCGGACCGCGAACAGGGTCGAATGACCGAGCTCCGTTGGCGGAACCGATTCGATCTCGTCATTTCCGGAAAATCCGCCGCCGAGCGCGGTTCGAAACGTGGAGCGGAATTCGTTGGCGAGCGCATTGCCGACCAGGTCCGTGATGCCGCCTGCGGGCAGCACGATCTCGTAGGTCGTGCCGGGTTCGAGAGGTTCGTCCGGCGCAAAGGTCAGCGTCGTCGTCGTGGTGCCCCATGTTCCGGAAATGGGCTGTCCGCCAAGGGGACGAACGATGAATGTGGAGGCGTCGACCGAGGCGAGCCCCGGCCAGTCGGACAACGAGATGCCGATGCGTGTGGTGATCGGCTGCTGCTCGGCGCCGTCTGGCGGATTCACGTATTTGACGTGAAGAGGTGTGGTGTCGCGCTCGGCGGAGTGAACGACCACGAGGCCGCCGACATACTTGTTGTCCACCAACTGGTCGTCCGCGACGAGGAGGAGATTGCCAACCGGACAGCTGAACTGATCGTCCCAACGCGAGTCGCGTCCGACAAAACGTCCGATGAGTTGCGGCTTCGTCGGATCGGCAATGTTGTATTTCCAGACGCCCTGGGTGCCGCCACGCAGTCCGCCGAGAAAGAAGTGATCGTCGGCAAAGCTCATGTATTCGCTGTTTGGCACGTCGGCCTGCGCGACGAGCTGGATGTTCCGGGGATCGGTGGTGACGTCGTAAACGCGATACGGCGTGATCAAATACGCATTCGTTCCGTAGAAGCCTCCGATGTAGCTGTCGGGCCCCTCCACCACTCCGTCGAGGAAGCGCGGGTGCGTGGGATTGCTGATGTCCACCGTGGCGATGCCGCGATTTTCCTTGGGACTCGTGATGACGAGCAGATTCCCCAGCGCGAACAAGGGCCCCGCGACGACCCCGCCGAGGGCCGCCCTCGAAAGAGTCGCGACGAGTCGCGGGTTCTCGATGTCCTCGACATCGACCACGTAGAGGCCGTTGGTCGTGGCGCCCGCGTAGATTTGATTCCCCTGCCAGCTCACGCCCCAGATGGCCCCGGAGACGTCGCCGTAATTGATGCCCGGCAGAATGATCTCGCTAACGAGAACGGGATTCGGCGTGTCGGTGACGTCCCAGATGTCGAGGCCACGTCCCGAAATCGTCGCCATGTAGAGCGCCTCCCCGCGCCTCGCGTAGGTCACCTGATGCGACTCGGCTTCGCCCGCCGCGTGATGACTGATCATGTCCGCGACGTGCTGCGGTTGGTAGGGATTCGAGATGTCCCACACCTCGTGCTCTCCATTGCCCGCAAAAATCGCGTAGCCGTTGATGACCGACGGCTGGTTCAAATGCCGCGAACCAAGCTGCGGACTGATCCGCTTCAACACCTCCGATTGCGGATAGGTCTGATTCGGAATGACGCCCTGCGGCGCGGAGAACGACTCCATGGCTGAGCCACTGGCGATCGCGGCAATCAACAGGAGCTGGGGGAATCGGGCGGAAAACATCCTTGTTATCGGAGGGCTGACAAAGGGGGTGAAGACGAAGGGCGGCGCTATATGCGCCGCCCTCCAGCGTTACAGAGGTGAAATTTCCTGCCGGACAAACTCATTGTTTGGATCGACGCCGGGCGGCGGCAACCAGACCGAGAAGGCCCGCCGCGGCAATCGCCGTCGTGGCCGGCTCCGGAACGACGGTGAGCGAACCGTCCCCCGTGAAGAACGACCCGCCGGCGAGCGAGTTCAGCGTTGTGGCGTCGTAGGTGCCGGCGTCGAGCGCGGTGCCGCCAACGACGATCGACTTGAACGTCTCCGAGGTCGCGAGGTCATACTTGGCATTGCCGAAGGCGCCGGTATCCAGGATCAGGCTCGTGACCGTCGAACTCGAGCGAACGCTGTAGGTGCTGCCCACGGCCGTGCCACTGGCCGCGGTGCCCACGTAGATCGTTCCATAGAATTCGCTGAGGTCGCCGGTGAAGATGATGTGGCCGAGACGGAGATCGCCCAGTTCGGTCAACAGGCTCAGCTGCAGAACGTCCTGATCATCACCAGTGACCTTCGAGGTGATCGTCTGGGTGAACGACCCGCCGATGGCCGGGTTTACACCGATGGCTCCGATATGGATGCCGTCTGCGAAACGGATCGTTCCCGCAAGGGTGGCGCTGCCCGGGCCATTCGGACCGGCAAAGAAGAAGCCGCCGCCAAAGATGAGATTGACGTTGCTCGTCTGTCCGCCCTCCACCTTGCCGAGGAGGCGCGTGTTGGTCACGACCGTCAAGCTGTCGCCCCCGAAGGTGCTGCCGGCCGGGTCATCGCGCATGGTGCCGGTAAAGTTCCACGTCACGCCATTCGTAACGAATGCAGTGGCCGATGAGGAAAATCCCCCGGCGGTGAAATAATCATTTCCTGCCGAGGGAGCCGCGCCGCCGGTCCACAAGGAGCCTTGATTCCAGTTGGCGCCGGCGGGTGCGTTTGCAGATTGGGTAATGTTTGCCGCGTGGAGCGACGGGATGCTGACCGCTGCGCAGAGCAGCAGTGCGGGGAATGATGCTATTTTCATGGAATGGATGGAGGTGTTTCCTGGGGTTGATTTGCCAAATGGCGTTTGTTGGCGACGTGTTGTTTGGCGCCGCCATTCCATGAAACGAAGTTCCGCAGCGAAAACTGACAGCCTGCTGCCAAAAAAGTTTCACGCGCTCAAAGTGCGCGTGCGAATCCCTGCGAGCAGCGCTACTGCTGGCAGTGAATTTCGTCGTAGAGCCACGCCTTTGCGTGCGCCCAATAACGATAGACGGTGCGCTCGGTAAGCCCCATTTCCCGGGCGATTTCCTGGTTGGAGAGACCGCCGAAAACCTTCAGAACCACCACCTGGGCGTAGCTCGGATTTTCCTTCTCGAGCCGCCCGAGGGCTTCGTCGATGAGCAAAATCTTGTCGTCAGCGCTGACGGAAACGGAGTCCACCGCCTCCATCGGCATGCGCACCCAGTCGCCGCCGCGCTTCAACTCCGCCCGCCTCCGCGCACGATCGATGAGAATGCGGCGCATCGTCTTCGCGGCGGCCGCGAAGAATCGAGGCGCACTCTCCATCCAGCCTTGGGACGGATGCGCAGAAAGTCGGATCCATGCCTCGTGCACCAGCGCGGTGGGCTGGAGAGTCTGCCCCGGTGCCTGCGCGGCCATGCGCGCAGCGGCCATTCTCCGGAGCTGTGGATACACGTCGGAGAGGAGCAAATGGGAGGGCTCGGCGACTGGCATTGGGGAACTCAGTTGACCGAATTTCACGGAAGTGCGACCGAATGTCAACAGTCGCATTTTAATTTCCCTGCCTGATAGTCCGCTCCGCCTCGTCGAGCAGAATGCGGGCAATCATCCAGGAAAACCAGTATCCGCGATCGGTGAGCGGGAGTTCCTCCCCGGCCTTGATGAGGCGCCGCGCCTCGCGAATGTCGCGCACCGCCTGTCGTGGGTTCCCGAGCCGGAATTGCGCCATCGCCGTGATGCTGTAGAGCGTCGCGTAGCGCGAGCCGGTGGTGATGGGATACTTGAAACTTTCCGTGGCCCATTCCAGGGCGCGATTCATGTCGCCCATCCGATAGGAATAGAGCGCCATCGAGAGAGCCTCCCATTCCGCGAAGCGCTCCACTCCGGACTCCGTGGGAATTCCCTGCGCGCAGATATCCGCGGTCCCTCTCAAGCGCTCCAGCATCTCCGGGTTTGCGGGAGTCAGCAGCGTGGCCTTGAGGAGGTGCTCGGCCTGGAGCGAATTTTGCACCGGCAGATAGAGGTCCAGAATTTCCCGCCGAAATCGCTCATAGGCCTCCTGGTCCTCATGTGCCAGCAGTGCGGGAGCAATCGCCAGCAGATCAAATTCCTCGAGCGTCTTCACCGGATCGTCGAGGCGGTTTGCCTGATCCAGCAGCACATAACACTGCACCGCCTGCTTCCAGCGACCGTAGACGGCATTCCAATTTCCGAGCGCCCGGAAAACACCCGCCGCTTCGCGGGACGGTTCGATCGACTCCAGCGGACTCTTTCGCAACAGCGCGTCGGCCTCTTCGATTTTTCCCTCGCTCAGGAGCACGGCGACTTGGGAGACATTCGCCCTCGCCTGTGCCTGCTCGCGAAGCCATGTCTCCCTCGCCCGGGCGGACTCCGCCTCCCGCCTGAGGAGTTCCCGCGCGGCAAGGGCCTTGCGCTCGCGAAAATAGAGCCATGTCGAGGCACCGAGCCCGGCCACCAGCGAGCCCACCACCGCCAGCGCCGAGAGGCAGACGACGCGATTCCGCCGGATGAATTTTCGCAGCAGATACAGGCGGCCCGGGCGATGCGCGAGGACGGGTTCATTCGCGAGAAAGCGCCGGAGGTCCGCAGCGAGCGCGTTCACGGTCTGGTAGCGGTCGTTACGGTTCTTCGCGATTGCCGAGGCGACGATCGATTCGAGATCGCCGCGCAGTCGGGAAATCAACCTGCCGGGTTCCTCGCGACGCGCCGTGGCGATTTCCTCCAGTTCCTTTCGCGGCATCGTCGCAAGCCGCCGCGACATCAATGGCGGGTCGACCTCGAGAATTGTCCGGCGCATTTCCGAAATGCCCAGCTTCGAGAGTTGCGCCTCGTCGAACGGTGCCCTGCCGCAGAGCAGCTCGTGCAAAAGCGCACCGAGACTGTAAACGTCGCTGCGGGTGTCCACGTCCACGCCGCTCAGATCCACCTGCTCGGGGCTCATGTAGGGCGGCGTGCCGATGAACTGATCCCGCATCGTCCATCCGTTTTGCATGAGGCCGCCGGAGGGATTCGCCGCCTTGGCGATGCCGAAGTCGATGACCTTCGGCATCGGCACGCCATCCTTCGACGTCACGAGAATGTTGGAGGGTTTGATGTCGCGATGAATGACACCCTTCTGGTGTGCGTGCTGAATGGCCTGGCAGACGCCGATAAACAGATGAATGCGCGCGGGAATGTCGAGCTTCTCGCGATCGCACCATGTCGTGATGCGCTCGCCGGTCACCCGCTCCATCACGAAATACGGCCGGCCCGTGCTCGTGGCCCCCGCGTCGAAGACGTGCGCGATGTTTGGATGATCCATCAGCGCAAGCGCCTGCCGCTCCGCCTCGAACCGCGCGATCACATTCTCGGTGTCCATGCCAAGGCGAATGACCTTGAGCGCCACCCGACGTCGCACGGGTTCCAATTGCTCGGCTTCGTAGACGACCCCGCATCCTCCCTCGCCTATGCGCGAGATCAACCGGTAGGGGCCGATTTGCATGCCCGGTTCCTCGGGCCCGTTTTCGACGGCCGCGACAGGCAGCTCGTCGGACATCGAACCTTCGAGAATCTCGCTCGCCAGCAGGCCGCCGTGTTCGTGGAGTTCGAGGAAAAGCGCGTTCGATTCCCCGCTCCGTTGCAGCATCCGCTCCATGCGGGCGCGCCCTTCCGGATCGTCGCGAAAGACCTTGTCGAGAAACTTCTGACGCTCGATCCCCTCGAGCGCGAGCGCTGTCTCGTAGACAGCGCCCTCGATGTTCATTTCGATGGCGCCGTAGAGCTTGGTGTCCATGAGGGGATGACGCGATCCCTACGCCGATCGCGACGTTTCCTCAAGCCTGTGCAAACCCCGCGACGCACGCCGATCTACTCATCCGGTGCATTCTCTCCGCCGACGAATTCACCGATCGGACGCAATGGCGGAAGGTGATCGCAAATGATTTTGAAGGTCGCAAGCAATGGCACCGCGAGCAGCGCGCCGGCGATGCCCCAGATCCAGCCCCAGAACATGAGCGAAAGAAACACGATCACGGGATTCAGCGTAAGGATGCGACCAATGACGCTCGGAGTGATGAAATTGCCCTCGAGCACGTTGATCGCAAAGTAGATCGCCGGCATCACGAACGCGTAGGCGGGTGATTCGAAGGTCAGCAGCCCGGCGAGCAATGTGGCGATGATGCCGATGAGTGCGCCGAGATACGGGATGAAATTCAGCGCAAACGCCAGCACGCCCCACAGCACGTAATTGCCGAGGCCCGTCAACCACGCCGCGACGGCCACCGCCAGCCCCACGCAGAAGTTCACGATCGTGATCGTTCGCAGGTAGATCGAGATCCGCTCCTGGATGTCGCGGGCAATCTCGACGGCGCGGCGCTTGTCCTCGAACGTCCGCACCATGCGCACCACCTTGCGAAGGAAGAGATCACCCGACGCGAGGATGAAATAAATGAGCACAAACATGAGCAGGAGGTTCGCCGCGAGCGCGGGAGTCTGGCGCATCATGAGCCCGGTCATCGTGTTCTCGCGCATCTGCACGATCTGCTCGTCCTCTCCCCCGCCGGTGAGCTGCTGCACCTGCTCGGTCGTTTCCTGAACTTTTTCGAAAGGCGCCTGGAGAAACTCGAGCCGGTGTTGCAATTGCGGAATGTGCGACGGGATTGCCTGCATCCAGCTCGACGCCGGCTCCACGACAAACGATGCCGCCACCACGAGCGTCCCGACAAGCGCGGCCAGAACGATTGCGGCCCCCCCGGCCGGCGGCACGCGCAGACGCTGGTGCAGCCAGCGAACGGCTGGAACAAGCAGCAGGCTCAGCAGCAGCGCGAGCAGAACCGGGAGGAAAAACGATCGCGCAAAGTAGAGGGTGTAGAGGATCGCGAGAAAGGTGAGGATCGTCAGGGAGATCGATCGAATCCCCACCCCGCTGCCCAGCAACTCGAGCATGCGCTGAAAATCACTGGGAGGAGAATCTTTGGAGGAATCGGGCGTGGACATCAGGCGATCGCCGCAAGGCGCACCCGGGAATCGCATCCGCATCGCCCGCCGGATCCCTCGAAGGAGCGCGGCCGCTTGCGTGCGAGACGATGCCGTGGGCGGTTTCCTGTTTGACCCTGCGGGGAAATCCCGCTTTATTCCGGTTCTCCCGGGTGAGGTGGCTGAGTGGTCGAAAGCAGCGCTTTGCTAAAGCGCCGTAGTCCAAAAGGCTACCGAGGGTTCGAATCCCTCCCTCACCGCCAGTTTTGGGCGAGGGTCACTGTTTCTTTTGATAGACCCGCACGTAGTCGACCCGCATTTCGGCGGGGAGCTTTCGATTTTCGACATCAAAGCCGGGCCAGCGTCCGCCCACGGCGAGGTTCAGCACGATGAAGAACGGCTCGTGAAACGCGCTGGTGCCGTTCACGCCATCGGTGATCCTCATTTCGTGGTATTTCCGGCCATCGACGAACCACCGGATGAAATCCTCGTCCCATTCGATCGCGTAGACGTGGAACCGTGTGATCGTGGTGCTGATCTCGCCTCCGTATTCGGCCTTCGATCCGTCCTCCGCGGACCAGTGCGCCGTGCCGTGAACGCGCCGGTCGCCGTTGATGTTTTCCATGATGTCGATCTCGCCGCAACGCGGCCAGCCGATCTCCGTGATGGAATCGCCGAGCATCCAGAATGCCGGCCATTGTCCGCGAAAGTCGGGCAACTCGATCCGCGCCTCGATGCGTCCGTATTTCCAGGATTTCCTGCCCTGCGTCTTGAGTCGCGCGGACGTGTAATTGAAGCCGTCCCGCGACTCCTTCTTCGCGGTGATGATCAGCATCCCGTCCGCGATTCGCGCATTCTCGCGCTGGTAGAATTCCAGCTCGTTGTTCCCCCACCCGTCGTTGCCATTGCCCGTTTCAAAGACCCATTCGTCGCTCACCTCAGGGCCGTCGAATTCGTCCGACCATACCAGCTCCCAGTTGTCATCCGCACCACGAACGGTGCCGCCGAGTATCAACGCGCCGGCGAGCAAGGACCACATCGCGCGGGCAATCATACGAGGCGGAGCGTGATGATTTCGAACGGACGAACCGTGAGTGCGAGGGAGCCGTTCTTGAATGGAAGGCTCTCGATGTCCTCCTCGAGCAGGTTCGTGCGAAACGCCTTCGAGACCGGAAGCGCGGTGCGAAACGTAAACTTCCCGCGACCACCCTCGGCCTCGTAGAGCCGGACAATGATGCCGCGACCGTCTTCGGCACGTTTCACCACTTCGATCACCACGCTCGCGCGGTCCGTGGAAAGGAGTGAGTGCGTGGACGGGAGCTTTCCTGCGTGGCGGCGCACCGTTGATACCAGCAGCGGAGAATTCAACGCCGCCGCCGCCTGCCGCACCTCGCCAAGGCCGGTCCCGTCATGCGGCAGAAGCGCGTAGGTAAATTCGTGCGTCCCGCGATCCGCGACGGGATCGGGCGAAATGGGCGCGCGAAGCAACGTGAGACGCATCACATTGCGGTGGATCTCGTGGCCGTATTTGCAGTCGTTCAACAGCGCGACGCCGAAGCCAGGCTCGGACAAGTCCGCCCAGCGCTGCGCGCACACCTCGAATCGCGCCATGTCCCAGCTCGTGTTGTAATGGGTCGGGCGCTCGACCTGACCGTATTGAATCTCGTAGGTCGCATTCATTGCCCGCACGTCGACCGGGAACGCCACCTTGAGCAGCTTCCGACACTCGTGCCAGTCGACACGGGTTTGGAAATCAAGCCGGGCCGAGTCGGCATTCAGGACGACGCGCTGCTCGATGCGTGACGCACCGAATTTGCGCACGAGTCGCACGACCGCGCGCAGCGGTCCTTCCTCGGCGAGTTCCAGACTTTCGAGTCCGTCGATATCGGCGCAGGTTTCCTTGTAAAACGCGTCCAAGTCCCACGCGTCCCACATGTTCGGGATGTCGTTATGGAGCTGAAACGCATTTCCCGGACTGGCAAGTGCTTCGCGGTTCTGCCGCAGGTCGACAAAGGAAGTGAGCAACCCCTTCATGTCGATCACGGCGCGAACGAGCCCGTTTTCGAGGACGAACTTCCCGCCATTCCTGCCGGCGCGCACGGGATACGCCGGATCGCACCCCGACTCGGAGACCTCCCAGCCAAATGCCGGCGCCGAGACCAGGCGCGGCGCGCCATCAATGTCCACGACCTCACGACGCGCAAAACCGAGCGTGTTGATGGTGAGGGTCGGTCGCTTGAATTCCGAGGTGTCGATCGCCGTCGCGAGAGCCGCAATCGAGGAATCGCGCGTCGATTCACCCAGCTGGCGGACCTTCTCGTAGTCGCGCGCGGCGTCGAGATAGACCCAATGGATCGAGCTGCCCGGAACGATGTCGTGAAATTGATTGAGCAGCACGAGGCGCCATGCGCGATGCAATGCGGCTTTGTGCGACCGCCAGTCCTCGCCGAGACCGGCCGTGTCGTAGACGGCACGCTCCGGATTCGCGACGGTTTCCTTGCGATCCGGCACAAACAGCGCGCTCACCGCATCGAGAAATTCCGCATCGCGCAGCAGCAGCTCGGACTTCCGGTTTCCGCGTTTGACCTTCGCCTGTGTCGTGTAGGTGCCGCGGTGATATTCGAGGTAAAGCTCCCCCACCCAGATGGGAAGGTCCTTCGCATCCGCGCGCGCCTTTTCGAAAAATGTGAGGGCCTTCTCCTGCTCGAGCTTCGGCAGTCCGTCGAAATCTCTCGCGCGGACTGCATTCTCGAGATGCTGAATGTCCGGACCGCCTCCGCCATCGCCCCAGCCGTAAACGAGCAACGACCGCGTGGCGCGATCGTGCTCCTTGAAGTTGTTGACGTTCTTGACGAGTTCCGCCGGACCGGTTTGCGCGTTGTAGGTGTCCGCAGGCGGGAAGTGCGTGAAAATGCGGGTGCCGTCGATGCCCTCCCACTCGAACGTGTGGTGCGGGAATTTGTTGAACTGGCTCCACGAAATCTTTTGCGTGAGGAAGAAGTCGATGCCCGCCTGTTTCATGATCTGCGGCATCGACGCCGCATAGCCGAAGACATCCGGCAGCCACACGTCCCGCGTTTCGTAGCCGAGTTCCTCGCGGAAGAAGCGCTTGCCGTGCAGGATTTGACGCACAAGGGATTCGCCGGAGGCGAGATTGCAATCGGGCTCGATCCACATCGACCCAACCGGCTCCCATTGCCCTCGCTTCACCGCCTTTTTGATGCGCGCGAAGATTTCCGGATAATAAACCTTCATCCACTCGTAGTGGACCGCCTGCGAACACACGAAGACGTAGTCCGGATATTTCTCCATGTAGTCGAGCGCGGTGGAAAACGTGCGCGCGCACTTGCGGATCGTCTCCCGCAGCGGCCAGAGCCACGCCGTATCAAGATGGGCGTGTCCCACGGCCGAAATCGTGTGCGTGAGGCCGCCGTTGCGACGCGCCATCACCCGCTGGAGCGCCTTTCGCGCGGCCGCGAGATCACCCCCCGTCGGCCCCTCGAGCAGATTCAGCGCTTCGTTGAGCGCGTAGAGAAGCTCTCCGCGACGCGGCGATGCCTCGGGCAGAACCGTCAGCGCCTCGTAGGCGAACCGGAAGTCGTGATAGAACGCAAACGCCGCCCGGTCGATCACCGCGAGTTCGGCCCGTTCGAGTTTGTATTCCGGGGGGCCGTCGTATTTCGGAAGGTTGAGGTCCGACTCGAGCTGGCGGGGAATCAACGACCGGTTGGCCGCCGCTTCGACGTAAAATTCAAAGGCTTCGCCTCCTCTCGCCCGTTTCGCGATTTCGACTTCGTCGCGCTTGAGATTGATCGCGCGCGTGATTCTGCCGTTCTGAAAAACCAACCCCTCCGCCGTGAAGCCCTCGTGACCGGTGCTCGAGAGCCGCACGCGGGCGACCACTTCGCGGCCTTTCCACGGCCCGGGCACGGTGCCCCGGAACCGAAACCAGCCCGTGTCCCAGCGGCCGCCCCACGCGTCGCCGACCTTGAACGGCGTGAATTTCCGTCGAATCGCCTTGTCATAAGGAACCGGCTCGCCGTGCACCTCCCAGATCGCCACGTCGAGCGGCACGGATTCCGGATAAATGAGGGCTTCGATTCGGGGGAGCGCCAGTCGCAGGCGGTTCTCGGTCAGCGTGGGGTGCTTGAGCATGAGACGCCGCATATAGCGCAATCGCCCGGCGCTTGAGAACGCAGATCTTGCCAAACAGCGGCAAACGAGGGCTTTGCCGAAACCGGACGACGCGCTAGAGAAACGGGCATGATCGATCACGTGCGCGTTCGCGTTCCCGCCACCACCGCGAATCTGGGTCCGGGCTTTGACTCCCTGGGAATCGCGCTGAAGCTGGCGAATACCACGACCGTGCGGCGTGATGGCGACGACCCCCACGAGCCGATGATCGCGCAGGCGGCGGAGGCGTTCTTCGAGGCAAGCGGTGTGAAGCGGTTTCCTTTTTCGTGGTCGATCCGCGGAGCGGTGCCCCGCTCGCGGGGGCTCGGCAGCAGCGTGACGGTGCGGCTCGGGTTGCTGCATGGGCTGAATCGACTGGCCGGCTCCCCGCTGGATGCCGATGCCGTGTATCGACTCTGCGCAAGGCTCGAAGGCCACCCCGACAACGCGGCACCGGCGGCTTTTGGCGGCTTCACGGTTTCGCGTCCCGATTTTTCCTGCCAGCGCTTTCGCGTGAGCAGCCGGGTGAAATTCGTGCTGCTGATTCCCGACTTCGAGGTGCGAACGGAGGACGCCCGCAAGGTGCTGCCGGCGTCGGTGTCCCTCCACGACGCAGCCCGGAATGCCGCGAATGCGGGCGCCATTGCGGCCGCCTTCGCCAGCGCCAACTACGATGCGCTTCGCGGCTGTTTCACCGATTACCTGCACCAGCCCTATCGCGCGCCGCTCGTGCCGGGGCTCGACGCGATTATTCAGGCTGGCGTGGATGCCGGGGCGATCGGTGGCTGGTTGAGCGGATCGGGATCGACGATCGCCTGCCTCACGCTTGGAAACGCCGGGCAGGTCGCGAGTGCGATGAAAGAAACCTCGGGCTTTGAGTCGGCGGAGGTGGTCATCACAACGGCCGACAACCGCGGCGTCACCATCACGGAGGGCTGATGCGGCGCTGGCTGGAAGGCATCGAGACCTTTGCGATCGACGTCATTCTCGAGCGTCGATACGGGCGCCGTGCCGACATCCTGCGCTGGATTCTTTTCGGGCTCTCACAGATTTACCGGCGCATCGTGCAGCTGCGGCTCGCGCTGTATCGCAATCGGATTTACCGCGAGCACAGCCTCGGCTGCACGGTGATCAGCGTGGGCAACATTACGGTCGGCGGCACGGGCAAGACGCCGGTCGTGGAAATGCTCGCACGCGAGCTCACCGCCGGCGGCCGCAAGGTGGCCATTCTCTCACGCGGCTACAAGAGCGTGCCAAAGCCGCTCCTGCGCCGGTTGATGGACAAGATCTTTCGCAAGAAGGCGATCTTCACCCCGCGTATCGTCAGTGACGGGCGTTCCCTGCTCCTCGACTCGCGCACGGCCGGCGACGAGCCCTTCATGCTCGCGAACAATCTGCGGGGCGTCGTCGTGCTCGTGGACCGCGACCGTGTGAAAAGCGGCCTCTATGCGTTGAAGCATTTCGGCGTCGACACGCTGCTCCTCGACGACGGCTTCCAATACCTCCGGCTCGACCACCGCATCGACATCGCGCTCATCGACCGACAGGCACCCTTTGGCAACGATTTTCTCCTGCCGCGCGGAACGCTTCGCGAGCCACCGGCTCATCTCCGCCGCGCCACGCACATCCTGCTGACGAAGTGCACCGGCGACGACAACTCGGAACTCATCGCGCGCATTCGCAAATACAACCGCACCGCGGACATCATCGAGACGACCCACCACGCGCGGCACCTGCGCAATCTGATCACCGGGGAAATCAAACCGCTCGAATTTCTCGCCGGGAAGCGGATCGGGTCGATTTGCGGAATCGCGGCGCCCGACAGCTTCGAGGGTGCGCTGAGAAAGCTCGGGGCCGAGATCGAGTTGTCGAAAATCTACACCGATCACCACCGCTACACGGAGCGCGAGATTCAGATCTTCATCAATCGCTGCAGCCGCCGGAATCTCGACGCGATTCTCACCACGGAAAAGGACGCCGTGCGCATCCCTCGCATTCTCGACGCCGATGTCCCGATTTACTATCTGCGCGTCGAGATCGACATCCTTCGCGGACACGAGCACTGGGCACGGCTAATCGAGCGCCTCACCATCCCCCGCGAGGTGCCGAAAGTCCCGGTCGCTCTTGTTTAGGCGGCGTTTTTGCCTCGATTCGCCGCATGGCGGCTGATAAGTGGAAGGCAGCACCAACCCTCCCATGAACGAATCCAATTCCCGCACGATCTCGACCGGCGAATGGCTGATCACTATTCTGCTGATCTCCCTGCCGCTTCTGAACATCATCATGCCGATTGTGTGGGCCGCCAGTGAGAACACGCCTCCTTCGAAGAAAACCTTCGCCAAGGCCTGGCTGATTTGGCTCGGCATCTGCGTCATCACGGCCATCGGAATCGCCCTCCTCGCGGTCGCCCTTGGAGTTGCCGCAGGCGCCGCGGGCGGCCTGAACCAGCCCGGTGTCTAGCGCACCCGATTGACTGGGGCTACTTCTCGCGATCGAGAACCTGCAGATACGTGCGACCGACGGCCTCATGCGTTTTCGGGTCGAACGACTGCACGCGCATGTTCTTGAGCATCCATTCGCCGGCGAGCTTCTGCCCCGACGTCACTTCGAATCGCTTGATGACGCGGCCGTCCCAGCCGTAGCCCTCCATTCGCATCAGGGCGCCGCTTTCCTTGTCGATCCAGAGCCGCACCGCCGGATACTGCGACTTTCCACGCGGCGCCTGGATCTCGATCTTCCAGCAGTTCCGGGTGCGGATGTTTTCGCTGCCGAGGAGCTTTGCGTTCGGCCAGTAAAGAAATCGCAGCGAGATGTCCTCGTAGGTGACGTCCGTGCCGTGAATTTTTTCGCCGTAGCGTGAAGGCGGGATTTCCTTCTCCTTGCCGCCGACCTTTTCCCAAAGCTCCGCCGAGTCTTCGCTCATGCGCAGCTGGATCTCCTGCTCGGGATTGCTGAACTGATAGCGGACGATCGTGCCGTCGAGCACGATGCGGAGCGGGGTCTTTTCGCCCGTGTTGTCATTGCGAAGCCGGGCCTGCAGGACGGCGTGATCACCCAGTGGGGCCGACCGCGCTGCGCGCAAAATTTCGTCCGCGGAGGGCTCCTGCGCCATCGCGCAACAGAAGAGCCCGACGACACCCACCAGCGCGAGCCTGTGCGTCAGGGCTTGAGTGAAAGAATGATTCATCAGAAAGTCCGCCGAAATATCCCGCCATCGCTCGATGGATCAAAGCCTGTTTTTCCTTTTTAATCGTGACTGGACGACTCCATCGCTCGATCTCCCGATGGCGGCTCTGTCGAGCTGGGCGTTCTGGTGGCCGATCGCGGTCGTCGCAGCCGTGTTGGTGGCCGTCTTTGGCGGGTTTCACGGCCGCGCCGCATTGATTTGCGCGGGCATTTCCGTTGGAATCACGGACGGCATCGTGGTCGGCACCATCAAGGATCTCGTCGCTCGTCCGCGCCCTGCAGTCGTGATGGAGGGCGTGCGGCTTGTTGACCTCGAGAAGGCGACTCCCCGACTGCTGGCGCTGGCAAAGCCGCCGAAAATTGAAATGTCCAAACCGCTCATCTGGCCGGTGGAGGGAAACTCATTTCCCTCGAGCCATGCGTCGAACAACTTCGCCCTCGCCGCCGTGCTCGCGCTCTTTTACCGCTACGGCTGGCTGTATTTTCTGCCGGCATTCTTGATCGCGTATTCCCGGCTCTATATCGGCGCGCACTATCCGTCGGATGTTCTCGTCGGGATGATTCTCGGCACGGGCGTCGCGTGCCTCGTTGTTGCGAGCATGGAAGCACTGTGGCGGCGATTCGGCGCGAAGTTCCTTCCGCGACTCTACGAACGACACCCCTGTCTGACGCGCAAATGAGGACGCTTGCGCTGCCCGTTGCCCTGCTCATCGCGATCACGGCGTTGCGGTTTTACCTCGCGTCCGTGCTCGAGGTGACTCCACTCGAAGCCTATTACTGGATGTGCGCCAACCAGCTCGACGGGGCGTTTTTCGACGGACCCGCCGGCACCGCGTTTCTCGTGCGCCTCGGTTTTCTCGGACCTGGGGATGATCCTCTCGGCTTGCGGATCGCGTTTCCGATTGCGGCACTGATCGCCACCGTGGGCGCGTATCTCGTCGGACGGCGATGGTTCAATCCGACCGTGGGAATTTGGGCCGCGGCCGGGCTGAACCTGCTCCCGTTTTTCAATTTCGCCTCGTTCCACGCCGGGCCGGACATGCCGGCGCTCGCGGCGATCCTGCTGGCAATCTGGGCGGCGATGGTGGCGTTCGATCGCGGAGTTCTATGGTGGCTGGCCTGCGGCGTGTTTCTGATGATCGCGGTGCAATTCCGCTACGATGCCGCGCTTGCTCTCCCCGGGTTGATCCTGGCCTGCACAACCGCGGGGCGCTTCCGGAAGGAATTCCGCCGTCCGGGGCTCTACCTCGCGGCCATCCTGACCGCCGCGGGTTTCGTTCCCGCGATCCTGTGGAATCAGGCCCACGATTGGGCGCCGCTCGCACGCGGCACCGTTCGAACGGCCCTCACGATCGAATGGAACAGACTGGGCTCCGCATTCGGCACGATCATCTCGACGCTCTCCATCCCCGTGCTGCTCGGCATCGTCGCAGGCTTGCTGCTGCTGGCATCCGCCGCGCGCTCGCACCTGAAACCACGCTGGCTGCTCGCGTTCACGGCGCCATTCCTCGCCGCAGCGTTTTACTGGTTCCTTCGCGGCGAATCCGCTTCGTTGATGCTCCTCGTGTCCGCGGCCTGCACGGTGCCCGGCTTGCTGTATGCGACGGAGTCTCTGCCGCTCGCCCGCTGGGCTTGCGCCGTGGGTGCGCTTGCCTCGGCTGCGATCACCGGGCTGGCGATTTCCTCACCCGTGGGGCCGGCTGCGGATCCCTGGCGTCAAAGCTCCGCCGGCATCCCGTGGCTGCGCGTCGCCGCCGCGATCGAAACGATCATCGAAGAATCACAGAAAACCCGCACCGACGCCCTCTTCATCATTGCCCAGAATCCCGACGCCACGGCCGCGCTGAACTACCACCTTCCCCGCCTTGCCGAGGGCTCGGCCCGCACCGTCTTCCTCCGCGAATCGCAGGACCTCTCAAACCAATTTGGCCTCTGGCCGCGGTATGACGATTTCGTGGAGACCGAACGCCCGCCCGATGAATTTTTCACCGAGTTGAAGGCGGAGAATCCCTACGTCGGTCGCTCGGCCATTTACGTCTCCACCGAGGCGCCGGATCTGCTGCCCCAGACGATCCGGAGCGCCTTCGTGCGCGTGACCCCGATCGCCACGATCGACGTCTCCGCGGATCGTGACTTGCACGTTTATCTTTGCGAAGACTACCAAACCATGCCGTTGTAAGCGCTGTGAGTCCGTTTCTTTCCGTGGTTGTTCCGCTCTACAATGAGGAGGACAACATTCCCATTCTCCAATCCGAAATCGAGAGGAGCCTCGACGGGCACGATTACGAGATCGTGTTCGTTGACGACGGCTCCACGGATCGCACCGCGGAACGGGTGAAGGCGGGCCCTCACGTGCGGCTCCTGCGTTTCGAGACCAATGAGGGTCAAAGTGCCGCAATGCTCGCGGGGCTCAACGCAGCCCGGGGCGCGTATGTCGTCACGCTCGACGGCGATTTGCAAAACGACCCTGCCGACATCCCGCGCTTGCTCGCCGAACTCGACAAGGGCGCCGACCTCGTGTGCGGCTATCGCGCAAACCGCGCCGATTCCCTTTCGAAAAAGCTCACCAGCCGCATTGCGAATTTCGTGCGCAGCCGCTTCGTCGGCGACGGCGTTCGCGACACGGGCTGCACGTTGAAGGCGATGCGCCGCGAGTGCGTGACTGCGCTGGTGCCGTTCAAGGGCGTGCATCGGTTCATTCCCGCCCTGGTGAAAAATGCCGGCTACCGGATCGTCGAGATTCCGGTCCACCACCGGCCGCGGAAATTCGGCGCGAGCAAATACGGGCTCGGCAACCGGGCCTTCCGCGCCACCGCCGACATGTTTGGCGTGCGCTGGTTGCAGTCGCGCCACGTGTCCTATCGAATCAAGCCCGCGCCTGCGCCCGGCCCGGTGCAATCCGAGAGCTGAATTACTTCCTCGAAAGGAAGCGCTCCATCTCGTCGCGGCTGCCTTTCATCGTGATCATGAACCCGCGATTGCCGATCTGCGTGGCCGCCAGCACGTGACCGCCGGGATATTCCACCACGCGCCACTCGCCCTCCGGCAGTGAGAACGAGAACGGGTGCGCGTCGAACACGTAAAAGAACGACCGGGGCTCCGCGACCGCAGCGACCGCAATCGGCTGGTTTTCGTAGTTGAGAATTCGCACGCCGACCACCGGAGCGTCCTCGAATCCGGGCGGCACGACGAACCCGTCGAATTCCTTCATCACGAACCAGTCGTCGAGCGTGCCCGCCGTGGTCTCCAGCGGCTCGAACTGGTTCATGTTCGAGCTGTCGCCGATCCGCGCGACCTCCTCCAGCTCCTGCAACCCCGAGAACGTATCCAGCTGCCCCAGCAGCACCCACACGCCGAACGCCACCAGCACGAGGAAGGCGATGGCGACGGTGAAAATGGTCGGATCGCGAAACACGGAGCGCCGGACCGCCTTCGCTTCGAGCGCATCCGCCTTCGCCTCGAGACTCTCGAGAAGATCGGCGGGCAGCTCGCGGTCGAGTGATTTTGCGCAGGCGCGGTCAAACTCGAGCTGGGCTTGAAATTCCTCCTTCAAGCCGGGGTTGCGCTCGGCCTCCTTCAAGGCGGCGCGGACCTCCCGCTCGTGATCGTCCTCCCCGCTCCATCGGTAGGCGCGAAGAATCTGGCGCGCAGTCCGGGCGTTCACGTCGCCACCTCCGCCGGCGCCGTGAGCGCTTTGTGAAGTTCGACGCGGGCCCCGTGCACCGCATCGGAAAATTCCGCGACGGTCAGCCCCAGCAGCTTTGCGGCCGCGTCCGCATCCATCGCATCCAGCAAAAGCAGCGCAAGGCCGCTTCGCCCCGGCTCCGCCAGCCCGTGGATCGCCGCTTCGAGCCGGTCGGGGTCCGGCCTTGTCTCGGCCGCCTCCGCCGGGAGCTGGTCCCGGGTCGGCTTCGAGGTCGTGACCGGAGGAACCGCCTTCAATGCCGCCTTCCGCACCTGCTGGAACTGCAGGATCACGATGCGCTCGCCATCCGCGTGAGCCGGCGGGCGCTGAATTGCGGCGTCAATGGTCTCCGTCACCAGACGCTGCGCCAGTCCCGGATCCTTCGTGAGACAGACAGCAAACTGATACAGACGGACTTCCCAGGGGCGACGGTCGGCCATGAGCGTCCATCATGAGCGATCCCCACTCGATCGAACAAGAGCGAATCGCCTCAAAAGTTGAGGCCACGCGACCGAAAATCAACATTTGGTTGCACGGAAACATTAGTTTGTGCTTTCTTGCGCTCGATGAAGTTTCTCCGCGCTTTGGCAATGGTTTTCGCGTTTTTCGTGGTCGCGAAGGCGGAAACGGTGACCCTTTTCGACGGGCAGACGCTGGACGGATGGCGAAAACTCGGAGGCCCCGCCACGTATGAAGTGGAGGATGGCGCGATCGTCGGCACCTACGTAGAGACCTCCGAAAACACCTTTCTGGCGACGGAGGCCGAGTATGGAGACTTCGTTCTCGACCTCGATTTCAAGATCGATCCCGACGTGAATTCCGGGATCCAGTTTCGCAGCCACAGCACCCCGGATTACAAAAACGGCCGCGTGCACGGCTACCAGGCCGAGATCGATCCTGCCGATCCCCGCAAGATGGGTGGCGTCTACGACGAGGCGCGACGCGGCTGGATCCACGACGTGCGGGACACCGACATCGGCACCAGCGCGGCGAAGGCCTTCAAGCCCGATGACTGGAATCACCTGCGGGTCGAAGCGATCGGCGACCGCATTCGCACGTGGCTGAATGACGTGCCGATCTCGGATTTTCGCGACGACAGGGACGCCTCGGGGTTTATTGCCCTGCAGGTGCACTCGGTCCCCGCAAAGTTTGCCGGACGCAAGGTCCGCTGGAAGAACCTCAAACTCGAAGACAAATCCTCTCAATGACCCGCTACCTCCTCGCGAGCATTCTGCTCGCCGCTCCATTGATGGCCGCCGAGCCAAACACCCTCACGATGAAGGAAAAAGCCGAGGGATGGAAATTGCTCTGGGACGGCAGGACGACCAAAGGCTGGCGCAGCGCGCGCGGGCCCGGATTTCCAAAGACCGGCTGGGAAATCAAAAATGGCGAGCTCACCGTGCTGGAGTCCGACGGCGCGGAGTCGGCCGCCGGCGGAGACATCATCACCGAGGAGAAGTTCTCGAACTTCGAGCTGATGGTGGATTTCAAGATCACCGAGGGCGCGAACAGCGGGATCAAATATTTTGTCGACCCCGAGTTGAACAAGGGACCAGGCTCCTCCATTGGGCCGGAGTTTCAAATTCTCGACGACGAGCGGCATCCCGACGCGAAACTCGGCGTCGCCGGCAACCGCACCGTGGGCTCCCTCTACGACCTCATCGCGGCCTCACCGGACAAGAAGGTCAACCCTCCGGGTCAGTGGAACACCGCCCGCATCGTCGCAAAGGGCAACCACGTCGAGCACTGGCTCAACGGACAAAAAGTCGTCGAATACGAGCGTGGCACCCAGATGTGGCGCGCACTGGTTGCCTACAGCAAATACGCGAAGTGGCCGGCGTTCGGAGAATTGCGCGAGGGCAACATTCTTCTGCAGGACCACGGAAATCGGGTGTCATTCCGGAACATCAAAATTCGTCCTCTCTCTAAAGACTGAATCGTAATGCCTGCAGACACACCCGCCCGCGCGGACACCGATCCGCTGAAAAACGCCAGTCCCAATGAATACATGGACTGGTTCAAGGATTCGCCCGACCCGTTTCAGGCAATCACCGCCCTCGAATATGGTTCCGACCGCTCGCTCGTCTGGAATGTTGAGCTCGCGGTGATGTTCTCGAATCCCGACCAGCGTGCGGACCTCGAGAAAAAGCTCCTCGGCGCGCTCTCGAAGAGCACGAACCGCCCGGCGGCGATCGCCTTCGTGTGCCGGATGCTGTCGCACATTGGAGGCCCTGCGAGTGTGCCGGCGTTGGAGGAGCTATTGAAAAATCCGGAGACTGCGGATTCCGCGCGCGTCGCCTTGCAGGCGATTCCCGGTGAGGAGGCGACCCTTGCCCTCATGCGGGGATTGGATGTGCTTTCCGGAAAGGAATTGATCGGCCTCATCGGCTCCGTGGCCGTGCGTGGCGACCGACGGGCCGTCCCGGCGCTGAAAAAAATCGAATCCAGCGGGAGTCAACCCAAGGACGTCCAGGAAGCCGCGGCTCGTGGCGTTGCATTTCTCGGTTAAGCAGTCATGGAAACACTCTCCCGACGTTCGTTCATCAAGGGCACTGCCGCCGCGACCAGCCTGCTTGCCTTCCCATTCGTTTCACGACTTTCCGCGCAAAATGCCCCGGGCAGGCAGATCGCGATGGGCATCATCGGCTGCGGCGGCATTTCCGAATCGCATGTCAGCGCGCTCGTTCGAGATCCCGCCTGCCGCATTCTGGCGTTGTGCGATGTCGATGCGACAAATCTCAACAACCGTCTCAATCAGGTAAAACAAGCCTACGGGAGCGGCAACGACGTGGCGACCTACCGCGATTTTCGCGAGCTGAATTCCCGCGAGGACCTGGATGCCGTTCTTATCTGCACGCCCGACCACTGGCACGCGCTCATCGCGATCGATGCCGTTCGGAAAGGCAAACACATCTACGTCGAGAAGCCGCTCACCCTCACCATTCTCGAGGGCCGCGCGCTGGTCGCCGAGACCCGGAAAGCGGGCGTCGTCGGCCAGACCGGCACGCAACAGCGCTCGTCGATGGATTTCCGCAATGTCGCGGAACTCATTCGCAACAACCGCCTCGGCAAACTCCAGCGCATCGAGATTCTCATTCCGGCCAACAACAAATACTGCGCCGGAACGTGGGAATCGGAACCCGTGCCCGAGGGGCTCGACTGGGATTTCTGGGTCGGCCCGGCGCCGATGAAGCCGTTCACGCGGCAGGGCTGCCACTACAATTTCCGATTCATCAGCGATTACGCCTGCGGTCAGATCACGAACTGGGGCACTCATTACGTGGACATCGCGCAATGGGCGCTCGACATGGATGAATCCGGGCCGATCGCGGTCGAGGGCACCGGCGTGTTCCCGTCAACGGGACTGTTCAACAACGCGATGAACGTGGACGTGACCGTCACCTACAAGGGCGGACTCCCGTTGACGATCCGCACGCGCACGGATGGCGTCTTCGATGGCAACATTATTTTCCACGGCGAACGCGGCTCGCTGGATGTCTCCCGTTCGCGCGTCGTGGCCTCCGATCCAAAGCTGCTCTCGGAGGCACTCCCGGCGAACGCGAAGCGCGTGCAGAAGAGCACGAATCACCACACCGATTTCTTCGAGGCGATCCGCAAGGGCTCCAGGCCCGTGGCCGACGTCTCCTACGGCCACCGCACAAACACCGTGTGCCTGATCGCCGACATCGCCATGCGCCTGAATCGCCCCCTGCGCTGGGACCCCGTAAAGGAGGAATTCATCGGCGACGAGGTGGCGAATCGGATGCGCTCCCGCGCGATGCGGAGCCCCTGGTCGCTGGTGTAGGCGAAAGATGACCCGCCGCCGGCATTGACTTGCCGGCGACAGCTTCTAGTTTCGTGGACTCGCGTGTCCGAATGAAACGCATCCTCTTTGTCTGCACTGGAAACGTCTGTCGAAGCCCAATGGCGGAAGGGCTCTTCCGCGCAATGACGAAGGATCGCAAGGACCTCGAGATCGCCTCTGCGGGCGTGAGCGCGGGCCGGGGTCAGGCACCCAGCTACGACGCAATCCAGGTTCTCAAGGAAGAGGAGCAAATCGACATCTCCCACCAGCGCAGCCAGCCGGTCACCGAGGAATTGCTGGAGAAAACCGACTGGATTTTCGCCATGACCCGTGACCACCGCCGAATGCTGGAGCTGCTTTTCCCGCAGGCCGCCGGCAAGGTGCGCCTGCTGCGGGAGTTCGAGGAGACGCCTCTCGATGTGCCGGATCCCATTGGCCAGGGCCGCGAGGTGTATGCACGTTGCAAGGACACCATCAAGCGCGCCCTGCCTTCCATTTTGAAATTCATTGACCAACAATCGCCCATGATCACCGAATCCTCTGAGACCCTTCCGCACGTCGAGGCTGTCGATCCCGAGATCGCCGACGCCATTCACGCCGAGGCCCGCCGCCAGGCCGAGCACATCGAGCTCATCGCTTCCGAAAACTACACGAGCCGTGCGGTGATGGAGGCTCAGGGCTCCTGCCTCACAAACAAATACGCCGAGGGATATCCCGGCCGCCGGTGGTATGGCGGATGCGAGCATGTCGATGTCGTCGAGTCGCTCGCCATCGAGCGCGCGAAGAAGCTCTTCGGCGCGGAACACGTGAACGTCCAGCCGCACAGCGGCTCGCAGGCAAACACGGCCGTCTATTTTTCGGTCCTCCAGCCGGGCGACCGGATTCTTACGATGGATCTCGCGCACGGCGGCCATCTCACCCACGGCCACAAGGCGAATTTCTCCGGCAAGCTCTACGAGGTGCACCACTACGGCGTGAGCCCGGAAACGGGCTGCATCGACTACGACGCGCTCGCGGAACTCGCGAACCAGGTGAAGCCGCGCATGATCACGGCGGGCGCCTCGGCTTACCCGCGGATCATTGATTTCAAGCGCATGCGCGAGATTGCGGATTCGGTCGGCGCGTATCTCTTCGTCGACATGGCGCACATCGCGGGGCTCGTCGCCGGCGGCGTCCACCCGAGCCCCGTGCCCTACGCGGATTTCGTCACCACGACCACGCACAAGAGCCTGCGTGGCCCGCGCGCCGGCCTTATCCTGTGCCGGGAGCAATACGCCAAAAAGGTCGACTCGCTTGTCTTCCCCGGTGTGCAGGGCGGTCCGCTCATGCACATCATCGCCGCGAAGGCGGTCTGCCTGCACGAGGCGTTGCAGCCGGCCTTCAAGGAATATGCGCAGCAGATCGTTTCCAACGCGAAGGCCCTCGCCGCAAGTCTCACGCGGCTCGGTTACACGATTTGCTCCGGCGGCACCGACAATCACGTGATGCTTGTTGATTTGCGCCCGCGCGGAATCACCGGCGTCGAGGCGCAGACCACGCTCGACCAGGCGGCAATCACGGTAAACAAGAACGCGATCCCGTTCGATACCGAGCCGATCAGCAAGACGGGCGGCATTCGCATTGGCACGCCGGCCATGACGACCCGCGGCATGAAGGAGGAGGAGATGATGGAAATCGCCGACCTCATTCACGCGGCGCTCGAGGCGCGCGGCAATGCGACCGCGCTCGCGGAAATCCGTCGCCGGGTCACCGCCTTCACCGCGCGGTTCCCCCTGCCCTCGTAGCCGTTATTCCAGACCGAGGCGGGCGACGCCCTCCTCGTCGAGGCCCAGGTAGTGTCCGATCTCGTGGAGGAGCGTGACCCGCACCTCTTCGCGGAAGCGATCTTCGCGTTTCGACGCAAAGTCCCAGAGGTTCCGCACCCACAGCCGGATTCGCGGCGGGGTCGGGTATTCCGAATAGGAATGCTCCGCCCCCTCGAAAATGCCGAGCCAGTCGCGGCCGATGCCATTCAGCCAATCCTCGTGCGTGGGCTCGAGTTCGACAAACACCGACACCCGTGAAACCGGCTCGCCAATCTCCGCCGGCAGCTCGTCCAGCGTGTCGGCGACGACCTCCCGCGCCATCTCGATCAATCGCTCGTCCAAATTGTCCTTTCGTATCATTCGGCCCTCGGCTAATGGTGCGCACTCCATGTTCTTCACGCCGCGTTATGTCAAGGAAGCCCGCCACTATTGCGAGGCGGCCCGTCGCGTCGTTCGGTATCGATTCGACCTTCTCACAAAGGAGGAAGTCGAAAAGATCGAACACCACGTCGCTCTCGTCGAGCGCGCGGCGAGGCAACGGGATCGGCAGGCGGTTTCCGCACGCATCAAGGAACTCGAGGATGTGGTCGGCAAAATCGCGCCGCCGAAATCCCATGCCGGCATCCGTGAAAACGTGGAGGTGCTGCTCGTCGCGATCGTGATCGCCGCCGGAGTGCGCGCGTATCTCGTCGAGCCTTTCAAGATCCCCACCGGCTCCATGCAGCCGACGCTTTACGGGCTCACCGGCAAGGTTCTGCGCCAGGACCAGCCGCTGCCCAATCCGTTGGTTCGCGCGTTCGACTTCGTTGTCCGCGGACGCACGTTCCTCAACGTCGTGGCCAAGGAGGACGACCAGGTCGTCGCGATGGAGGAACGCTCGGTCCTCAATTACTTCACGTTTACCGACATCCACGGCCTCCGCAGCAAATACACCGTGTTTGCGCCCATGGCGATCGTCGAACGGACCTTCGGCATCAGGCCGGGCGTCAGGCTCAAAAAAGGAAAGCCGATCGTGCGGGGCTACGTGGACAACGGGGATTTCGTTCTCGTCAACAAGCTGGCCTACAACTTCGCGTTCCCCCATCGCGGCGATGTCTTCGTTTTCAAGACGACCGGCATTCACGGCATCGAGAGTGCGCCGGGCTTTCCGAGGAACATGGGCTCGCAGCACTACATCAAGCGGCTTGCCGGCCTGCCGGGTGATGAGTTGCGCATCGATCCGCCGAATCTCTACGTGAACGGCAGGCTGGCCGAGGAAAAGGTCTTCCAACGCGTGATGGCCTCGAAGGACGGCTACAGCGGTTATTCAAATGGCCAGGGGGCTTATCTGGACGAACCTTCCATCACGTTTACGGTTCCTCCCGACTGCTTCTTTGCGCTGGGTGACAACAGCAGCAACTCCGCCGACAGCCGCTATTGGGGCATCGTTCCGGAGCGCAACGTCACCGGCAAGGCGTTTGTCGTGTTCTGGCCGTTCACGAAGCGCTGGGGCTTCATCGAGTAGCTCGCAACAGCGGACACCGAACGGTATTTTGCCCCCCAAACAATGACGGACTCCGTCAATTTTCTTTGGGTGCTCGCCAGCGCGGCGCTGGTCATGTGCATGCAGATCGGCTTCTGCATGCTCGAGGCCGGTCTCGTTCGATCGAAGAACTCGATCAACGTCGCGATCAAGAATCTGTGCGACTTCTGCGTCGCGGCGATTCTGTTTTGGGTGTCCGGATTCGCGCTGATGTTCGGGAACTCCCCGACGGGCTGGGTCGGCATCTCGGATTTTTTCCTGGAATCCGTCACAGCCCCCAGTGCTCTCGTCTTTTTCATCTTTCAGCTCATGTTCTGCGCCACGTCGGCGACGATCGTCTCCGGTGCCGTGGCCGAGCGCATGAGCTTCGCCTCGTATCTCATTGTTACGGCGGTCGTGTCGGGTCTTCTTTACCCGATCGCCGGAGGATGGGCGTGGAACCAGAACGGCTGGCTTCACCAGCTCGGCTTTCGGGATTTTGCGGGCTCGACGGTCGTTCACGGCGTGGGCGGATGGGTCGCACTTGCATCGGTGATCATTCTTGGACCGCGCATCGGGCGGTTTGACATCAAGCACTCGCTCGCGAGTTCACACAGCCTCGTAATCTCCACGATCGGCGTGCTCGTGCTCTTCGTGAGCTGGTTTGGATTCAACGGCGGAAGCACGTTCGCGCTGACCGACGCCGTTCCCGGCATCCTGCTCAACACGGTGCTCGGCGGCGCGGCGGGGTTTCTCGGTGCGTTGGTGTCGGTCTGGCCTCACAAGAAACTTCCCGAGCTTCCCCCGGCGCTGAACGGCTGCGTAGGCGGTCTGGTGGCGATCACCGCCGGCTGCCAGGCCATGTCGCCCGCATCCGCGCTGCTGGTGGGATTCATCGGCGGCGTGCTGTCCTATCTCGCAGTGCTCGCGCTCGAGGCACTGCGCATCGACGATGTGGTCGGAGCTTCCGCCGCCCACGGCGTGCCCGGCGTCTGGGGCACGCTAGCGGTCGCCATCTTCGGCAATCTCGAGGTGCTCGATACGGGGCTCGGACGCTGGGAGCAGCTCGGCATTCAACTTCTCGGCGTGAGCGTGTTTTTCGCCTGGGCATTCGGCGTGGGCTGGGCGGTGCTTTTTGCGATCAACAAACTCCATCCCCTGCGTGTGGACGCGGACCTAGAACTCGTCGGATTGAATGTCTCCGAGCATGGCGCCAGCACCGAGATCATCGACCTGCTCAACGAAATGGCGCACCACAGCTACAAGGGCGAATTCACCGAGCGGGTGTCGTTCGAGCCGTTCACGGAGGTGGGCCAGATCGCAACGCAATACAACCGGGTAATCGACAAGGTTGTCGCGGAGATGGAAATGCGGGAATCGATCGCCCGTCATTTGCAGCGGGCCCGCGACGAATCGGAAAACGCGAATCGAAAAATCTTCAGCAGCCTGCAATACGCCCGTCGCATCCAGCACGCGATCCTTCCCTCGCCGCGGCAGTTGCAGGAAACCCTCGGCGACCATTTCGTCCTCTACGAACCGCGCGACATTGTCTCCGGCGACTTCTACTGGTGCGCGACGGTCGGCACGAAGCGGTTCTGCGCGGTGGTCGATTGCACGGGCCACGGCGTGCCGGGAGCGTTCATGTCGATGATCGGCTACCTGCTGCTCGAACACACGATCGTCGAGGAGCAAATGCTCGAGCCGGCGGAGATTTTGTCGGCGATTCATCAGCGCGTCCGCCAGGCACTCGGGCAGAACTCCGACGAGGGAGCCGGAAACCGCGATGGCATGGAGATGGCGCTCATCCGGATCGATCGCGACGAGGTGATCTTCGCCGGGGCAAACCGCCCCCTTTGGTGGTTCATCCCGACCACGGGCGAGCCGGAGTTTGGCGAGATCGGAGGGGATCACCACGGGATTGGCGGCGGAGCGCTCGAGCCGGAAATGATCGAGTTCACCCAGCACCGGATCCCCCGTCATCCCCAGCTGGCGCTCTATCTGCAAACCGACGGCCTCCTCCAGCAGCCGAACCACCTGCGCGCGATCTACGATCGCCGCCGCCTTCGCGAGTTGCTCAGCTCGCTGCAGACCACCCCGATTTCCCAGCAGGCGCGGCACGTCTCGGCATCGCTGCAGAATTTTCGCGGCGGCGCGAAGCAGCGGGATGATATCACGCTCATCGGACTACAGCCGTTCTCGCTCCCCGAGCCGGAGGTTCCGCCATTCGCGGTCAATGGGACGGAATACGGCGACGAGCTCTTCCGGCTCGAAGGGCCAATGACCTCCCGGGCGATCGCCGACGCGGGAAGAATCCTCCGCGAGCGAACCAACCTCACCATGCAGTCCCGGCTCGCGTTGTTCGGCCTGTTCGTGGAAATGGCGCAAAACATTGCCCGGCATTCCGCGGAACGTGCCGATGGGGTCGGAGTTGGCACGATTTTCGCGAGGATCGAGGAAAACTACATCGCAATCGGGGCCTCAAACCTCGTGAACGCCGCCCGGGCGGAAGCTCTGCGCGCCGAGTTCGACCGCCTGCGGGCGCTCGATCCGGCCCAACTTCGCGCCCTCTACATGGAGCGCCTCCATCAGGGAACCTCCGAGGCGGGCAGTTCCGGGCTTGGCCTCATTGATCTCTCGCGTAAGTCGAAAATCTTCCCCGAGATTTCTCTGAAGGAGCGCGGACCCGATAAATTCTTATTTTCAATGACCGTGCGGGTGCCCCACAATTAACGGGATGTCGATGGAGTGGCTAATTCCAGCCAGCGAAAGCACGCCTCAGGTGCATTATGCACCGGAAACGGGGACTCTCTCGCTCGAAGGCGAGTCCTATCCGGAGGACGTCGCGGAGTTTTTTGGGCAGGTAAAACGCTGGATCGACGGGAATTTCCAGCCCGGCGGTGATTATCGGGTGAGTCTGAAGCTTTGGTATCTCAATACGGGATCGACGAAGTCGCTCCTCGACATCCTTCGCCTTCTCGCCGCGAAAGTGGACGCCGGTGCGCGGGTGACCGTCGAGTGGCATTACATCGCCGATCTCGAGCTCATGCGCGAAGCGGGTGAGGAACTCCTCGAAGGGTGCCGGGTTCCGTGGAAGATCGTGCCCGTCGAACCCGAGTGATGCGCGCCACGATGTCTCCCCCTGCCCAACTATTTGCGGAGGAAAAGCACCTGCTTTCCGTGCTGGAGAGCGTGGAGACCGAGGGCGGTTCGGCGCGGGTAAAAACGGAGCAACTGGAGACCCTGCGGAGGAATCACGAGCTGGTATTGCAGACGCTGGCGCGGGTCACACGGGTCAGCGACATCACGCAGCGCCAGTTGATCAACGAGCGCGGCAAAATGCGCTCCGAGCTTGCCGCGATGCTCGAGGAGGTCTCGCGACTCCATGCGCGAGCCGCCGAGCAGGATGACGTGCTCGCGCTCGCCGCGCACGATTTGCGCAGTCCCGTGGCGACGATCGACGGCCTGGCCGAGGCCATCGAGGCGTTGCTGCCGGTGGACAGTGATCCGGAGATTCGCGAAATGCTCAGCGAGATCCGGAATATCGCCGACACCTCCAGCGCACTGATTGCGAGTTTGATGGAGGCCTATCGCGCCGCGAACGGGCACCTCGGCGGATCACCGTCCGTCACCGACGTCGATGCCCTGCGAGCCGTGATCGACTCGAGCTGGCATGCGGCGGCGGAATTGAAAGGAATTTCGCTTTTCCACAGTGGATCCGCCACCAGCGAGCCCTTCCTCCTCGACGTGCATCTCTTCCGCCGCATTGTCGGCAACCTCGTCTCGAATGCGGTGAAATACTCACCGAGCGGCAGGGCGGTTGAAATTCACCTCGAATACACCGACGGGCGGTTGATCCTGGAGGTCCGCGACGAGGGCATCGGAATCTCCGAGAGCGACCAGAAGCGTTTATTTCAGCGCTTCAGCGGAATCACGAACCGTCCGACCGCAAACGAGCCTTCCGAAGGTGTCGGCCTCGCCCTTGTGCAACGACTTCTCGAGACGATGGGCGGGACCATTTCCTATCGCCGTCGTGAGCCGGTGGGGTCCATTTTCCGCGTGGAAGTTCCCTGCGCTCCCGCGGAACTGCCGGAGGAAGCGGCAAACGCCTAATGCGGCTGCGGCGGGTGCTCCGCACAATGAATTTCGAAAACGTCGACCGAGTCGTCGGTCGCGAACGCGTAGTTCTCCTGCCCGCGCTCGAATTTGATAAACGAGCCGTTTTCGCCGGGTGACTCCGCCAGATCGCGCAGGAGTTCCGCGAGATGACGCAGGCCCTCGGGGCTGCCGGTGATGTAAACGGCCTGTTTTCCGGAGTGGGTCGATCCGGAAAGAATGCGCACGGTTTGGGTCGTTCCAGTCATATCAGGGGTTCGTCTGTGGTTTGGGTCATGGTTCCCCCGCCGCCGCTTTCAGGTCACGATCTCGAAGATACACTCGTAGAGCCCCGCTGTCACCGTCGCCTGCCGCCGCACCCTGCCGCCAACGACCTTTTCGATCATCTCGCGCTCCATGTTTTCCGCTTCGGGAAAGGCCTCGAAGAGTTCGAGAATCGGACTGTGCCGCTCGATGATTCGCAACGGCGGTCCCTCCTCCACGGTGGAGAGGCATCCCTCGCGATCCCGGTGGCGGGCCAGCCATTTCGCACGCTCGACCGGCGTGTCTCCTCTCACCCGTCTCAGGTAGCCGTCGGTGCGGTTGCGAAAATGAATGAAGAGCAATTTTCCCGGCGTCGTGGGACCGAAAAGCGAGCGCGAGGCCTTGAGCACGTCGAGGAGCATTTCGTTCGACTGCACGGGAAACAGCTCGTGCGCCTTTCTGCTGAGTCGGTAGATGATTTCCGGGCGACCGACCGGCTTCGGATTTCTCCACGTCACGAGATACCCGTCCCGCTCGAGTTCGATGCAATGCTGCTTCACGCCCATGTAGCTCATCCCGAGCCGGCGTGAGAGTTCCTTCACCGGCAGTCCACCGGAACGTTTGAGTTCATGAACCACGGCGAGCCGCTGGGAGCGGCCGATTTCGAGGAGAAGTCGATTCACGGGACAACACCTGCTTAGCCGTTGTCGGCGAGGTTTGCGAGCACATGAATCGCCCTTGCGATCAAATTCGGCCGCGAAATCAGGAATCAGGCGGAGCGGCGGAGCACAGCGACCACTTCCACCTCGGCGGTTTGCGGGAACATGTCGAGCGGGGTCACGGCGGCAAGATCAAACCCGAGCAGCTTGATGTCGCGCGCGAGGGTTGCCGGATTGCACGATACGTAAACGATGTTCGCAACTTCCGAAGTTCGCAAGATGTCGATCACCCGCGCATCAACGCCTTGCGCAGGCGGGTCGAGAATCACGGTCCCCTTCCCGCTCAAGCTCTCGAGCACGGCGGCGAGTTGCTCGGTGACATCGCCTTCGACGAACGCCACGTTCTCCGGCGCCAATCTGCGCGCCTGCTCGATGCTTCGCGGGTTCCACTCGATGCCGATGACGCGTCGGAATTTCCCGGCAAGATGTCGCGCAAAGAACCCATCGCCGCAAAATGCGTCCACGAGAATCTCCCCTCCTTCGCACGCCTCCTCGACGACCTCGAGCAACTGTTTAGCGACGGCGTCATTGGTCTGATGAAAGCCCTGGCGCTCCCGATGCTCCCGCAGCGTTCGCGCCCCTTCGCGAAACGGCTCGCGGCGCAATCCGGCCAGGAGCGCGTTGACCGCGTCCGAAGCGAGCAAACAGGCCTCGATGTCAACGAGTCCCCGGCCATCGCGGCGGTGAAACCCGATCCGGCCCGCGCGGCGGTGCACGGTGATTCGATTTCGATAGCCATACGGCAGAGGCGATGGAATGGCCTCGCGAACCAACGGATTCTTCACCCCTCCCAGACGCTGCAGGACCTGCGCGACCTGGTTCTTCTTGAGCCCGACCTGAGTCTCGTAACTGACGTGCTGATAAACACACCCACCGCACACGCCGTAGTAGGGACATGGCGGCTTCACACGATGGGGCGACGCCTCCAGCACGCGCACGAGCGTCGCTTCGACAAACCGCTTTGTCTGTCGAACAATCTGCACTTCGACCCTCTCGCCCGGCAGTGCATCCGGCACAAAGCAAACCCGGCCGTCGTCCAGCCGGCCTACCGCCTTGCCTCCAAAGGCAACGTCCGTGATCTCCAAAAAAGTGCGCACCCCGCGACCGTAGCGACCGCCACGGTTCAACGCCACCTCCGGATATGAAAAACCCGCGAGGTTTCGTGGGAACCCCGCGGGCATCGGTGCGTCGCCGTTTACGCGACGGGAATTCTGCGTGGCCTGGCGGCTTCCGCCTTCGGAAGCTTCACCGTCAGCAGACCCTGATCGATCGAAGCCTCGATGCGCGAGGAGTCAACGGTCGGATCAAGGTCGAACACGCGACGATAGTCGGCGTCCGAGGACTCGCGATACACGGCGTCTTCAGTCGGGATGTCCGTGCGATGTCCGGTAAGCGTCAGCTTGCCGTCTTCGAACGTGATTTCCACCCCGGACTTCGAGACGCCGGGCATCTCGACCTCGAGCACGTAGCCATCGGCGTTCTGATGGATGTCGACCACCGGAGATACGGTCTCCACCCGTTCCGCGCGCTTCACGGGCGCGGTCTCTCTTTTGACGATTTCGCTCATGGTGATTTCGCCTCCCTTCGATGATTATTTGACGTCGACCGTGATCTTGTGCGGCTTCGCCTCGTCGGCCTTCGGCAGGTCGATGGTCAGCACGCCATCCTTGTAGGTGGCCTTGACCTTGTCGGCCTTCACCTGCGCCGGAAGCGTAAAGGTCCGGGAGAATTTTCCAAAGAACCGCTCGCTCCGGAAGCTCTCGCCGTCCCGATTCTCGGCCTTCCGTTCGCCGGAGATCGTGAGGTTGTCATCGTGCAGGGAAATGTCGAAGTCCTCCTTCTTCATTCCCGCCGCCTCGAGACGAACCGTGATCCGATCGTCATCCTCGTAGATGTCGAGGGCCGGCATCCAGCCGCGATCGGGGCCGAAAAGCGGCGCCTGATTGGCGAGCTGAAACGCCGAGTCAAACAGATCCCGGAGTGACGCCAGACGGTCGAAGGACGACCATGGGGTTAATTGGGGTTTGTAGCTTACAAGTCTCATAATTCTTTCCTCCTGAAGTTGGTTGTTTCTCTCGAGACATTATTCAGCTTCAAGTGTGCCGGGAGCATTGCTGGCGAGATCCGATTCATAAGTATCTATAAATAAGATTTTTATGAATACATCGCCGACACGATCAAATCACCATATGAGTCAATATGACCCATTAGTCGAGACGAGACGAGTTTGCAATCCGAGTCAATATGGCGCACTGCGACGCGAGCTTTCGCCGAAAAGGAACTATGACCTGTCAGTGGATGAATCCGTCGTATTCCAAGCCAGCCGGCATTTGGAACATCCCGAGGATCTGGGTGAGAATCATGTAAAAGATCCCCAGCAAAATCGCCATGTAGAGGAATTTCGTCAGCCAGCTGGTGAGCACTTCCATGCGGACGCCGAACTGCTCGACGTAGCGATCCGCCTGTCGCTCCATTTCCTCACCGAGGCGTCCGGACACCTCGCCAATCTGAAATGCGCGGTCGATGGACTCCGGAAAAGCCTGCGTTTTCGCCACTGCGGCCCCCAGAGCGCCCCCATTCTGCACCGCCACAACAGCCTGCTCTGCGCCAGCCCGGAACAGCGCGCTCCCGCTGGCGAGCGCTGCGCGGCTCATGGAATTCAGGATGCTTCCGCCGCCCTTCACGAGAATGCCCATGATCAGGCAGAAGCGCGACCCGGCCAGTGCGACCCGCGTTTTTCCAAAAACCGGGAGTCGCTGGATGATTTGATCGACCAGCGGGTTCGAGTGGGCGAATCGCAGGGCGAGAGTCGTCAACAGCCACGCGACGGCGACCACTGCATAGAAGACTCCCAAAATGGTGGCTGCACTCGCGAGAAACGCTCCGAATCCCTGCCCCACCCACAGCGGCACGGACAGCAACACAGCGGCCGCATGCACCATAAAGACCGGATACGCCGAGTGCACCAGCATCTGCTGCCGCGTGCGATGCATCGTGCTGTAATACTTCGCGAGATAGCCCATCGCGACTTCGAGTTTTCCAGAAAGCTCGCCGCCGCGTGCGACTTCACGATCGAGCGGGGTGAACACCTCACCCGCCGCTTCGAAAGCCGCGTCCATCGAGCGGTCGGCGGCTTGCTGCATCCGCTTCGCCACCTCGCGGATCGAGCGCGTGCGCGTCGTGGAGAGAACTTCGAGGGACTCGCCAAACGAACGACCGCTGGCGAGCAGCTCGCGCATTTCGTGAAAAAACTGCTCTTTCTGCTGGAGGGTGAGGCGCATGATCGGGGAGGTTTGTGTGAAATGATAGCACACGCGGAGGCTGATGAACAGTTCATGCGGGCCGCGCTGGCTGAGGCAAGGAAGGGGCTTGGCCTGACCAGTCCGAATCCGGCCGTGGGTGCGGTGATTGTGAGGGGGAATCGCATCGTGGCCCGGGGATATCATCGCGCGGCCGGCCAGCCGCACGCGGAGATCGAGGCGATTCGGGCGCTGAGAAGTCCCGCACAGGCCGCCGGGGCGACCCTTTACGTGACGCTCGAACCCTGCTCGACGCACGGCCGAACCCCGCCCTGCACCGATGCCATCATCAAGGCGGGCTTTGGCAGGGTCGTTTACGGCGCGACCGATCCGAATCCGTCGCACGCCGGCCGTGCCAGGAAATTGCTCGCCGCAGCCGGCATCGAAGTGACCGATGGCGTTCTGGCCGGGGAGTGCGCGGCTTTGAATGTCGCGTGGAATCACTGGATCACGACCGGCATGCCTTACGTCATCGCAAAGTGCGGGATGTCGCTGGATGGCCGCATCGGCTCGCACCCCGAAGCGCGCTGGATCACCACCGAAGCATCGAGACAGGACGCGATGCGGCTCCGTGCGCAGGTCGACGCAATCCTCGTCGGCGGCAACACGGTGCGGATCGACAATCCCCATCTCACCCTGCGCGGCGTTTCCGGCCGTCAGCCGTGGCGGGTCGTGTGGAGCCGGCGTGGGGACCTGCCTTGCGACGCGCACCTGTTCACCGACGAGCACCGCGCGTCCACCCTCGTGTTCCGGAAGCAATCCCTCGCACAAACGTTTCGGGAGCTCGGCCGACGGAACATCACGTCGGTGCTGATCGAAGGTGGCGGGCAAACCCTTGGCGAAGCCTTCGACCGCGGGCTCGTCCATCGGGCGGTGTTTTATGTCGCGCCGAAGTTTCTGGGTGGATCGATTTCCGCCATCGCGGGTCGCGGAGCCCTGGAATCGTCGGAGCGTCGTCTGCGGGACGTGCGGTTCGAGCGAATCGGCGATGATCTCAAGGTCGACGGAACATTGGCCTGATCCGGCCAACTCCCACGCAATCCTCAGCTCGCCTCGACGCCCAGCAGGATCCTCGCGGCTTGATTGACGTCCTTGTCCCCTCGCCCTGAGAGGTTGGCGATGATGATCTGGTCGGAGCTCATTTTCGGCGCGATCTTGATGACGTGCGCGATGGCGTGCGCGGATTCCAGCGCCGGGATGATTCCCTCCACCTTCGCCAGCAATTGGAACGCCCCCAGCGCGTCGTCGTCCGTGGCGAAATCGTATTCGGCCCGTCCGATGTCGCGGAGCCACGAATGCTCGGGACCCACTGCGGCGTAGTCGAGGCCCGCGGAAACGGAGTGCGTGAGCTCGATCTGACCGTCCTCGTTTGCGAGCAGCCAGGTCTTGGCGCCCTGCAACACGCCGAGGCGCCCGCCTTGAAACCGCGCCGCGTGTTCGCCGGGATGAATGCCGCGCCCGCCCGCTTCGATGCCGACCATCCTGACCGATTCATCGGCGAGGAATGCGTAAAACAGGCCGATTGCGTTGCTGCCGCCGCCCACGCAGGCCACGAGCAAATCTGGAAGACGCTCTTCGCGTTCGAGAATCTGCCGCCGCGCCTCGTCGCCGATCACCCGATGAAAATCACGCACCATCATCGGATACGGATGCGCTCCGTAGGCCGTGCCGAGAATGTAGTGCGTGCTGCGAACATTCGTCACCCAGTCGCGCATCGCTTCGTTGACCGCCTCCTTGAGCGTTGCCTGCCCGGCAGTGACCGGCACGACCTCCGCGCCGAGAAATCGCATGCGCGCGACATTCAGCGCCTGCCGCTCCATGTCGACGGCGCCCATGTAAATCACGCACTCGCAGCCAAAGCGCGCGGCCACCGTCGCCGTTGCCACACCATGCTGACCCGCGCCCGTTTCGGCGATGATCCGCTTCTTGCCCATGCGCTTCGCGAGCAGAATCTGGCCGACGGCGTTGTTGATCTTGTGCGCGCCCGTGTGAAGAAGGTCTTCGCGCTTCAGGTAAATTCTGGCGCCGCCGAGATGCTCGGTAAGTCGCTCGGCGAAATAGAGCGGCGTCGGTCGTCCGACGTAATTCGTGAGCAGGTCGCGAAGTTCGTCGTGAAAGGCCGGATCCTCCCGCGCGGCGAGATATTCGCGCTCGAGTTCCTGAAGCGGAGTCATCAGCGTTTCCGGCACGAACACGCCGCCATAGGGCCCGAAATGGCCCTTTGCATCAGGAACGGTCTCGAACTTCGTCATGCCTCAGGATGCACGCTGCCCAGCGCACCCGCAAGCGCACGAATGACCCGGCGATGCGGCGACGGAATCGCGACGTCATCGAGCGAGTCGAGCCGAAACGCGGTGAGGTCCGGAGCGGGCGGCGACGCCACGACCTCCATTCGCACCCGAAACCGCGTGATCGGATAAGTCTCCACATGCAGCACCTCGCCCGCGACATCGGTCTCCGGCAGAATCCACATGCCCTTCCAGCGTCCATCCGACTTCGCGAGATGGATTCGATCACCCTCGACGATAAACGCCCGGCGCTCGGTCACCTTCGTCGTGACGGGACGTTCCTTCTTCCTCGGCAGCGACTCCGGATCCCGCGCGCGGCACGCTCCGCGAATCGGACACTCCGGGCACAGCGGATTGCGCGGCTTGCACACAAGCGCGCCCAGTTCCATGAGCGCGGAGTTGAACTCTCCCGCTCCCGTTTCCGGTTGCAATGCCAGCGCCGCCTCGCGCATTGCCCGCCGTCCGGCGGCGGACTCGATCGGCTCCTGCAGGTCAATGACCCGCGCAAGCACGCGTGCCACGTTCGCGTCGACCACCGGCGCCGCACGATCGAATGCAAAAGCCATCACGGCACCGGCCGTGTATTCCCCGATCCCCGGCAGCGCCCGCAGGGCCTCCAGGTCGTCGGGCACAACCCCGCCGTGCCGCTCCACGATTGCCTTCGCTGCGCGATGAAGATTCCGCGCCCGTGAGTAGTAGCCGAGTCCCTGCCACATCGCGAGCACGTCCGGTTCCTCCGCTTTGGCGAGCGCGCGAACGCTCGGAAACCGATTCATCCACCGCTCGTAATAGCCCACCACGGTGGCGATCTGCGTTTGCTGCGCCATGAATTCCGAAACCAGCACCGCGTAGGGATCGCGCGTGCGTCGCCATGGGAGATCGCGGGCATTCTGGCGATACCATGCGACGAGCCGGGCCATGGACGACGGAGATTTCAAGCGATGCATGGTTCGCGAGACCATAGGGATCTGGGCTGCGAGGTCGAGAGGACCTCAAACCTGGCTTCCATGCACGACGAATAGATCCTGGGAGTTATCCCACCGCGGGATGCTGGCTTATATTTTGATGACATAAAAGGTCGCAGGGAAATACCACGCCCTCGATGAAAACATTACCAGTGGTGTTGGTGGCAGGAATGATGGCGTTGCTCACGAATGCGTGGGCGGCGAAAACGGTCGACTTCTCGGAACTTGCGGGAAGTTACTCGGGACAGGGAACGATCCTTGCCTTCGGAACCCCCTATTCCCTCACGGCCAAGGTGAAGTTTAATGTCCCGAAGCACGGGAAGACAGCAAAAGTGAAGCTGTCGGGTCTGATCAGTGCAAGTAGCGGCGTGCCATGGAACGTCACACTCCAACTCAAAAAGAAAGGGAAGATGACGACGAACAATATCGTCGGAATCAGCACCGCGGAAATCTACATGGCTGCGGGCCGATATAAAGTGTCGAAGGGTTCGAAGCTTGAGACCAATGCCCAGTCAACGGTGGAGATGGCGACTCTGGCCCAGAAGGTGTCGATGACCGTCAAGCCCAAGGGCAAAAAGAAAAAGGCAATGAAGGTCCGCATCACAGTGCTTGTCGACGGGGCCGAATATATCGTTTACAACCTCAAACTTACCGGGAAGCTGTGAAGATCATTCCTGCAGCTTTCGCCTCGCTGGCGTTGCTCGCAAATGCGTGGGCGGCCAGGGACGCTGACTTTTCGGAATTCAAAGGCACCTACCGGGGCTCCGGAACCATCGTCGCCTATGGATACTCCTACCCCCTGACGGCGGCGGTGAAGTTTGCCGTGGCGAAGAGTGGAAAAACGGCGAAAGCAACCCTCTCCGGGGAAATCTCTGCCATGGGCATCGTGCCCTGGGCCACCACGATCCGACTCCAGCGAAAGCGAAAGGCATCGACCAACAGCCTCTTGGGAGTCGGTCTGGACGAGGGAACATTCGCTGGAAAGGGGAAATACCGAATCCCGAACGCCTCGAAACTGGTGAGCAAGACACACCGTGCGGTGACCCCCGGGTTCGTGATCGCCCAGAAATTGACGATGATCGTCGAGCCAAAAGGCAGGAAGAGAAAGAAACTCAAGACGACGCTGACAGTTACGTTCAACGGAACTCCGACCTACGTTTACAATCTGTCACTGACAGGGAAGTGATTCGGTGGAGCTTTTCCCCTGCGGCGGGCTGAGGCTCGTCGCAGGGTTGTCGTTGGTCAGGACTTCGATCCGTGGAGGCCTTCGTTCTTCGTGTCTTTCCCGGGAGCGATCCGCTACGTTGGCCTCCAGTCCATGCCAAGTCCTTCCGTTTACACGTCGCCGCTTACGCCCGGCCAGGTGCAATTGCTGCGCGAGGCACTGGTCGCGCAGAACTTCGAGTTCGAGGAAAAACCCTACACCATCTTCACTGCGCGGAAGGATCGGCTGAACGTCGCCGTCTACGAAAAGGGACCCAAGGTCGTCGTGCAGGGCAAGGGACTGGAGGACTTCATCACATTCACGCTCGAGCCGCAGGTGCTCGGCGAGGCGAGATTCGGTTACGACGAGGTTTTCGAGCCGGAGAAGTTCGCGCCGCACTTTGGAATCGATGAAAGCGGCAAGGGCGATTTCTTCGGCCCGCTTGTCGTGGCGGGGGTCTACACGGACGAACGGATCGCGCGTGAGTTCAAGGCCGCAGGGGTGCAGGACAGCAAGAACATTGGCTCGGACAAAAAAGTGCGCGAACTCGCGACGATCATCCGTCGCTCGAAGACGCCGCAGACGGTGATCCTCATCGGCCCGGAGCGCTACAACCAGCTCTTCGAGAAGTTCGGAAATCTCAACAAACTCCTCGCATGGGGCCACGCCCGCGCGATCGAGAACCTGTGCGGGTTGCAGCCGGATTGTCCGCGCGCGCTTTCGGATAAATTCGCCAACGAGCATGTCATCCAGCGCGCGCTCATGGAAAAGGGCCGCGGTCTCGTGCTCGAGCAGCGGACAAAGGCTGAAAGCGACTATGCTGTCGCCGCAGCCTCCATTCTCGCGCGGGAGAAATTCATCGATTGGATGGACAAGACGAGCGAGGAACTCGGCGTGAAAATCCCCCGTGGCGCTTCGGCGCAGGTGAAAGCCGTGGCCCGCACGCTTGTCGATGGCCGCGGCCCCGAGATTCTCTCAAAAGTCGCCAAGACGCACTTCAAGACGGCGGCCGAGGTGCTCGGTCGGTTGCTCTGAGCTGGCTGTCGCATTGGTGAAGCCGATCATCAGCGCAATGACGCGGGTCGCCTGAGCGGCCACGCAGATTTTCCGCGAATCGTCTGTCAGGTTTCGCAGCGAAATCTCGTTTTTTTACGCGGAGACCATTTTCCACCGGGAGTTGGTGGTTCCGGATCTGGTCTGCATTCGCCCACAGCGCGTGCGGACACAGCGAACAAGGAAACCCCGGGGCGCCACCAAATTGGGGGGTGGCGTCCCGGATTCCCGGGCAAACGGCTCAGCGGTTCAGAATTTGAATGATCCCGCGCAGCGGCACGATGAGCCAGTCGGGCCGGTTGTTCAGCTCGTAGGCGACTTCGTAGACCGCCTTGTCGAGCAGGCATGCATCGAGGACGACTTCGAGATCATCCGGATTGTCCGGCACGAAGTCCGCGTCCCCTGCCCTTGCCAGATACGCGTGAAGAAATCCGCGGCTTACATACTCATACCAGCAGTCCGCCCACGGGATGATCGATTCCACATCGCTTCCCCGCACGGCCACCTGCTGATGCAGCGCCGTGTGCACCGCGTAGTGATAGGACCGCAGCATTCCTGCGACATCGCGCATCGCCGAGCGTTTGATCCGCCGTTCGCTCAAGGCGCGCGCCGGTTCGCCCTCGAAATCGATGATTACGAAATCGCGTCCGGTGTGCAGCACCTGCCCGAGATGATAATCCCCGTGAATGCGAATGCGGTTCGCGTCGATTTTCCGTCCGATCAGCCGTCCCACGCGCTCCAGCAGTTCCTTCTCTCTCGCGCACACGAGCGCGGCGTCAGCGCGCACGGATTCGGTCAACGACGGAATCGTGCGATTGAGCAGCTGGAACGTCCGCCGCAGCATGTTGCGCATCGATTGGTAAACGGAGCGCTGGTAAAGCACGTTGTAGGGCTCGGGCGCAAAGGCGCTGTCGCTGCGATTGCTCGCAAGCGCGAGATGCATCTCGGCCGTGCGTTCGCCAAGCCTGCGCACCTGCTCCGCAAGCGCTCCGCCGGTCAGCTCGAGAAATTCCGCCGGATACTCGAGCCGCGTGTCGCGATCGACAAGGCGCGGCAACGTGTAGCTGCCGAGCGGCGGCTTTTCGGTAAGCACGCGCTCGAAGAACTGCCCGACGATGTCGAGCGTCATCGTCCAGGCGTCGCCCTGGTTTTGCGTAAAGACCTCCGCCATCGCGAGCACGCGCGGTTCCGATTTGTCGCCCTTGTAGGCGACGGAGCCGACGTAGGCGGGCACGTTGTTGAACCCGGCGTAATCGGTGAGGAAACGCGTGATCTCCACGTCGGGATTCACACCCTCGTCGAGGCGGCGGTAGAGCTTGAGGAAAAAGTCGCTGCCGTAGAGCACCGACGTGTTGCTTTGCTCGGCGCGCAGCACGGTGGACGCCATCGCCTCGCCGGATGGCAGCCGCTCGCGAAACGCGCGAGAGACTTCGCCGATCACCGCGCCATGCTCTCCTCTCGACGACTTGCGGTGCTGCATCGCGCGAAACAGCGCAGCACGGAACTGCGGTTCGAAAATCGCGTCGTAAACCACGGTGTCTTCGCCTCCATCGAACTGCGCGATCACAGCTTGCGGAAAGTCCTGCCGCACCCGCCGTGCGATGTCGCCCCGCGCAATCTGCACCGGCAGCGCGTAGGTCTCGGAGTGCCCGTCGGTGTAGGCGACATCCACCAACGCAAGCCGTCCACCATTCACATCCCCGGACAGCTTCACGAAATCCCGAATCTTCATCACGCGAACCGAGCGCGCCTTTCCGCCGAACCACCGGCAATGCTGCATGTATCCGGGCAGGACGTCCTTCTCGAGGTAGGCGCGTCCCTTCGCTCCGCTCAACCACGTCCACGTCACGGGGCCGGTCAGTTCCGGTCTCGGTCGCGACTCGGGCATGTGCGCGACCTCCGACGATTGCGACAATGCCAGCCAGTGGTGATCGTAGGCGCTCAGCGTGAGCAGATACGGCGTCTCCTTGATGAGCGGAAACTGGTTCTGGCTGAAAACCTCCGTCGGCGTGAATCCCGCCCAGGCCGAGAGGTCGAGCTCCACCACCTGGGAAAATCGCGAAAGGTTCACCACCACGAGAATCGCCTCGTCCTCGTAACGACGGATGAACGCGAGAATCTTCGCGTTCTCCGGATACAGAAACTCGATCGAGCCCCTGCCGAACGCCTTGAAGCGCTTCCGCATCGCGATCACGCGCCGCGTCCACCACAGCAGCGACGAGACGTTGCGCTCCTGATTCTCCACGTTGACCGTCTCGTAGTGATACTCCGGGTCGATTGTCACCGGCAGGTAGAGCTGCTGCGGATTCGCGTCGGAGAAGCCCGCATTGCGATCCGAACTCCATTGCATGGGCGTGCGCACGCCGTTGCGATCGCCGAGGAAAATGTTGTCCCCCATCCCGATTTCGTCGCCGTAGTAGAGGATCGGCGTGCCGGGCAGGGATAGCAGCAGGATGTTGATGAGCTCGATCTTTCGGCGGTTGTTCAGCATCAGCGGAGCAAGCCGCCGCCGGATGCCGAGATTAATCCGCGCGCGCGGATCGGTCGCGTAGACGCGATACATGTAGTCGCGCTCCTCGTCGGTGACCATCTCGAGCGTGAGCTCGTCGTGGTTGCGCAGGAACATGCCCCACTGGCAGTTCTCGGGAATCACCGGCGTTTGATCCAGAATGTCGATGATCGGAAAGCGGTCCTCCATCTGGATCGCCATGAACATCCGCGGCATCACCGGGAAGTGGAAGCACATGTGGCACTCGTCGCCGACGAGCACGCCATCCTTCGACGCGCCGAAATACGCGACCGCGTCCTCCGGCCACTGGTTCGCCTCGGCGAGCAGCATGCGGTCCTGGAACTTCGCATCGATGTGCGCACGGAGCTTTTTGAGGAACGCGTGCGTCGCCGGCAGGTTCTCGCAGTTCGTCCCCTCCTGCTCGTAGAGATACGGCACGGCGTCGAGTCGCAGCCCGTCGATTCCCATGCCGAACCAGAAATCGATTACCTTGAAGAGCATCTCGTGCACCTTCGGGTTTTCGAAATTGAGGTCCGGCTGGTGCGAGTAGAACCGGTGCCAGTAATAGGCGCGCGCGACCGGATCCCACGTCCAGTTCGACGTCTCGAAGTCCTGGAAAATGATGCGCGCGTCGAGGTAGCGCTCGGGCGTATCGCTCCACACATACATCTCGCGCTCCGGCGAGCCCGGCTTCGCACGCCGCGATGCCTGAAACCACGGGTTCTGGTCCGACGTGTGGTTCAGCACAAGCTCGGTGATCACCCGCAGCCCGCGTTCGTGCGCCTCGCGCAGAAACGCCTTGAAGTCGCGCAGCGTCCCGTAGGCCGGATTGATGTTGAAATAGTCGGCGATGTCGTAGCCGTCGTCGCGCAACGGCGAGGGATAAAACGGCAGCAGCCAGATCGCGGTGACGCCGAGATTCTGGAGGTAGTCCAGCTTGCCGATCATCCCGCGAAAGTCGCCCACCCCGTCGCCATCGCTGTCGGCGAACGCCTTGATGTGGGTTTCGTAAATGACAGCGTCCTTGAACCAGAGAGGATCGGAGGACCGGGGGGCTCGTTTTTTCGGCATGCTCACGATCGGCGGGTTGGCGTCATTTAACGATCGTTTCTCGCCGCCCACAAGCCGTGTGGAATTTGCCTCCGGGAATCATGGTGGCCTGGTCGGCGGCCCGCTTCCCTCTCATCGATGCTGTTCGCCGAGGAAGGATGCCGTTCGCCGAAAGGGGCATTCCACGCGCGTGCGGTGCCGACACAGATCGCGCTCATCCGGGGGAGTTCATCAAATCTCTAAACATCGATCCAAATCGTGAAACTCACGCATTTTGTCGATACTCGTCGGTTCCGACCTCTCGACATTGGCGCGAACGCCTCGTATTCGGCACCGAGTGCCGAGTGGGATACTCGCCGGGCGCCCACGGCAGTCTCACCATCGCCGGCGAACTCAAGCCGATCTGCGTGTGATACTGGGCCGTCACGGTGCCGTCCGATATCGTGATCGTGCCCGCGCTACCAACGCCGAGAAGGACTGTTTTCAAATCCCCCGTCGCGCCGTTCTCCGCCGTCAGCTCACCGGCTCCTCCGGAGCCAATGAGGAGGTTGTGTGATCGTTGACGATGTGCGGGCGCGGGGGAAGCGGAAGAGTTTCCGCGAGCCGGGAATGCGGGCCGCGCCCCGCAATTGCGCACGGCACTGGTCGTGCTCTGCTCGGCGATCCTGCTTGTCGTGGGATGGAGGATGTTGGCCGGCCTGCGATGCTGCACACCCTTGAGCCGGAAGCAGAATTCCGGTCGTAAACGGTCCACCACCACGCTGCGTCCGACAACCAGCAGTGCTGGCGCCCACCCGGGATGCCATTCGTGAAATCCGCTCCTCACGCTCTCCGCTGCGGGGACAAGATCGCAACACCCGCTGAAGGGTGCTCCCCAGTCCTTTCGACCGCCGATTCCCGCCCACCGGGCAATCCAAAATGCCGATTCCGCGAGCTTCGTTCCCCGCGTGAAATTCGCCAGATACTGCCTGACCTTCCTTCCGCCGTTCTTCGCAAACAAAGGGCGATTCGTCGCAATTTACAGAGTATCAGAGGGTTGCCTGCGGAGGTTGATACGGCGGGAAACTTCCAAGTTGACCGCCATATCGTGAAGGCCTAAACACCGCCTCTCGAAACGGGTTGGATGGATGCCAGTTGCCTCCGTCGGTCGTCTTCCCGGGAAACCTCAACAAACCAAAAATCAACGCCACACGTATGCCCTACGAAAACCTCACCGCCAGCCTGTCGGACGCCGACGTCACCGCCATCCTCACCAAGATCGGCGAGATCAAAGCCCTGCTGCCCTTCGCGATCGGCCTCACCCCCGCCGAGCGCAGCACCCTGCCGAAGATCACCGGCCAGAGCTCCTACTTCGTCGAAGACGCCCTCGCCGCCGTCGAGTCCCAGCCCGACCTCGCGCCGCGCTATCTCGACCTTGCCGAAATGAAGAGCGACCTCGCCCTCTGGAAGCAGCTCGACCGCTTCGTCAGCGAAATCAAAAGCCTCGCCCGCCTCGTGGACGACACCGCCGTCGCCGCCGGCAGCGAGGCCTACACCGCGGCCCTCAGCATCTACAACTCCGCCAAACGCGCCGCCAAGGACGGCGTCCCCGGCGCCCAGGCCGTCGTCAACGAACTCAAACGCCGTTTCGACCAGGCCAACCGCTCCGCACCCGCCGCCCCGGCCGCCTGAGCCGCAAGCCACCCGGCCGCCGGCCGGTTTCCCGGGGAACCCCGGCAATCCGAAAGAAGCCACCCCCCCGGAACCTCCGGGCCCGGGGCCTTCCCATCGGAAAAACCGGCCATCACCGCGGTTGCACCCGCAGCACCCCCACCTCCGAGGTGGGGGGTGCCACCTTCGAGGCCGTCCCCCCTACCTTGGACACGCGCTCACGCGCCTCCGACACGCGTGCACCCGCCTCATAGGCGCGTCATCCCATCTCCGAGGCGCGTGCGCGCACCTTTCAGCCCCGTCAACGCGCTTCCGAGGTCCGTGAACCCACCTCCGAGGCGCGTTCACCCGTCTTCGAGGCGCATCAACGCACCTCCGAGATCCCCGCACCCGCCTCCAAGGCCCGTCAACGCACCTCAAAGGTGCGTCATCCGGTGTTTGAGGTGCCCAGCCACTCCCGCGGAGCCGAGCGCCGGTGATGCTGGAATCTTGATTCGCGAAAACAGCGCACCTAGCTTCGCTCTCATGCTTTTCGAGCGGCAACGTGTCCTGCTTACTCTGCTAAATGCTCTCGGCGGAGAAGCTGCGCCTACCGACTTTCAGAAGCTGCTTTTCCTTTATACTCGACGCGAGCCGTCGCCGAGTTACGAGTTTGTGCCTTATCGATTCGGCTGCTTTTCCTTCTCATCGTATGCGGACAAGCGCCGACTGACGGAGAAGGGCCTTTTAGTGGACGACGCCAGCTGTTGGAAACTCACTCCCGAGGGAGTCTCTGTCGCTCGTGCGAAAGCTATCGCTCCATTGGTTGTGGGAGCCTTTTGCCGCGAATACGCGACCTTGAGAGGAAATGCACTGGTGGCGAAAGTTTACCGGGAGCATCCCTACTACGCGACACGTAGCAAGATCGTGAACAAGCTGCTCACCGATCAACAGGATCGGAAGCGCGTGGAGCTATCTCGCCCTCCAAAAGCGCCTCCCGGATTACTGACCATCGGATACGAGGGGAAGCATCTTGAGACCTATCTCAACCAGTTATTGAAGGCTGGAGTGACGTTGCTCTGTGATGTGCGGCGCAACCCGCTGAGCCGTAAATATGGCTTTTCCAAAAGCACTCTTCGGGACGCTTGCGAGAAACTGGACATTCGTTACGAACATCTTCCCGAACTCGGAATTGCCTCAGAAGATCGCCGGGACTTGCGCACTCAGGCAGACTACGACGCGCTGTTCGACGACTACGAACGAAACATGTTACCCAAGCGGGGGGACGCGCTCGCCCATATCGAAAAATGGATTGGAGAGGGTGAAACGGTTGCGTTGACCTGTTTCGAACTCCACCCACACCAATGCCACCGCCACTGTGTAGCGGAAGCAGTGGAGCGAAAAGGCGGCGCGCATCTGAAGGTTCGCCATCTGTAGGACGAGCATACGGCGATGGCGCGGGAACGGATTCTGATTTTGGTTAAGACATACCCGACGCTATCGAGGAAACACGGCGAGACTGTTTGCACGGCGGGAGTTCGTGTTGATGGCTCGTGGGTCAGGCTCTATCCCGTGCCTTTTCGTCGTCTCAACGAGCAGGAGCAATATTCCAAGTTCGACTGGATCGAGCTGGACGTGCGGAAAGGAACTTCCGACCCACGTCCCGAGACCTATCATCCGACCAATCCGAAGGAAATCGCGGTCCTCCGCCACATTGACACATCGGAGGGGTGGCGGGCGCGCCGTGCGGCATTGAAGCCAGTTCCTGTCTACGACCGTCTCCAGCCATTGCTCGACGGGGCCAAATCCAACGTGCTGTCGCTCGCGCTTTTCAAACCTGCTCGCATCCTCGATTTCATTTGGGAGCCATGCGAACGCGATTGGGATGCCGCCAAAGTCGAGGCGATGCGCCAGATGTCTTCCCAAGGCGAACTCTTCGCTGAAGAGCAATGGCGAATGACGTTCAGGCTAATGCCGAAATTGCCCTACAATTTTTCCTATCGATTCGAAGATGCCGACGGGAAACGGAGTGAATTGCAAGTCCTCGACTGGGAAACCGGTCAACTCTTTCAAAATTGCCTACGCGGGGCTGGCGGCAACGAGTCCGTGGCTCTTGAAAAAGTGAGGCAAAAATATATGGACCATTTCACACGCACCGATCTGCACTTCTTTCTCGGAACCATGCAGCAATTTCACGGTTATTCCCCGAATCCGTGGGTCATCGTGGGAGTCTTACCGCTGCCTCACCCTCCGGCGGTCGAGCAGATTGATCTGCTCTAGGCGAACATTCTTGTCTACTCCGCAGCCGTGGCCTCGAGGTGTCCTCACTCGACGGAAGAATCGCGACGGTAATAGGCGATCCGTTCCTCCATCGTCATGCCGGCCGTCTCGCGGGCGATCGCTTCTTTCCATTTGCCGCTCTCGGGCATGGATGGACGAGGATCAGAACCGCTTTGCTTCTACTCCTCCGGCGGGTCTTCGCGGACGACCAATGTCGACGATCCTTGATCCTTCAGAAATCGTTCCCACGCACCATTCAGACAGCCGTTCATCGCGCGTCATCGCGTCGAGCTGCAGCTTGCTGGACCAGATGCCGGAAGTTTCAGCTAACCAACTTGTCGGGCATCGTCCGAATATCGAGGCGGCAAGACGTTGTCTCGAATGTAGGCGGCAGCGAGATCCTCCATCTCCCATGTCATGAGGACGATTGCCTCGGAGGAAAGCTGCTCGCAAAAAGCTCACGGACCGCCTCGGGAGCGGCGGCCAGTTCCAGCGTCGTCACTGCGGAGGTCACGAACCGGTATTTTCCCGCTTCCATCTGCCGCCAGAGCCTCCGCGCGGGCTCCATCCACTCCACGTCGAAGTAGCCACCGATCTCGGAGGTATCGAGGTAAGCGCGGTGACCTTCACGATTCGAGCTTTGGGAATTTTCGATGCGTGCGCGAATCAAAGTTCCCGACGACCGAGGCGTCCGGAGTCGTCCCGCAAGGTAGCCTGCGGACCTCCGGGCCGCAGGGTGTTCAACGATGTCGCGGTCCGGAGGTCCGCGACCTACCTTAACGCCGACTCGGCTGCGGTCCCCGATTGCAGCGTTCATCAGCTTCGCTACACTGCCGGGCCATGATGTTCTGGAATTCCGCCGTCGCTGAAGAGGTGCCTGCCGCAAAGAAGACTCCGCTGCGCTCGGAGGTGGCTGTCGAGGATACGTGGGACCTGACTCCGCTCTTCGCCGACGATGCGGCGTGGGAAGCGGATTTCACGGCGCTGGGATCGGACTACAAGAAGATCGCGGAATATCGCGGGCGGATCGCCGAGGGCGCGGCCGTGCTGGCCGAGGCGCTTGAATTCGAGAAGTCGATCGACATGCGCGTCGAGGCGCTGAATCAATTTGTCGCGCTGCGGACGACCGAGGACAGTTCGAACTCCGAGGCGCTGGCGCGCGAGGCTCGGTTCCAGGCGCTGTGCGTGCACATCGGCGAGGCGTTTTCGTTTCTCGGGCCGGAAATCCAGGCGCTCGACGACGCGACGTTCGACGCGTATCTCGCCGATCCCGCACTGGCGGAGTGGACGATCCCGTTGAAGAAGCTGCGCCGGCTCAAGCCGCACACGCTTTCGGCGGCGGAGGAGCGGCTGCTGGCGCTTGGCTCGACGGCGATGGCCGGGCACAGCGAGACGTTTTCGCAGCTCACGAACGTGGACATGAAGTTCGGCACCGTGCGCGACGACAAGGGGCGCGAGGTGGAGCTCACGCAGAGCTCGTTCTCGTCGCTGCTCGTGCAGCGGGATCCGGCGGTGCGGCGCGAGGCGTTCGAGAAATTCTACGCGGAGTTCGACGACCACAAGTTCACCCTCGCCTCGACGCTGGCGAGCTCGGTGCGGGCGGATGTGTTCAATGCGCGGGCGCGGAATTATCCCTCGGCGCGCGAGGCGGCGCTCTTCCGCGACGACGTGCCGGTTTCCGTTTACGACTCGCTCATTGCCTCGGTGCGCAAAAACCTTCCGGCCCTGCATCGTTACTACGAGCTGCGCAAGCGCCTGCTCGGGCTGGATGAGATTCACCACTACGACACGTATGTGCCGATCGTGGACGGCGTGGAGACGCATTACACGTGGGACCAGGCGGTGGACATGGTGATCGAGGCGCTCGCGCCGCTCGGCACCGAATACACGACGACGCTCGAGCACGGATTGCGCGAGGGCCGCTGGTGCGACCGCTACGAGAACAAGGGCAAGCGCTCGGGGGCGTTCAGCTACGGCACCTACACGAGCCCGCCCTACATCATGATGAACTACAAGGAGGACGTGTTCTCCGATGTGTTCACGCTCGCACACGAGGCCGGGCACTCGATGCACACGTGGCACTCGACCCGCGCGCAGAGCTACCAGAACTACCACTACCCGATCTTCCTCGCGGAGGTGGCGTCGACGTTCAACGAGGAGCTGCTGCTGCACCACCTGCTGGGCAAGACGGACGACCCCAAGATGCGCGCGTATTTGATCAGCCGTCAGATCGACGACTTTCGCGGCACGCTCTTCCGGCAGACGATGTTTGCGGAGTTCGAGAAACTCACGCACGAGGCCGAGGAGGCCGGCGAGGCGCTCACGCTCGACACGATGCGCTCGATCTACCGCGGATTGCTCGACGCGTATTTCGGCCCCGACTTCGCGATCGACGACTGTCTCTCGCTCGAGTGCCTGCGCATCCCGCATTTCTACAGCGCCTTCTACGTTTACAAATACGCGACCGGCCTCAGCGCCGCCGTCGCGCTCAGCGACCAGGTGCTCAAGACCGGCGACGCAACGCGCTACATCGGCTTCCTGAAATCCGGCGGCTCGAAGTTCCCGATCGACACGCTCGTCGATGCCGGAGTGGACATGCGCAAGCCCGACGCGGTCGACGCCGCGCTGGCGATCTTCGCGAAACGCGTGGACGAGCTCGACGAGCTGATGAAGTGAGCCGCGGCCGGGCGGGTTGTTCCGACCAGCATCCGCTCAGCGGATCGGATGCCGCCCATCACGGGCTCGATCCGCAACCAGCCCATTCGTCGTGAATGCCTCCAATTCTCCCCCGGCGAGCGCCTCACCTCCGAAGTCCCGGAGCGGTCGTCTTCGGCTCGACGCTGCTGCACGGCGGCGTGCGGCGAAACCTCGCGGCCCGATGCCTGATGCGGTTCTACAACGAGAAAGGTATCTTCTCGAACCGCGCCGACACGCTGGACGGCCTGCGATCCGCCCTCGGCGATCGGCTGCGCGACGTGCAGATCGACGTCATCGGCTGCGCAGCCGTGTTCTCGGGCCGCGTCTGACTTCACGGATTTTGGTTCAACGAACCGGGTGAAGCGTCACGATCACTTGATGATGATCTTGACCTTGTAGGGCTTCATCTTCGTCTTGTTGTCGATCTCCGCGATCAGGTCGCCGCCAATCTTCACGTTGTAGCGGCCCGGCGCGAGTGCACGGCCGGTCAGTTTGCCGGTGAGTGCCTGGAACTTGAGCCCGGTGGGGAGTTTTCCCTTGAGCGTGAGGCGCTTCACGGCGCGCCAGATGGGGCGCGGAACCTTGTAAACGACGCGCTTGCCGACCGATGTGGAAATCTTCGCTTTCTTCACGTCCTGGAGCGCGGCGCGATACGCCTCGATCAAGGAAAGCGGCAGCAAATAGCTATCGTAGGTGAAGCCGTCCCGTGAGTTTCCGCTCACGATCGCGAGCGCCGGCTCGGCGATGTTTTCCGGATGCGGGAATCCCCACCCGCTATCGGTCTCGACGCCCGTCGTTCCATATGGAGCGGCTCCGGCTCCTTCCCTGCCGGTGACCACGCACCAGCGGGAAGTGTATTCGTTTTCGACCACGATCAGGACGGCGCCGATGCCGATGAACTCCGCGTTCGGATTCTCGATCATTTCAACAAGATCCGGATCATGCAGGATGTCGAGGGCCAGCTCCTCGCCGTCGACATAATTGGAGAGCGTTACCGAGGACAGCGCATTGCCGGTGAAGCCCTTGGTCTCCACGTGGTCGAAGACATTGCTCACAATGGGCGCGCCGGGCAGGAATTCCGACGCCGCATATTCGCGGGCTCCGCTGCACAATTCCGTCAGCGGCTGGAGCGGCTGCCGGCCAATTACTTCGCGGTGGGCATTCAGAATTTTCACGGCCTGCGTGATTTCATCGACGTAATGGGCCCGCTCCTTCGCCGACGGAGGCGCGTCCGCATAAAGAGTTCCAAGGACCACACACGACGCCAGCACTGAGAGGAATGAACACTTCATATTTTGACCCTGCCCGGTCAATAGAGGCGCGTTCCGTGCGGAAGCAAAGGAATTTCGGGCGGCTGCGGAAAATTCTGCGAGGCTTTGATGCGTGTTCCCTTTTCCGTCCATTCCTCACGCGGCGCTGATCTTTTGTAAAAATTTTTGTAAGAGATCGGGCGGCTGGCCGTTGACCCGGTAGCACGCCATGACTCCGCAGGAATTTCTCACGCAGGCGCTCGAGCGCTACGAGCGACCGCTGGTCAGCTACGCCCGATCGATCACCGGCGATCTCGAGTCCGCGCGCGACGCTGTGCAGGAGACATTCCTCCGCCTCGCCCGCCAGGACTTCAAAGCCCTCGAGCCACGGCTTGCCCCGTGGCTCTTTTTCGTGTGCCGGAACTGTGCGATCGACCATTGCCGAAAGGTTGTCCGCCTCGCACCGGCCGAGGACGACGATGTCGTGCCCGATCCCGGACGAAGTCCCGCCGATGACGCGACGGCGAGCGAGGACGCCGAGCAGCTCCGTGCGCTCGTCGAAAAACTTCCCGAGAAACAACGCGAGATCGTCCGGCTGAAATTCGATGCCGGCCTCACGTATCGCGAAATCGCCGACGTGATGAAGATGACTGTCAGCCATGTCGGCGTTCAACTCCACCACGCCATCCAGACACTGCGCACGCAGTGGCAGCGAGCCAACGCATTGCCATGAACGATCCCCGCATCACCGCCTATGCCGTGGGCGAACTCGAGCCCGCCGAACGCGAGGCCTTCGAGCGCGAGCTCGCCACCTCCACGGAACTCCAGCACGAGCTGGCCGAGACCGTGGCACTCGCGGAGCAACTGACCGCGAAACTCGGTGACACCGCCGATCAACTCGATGACGCCCGCCGGGCGAAGATTTTCGCCGCCGCCCATTCCGACGAAGCACCTCGTCCGTGGGCCCGCATCTGGGTGCCGGCCATGGCCGCAGGCTTCATCGCATTGCTTGCCCTGGTGTCTCTCCAGACACGCCGTGAAAGCGGGACTTCGGAAACCTCGCTCGCGGCAACGGAGCCACAGGGCGTGGATTTGATGACGGCGCAGACCGTTCTCGCGAAATCCGGCGGAGAACCGGCCGGAATCGCGCTGGCCGGGCAAGCCACACCGCCACCTCCGCTGCTGGATGCCGTCGATGGCACCCCCCCCGAGCTCGACGCCTTCATAAAGGAAGGCAAAGCGGCACCGTCGGACGCGGAGAGTTCTGAAACCGGCGCACTGCTTGCCGAAGCGAAGAATCATCCCGAGGAGGGGCGCTACGATCTCGCTTCCAGGCGTTCCGAAGAGGTGCTGAGAAGGGATCCATACAACACCTCGGCGAGACGGGAGTTCGAGAAAATGAGCACGGAGGTTTCGACCTTCGCCTCGAACGACGCCTTCAACGAAACGCGCAGCCGTATTTCGGCACCTTTCTCGGCCGACGCGAAGAGGAAAGCCGAGGCCGAGGTTCCTTCCGCGCCGCAGTCCACCGCGAACCGGGGCGTTTGGGCCAATACCGCGCTTGCCACCGGCTGGGACAGCCCGCAGGCGCCCGGTCAGGTCGGGGGCACGACCTTCAACACCGAGGCGTATGACTCCGTCACGCCAAACGGGTTTCTCGATGTCGCGGGAAATCCCCTCTCCACGTTCTCGATCGATGTGGACACGGCGAGCTACGCGAATGTCCGCCGGTTTCTCAACGACGGCATGCTTCCGCCGTCCGGCGCGGTGCGCATCGAGGAGCTGATCAACTATTTCCCCTACGATCTGCCGGCGCCTGCGGAGGATGCGCCGTTTTCGGTGACGACCGACGTGACGCGCGCGCCGTGGAATCCCGGGCATCTGCTCGCACGGATCGCATTGAAAGGCCGCGACGTCGCACCCGGGAGTCTCCCGCCGTCGAACCTGGTCTTTCTTGTGGATGTCTCCGGATCGATGAGGCCGGAGAACAAGCTGCCATTGCTCAAGCGCGCGCTGCGCAGGCTAGTTGACCGCCTGAGCCCGAAGGACAGCGTCGCCATCGTGACCTACGCCGGTTCCTCCGGAGTGGTGCTTCCGCCCACCGATGGCAATGACAAGGCGAAGGTGCTGGCCGCGTTGGATCGACTCGAATCCGGCGGTTCGACGAATGGCGCGGGCGGCATCCAGCTCGCCTACGAGACGGCGCGCGAGCATTTCCTGCCCGAGGGCAACAACCGGGTGATTCTTTGCACGGATGGCGACTTCAATGTCGGCGTGACGAGCCAGAGCGAGCTGGTGAGGTTGATCGAGAAGGAGCGCGAGTCGGGCGTGTTTCTCTCGGTGCTCGGCTTCGGCACGGGCAACGTGAAGGACTCGACGATGGAGAAGCTCGCCGACTCCGGAAACGGAAACTACGCCTACGTCGATTCGCTCTCCGAGGCGCGCAAGGTGCTCGTTGAGCAAATGGCCGGCACGCTCTTCACGATCGCGAAGGACGTGAAGATTCAGGTCGAGTTCAACCCGGCCACCGTCGCGGGCTACCGGCTCATCGGCTATGAGAACCGCCTGCTCGCGAAGGAGGATTTCAACGACGACACGAAAGACGCGGGCGAAATCGGCGTCGGTCACACGGTCACGGCGCTCTACGAGATCGTTCCCGCCGGCCGGAAACTGCCGGCGGAACGAAGCGTCGATCCGTTGAAATACCAGACCGCCCGGACGCGCGAGCCGGCGCCCGCTTCCGACGACCTCTTCACCGTGAAGCTGCGCTACAAGGCGCCGGACGGCGACAAGAGCCGGCTGATCGAGAAGGCGGTCGGCAACGAGGTTGTGGAGTTCGAGAAGGCGCCGGTGGATTGCCGGTTCGCGGCAGCGGTGGCGGCCTTCGGCATGAAGCTTCGCGGCGATGAGGATGCGGAGAAGTTCGAATTCGCGGACATCCAGCGAATTGCCCGCGAGAGCCTCGGTGCCGACCCGGGCAGCTACCGCGCGGAGTTCCTTACGTTGATCGAGAAGGCGAAACGGCTGCACGAGGAATCCGGAGCCTCGAGGGAGTAACGGGAAAGTTGCTCCCTTTCCCGGCCGCTTCCTGATTTCATGGAGGCGGCAACATGAAGAGTGGCTTCCTCGACAAACTCATCAACCGGCTCAGCGTCGTGCAGCCGGCCGACGTGCAGAGCTACCTCATCGAGCTTTCGCGCGAGAAAGGCTTTCTCGAGACCATTTTCAACGCGCTCCTCGAGGGCGTCATCGTCACCGATCCGCAGGGTCGCATCATCTGGCTGAACAAGGCGGCGTGCGGGTTCTTCGGGATCGATGCCGACGCGAGCATTGGCAAGCCGCTGCGCGAAGCCGTGCGCGGATTGGACATCGAGGGCATCGCCGACTCGGCGCAGACCATCAACCGCGACCTCGAGGTCTTCTATCCCGAGAACCGCATCCTCAATTTCTACGTCGTTCCGATCCTCAGCGACGACGGCGAGCGGACGGAGGGGCACGCGGTCATTCTCCGCGATGCCACGGAGCTGCGCCGGTCAACCGAGGAGACGATCGAGACCGAGCGGTTCTCGGCGCTCACGCTGCTCGCCGCCGGCGTGGCGCACGAGATTGGCAATCCGCTGAACTCCCTCAACATCCACCTCCAGCTCATGGAGCGGCGCGCGAAAAAGCTGCCCGCCCGCTCGCGGAGCGATTTCGAGGAGAGCCTCGCCATTGCGCGGGCGGAGGTCGCACGACTCGATCACATCATCACGCAGTTTCTCCGCGCGATCCGCCCCCAGCCGCTGGAGACGCGCCTCGAGGACATCAACACACTCATTCGCGAGTCGCTTGCATTTCTCGAGCCGGAGCTGAAAAACCGGGACATCCTCGTCGACATGGAGCTCGACGAGCATTTGCCCCCAATTGCGGTCGATCGCGACCAGATCAAGCAGGCGTTCTACAATGTGATCCGCAACAGCTTCCAGGCGATGAAGTCCGGCGGCTTTCTGCGGGTGATCTCCCACGCCGACGAGACCCACGTGTTTATCTCGTTCACCGATACCGGCGGCGGGATCGCGGCCGAGAACATGGGGCGCGTGTTCCAGCCCTATTTTTCCACGAAATCAGGCGGTTCCGGGCTCGGATTGCTCATTGTGCGGCGCATCGTGCGCGCACATGGCGGCGAGGTAGGGATCCAAAGCACCGAAGGCAAGGGCGTCACGGTCACCATTCGCCTGCCCCGTCACGACCGCCGCGTGCGCCTTCTCGAATCGGGAACAGCCCCAACAATTTCGTAACGAAATTTGCATAAAGGATTTGGAGTCGATCGATCAGTTTTGCTAATACATCCGCACGGTGAACGATGCGACCTCGCCACTTCCATCTTTGTCCATGACTTTGAAGAACGGAATCCGTTCCTGCAAAAACCTTGCGGTCAGGTCGCTCGTGGCGTTTTTTGGCCTGGGCACCCTCGCCGCCCAGCAGGCTGACGATCCGCCGATCCGGGCGATTCAGAACATTTTCGAGCCGCTCTCCACGCCGGCGCTCAAGATCCACGAGACGTCCATCCCCGTGCTGCTCATCTGCGCCGGCATCTTCGTGCTCGTTACCAGTCTGCTGATTTACATTGTCGTGAAGTTCCGCCAGCGGAGCGAGGCGGACCGCCACATTGAGCCGCCGCAGGTTTACGGCAGCAGCCATATCGAGCTGGCCTGGACGGTGATCCCGATCATCATCACCGTGGTTTTGATCCTGATCACGGCGCGCACGATTGGCGAAATCCAGAATGCCCCGATCCCGGAGGATGCGGTGCGCATTCGCGTCGTTGGTCACCAGTGGTGGTGGGAGGTCCACTACCTTAAACAGGATGAGAACGGTGAGTGGGTCACCGATTTTATTACGGCGAACGAAATCCATGTTCCCGTCGGAACCAGGGAGGAGCCGAAGCGCACCCACTTCATTCTCGAATCGGCGGACGTCATTCACAGCTTCTGGGTTCCCCAGCTCGCCGGAAAGATGGATGTGATTCCGAACCGCAAGAACGAGCTCTGGATCGAACCGTGGGCGACGGGCACCTATCTGGGCAACTGCGCGGAGTATTGCGGCACCCAGCACGCGAAGATGAAGATTCGCGTGATTGTGAACGAGCCTGAGGCTTTCGAGGCGTGGGCGGCGAATCAACGGCAGGTCCCGACCACCGTGGAGCCGCAGGTCGCGCTCGGCCACAAGCTCTTCATGGACTATGCCTGCGCCAACTGCCACACCGTCGACGGCACCATCGCGGACGGCGTGTTCGGTCCCGACCTCACGAAGTTGATGACACGGCGCACCCTTGGCTCCGGGGCCGTGGACAATACGCCCGAAAACCTTTTCAAATGGGTGCGCGACCCCCAGGCCCCCGACATGAAACCCGGCTGCCTGATGCCTGACATGAAAATGCTCGATTCCGAGGTGAAGGAAATCGTGGCCTATCTGGAGACGCTGAAATGAACCCGCACGCATCCGATGCACCGATCGTCGACGTGGAGCTTCAGCCGGTTCGCCCGGGTGAAGAGAAAGGCTCGTTCGCGGCCATCCTCCAGGACCTCGTCTTCACGGTCGATCACAAGAAACTCGGCCTGATGTATTTCGGCACGGGCTTGATTTTCTTCGTGATCGCGGGGCTCATGGCCGCGCTGATGCGCTATCAGCTCGCGATCCCGAATCACGACTTCCTCGAGCCGGACGTTTTCAACCGCTTCTTCACGATGCACGGCACGGCGATGGTGTTCCTCGTCGGTATGCCGATGATCTTCGCTTTCGCGAACTACCTCATCCCGCTGATGATCGGCGCACGGGATATGGCGTTCCCGCGACTGAATGCCTTCGGCTTCTGGATCTTTTTCTTTAGCGGCATTCTGCTCTACTTCAGCTACATCGCCGGCCCGGGGCTTTACGACGCGGGATCGGCGCCGGACGTCGGCTGGTTTGCCTACTCGCCGCTCACCTTGAAGGCGTTCTCGCGCGGCCACAGCACCGACTACTGGACGATCTCCATTCTGCTCGGCGGTATCGGAAGTATCGCCACGTCGATCAACATTCTCGTCACGGTCTTCTGCCTCCGTTGCAAGGGAATGACGCTTGGGCGCATGCCCCTGCTCGTCTGGCTCTACATCGTGGTCGCGTTCCTCGTGATCATCGCGCTGCCGCCGCTCAGCGCGTGCCAGATCATGCTGCTGCTCGACCGGTTCCTCGACGCGAAGTTCTTCGACACGCAGGCCGGCGGCGACGCCGTCCTCTGGCAGCACTTCTTCTGGATCTTCGGCCACCCCGAGGTTTACATCCTCATCCTGCCCGGGTTCGCGATCGCCTCGGAGGTCATTCCGGTGTTTTCGCGGAAGCCGATCTTCGGTTACCCCGTGATGGTTGCGGCGTCGGTGATGATCGCGTTCATCAGCCTCGGCGTGTGGGCGCACCACATGTTTGCGGTCGGAATGGTCTCGGGCGCGAACACGTTCTTCGCGATCTCCACCATGCTCGTCGCCATCCCCACGGGGATCAAGATCTTCAACTGGCTGGGCACGATGTATGGCGGAAAGATCCGAATGCGCCCGCCGATGCTCTTCTGCATCGCGTTCCTCTTCCAGTTCCTCATTGCCGGCCTTACGGGCGTGATGCTCGCGGTTGCGCCGTTCGACTGGCAGCTCACCGACTCGTATTTCGTCGTCGCGCACTTCCACTACGTGCTCATTGGCGGCCTGCTCTACACCATCTTCGCCGGCGTCTATTACTGGTATCCGAAGTGCACCGGCCGCATGTTGAGCGAGAAGCTCGGCCACTGGCACTTCTGGCTCTTCACGATCGGGTTCCACCTCACCTTCTTCCCGCAGCACCTGCTCGGCTTCCTCGGCATGCCGCGTCGCTACTACACCTACGATGCCGGCCGTGGCTGGGATGAATGGAACCTCATCTCCTCGATCGGCGTCATCATCCAGGCCGCCGGCATCCTGTTTTTCGTCATCAACCTCGTCCGCTCCTACTTCAAGGGTGAGAAGGCCGGCGACGATCCGTGGGACGCCTGGACGCTGGAGTGGAACACGACTTCGCCCCCCGCCGAATACAACTTCGAGAAACCGCAGGTGGTTCGCAGTCGGCGACCGCTTTGGGATCTCAAACATCCGGACGATCCGGACTGGAAATACGAATGAGCGCCGAGGAACTCAACGCGGGCGATCCGCAGGGATTCATCAACGATCCGTCGCACCCGGATCAACCATGGCGGCTGCCTTCGCCGCGGCACGTGGGTATCATCAGCCTGATTCTCACCGAGTCGGCGCTGTTCTCGATCTTCGTCGTCGCCTACCTCTGGTATATCGGCAAGAGCCTCAACGGCCCGTTCCCGCACGAGGTGCTGCATCTGCCGATCTTCGCGAGCGTATGCCTGATCGGCAGCAGCTTCACGATCATGGGCGCCGAGTTTGCGCTGAAGAAGGCCAACCACGCCCTCTTCAACATCTGGTGGGGCATCACCATCATCCTCGGCACCATCTTCATCGTTTACACCGGCCTCGAGTGGCACGAACTCATCTATGAGAAGGGCCTCACGATCAGCACGAACGTGTTTGGCTCGACGTTCTATTCGCTCGTGGGACTTCACGCGAGCCACGTGATCGTCGGCCTCTTCCTGCTGATCACCGTGCTCATCTCGAGCTTCCGCGGAAAGATTCATCACGACCATCACGAGCACGTGGAAGTCATCTCGTGGTATTGGCACTTCGTCGATGCCGTGTGGATCGTTGTGCTGCTCGTCGTTTACATCATCAGCGTCCATGCGGACCGCCCCATCGTATGAGTGAGGATCCCCGACACAACGATCCCAACTACGTAGAGCTGCCCCTGCCAACGGCGTGGCCGATCATTACGGCCTTCGGCATCACGCTGGTCTTCGCGGGCCTTGTTACGTCGCTCATTGTCACGCTCGTGGGTCTCATCTGCGGCATCATCGGCGGAATCGGCTGGTTCACCGACGTGTTCCCGCATCCGAAACACGAATACGTCCGCGTCAAGCCGATCGAGCAGCAGCCCGATCCGTTCAAGACCTCGCGCCGCAGCGTCGCGCACCTTCACGTTGGCGAGCTGCATCACCGCGAACATTTCCCGGACGCGATTCACCCCTATTCGGCCGGCGCCCTTGGTGGCCTGGTCGGCGGCGTCGTGATGGCCGTGCTGGCAATGCTCTACGGCTTGATCGCGAAAGGCAGCATCTGGTGGCCGATCAACCTCCTCGCCGCCGCCGCGGTGCCCAATCTTGCCGAGGCCAGTGCCGAAGCGCTCATGCAATTCAGCCTCGCAGGCCTGATCGTCGCGGTGCTCACCCACTTCGCGCTCTCGATTCTCATCGGCCTGCTCTACACCGTGCTGCTTCCGATGCTTCCCTCGAAGCACGAGTGGTTCTGGGGCGGAGTGGTTCCGCCGCTTATCTGGACTGCGTTGATCAGCGCGACGATGCCGATGATCAACCCGGCCCTCGCGAAATACGTCGACTGGCCGTGGTTCGTGCTGTGCCAGATCGCGTTCGGCGCGGTGTGTGGATTCGTGGTCTTCAAGACCGCCCGTGTGAAGACGATGCAATCATGGACTTTCGCCCAGAAGATGGGCATCGAAGCGCAGGAGAAAGGCAAATGAAGAGGTTGATTCCCCTGCTCTGCGCATTTGCCGGCACCGTGGCCATCACCGGTTGCGAGCCGCCCGGAAAGCCGGATCCCGCCGATCGCTGGAAGGCGCCGACCGCGGTGACCGATTTCGAGACGCTCTATCGCAGCAGTTGCTACGCCTGCCACAGCGACGGCACGAACATCGCCGCGTCGATCTCGATGAAGGACCCCATTTATCTGGCCATGCTGCCGGAGGATGTCCTTCGCAACGTGATCACCAATGGCGTTCCGGGCACTGCCATGCCCGCGCTCGCGCGGGAGAAAGGTGGCGTTCTCACCGCGGAGCAGATCGACTCGCTCGTGAAGGGCATCATGGACTGGAAGGCGACGCACGCGGACAAGGCTCCGGTGCCTCCCTATTCCGCTCCGCTGGGTGACGCAGTCGCAGGCCAGGCCACGTTTGGCGTGTATTGCGCGAGCTGCCATGGAGCGGACGGCACGGGGGTCGCGGGCAAGGCCGGATCGGTCGTCGAGTCCGCCTATCTCGGCCTCGTGACGGATCAATACCTTCGCAGCGTCACCATTGCCGGGCGTCCCGAGCTCGGCTGCCCGAACTATCGTGAACGCGTCGAAGGACGCGTGATGACGGATGCCGAGATTGCCGACGTGGTGGCGTGGCTTTCCACCCAGCGCAAACCCGGCCCTGCCGAACCTCCCGGAATTGGCGACCAGAATTGACCATGGAACCGGAAAACACTTCCTCACAATCTCCGGCTCAGCCTTGCGGGAACTGCAAGAGCTCTCGCCGTGATTTCCTCCTCAAGCTCGGTGTCGGACTGAACGTTGCCGCCGGCGCCATGATCGGCATTCCGCTCGCAGGCTATGTCGCTTCGATCATGGTCGAGAAATTCCCGCTGCAATGGATCAATCTCGGCCCGCTCTCGAAATTCCCGGAGGGCAAGACGACGCTCGCGACCTATCTGAATCCCTATCGCAGAAGCTGGGACGGTGACACCGACCTCATCCCGTGCTGGGTGCGCCGTCTGGCCGGAGAGAATTTCCAGATCTTCGCGATCAACTGCGCGCACCTCGGCTGCCCGGTCCGGTGGTTCGAGGAATCGCAGCTCTTCCTCTGCCCCTGCCACGGTGGCGCCTACTACGCCGACGGCTCCCGCGCCTCCGGCCCGCCGCCGCGCGGACTTTTTGAATACGAATACAAGATCGAACAGGGCGACCTGTTCGTGAAGGGCGGCCTCCTGCCGACGCTTGCCGACACCAACCCGTAGAGCATGGAGAAACTTCGCCAACTCTATTTCTGGATCGACGACCGGCTTCACCTCACGAAGCTGTTCGAATCCACGGCCGGCCACCACGTCCCGAAGAGTTCGGGAAGCTGGTTCTACGTGTTCGGCAGCGCCACGCTGCTCTGCTTCATCATCCAGGTCGTTACGGGCATCTGCCTCGCGCTCATCTATCAGCCCTCCGCCTCGGAAGCCTACGCGTCGCTCGAATATCTGAGCTACGACGTGCCGCTCGGCTGGTATCTCCGCGCCGTCCACAACTGGGGCTCGAACTTCATGGTGGGCATCATGCTGCTCCACATGACGCAGGTGTTCCTCTTCGGCGCCTACAAATACCCGCGCGAGATCACCTGGCTCTCCGGTTGCATCCTGCTCTTCCTCACGCTGGGCATGGCCTTTACCGGGCAGGTGCTCCGCTTCGACGAGGATGCCTACTGGGGCCTCGGCATCGGTGCCTCGATCATGGGCCGCATCCCGTTCTTCGGGCAGGAAGTCGTCAACATGATGCTCGGCGGTCCCATCATCGCCGGCCAGACGCTCTCGCGATTCTTCACGCTGCACGTCTTCGTGTTGCCCGGCGCGATCATCGCGCTCGTGAGCCTGCACCTCCGCATGGTGCTCACGAAGGGCATCAACGAATACCCGACGCCTGGCATTCTCGTGGATCGCAAGACCTACGACGCCCACTACCAGACGATCCTGCGCAAGGAGGGCGTTCCGTTCGTTCCGCACGCCATCGACAAGGACCTCATCGCCTCCGCCGTCGTGCTGGGCCTCATCCTCTTCCTTGCTGCGTTCGACGGTCCGAAGATGCCGAACGGTCTCGCCGATCCGACGCAGATCGACACCGTGCCGCGACCGGACTTCTTCTTCCTCTGGATCTTCGCGCTGGCGGCGCTCCTGCCTCCCTACATGGAGTCGTTCGTGCTCCTTGTCGGGCCCATTGTCCTCTCGATCCTTCTCTTCACCCTGCCGTTCTTTAACAACACCGGCGAAAAGAGCTGGCGCCGTCGCCCGATTGCCGTCCTCACCGTGGTGCTCGTCTGGCTCACGTTCGGCATCCTCACCTACCTCGGCAAGACCTCGCCATGGTCGCCGGACATGCAGGCGTGGACAAAGGATGAAACGCCGAAGGAATTTCTCGTCAACCGCTCGCCGCTCGAGCTGCAGGGCAACCTCGTGCTGCAATACAAGCAGTGCCGTCTCTGCCACGCGATCGATGGCATCGGCGGCAAGCGTGGCCCCGATCTCGCCGAAGTCGGCATGCGCCTTACCGAGCCGCAGCTCGTTCGTCAGGTCGTGCAGGGCGGCGGCAACATGCCCGCCTACGGCAAGAACCTCACGCGTGACGAGATCACGGCGCTTACCGCCTATCTCGTTTCGCTTCGCCCGCCGGGCATTCCGCCGGCCCGCGATTCGACGCTCCCGGCAAAGCCGGCTCCCGAAACGCCGGTGAGCGCACAGCGCTGAGCCTGATTTTTTCACAAATGTGACCGGCGCCACGAGCGCCGGCACACTTTCCTTTCGCCGGGCCGCCGGTCCCGTGCGATAAGTTCGAGCTTCGATGCCTGCCGCGTTTGTTTCCTGGGATCTCTCACCGGGCTTGCTGGCGCTGACGCTCGTCACGGCCGTGATTTACTGGCGCGGCTGGCGCCGCCTGCAGCATTCCGCGCCGCATCGCTTCACCACAAACCGGCTGATCTGCTTCTGCCTCGGGCTGCTCGGGCTTTATGTCGCGATCGCCTCGCCGCTCGATGCGTTCGCAAATTTCCTCCTCTCGGTCCACATGGTGCAGCACCTCCTGCTCACCATGGTGGTGCCGCCCCTTCTCCTGCTCGGCTCGCCATTTCTTCCGATGCTGCTCGGGCTGCCCCGGCGATTTGCCGTCGATGGAATCGGCCCCTTCCTTGCCTGGAAGCCGCTGAAGCGCCTGGGGAGACTTCTGGTGCATCCCGTGTTTGCGCTCGGGGCGTTCATGATCTCGAACATCACGTGGCACATCCCGACGCTCTACGAGATCGCGCTGCGAAACGAGTTCTGGCATCGCGTGGAGCACCTCTGCTTTCTCGGGACCGCGATTCTTTTCTGGTGGCCCGTTGTCCAGCCCTGGCCGTCGCGGCCCGTGTGGCCGCGCTGGGCAATGATCCCCTACATGCTGCTCGCCGACCTGCAGAACACGGCGCTCGCGGCCTTCATCAGCTTTTACAACCGCGTGCTGTATCCCACCTACATGGAAGCACCGCGCATTGCCGACATTTCCGCGCGGGCCGATCAGTCCGCGGCCGGTGCCATCATGTGGGTGCCTGGTTCGATGGCATTCCTGGTGCCTGCCGGCATTCTCGCGATTCGACTGCTCTCCCCGCAGCGACACTTCGCCGCTCTTGAGCCGGTGCGAAAACCAATTGCCGCGCGTGCAAAATCCGCCCCGCGACTTCCCTGGCTGCCTTATCTGCGTCGCCCACTCCAATGGCTCCTTCTCCTGCTCGCGGGCATCGTGGTCTGGGACGGATTTGCCGGACCCCCCGTCAGCGCCATGAACGCCGCCGGTGTGCTCCCATGGACGCATTGGCGCGGCCTCACGGTCCTCGCGCTTCTTTTCGTGGGAAATCTTTTCTGCATGAGCTGTCCCTTCATGCTCGTGCGCGACGGAGCTCGAAAGATCACCTCGTGGCTCCGCCTGCCGGCACAGCCGCTCAACTGGCCCCGATTGCTGCGCAACAAATGGCTGCCGGTGGTGCTTCTCGCCGCCTATCTATGGACCTACGAGGCCTACAGCTTGTGGGATTGGCCCGCCGCGACGTCGGTGATCATTCTCGGCTATTTCGTCGCGGCGACCGCCATTGACCTCGTCTTCAAAAAGGCGAGCTTCTGCAAATACATCTGCCCGATCGGCCAGTTCCATTTCGTGCAATCGCTGGCATCGCCCGGTGAGATTCGCATTCGCGAGCCCGATGTCTGCCGCACCTGCCGCACCTACGACTGCATCAAGGGCAACACCGAACAACGAGGCTGTGAGCTGCTCCTCTTCCAGCCACGCAAGTCGGGCAACATGGATTGCACCTTCTGCTTCGATTGCGTGAAGGCGTGCCCACACGACAATGTGAGTCTCCAGGCGACGGTGCCCGGTGCGGACTTGTGGAATACCGGTCCACGCTCGTCGATTGGCCGTTGGGAGAATCGACCCGATCTCGCCGCGCTTGTCCTGCTGCTCACGTTTGGCGCATTCGCGAACGCTGCGGGGATGATCGCGCCGGTGCAGAATTTTGCTGCCAGCCTTTCCCTCTCCCACGTCGCCTTCACCACGATTTTTCTGCTCGTTTTCCTCGTGCTTTCTCCCGCGATTTTCACGCTGACCGCCGCAGCGATTTCGCGTGCGAGTGAGAAGTCCACCGCCTCACTTGTCAGCTTCGCCTCCGCCTACGCCGTGGCGTTTGCCCCGCTTGGCTTCGGCATGTGGCTCGCGCACTTCGTGTTTCACTTCTTCACGGCATCGCACACGCCGATCCCGGTGATTCAACGGCTCCTTGGCCAGACACCGCAGTGGAATGTCGCGTCCTGGGCGTGGCCGGGATTGGTGGGTGTCGAAATGCTTTTGCTCGATGCAGGCTTTCTCCTCACCGCCTACGCCACGTGGCGAATCGCGCAAAATCGCACGACACAGCCATTTTCCGCCGCACTTCCGTGGCTCGTCGTGGCTACGATCCTTTACGTCGTCGGTGTGTGGATTATTTTCCAGCCAATGCAAATGCGGGGGACCATGGCCGGATGAAAATCTTCGCAATAGCAATCGCCCTGCTCGGATTCATCGGCTTTGTGCACGCCGACGGAGGTGCTGTCATCGCACAACAGACCATCGATTCGCGTCTTGTGACCGTCTTTGCCGAGCCATCGCCGTTACGTGCCGGACCGGCCGATTTCAGCGTGATGGTGCAGGATGCGAAGTCGGGCGAACCGATTCTCGACGAAACGGTAACCGTCTCGCTCACGGCCGCCTCGGAGTCCTCCGAGGCATGGGTGCCTCCCTGCTGCTCGATGGAAAATCGCAGCAACGCCGTGCCCGCCACGCGGGAAAAGGCCCAGAACAAGCTGCTTTACCAGGCCAACGTCATCGTCCCGGCCGCCGGACCGATTGACGTGGTCGTGCGAATCGGCCAGCCGGAAAGCGTGCTGACCACCCGCGTCGAGGCGCGGCCTCCCCTGCCTCCCGTCGCGGCATATTGGCCGTATTTCCTCCTGCCGCCGGCCGCAATCGGGTTGTTTGCGCTGAATCAGCGGATTCGTCGTCGATAAAGTGCGCGTTGCCCCGTCATGTGGCACGCACTCTGCTGGATGAGTATTACGTAAACCTTGAAACGTAATACCACCCTGCACATGAAAACATCCCGCGCACTCAGGTTTCTCTTCGCGCCGCTGGTCGCGTTCGCCGCGATGGTCGGCGTGGCTCAATCGGAGCCTCTCAAAATCGGCTACAGCGACTGGCCAGGCTGGGTCGCATGGCAGGTCGGCATCGACAAGGGCTGGTTCAAGGAGGCCGGCGTGGACGTCCAGTTTCTTTGGTATGACTACGTGGAATCGATGGATGCCTTTGCGGCGGGAAATCTCGACGCGGTTTGCATGACGAATGGCGACGCGCTGGTCACCGGCGCGACCGGCAAGCCATCCGTCTGCATTCTCGTCAACGACTACTCGAACGGCAACGACATGGTCATTGCCAAGCCGGGCATCACCTCCCTCGAGGAGTTGAAAGGCAAGAAGGTCGGTCTCGAGGAAGGTTTCGTGACGCATCTCCTGCTCCTCAACGCGCTCGAAAAGGCGGGCATCCCGGAATCGGAGGTCACAACGGTGAACACGCCGACAAACGAGACCCCGCAGGTGCTCGCGGCCGGCGCCGTGGACGCGATCGCCGCCTGGCAGCCCAGCTCCGGCATCGCGCTCAAGACCGTCGCCGGCTCGACGCCGATTTACACCTCCGCCAGCGCACCCGGCCTCATTTACGACTGCCTCTACGTCAGCCCTGAGAGCCTCGAGGCCCGCAAGGACGACTGGCAGAAGGTCGTCGCCGTCTGGTATCGGATCGTCGATTTCCTGAAGGACGAGGAGAATCTCGACGAAGCCATGAAGATCCTCGCCGCACGCGTGAACGTGAGCCCGCAGGAATACGAATCGTTTTACAAGGGCACGCACATCCTCACGCTCGAGGAAGCATTGAAGGTCTGGGAAAAAGGTCCCGGCCTCGACTCGATCTACGGTTCCACCGATTACGTGAACGCCTTCAACCTCAAGTTCAAGGTCTACGAGGATTCGCAGGATACCGCGAAATACCTCGATCCGAGCTTCACGAAGGAATTCGCCGATTCGAAGGATTGACCGGAGCCGCCAGCCCCGGTTCCGGCCGGGGCTGGCTCTCCCAAGCCAACCGTCACATGGCCCACCGCCTGCTCCCATTCTCGGATGCCCGCGGATAAGCAGCACTGGTTCCGCATTCGGGAGGAACTCCCGCCGAGACGCGCCGCCCTTCTCACGGCTGCGTCATTCCTCCTGCCCATCGCCATCTGGTGCATCGTGAGCTACACGCCATTCATCTGGCACCCGGACGTGAAGCTCCAGCTCAGCGCAATGCGCGAGGGCGTCAGCACCACCTACACCGCCGGCGATCACGTCAGCCGCGACTTCTTCCCGACCTTCGTCGAGGGCGTCCGGTCCGACAATGCCGCGATTCGCGGATCCCTCGCCGATCCGGAATTCAAGGGCAACCCCGCGATGCGCCGCGAAAACCAGCGCCGCCTTCGCCAGCTCGCGCCGGTCGCCATTTCCAACGGCTGGCTCTCCGCCGGCGACGCGGAAAACGACGCTGCGATCTACGAAATCTGGAAGGGGATCGCCACGGGCGTTCTCGTGTCGACCCGACCCGCGCTCACGGATGAAAACCTCGCGATCGTCCGCGAAAACTGGACCGCTCTCGCGGCGGGTTCGGAAACCTTCGACTTCAAGGCGCTTCCCGACAAACCGCTCCTCAAGCTCGTTCCCCAAGGGCGCCTCGCAAATCCCAATTACCTCCCCGCCCCGCACGAGGTCGTCATCAAGGGCTGGACGCTCTTCACTCAGCCGCTTTCCAGCGGCCAGTGGCTCTACCAGCGGTTGATGCACTCGATCACGATCGTGTTCTCGGGATTTCTCCTCGCCGCCGCGATCGGAGTTCCGCTCGGCGTGCTCTGCGGCACCTACGACGCGTTCTCGAAGCTCTTCGAGCCGTTCATCGACTTCTTCCGCTACATGCCGGCGCCGACGTTCAGCATGCTGCTCGTCGCCGTCTTCCTTGCCCACGACGCGCCGAAGATCGCGCTCGTCTTCATTGGCACCTTCTTCCAGCTCGTGCTGGTCGTCGCGAAGACCACGCGCCAGCTCGACCGCTCGCTCCTGGAGGCGGCGCAGACCCTGGGCGCAAAGCCGCCGCAGCTCCTCGGCAAGGTCGTCGTTCCCGGCATCCTGCCCGACCTCTACAACGACCTCCGGATCCTCCTCGGCTGGGCCTGGACGTGGCTCGTCATCGCCGAGCTCATCGGCGTGAAGTCCGGCCTCACCGAGTTCATCGAAACCCAGGGCCGCTACCGGAACTTCGACGCCGTGTTCCCGGTCATCATCCTCATCGGTGTGATCGGCTTCTGCACCGACCAGTTCCTCGCGTGGTTCCGCGGCATTCTCTTCCCCTACACCGCCCGCAACCGCCGCCCGCTCGGCCTCGGCCTGCCATTCAAAGGACTCTTTCAACGCAGTCCGGTCATTCCCGCAGCCACTCCGGAATCCAGCCGCTGATGCAACTCGAACTTCCCGACTACCGCGAGCAATCCCCAGAAGTCCGAGCCCGTTTCGCCAAAATCGCGCAACGCCCCGTCGTCCTCGGCGTGGAAGGTCTCACCAAGCGCTTCCAGACTCCCCGCGGCGAGGTCACCGCCCTTGAAGACGTGACGTTCAACGTCCACCGTCGCGAGTTTCTCACGGTGATCGGCCAGTCCGGTTGCGGCAAATCCACGCTCATCCGCATCCTTGCCGGACTCGAAACACTCACCGAAGGCAGCGTGCTCGTGGACGGCAAACCCGTCACCGGGCCCGGACCCGAGCGCGGTATGGTCTTCCAGGGCTACACGCTTTTTCCATGGCTCACGGTGAAGAAGAACGTGATGTTCGGCCTGCGCGTGCG
>Ga0182737_1000272_pt1 | contig 86469 bp, 89 predicted proteins | sample eDN5th30CBELigOP_FD_128878 | JGI IMG/M metagenome (GOLD analysis project Ga0182737, IMG submission 128878) | Enriched Organic Plus compost microbial communities from Emeryville, California, USA - eDNA 5th pass 30_C BE-Lig OP (version 2) (version 2) ... | reverse complement strand
GGACACTACTGAAGTAATGGGTCGCGGCTTGCAAGCCGCTCCGATTCGCCAGGCACAGGTCAGTCTCCAGCCGGAGCAGCTCCCCACGTCGCGGCTTGCAAGCCGCTCCGATTCGCCAGGCACAGGTCAGTCCGCAGGGACTGACCTGTGTCCTGGCTCATCCCTGCGCGGCTAGTTTTTGTTTCAGGGCTTCGAGCGGCAGGGCGCCGTTGACGCGGGTGCCGTCGGCGAAGAACAGGGCCGGGGTGCCCTGCACGTTCAGCTTGCGGCCCAGGGCCAGATTGTCCTGGATCGGCGTGTCGCATTCGGCCTTGGCGGGATCCTTGCCTTCCAGCATCCAGGATTTCCAGGCCTTGGCCGGGTCGGCTGCGCACCAGATGTCGCGCGAACGGGTGGCGGAATCCGGCGTCAGGATGGGGAACAGGAAGGTATAGACCGTGACGTTGTCGACGTCTTCCAGGGTACGGTGCAACTGCTTGCAATAGCCGCAGTTGGGATCCTCGAACACGGCGACCTTGCGCGCGCCGGTGCCCTTCACCTGCTTGATCGCATGATCCAGCGGCAGGCTGCCGAAGGCCACCTGCTGCAGGGCCTCGAGCCGTTCGGCCGTCAGGTCGCGGCGCGCGCGGGCATCGATCATCGACCCCTGCAGCACGTAGTCCACCTGGGCATCGGTGTAGAGCAGGTCCATGCCGACCTGGATCTCGAAGATCCCGGCCATGGGCGTCACGCGGACGGCGTCGACGTGGATACCTGGAAAACGCTGCTCGAACACGCGGCTGACGGCCTGCGCCGAATCGGCCTGCGCAGGCGCCGTGGACAGGACGCGGTCGGCCGTACCATCACGCGCGGGCGTTTCGGCCGGCGCGGCCTGGCTGGAAGACGGCTGGGTGCTCAGGATCTGGTCCGCGGGCGGCTGCGCCAGGGCGGGCAGACTGCCGCACAGCAGCAGCGCGGCCAGGCTCAAGGAGAATTTCATGGGAAGAACCTCGGAAGACGGGCCGGCAGTCAGTGGCCGGCGGCCGCGCGTATCAGGCGGCGTTTCAGGAAAGGCAGGCCATCGACGCAACGCATGCCCTGGTTGCGCGCCCAGGCTGTCGGGGCGTTCGAGGCGCCGAAGAGGCGGTGCAGGCCGTCGGTGACCAGGCTCATGGCCCAGACCGGCTCGGCCCGGCGGCGGCGGTAGCGCGCCAGGATCCGAGGATCGCCCGGTGCGCGATGCGGTTCCCGGGTGCGCAGGACTTCCACCAGATCCCGCACATCGCCCAGCCCCAGGTTCAGGCCCTGCCCGGCGAGCGGATGGACCCGGTGGGCGGAGTCGCCCACCAGGGCGATGCCCGGGGCGACCATGGCGCTGCGTTCGAGCGTCAGCGAAAACCCCTGGGGACGCGTGCGCAGGCGCAGCGCGCCCAGCCGGCCACCCGTGATGGCCTGCGCGTGTCCGGCGAAAAATGCCTGCTGGGCATCGGCGTCCAGCGCCAGCCATTCACGCGCCCGGCCTTCGGGCATCGACCACACCAGCGATGCCTGCGGGCCGTCGGCCGTGTCCGGCATGGGCAGCAGGGCAAATACGCTGTCGCCCGTGAACCACTGGCAGGCGCGGTTCTGATGGGGCACGCCGATGTCCAGGTGCGCCACCACGCCCATGTCGCCATACGGCGTGTAGTGGTGTTCGATGCCGGACGCCAGCCGCACCGGGGAACGCGCGCCATCCGCGCCCACCAGCAGGGGCGTATCCATCACGCGGCCCTGTCCGGTCGTTACCCGCACGCCCAGTCCCCGGGTTTCCAGGCGCTCGAAGCGGTCCTCGTGCCAGGCGATCCCCATGACCTGCACAGCCTGCTGCAGCGCACGTTCGATCTCGCCGGACTCGACGGTCCAGGCCAGGGTGTCGCGCGCATCCTGCCAGGCGGACAGATCCAGCCGGCCGTCGGCATCACCCTGGATTTCCATGGTCTCGACGGCGGTGATCCGGCGCGCGTCCATCAGCCGCCACGCCCCCAGGCGATCGAGCAGGTCGCGGCTGGCCGGTGAAATCGCGTAGACGCGCGGGTGGTAGTCGTCTGCCGAGCGCTGGGCCGGGACCTGACGCGGCCCCAGCAGGGCGGCGGGCAGCCCCGCCCTGGCCAGGCCCAGCGCACAGGCCAGGCCGGCAATACCGGTACCGCAGACGAGTATGGGTTCCTGATTCATCATCCGATCATCTTACCGCGCCGCATCGCCGCGCGCGTCATTTCGAGGCCTGGGAAAACGGGGTTTCACCCGTTCAGCGCGCGGACGGCGCGCCGGCCCGCGCGGGCCACAGCAGCCACATCCGGCCGGATTGCTTCATGCGTCCGGCGCGCGCACCGGCTTCGTCGCCGGTGCCCCAGTAGAAATCGGCCCGGGCCGGGCCTTTGATCGCCGCGCCCGTGTCCTGGGCGAACACAAGCCGCTGCAGCGGCCGGGCGCCACCCTGGGAGCCGGTTTCCAGGAAGACGGGCGTGCCCAGCGGCACGTAGGCCGGGTCGACCGCAATCGCGCGCTGCGGCAGCAGCGGCACGCCGTAGGCACCCCGGGGACCGAGTTCCGGATCGACGATGGGTTCCTCGCGAAAGAACACCATGGCCGGATTCACGTTCAGCAATTCAGGCACGCGATCGGGATGCGCGCGCGCCCAGGCCTTGATGTTCTGCATGGATGTCTGGGCAAGCGGCATTTCGCCCTGCCGGGCGAGCCACTGGCCGATGGAGACATAGGGCCTGCCGTTATGGTCGGCGTAGGCCAGCCGCAGCACCCCGCCGTCGGGCAGGACGGCCCGCCCCGATCCCTGGATCTGCAGGAAGAAGGCCTCGACCGGATCATCGGCCCAGACGATCACGGCCGGCTGTCGGGCCGGGTCGGACGTGATCTGCGCCCGCGTGTCGTAAGGCACCACCCGGCGGCCTTCGAGCTTGCCGCGCACCCGCTTTCCCGCGAGCTCGGGGTAGACCGATCCCAGGTCGACGATCAGCAGATCGTCGGGCGTGGCGTAGAGCGGCCACTGGTAGGCGCCTTCGCGCGTGCGGGAGGCACGGATAAGAGGCTCGTAGTACCCCGTCACGGTGCCGCTCGCGGCCTGTCCGGAAGCATCGTCCAGCCGCCAGGGGCGCAGGTGTTCCTGCAGGAACCTGCGCACCGCGGGGCCGCCGGCATCGGCACCCAGGCCGGATTGCGCCGCCGCCTGGCAGACCGGCTGCCAGGCCCTGGGCGCTGCGCGCGCCGGCAGCGCCAGCGAGCCCGACACGGGCCGCATCAGGCCCTGGCAATCGTTCAGCAGCGCCTTCCAGACATGATGCAGGTCGTCATTCGACCAACCCGGCAGGCTGTCCCAGGAAACCGCCGTGTAGCGCCCCTGCAGCGGCCGCACGGGCGTTTCCGGCAGGGCGGACAACGGCGGCACGGACAGGGGCTGCTCGACCGAGACGGGGGGCGCCGATTCGCCGCCCGGGGCGGGTTCTTCCAGGGGCACCGTGGAACAGGCGCTCAGGACAAGCAGCGCGGCCACGGACAGGCAACGGATTCTCATCGCAGGATGGCCCCAGTGCGAAGGCTGGCGTGGTGGCTTTTTCTCATGCCGGATCGGGCACCCCGGGGTGCACTAAAATGAAGGCTGCAAAACCGTCATCATGACATATCCGGACCTTCCTTCGCCATGACCGATCTGCCCGCCGCCCGCATCGCCCCCAGCCTGCTGTCCGCCGACTTCGCCCGGCTGGGCGAGGAAGTCGCCGCGGTGGTGGCCGCCGGCGCCGACTGGATCCACTTCGACGTCATGGACAACCATTACGTGCCCAACCTGACCATGGGACCCATGGTGTGCGCCGCCCTGCGCCCCCACACCACCGCGCCCATCGACGTGCACCTGATGGTCGAGCCCGTCGACGCGCTCGTGCCCGCCTTCGCCAAGGCCGGCGCGGACATCATCAGCTTCCACCCCGAAGCCTCGCGCCATGTCGACCGCACGCTGGCCCTGATCCGCGACCACGGCTGCCGCGCCGGCCTGGTGTTCAACCCGGCCACGCCGCTGGAATGGCTGGACCACGTCATGGAACGACTCGACCTGATCCTGCTGATGTCGGTCAACCCGGGGTTCGGCGGCCAGTCGTTCATTCCGCACACCCTGGACAAGCTCGCCCAGGCCCGCGCCCGCATCGACCGCTGGCAAGCCGGGGGCGGGCAGGCCATCGACCTGGAAGTCGACGGCGGCGTCAAGGCCGACAACATCGCCGACATCCGCGCCGCCGGGGCGGATGCGTTCGTGGCGGGCTCGGCCATTTTCGGCCGGCCGGATTACCCGCGCGTGATTGCCGAACTGCGCGACGGCATCGCCCGGGGCGATGCGCGGCGGCGCGAGGCGGCGGGCCGGGATTCGTAACAGTCCGCCGGGCGGGCCGGCGCTCCTGCGCGACAATGATGATACGATGACGCCCGCCTGGGGCACCCGTACCCGCCCCGGCAATTTCACGATTCACCCGGCCGCCGATCCGGTGCGGCCGCTTTCCCCGGCGCGCGACACCATGCATTTTCCCGGAATTCTGTTCGACCTGGACGGCACCCTGCTGGACACGATCCCCGACCTGGCGGACGCCGCCAACGCCATGCGCCAGGACATGGGGCTGGCGCCGCTCGCCCAGGACATCATCGCCACCTACGTCGGCAAGGGCGTGGAACAGTTGGTCATCCGCACGCTGGGTCACGAAGGCACCCCCGCCAGCGTGGACATGGTCATGCGCGGCCTGGCCCGCTACCAGGATCACTACCGCGCCCTGAACGGCCAGCGCAGCCGCCTGTATCCCGGCGTGCTGGCCGGCCTGGAAGCCTTCCGCGAGCAGGGCGCGCGCCTGGCCGTGGTCACCAACAAGAGCACCGAATTCGCCATTCCGCTGCTGCGCCAGATGTCCCTGGACGGCTACTTCGACGCCGTGGTCTGCGGCGACACCTGCGAACGCAAGAAGCCCGACCCCATGCCCCTGTTCCATGCCTGCGACCTGCTGGGCATCACGCCCGCCCAGGCCCTGTTCATCGGCGATTCGATCAACGACGCCCTGGCCGCCAACGCCGCCGGCATGCGCGTGCTGGCCCTGCCCTACGGCTACAACGAGGGGCACCCCGTGCAGAGCCTGCCGGTGGATGCTATAGTTGACTCCATCGTCGAGGCCGCACAATGGGCCGCCGACGCGACTTCACAAACCGAACACGCATGAACATCATCCGCTATTACCCGATCACCGCCGGCGCCTATTGGCGCTGGTGGTGCTCATGTTCCGGGTAATGACGGTCACCCGGCGCGCGGTTCTGCCCGCAGCGCCCGTCCCACAGCCCGGACCTTCATCGGCCGGGCTGTCTCAATTCTGTCCCGGTCCATACTCCACCCAGAGACCAACATGACGGAAATCGAATTCAACGCACTGGCCGCCCAAGGCTACAACCGGATCCCGCTGATCGCGGAAACCTACGCCGACCTGGACACGCCCCTGGCGATCTACCTGAAGCTGGCGCACGCCGGCCCCGAAGCCGGGCGCAACAGCTGCCTGCTCGAATCGGTGGTGGGCGGCGAGCGTTTCGGCCGTTATTCCTTCATCGGGCTGCCGGCCAAGACACTGATCCGGGCCACCGGCACCACCACCGAGGTCGTCACCCGCGGCCAGGTCGTGGAAACCCACGAAGGCGATCCGCTGGCCTTCATCGAGTCTTTCCAGCAGCGCTTCCGCGTGGCGCTGCGCCCCGGCATGCCGCGCTTCGCCGGCGGCCTGGCGGGTTACTTCGGCTACGACACCGTGCGCCACATCGAGCCGCGCCTGGGGCCCTGCGTCAAGCCGCGTCCGGCCGGACAGCAGCCGGGCACGCCCGACATCATGCTGCTGCAGATCGACGAACTGGTCATCGTCGACAACCTGGCCGGCCGCACCTACCTGATCGTCTACGCCGATCCCCAGCAGCCCGAAGCCTACGCCCTGGCCCGCCGCCGCCTGAAGGCCCTGCGCGAAAAGCTGCGCACGCCCGTGGTCATTCCCTATGCCTACGCCAGCATGCAGACGCCCACGGAGCGCGATTTCAAGAAAGAAGACTACCTGGCCGCCGTGCTCAAGGCCAAGGACTACATCGCCGCCGGCGACCTGATGCAGGTGCAGATCGGCCAGGTGATCGCCAAGCCGTTCCGCGATTCGCCGCTGTCGCTGTACCGGGCGCTGCGATCCCTGAACCCTTCGCCCTACATGTACTACTGGAACTTCGACACGTTCCACGTCGTGGGCGCCTCGCCGGAAATCCTGGTGCGCCAGGACCGCGAATTCCAGGACGGCCGCGCCTGCGAAACCGTCACCATCCGCCCCCTGGCCGGCACGCGCAAGCGCGGCACCACCCAGGAAGAAGATCTGCGCCTGGAACAGGAGCTGCTGGCCGACCCGAAGGAGCGCGCCGAACACGTCATGCTCATCGACCTGGCCCGCAACGACATCGGCCGCGTTTCCAAGCCCGGCACGGTCGAGGTCACGGACACCATGACCATCGAGCGCTATTCCCACGTCATGCACCTGGTGTCCAACGTGCGCGGCGAACTGAACGACGGCATGAGCAACATCGACGTGCTGCGGGCAACTTTCCCGGCCGGCACGCTGACCGGCGCGCCCAAGGTCCGCGCCATGGAAATCATCGACGAGCTGGAACCCGTGCGCCGCGGCATCTACGGCGGCGCCGCCGGCTACATGAGCTACGGCGGCGAGATGGACCTGGCCATCGCCATCCGCACCGGCATCGTCCGGGACGGCATGCTGTACGTCCAGGCCGCGGCCGGCATCGTCGCGGACTCCGATCCCGAAAAGGAATGGCAGGAAACCGAGGCCAAGGCCCGCGCCCTGCTGCGCGCCGCCGAACAGGTGCAATTCGGGCTGGACGAGCCCATCTAGGCACGGACCGGGCCCCCGCCGGATCAGGCGCGGGGCCCGGCACGGGGCGGTCCGACGGACCGCCCCGCATCCGGATTCAGGTCCGGACCAGCAAGTCCCGCGTGATGTCGGCGACGGTGCGCGCACCGGTCAGCGTCATGGCCACGCGCATTTCCTTCTCGATCAAATCCAGCAGGTTGGCCACGCCCGCTTCGCCCCCCACCGCCAGGGCGTACAGCCAGGCCCGGCCCAGCAGCACGGTATCGGCGCCCAGCGCCAGCATGCGCACCACGTCCAGCCCGGTGCGCACCCCCGAATCCGCCAGCAGCGTGATCTGCCCCTTGACCGCATCGGCGATCGCCGGCAATGCGCGCGCCGTGGACAGCACCCCGTCCAGTTGCCGGCCGCCGTGGTTGGACACCACGATCCCGTCGGCGCCGAAGCGCACCGCATCGCGCGCGTCGTCCGGATCGAGAATGCCCTTGATGATCATCGGACCCTTCCAGAAATCGCGGATCCACTCCAGGTCCTTCCAGGATATCGAGGGATCGAAATTGGCGCCCAGCCAGCCGATGTAGTCTTCCAGGCCGGTGGGCTTGCCCAGATACCTGGACACATTGCCCAGGTCGTGCGGACGGCCCCACAGGCCCACGTCCCAGGCCCAGCGCGGATGCAGGACCGCCTGGACGTAGCGGCGCAGGGCGGCATAGGGCCCGCTCATGCCCGAATGGGCATCGCGGTAGCGCGCGCCCGGCACCGGCATGTCCACGGTGAATACCAGCGTCGACACCCCGGCCGCCTGGGCGCGCTCCAGCACGCTCTTCATGAAACCCCGGTCCTTCAGGACATACAGCTGGAACCACATGGGCCGGCTGATGGCGGGCGCGACTTCTTCGATCGGGCAGACCGACACGGTGGACAGGGTGTACGGGACGCCCTTGCGGTCCGCCGCCCGCGCCGCCTGGACTTCGCCCCGGCGTGCGTACATCCCCGTCAGGCCCACCGGCGCCAGGGCCACGGGCATGGACAGCGTCTCGCCGAACAGGCGCGTGGACAGGTCCAGCTGCGACATGTCGTTCAGCACCCGCTGGCGCAGCGCGACACCCGACAGGTCGCTGACGTTGTGCTGCAGCGTGTATTCGGCATACGCGCCGCCGTCGCCGTAGTGGAAAAGGAAGGGGGGCAGACGGCGCCGGGCGGCTTCGCGGTAATCCGTGGAGGCTGAAATGATCATGATGTGAGTCAGTATTTGAAGGGGGGTAGGCGGGAGGAGCGGGCACGCCGCGCCTCGTCTTCGTCGAGCTTGCGCACGCTGCCGTGCACGAACTCCAGGTGCTGCCAGACGGTGGCCCGGGCCGCTTCGGCGTCGCCGCGCAGAATGGCTTCCATCAGCGCCTGGTGCTGGGCCGTGAGCTGTTCCTGGGTATGCTGGATCAGGTACATGCGATGGCGGTTCTCGGTGACGGTCGAGCGCAGCAGCTCGAACACACCGCGCATCATCTGCAGCAGGACCGCATTGTGGGCCGCCTCGGCGATGGCCAGGTGAAACCGGGCGTCGGCCTGGGCCGACAGGCCCGGATCGCCGCGGCTCTGGAAGCGCACGATGTCCTCGAAACGCTGCTGGATCGCCTGGCGGTCCTGGGGGGTGGCGCGCAGTGCCGCGTGCCATGCGGTGCCGCCTTCCAGGGCGTGCCGGGCTTCGAGCACGTCGTAGCGGTATTCCGGGTCATCGGAAACCAGCTCGTCCAGGGGGCGCACCAAGTGCCGTTCGGGCCAGTCGCCCGCGGCCGGCTCCAGCGCCTGCACATACGTGCCCCCGCCCTGCCGGCTGCGCAGCAGCCCCTGGCTGGACAACTGGCGGATGGCCTCGCGGATCGAAGGCCGCGAGGCGCCCAATTCGACGGCCAGCTGGCGCTCCGCCGGCAGGCGGTCGCCGGGTTTCAGGCCCTGCTCATCGATCAGGTCCCGCAGCTGTTTCGCAAGTCGGTCGGAAAGGCGCATGCACAAGGGGATGGCCTGCCTCAGACACGTATATTGGACAGACCATTTTAACGGGATAGTGCTGGCCAGTTTACGGCGCGAACTCCTGTCCGGTCAATACGCTAGGAATGAAGCCGTTTTCCATCGTCCAGGTCACTCATATTGGTAAGACCTATCGATCGGGATTCCACTGTATCAGGCATGCGCCGACAAGCGCTGCCGGATCTGTCCGGCCACCCGTACGATGGCCTGGACGATGGCTTTTTCCCGTTCCCCGTCCAGCCTGTCGGTGGGGATGGAGGTGCTGACAGCGATCCGGCGGCCCGTCGGGGTTTCACCGGCATAGACCGCGAAGCAGTTCAGGCCGGCGGCCACCTCTTCCTGGTCGAGCGCCAGCCCGGACCGGCGCACCGCGGCGAGTTCCGCCAGCAGAGCCTCGTGCCGGGTGATGGTGCGGTCGGTGATGGCGACCAGTTCAGTCGGCAGCAGCTTCAGGACCTCTTCGTCGGAAAGCTGCGCCAGCAGCGCCTTGCCCAGTGCGCAGGCGTGCGCGGGCAGCCTTGTCCCCATGTCGGACACCAGCCGGACCGGGCGATGGGCATCCTCGCGGGCCAGGTAGACCACTTCCCCGCCCTGCAGCACGGCGAGCTGGACGACTTCATTGTGCATGGCGACGTACTCGGCTGCGGCAGTCCGGAAGATATGCTGCAGATTGTCGAAATGGACATAGGCGCAGCCCAGCATGTAGAGCCCGAGGCCGATGACATAGCCGCCCCCCTTCTTCTCGATCCAGCGCCGCTGCTCCAGCGAAGCGAGCAGCAGATACAGCGTGCTCTTGGCAAAGCCGGTCTGCCGGGCCAGTTCCGTCGTGTTCACCGGCTCGCTGCTCGAAGCCAGGATCTGCAGCACGGCATCGGCCCGGTCCACCGCGGGCACTGCGGAATTCGAATCGTTCATCTCGTTCAATTGCAAGGAAAAAATCTCAAGACTGCGCATCCCAGGCGACCACCTTGCCCGGATTGAAGATATTGTGGGGATCGTAGGCGTGCTTCAGCACCCGCATGAGTTCGAGGCCGGCCGCGCCATGCTCGGCCTGCAGGAATTCCATTTTATGAATGCCGACGCCATGTTCGCCCGAACAGGTGCCCTCCATGCCGATCGCCCGGTGGACCAGACTGCGGTTGATGGACTCGGCCTCCTGCCATTCGGTGGGACTGTCGGGATCGATCAGCATCTGGACATGGAAATTCCCATCCCCGACATGGCCCACGATGGTATAGGGGAAATCGACCGACTCCAGGTCTGCCACCGTCTGCGTGACGCAATCGACCAGCCGCGAAATGGGCACGCAGACATCCGTGGCGATGCTGCGCGCTCCGGGCCGCAATTGCAGGCCTGCGAAGTGGGATTGATGCCGGGCCGCCCACAGGCGCGCGCGGTCTTCCGGCTTTTCCGCCCAGTCGAAGCCCGAGCCGCCGTGATCGCCCGTGATTTCCCGCACGATCCCGGCCTGTTCCTGCACGCCGCTGGCGCTGCCGTGGAACTCGAACAGCAGCAGCGGTGTTTCCGGAAGTCCCAGCCGGCTGTGGCGGTTGACCGCGCGGACCGCGCGCTGGTCCATGAATTCGATCCGGGCAATGGCGATGCCGCTCTGCATGATGTCCACCACTGCCCGCACGGCATCGGCCAGGTCGGGGAAACTGCAGACCGCCGCCGTCACGGCTTCGGGCCGCGGATAGACCCGCAGCGTCGCTTCCACGATGACGCCCAGGGTGCCCTCGCTGCCGACGAACAACCGCGTCAGGTCGTAGCCGGCGGACGACTTGCGCGCCCGGCTGCCCGTGCGGATGATTTCGCCGCTGGCCGTCACCACCTTGAGCGACACGACGTTCTCGCGCATGGTGCCGTAACGCACCGCATTGGTACCCGAGGCGCGTGTCGCCGCCATGCCGCCGATCGATGCGTCCGCCCCCGGATCGATGGGAAAGAACAGGCCGGTGTCGCGCAGGGCGTCGTTCACCTGGGTACGCGTCACGCCCGGCTGCACGGTCACCGTGAAGTCCTCGGGCTGCAGGGCGATGATCCGGTCCATCCCGGCCATCGACAACGTGATCCCGCCCTCGATCGGCAATACATGCCCTTCGAGCGACGACCCGACGCCAAACGGCACGATCGGCACCCGGTACCGGTCGCACAGCCTGACCGCATGTGCGACTTCGGCCTCGTCGTGCGGAAAGACAACCGCATCGGGCAGGCATTCGGGATAAGGCGACTCGTCCCTGCCATGGTGCCGGCGCACGGCCTCGGCCGTGACGAATCGATCCCCGAAGGCTTCCCTGAATTCGGCAACGCCCTGCTCCGGCAGGCTGCGCCGAGGAAGATTTGCAAAACCGCTGTTCATCTATCTCCACCCCATGCCGGGTCCGCCCCGCGACGCCGCCTGTCCCCGGCCGGCGGCCGGCACCCGAAGTTCAATGGTTGTGGCGGGACTCTCCACGCGTCTCCAGGATATTCAGGTAGAGCGTCGCGGGCTCCAGGCAGGCGCCGGTCCCGTGCTGGCCGATCATGCTGCGGTAGATTTCTTCCCAAGGCGTCTGGCTGACCCGCTCGGCCGGCTGCCATGCCGCGCGCCGCTGGGCGAGTTCCTCTTCCGGAATCAGCACATCGACCCGGCGCGCATTCAGGTCCAGGCGCACCTTGTCGCCCGTTCTCAACAGCGCCAGGCCGCCGCCGATGGCCGCCTCGGGCGACACATTGAGGATCGACGGACTGGCCGACGTCCCGCTCTGCCGGCCGTCGCCCATGGTGGGCAGCGTGTCGATGCCCCGTGCGAGCAGGGCCGCCGGCGGCTGCATGTTGACCACCTCCGATCCGCCCGGATAGCCCACGGGACCCACATTGCGGATGACCAGCAGGGTGTGCTCATCGATTCCGAGCGCGGGGTCGTCGATCCTGGCGTGGTAGTCCTCCGGCCCCTCGAAGACGACCGCCGTCAATTCCGCCACGTTCGGATGCCCGGGATCGGACAGGAACCGCGCGCGGAACTTGTCGTCGATGACGCAGGTCTTGATGATGGCGCTGTCGAACAGGTTGCCGCCAAGCACCACGTAGCCCGCGTTGTGCTTGAGCGGGCTGGAATAGGCCCGGATGACCTCGCGGTCCGGCTCGCCCACCGGCGCCAGGTTTTCGGCCAGCGTCTTGCCCGTGACCGTCATGACATCCGTATTCAGCTTGCCGGCGAGCATCAATTCCCGCAGCACGCCCGGCACGCCGCCGGCCCGATGGAATGCCTCGCCCAGGTACCGCCCGGCCGGCTGGCAGTCCACCAGCAGGGGGATCTCCGGCCCGAGCCGCTGCCAATCGTCCAGCGTATGGTCCACGCCCATGTGGCGCGCGATGGCGATCATGTGGATCGGGCAGTTGGACGAGGCGCCCAGCGCCGCCGCCGCGACGACGGCGTTCTCGAAGGCGGCCCGGGTCAGGATGTCCGATGGCCGCAGGTTCTCATGCACCATGCCGACGATGCGGCGGCCCGTCTCGTACGCCATCCAGCCGCGCTCCCGGTAAGGCGCCGGGATGGCGGCGCACCCCGGCAGCGACATGCCCACGACTTCGGCCAGCGAGTTCATGGACAAGGCCGTGCCCATGGTATTGCAGTGGCCGATCGACGGCGCCGAAGCGGCCGCGGCATCCATGAAGTCGTCATAGTCCATTTCCCCGACCGCAAGACGGCGGCGGGCCTCCCAGATCACCGTACCCGAACCCGCCAGCTTGCCATCCCACCAGCCGTCCAGCATCGGGCCGCCCGACAGGACGATGGCGGGGATGTTGACGGTGGCCGCGCCCATCAGGCACGCCGGGGTCGTCTTGTCGCACCCGGTGGTCAGGACGACGCCGTCGATCGGATAGCCATGCAGGACTTCCACCAGGCCCAGGTAGGCCAGATTCCGGTCGATGGCGGCGGTCGGGCGTTTGCCCGTTTCCTGGATCGGGTGCATCGGGAATTCCAGGGGGATCCCCCCGGCATCCCGGATGCCGTCCCGGACGCGCTTGGCCAGTTCGATGTGGTGGCGGTTGCAGGGACACAGGTCGGAGCCGGTCTGCGCGATGCCGATGATGGGTTTCCCGGACTGCAATTCCGCCCGGGTGATCCCGTAGTTCATGTAGCGTTCGACATACATGGCCGTCATCCCCGGATCGGCGGGATCGTCGAACCAGCGGCGGCTGCGCAATTTGGTTTTTTCAGAATCAGACATAAAACGCCTTCAAGTACGCCGGGCGGCATGCGCCGCACCAGGATTTCGCGGGTGGACCTATTGCTGTGCCGCCTGCTGCGCGGCCTTCATGATGCCATCCACCGTCTCGGGTCCGATTTCCACGCGCAGTTTGGCGACGATGGGCTCCAGCGTTTCCCTGATCTTCTCTTTTTCCGCGGTGGAGAAGCGGGAAACCTCCACGCCCTGGTCCTTGATGTATTGCAGCGCCGCGCTGTCGGCCTCGCGGCTGATCTTGCGCTGGTAGGCCTGGGAAGTCTTGGCCGCCTGGGTGATGACGTCGCGTTCATCGGGCGTCAGGGTGTCCCACCAGCGCTTGGACGCCAGCAGGACGAACGGCGTATAGACGTGGTTGGAAATCGTCAGGTGCGACTGGACTTCGTAGAACTTGCTGGTCTTGATCGTGCTCAGGGGATTTTCCTGGCCGTCGACGGTCTTGGTTTCCAGGGCCGTGAACAGCTCGGTGAACGGCATGGGAATCGCATTGGCCCCCAGCCCGTTGAACACCGCCAGCGCCACTTCGTTCTGCATGACGCGCAGCTTGATGCCCTTGATGTCTTCCACCGAGTCGATCGTGCGGCGCGAGTTCGTGATGTTGCGGAAGCCGTTTTCCCAGTACAGCAGCCCGATCAGCCCCTTTTCGGGCAGGGCGTCCAGCAGCTTCCGACCTTCGGGCCCGTCCAGCACCGCATCGGCGACTTTTTCGTTGTCGAACAGGAAAGGCAGGTCGAAGACGCCGTAGCCCTTGACCATGCCCGCCAGGGGCGCGGTGGAGACGAACGTGAGTTCCTGCGATCCGCCGATGAGCGCATTCTGCATCTGCTCGTCGGAGCCCAGGGAGCCGTTGCCGTAGGTCTTGACCTTCATCTTGCCGTCGCTGAGCTTGGCGACTTCTTCGGCGAAGAAGCGCACGGCATGCCCCGACGGGCTCGAATCCGCCAGGCCGTAGCCGAAGCGGATGATCCGCGAATTGATGTCCTTGGCCATGGCATCGTGGCTGGCCAGGCCCATGGCCATGGCGGCCGCCAGGCCCATCACCGCCGTCTTGAGACCCAGCCTTTTTTTCAGATCAACAGACATTTGCCCTTCCTCCAGAGTAATCACCGGTTTGCCCGCCGCGGCCCATGGCCGCGGTCATCGCGTTCCGGCCTTTAATAAAACCAGTCCAGGGGGACCAGTACGATTTGCGGAAAAATCACCATCAGCATGACCAGCAGCGTGTAGGTGATGACATACGGCATGACGCCCTTGATGACGTCCTCCATCCGCACGCGCGCCACGCTGCACACGACGTTCAGCACCGTGCCCACGGGGGGTGTCAGCAGGCCCGCGCAGCCGACGATGACGAAGATGACCCCGAAATAGGTCGGATCGATGCCCGCCTTCTGGATGACCGGCATCATCACCGGAGCCAGGATGAGAATGGTGGGCGTCAGGTCCATGGCCGTGCCGATGAGCGTCAGCAGCACGACGATCAACAGCATCAGCAGGGTGGGCGAGTCGGTCAGCGGACCCAGCAGGTCGATCAGCTGATCGGGAAGATCGGCCAGCGTGATCATGTAGGAAGCCACGAGCGAGGCCGCCACCAGGTACATCACGATGCTGGTCGTCCTGGCCGTGTTGACCAGCACCCGGAACAGCAACCTGAGGCCGATCTCGCGGTACACGAACACGCTGATCAGCAGGGCATAGGCCGCGGCGACCGCCCCCGCTTCGGTCGGCGTGAAAATGCCGCCGCGCAGCCCGCCGATGATGATGATCGGCAGGAAGAGCGCCCAGAGCGAATCCCGGAATGCCTTGAGCCGGACGGCGCCGCTTTCCTTGGGGGCCATCGTGATGCCGGTGGAACGGCGCGCCGAATACGCCCACACCGCCGTCAGGGACAGGCCCATGAGCAGGCCCGGCACGATCCCCGCGATGAACACTTGGTGACCGAGATGTTGGCGGCCACGCCGAAGATGATGAAGGAGATCGAGGGGGGGATGATGGGCGCGATGATCCCGCCCGCGGCGATCAGGCCTGTGGACTGGCCCATGTCGTAGCCCTGCTTGCGCAGCATGGGCACCAGCAGCGCGGCCAGCGCCGCCGCATCGGCCACGGCCGACCCGGACAGGGCCGCCAGCAGGATGCTGGCCATGATGGCCACATAGCCCACACCCCCTTTGATGTGGCCGACCAGCGTGGTGGCCATGAAGACCATGCGCCTGGACATGCCGCCCGCATTCATGATTTCACCGGCCAGGATGAACAGCGGCACCGCCATCAGCGAAAAGTTATCGGCCCCGGTGAGCATGTTCTGCACGATGATCTGCGGGTCGAAAAACGACAGGTGGAACATCAGGCCGATGGCGCCCAGGATCAGCGCGAAGGCGATGGGCATGCCGAAGGCCATGAAGCCCAGCAGCGTCCCGACGAAGATGAGGACATCCATGGTCAGATATCCTCCACGCTGTCCACCGAGGTGCGGAACGCCCCCGCATTTTCGGGCGTCGCGGGGGTGCGCCAGGCCACGAACAGATCCAGGACCACCATCAGGGCCATCGCCACCGCCGAGAACAGGACGGCGCCGCTGAAGACGGCGATCGGCATGCCCACCACGGGAGTCACCGTGCGCATGCTGATCACGGTCTGCTCCCAGCCGCCCGTGATGATCAGCCACAGCACCCAGAGAATCAGCAGTTGCCGGACCAGGTGCACGAATTTCTGCACCCTGGGAGAGAAGCGCTCGATCCCCATGTTGATGGCCAGGTGTTCCCGCGCCCTGAAGGCGAGCACGGCGCCGCCGAACGTCAGCCAGACGAAGGCCAGGCGCGCGATCTCACTGGAAACGTTGATCCCGGAATTGAATGCATAGCGCAGCACCACATTGCCGAACACCAGCACCAGCATGGCGAAGACGCACAGAGCCAGTCCGGCGGTCAGCACTGCGAACATCAGATCGGAAAGCGCCCGGATCCTCGGCGCGATCGCATGCCTGTCTTTGTCCTCCAACATCATCCTCCTTTCTCTCCTTTGGCCGCTCGTGTCCTCGAGCTTTTCTCAAATCCAGGGCCAGGCCGGCTCAGTCCGGCAGCAGCCCGCGCACGCCCAGGTTCCTGTAGAGCGCACGCACGCCGAACGTCCAGCGCGGAATTTCCGTGGACAGGCTGACTTCGTTGACCAGGGCGCCCAGCAGCGGCGATGAAATGGTCACGATGTCGCCCAGGTGGTGGGTGAACCCGGCACCCGGTGCTTCCCGGTCCTGGACGGGCGAGAACATCGTGCCCAGGAACAGCATGAAGCCGTCCGGATACTGGTGATGATCGCCGTAGGCCTGGTTGACGAGATCCAGGGGATCCCGGCTGATCTGGTCCATGCGGCTGACGGCTTCGAGCCTGAAGCCGTCGCGCCCCTCGATCAGCAGCGAAACTTCGGCACGGCGGACGTCGTCCAGGGTGTAGTGCGCGTCGAACAAGCGGATGAATGGGCCGATGGCGCACGACCCGTTGTTGTCCTTGGCCCGGCCCAGCAGCAACGCGCTGCGGCCCTCGATGTCGCGCAGGTTGACATCGTTGCCCAGCGTCGCGCCCCGGGGCCGGCCGCGGCTGTCCATGGCGAGCACGATTTCCGGCTCGGGGTTGTTCCACCGGGAATCCGGGTGCAGGCCGATCCGTTCGCCCAGGCCCACCGAGGCCATCGGCAGCGCCTTGGAAAAAATCTCCGCGTCCGGGCCGATGGCGACTTCAAGGTACTGCGACCACTCGCCGCGCCGGACCAGTTCCTGCTTCAGCTGCCGCGCGCTTTCGGAACCGGGCCGCACCGATGTGAGCTCGGCACCGATCGTCTGCTGCAGCGCATCGCGGATGGCCTGCGCTTTTTGTGCATCGCCCCCAGCCCTTTCCTCGATGAGGCGCTCGAGCAGGCTGACGATGAAAGTCACCCCCGAGGCCTTGACGGCCTGCACATCGCATGGCGCGCACAGCACGGGCACCGGTTTTTCCGGCGTCCGGTGCAGGCTGTCGCGGATCAGCTGGTCCAGCGGGCAGAGCGGCTTGCCTGCCAGCCCGCGCGCGAAACCGGCGCAATCCTCATGATCGAGCAGGTCCGCCATGGTGGGCGCATGCGCCGAGATGTCGAAGACCATTCCATCCTTGACGACCACGGTGCCGGGGCCTGCGTGCGGGCCCGGCAGCCAGACTCTTCCCACGAGTGTGGCCTGGGCGGCATCGACGGGCAGGGGGTTGACGGCATTCATCGATTCGATTCCTGGTGTGGGGCGCATCGCGCACTCTCCGGATCCCGCGGCCGGACCGGCTGCGCGGCCGGCCTCCGCCCGGCCGCCGGAATACAGGATGCGGAGCGGCCGGAAAGGTCTTCGGAAAGACTGGGAGCCAGTCTAGTGTCGGCTTCCAGTCAAAACAATATATTGTTTTTATTTCCAAGATATTGGAAATAGAGGATATTGCAGCCCGATCGCACGGCACGCCTGGCGCTCGACAGCACCCACGGCACACAGTAGAATGCTTCCCATGATTTCACACGCGACCGTACACGCTTCGTCCTGGTGGCGCTCCTCTTAGGGGCGGCATCCTCATGCGTGATTCATCGCACCTTGCCGCCGTTCTGGCAGGCAAGGATCTTCGTGAATCTGTCTCCGGTGCGGCGGCTCCTGACCCAAGGAAGACCATGACCGTATCACTCTCCCTCTCCCGCACCTTCCGGCCTTCGCAGCCGATTCCGGCGCGCGCGCGCGTTTCCCGATACTGATCAGGACGGATCCATCATGAAGCTGCTGATGCTGGACAACTACGATTCCTTCACCTACAACCTGGTGCAGTATTTCGGTGAGCTCGGCGCCCAGGTCCAGGTCGTGCGCAACGACCAGATCGACCTTGCCGGCATCGAGGCCATCGATCCCGACCGCATCTGCGTATCGCCGGGGCCATGTTCGCCGGCCGAAGCGGGCATCTCGGTCGAGCTGATCCGGCATTTCGCCGGCAAGAAACCCATCCTGGGCGTCTGCCTCGGGCACCAGTCCATCGGTGCGGCCTATGGCGGCCGCATCGTGCGCGCCCGGGAAATCATGCACGGCAAGGTCTCGTCCATCACGCACCGGGGCACCGACGTCTTCGCCGGGCTGCCGTCGCCCTACACCGTCACCCGCTACCATTCCCTGGCGATCGAGCGCGCATCCCTGCCCGACTGCCTGGACATCACGGCCGAGACCGACGACGGCGAGATCATGGGCGTCGCCCACAAGACCCTGCCCGTCTATGGCGTACAGTTTCATCCGGAATCCGTGCTCAGCGAGCATGGCCACGCCCTGCTGCGCAATTTCCTGGAACTCTGACACGCCGAACCGACCATCCGACAGACACGAAGACAGAAGGAATCATCCATGCCGCCGATCACTCCCACCGAGGCCCTGGCCCGCTGCATCGAGCACCGGGAAATCTTCCACGACGAAATGCTGGAACTGATGCGCATGCTGATGCGCGGAGACATGTCTCCCCAGCTGGCCAGCGCCCTGCTGATGGGCCTGCGTGTCAAGAAGGAAACCGTCGGCGAAATCACGGCCGCCGCCCAGGTGATGCGCGAATTCGCCCTGGGCGTCGACACGCCCTACCCCGAGGAACTGCTCGACATGTGCGGCACGGGCGGCGACGGTTCGCATACCTTCAATATTTCCACTGCGGCCATGTTCGTGGCCGCGGCAGGCGGGGTCAGGATCGCCAAGCACGGCAACCGCAGCGCCTCGTCCTCTTCGGGAAGCGCCGACGTGCTGGAAGCCCTGGGCGTTCAGGTCACCGCCACGCCGGCCCAGGTCGCCGAGTCCATCGAGGCCACCGGCATCGGCTTCATGTTCGCCCCGGCCCACCACGGCGCCATGAAGAACGTCGCCGCCGTGCGCCGCGAACTGGGGGTGCGCACGATCTTCAACATCCTCGGTCCGCTCACCAACCCGGCCGGAGCGGCCAACCAGCTCATGGGGGTGTTCCACCCCGACCTGGTCGGCATCCTGGTCCGCGTGCTGCAGCGCCTGGGTTCGCGCCACGTGCTGGTCGTGCACGGCAAGGACGGCATGGACGAAGCCTCGCTGGGCGCCGCCACCCTGGTCGGCGAACTGAAGGACGGCGAGGTCCGCGAATACGAAATCCACCCCGAGGATTTCGGCATGTCCATGGTGTCCAACCGCAGCATCAAGGTCGCCAACCGCGACGAATCCGCCCAGCTGGTGCGCGCGGCGCTGAACAACACGGCGGGCACGGCGCGCGACATCGTCGCCCTGAACGCCGGGCTGGCCCTGTACGCCGGCAACCGCGTCGACTCGATCGAGGCCGGCATCCGCCAGGCCTTCGAGCTGATCGCCTCGGGCGCGGCACGCGACAAGCTGGAACAATTCCGCCAATACACGCAAAGGTTCTCCGCATGAACGACATCCTGGCCCGGATCCTGGACACCAAGCGCACCGAAGTCGCCACGGCACGGCAGATGCGCAGCGAATCAGAAGTCCTGCGCGAAGCCCAGAGCCGCCAGGACATCCGCGGCTTCGCGCGCGCGATCGAGGACAAGATCGCGCAGGGCAAGCCCGCCGTGATCGCGGAAATCAAGAAGGCCTCGCCTTCCAAGGGCGTGATCCGCGAGGATTTCCGCCCGGCCGACATCGCCGCCAGCTATGCCTGCCACGGCGCCGCCTGCCTGTCGGTCCTGACCGACGTGCAGTATTTCCAGGGCGGCTACGACCACCTGCGCCAGGCGCGCGCGGCCTGCAGCCTGCCCGTGCTGCGCAAGGACTTCCTGATCGATCCCTATCAGGTCATCCACGCCCGGGCGCTGGGTGCCGACTGCGTGCTGCTGATCGCCGCGGCCCTGGCACCCGGGCAACTGCGCGAACTCGAAGCCGTGGCCGCCGATCTGGGCATGGACGTGCTGGTCGAAGTCCACGACCGCCAGGAACTGGATGCCGCCCTGTCCCTGAACACGCCGCTGATCGGCATCAACAACCGCAATCTGCGCACCTTCGAGACCCGCCTGGAAACCACCCTGTCGATGCTGGAAGACCTGCCGGAAGGCAAGCGTGTCGTGACCGAAAGCGGCATCCTGCTGCCGGAAGACGTGGACCGCATGCGCGAGCACGGCGTCCAGGCCTTCCTGGTCGGCGAGGCCTTCATGCGCGCGGAAGATCCCGGTACCGCGCTGCACGAACTGTTCTTCGCCCGCTGATCCCCGCCCCGCCGCCGCGCGCGGGCGGCGGGCCGACGAACCCACGCCCCTGCCGCCATGACCTTTCGCCCCGACTGCCCGCTCTGCGTCATCGACCGCGACACCCTGCTCTGGCAGGATGACAAGCTGCGGATCGTCCGCGTGGACGATCCCCGGCACCCTGGCTACCTGCGCGTCATCTGGCACCGCCACATGGCGGAGGCCACCGACCTGGACGCACTCGGCCGGCTGCACCTGATGCGCACCGTATTCCAGGTCGAACGACTGCAGCGGGTTTTCCTGCAGCCCGACAAGATCAACCTGGCCAGCCTGGGCAACCAGGTGCCCCACATGCACTGGCACGTGATCCCGCGCTGGCGCGACGACCCCTGCTTTCCGGACGCCATCTGGGCGCCGTCCCGGCACGACCCGGACCGCGCAGCCGCATGGGCTGAATTCTGCAGATCCCTGGCCCCGCGCATCGAACAGCTGCACCGGATTCTGTCCGCCCAGGGCCCGGCAGCCGACCTTCCCGACACAGCCCACTGAACCGGCACGCACGCGCCGACCCGAACATCCCTTCCCGCATCGCCATGTCCGTAACATCTTCCGCCTCCGGCGCCGAGCCCGCCGCCCTGGCGCGCAGCCTGAAAAACCGCCACATCCAGATGATCGCCCTGGGCGGCGCCATCGGTACCGGCCTGTTCTACGGCTCGGCCGCATCGATCCAGCTGGTCGGGCCCGGCATCGTCCTGTCCTACCTGATCGGCGGCCTGGCGATCTACCTGATCCTGCGCTTCCTGGGAGAGATGTCCACCCAGGAACCCGTCAGCGGCGCCTTCAGCCATTTCGCCTACCGCTACTGGGGCGGTTTCGCGGGCTTCCTGTCGGGCTGGAACTACTGGCTGCTGTACATCCTGGTCGCCATGGCCGAACTGTCGGTCGTGGGCCTCTACGTGAATTACTGGCTGCCGGACTTTCCCGCCTGGGTCAGCGCCCTGGCGGTGCTGCTGGCCGTCACGGCGCTGAACCTGCTGAACGTGCGGCTGTACGGCGAGAGCGAATTCTGGCTGGCCTTCATCAAGATCGCCGCCATCATCGGCATGATTGTGCTGGGTCTCGTGCTGATCGCTCGCGGCGCCGGCGGCGCGGGGCCGAGCAATCTCTGGGCCCACGGCGGTTTCCTGCCCAATGGCGCGCACGGCCTGCTGCTGTCCCTGGTGGTGGTCATGTTTTCCTTCGGCGGCACGGAATTGATCGGCATCACCGCGGGAGAAGCAGACGACCCGCAGCGCAGCATCCCGCGCGCCATCAACCAGGTGATCTGGCGCATCCTGCTGTTCTACGTCGGCGCCCTGGCCGTGCTGGTCACTCTGTACCCCTGGAATGAAGTCGGCCTGAACGGCAGCCCCTTCGTGCTGATCTTTTCCCGCCTCGGCATCCCTGCGGCGCCGGACATCCTGAACCTGGTGGTGCTGAGCGCCGCCATCTCGGTCTACAACAGCGGCATGTACAGCAACGGCCGCATGCTGCGCAGCCTGGCGGAACAAGGCAATGCGCCGCGCATCTTCCTGCGTCTGAGCCGGCGCCGGGTGCCCTGGGTGGGGGTGCTGTTCTCGTCGGCCTGCACGCTGCTGATCGTGATCATCAACTTCCTGGTGCCCGAGGGCGCCTTCATGCGGATCATGGCCGTGGCCACCGCGGCGGCCGCGATCACCTGGATGATGATCGTGCTGGTGCATCTGCGCTTTCGCAAGGCACATGCTCGAGACGCGCTGCTGTTCCCCGCGCCCTTTTATCCCTGGACGAACTACCTGTGCGCGGCCTTCCTGGTGCTGCTGGTGGGGCTGATGACGCAGCTGGACGACACCCGGCCGGCGGTCTACGTGCTGCCGGTCTGGCTGGGCCTGCTGTATGCAGGATACCGGCTGAAGCAGCGCAACGCATAGGCCTCGGGGCCGGGCGCTGCCCCGCGCCCGCCCGGAAAAGCAAGGGCGCCCCGAAAGGGGCGCCCTTGCTTTGGCCTGCCTGCCGTCCGCCGGGTGCGGCGGGACGGCGACCGATCAGTGGGAACTGCGCTTCTGGCTGAACTTGCGCGCCGCAGCAGCCTGCGCCGCCAGCATCGCGAGTTCGGCCTCGACCACGGCGATGTCGGCCTTTTCCTTGGTGTTGCGCAAGGCCTCTTCGGCGCGCTCGCGCGCGGCGACGGCCTTGGCCTCGTCCAGGTCGGCCGCACGGATGGCCGTATCGGACAGGACCGTGACAGCGTGCGGCTGGACTTCCAGGATGCCGCCGGCCACGAAGATGTGTTCTTCGGAGCCGTCGTCACGCCGGATTTTCAGCGTGCCGGGACGCACGCGCGAGATCAGCGGAGTGTGCCCCGGCAGGATGCCGAGGTCGCCCGATTCACCCGGCAGGGCGACGAAGGCCGCCTCGCCGGAATAGATCGACGCCTCTGCGCTGACCACTTCGATGTGAAGAGTCGCCATGTGCAATCCTTATTGGAGGGTTTTGGCCTTCTCGAAGGCCTCGTCGATGCCGCCCACCATGTAGAAGGCCTGCTCGGGCAGCGCATCGCATTCGCCCTCGACGATCATCTTGAAGCCGCGCAGGGTCTCGGCCAGCGGCACGTACTTGCCGGGCGAGCCCGTGAACACTTCGGCCACGTGGAAGGGCTGCGACAGGAAGCGCTGGATCTTGCGGGCGCGAGCCACGGCCTGCTTGTCTTCCGGCGACAGTTCGTCCATGCCCAGAATGGCGATGATGTCGCGCAGTTCCTTGTAGCGCTGCAGGGTCTGCTGCACGGCGCGGGCCACGCTGTAGTGTTCTTCGCCGACGATCTGCGGGTCGAGCTGGCGGCTGGTCGAATCCAGGGGATCCACGGCCGGGTAGATACCCAGGGCGGCGATGTCACGCGACAGCACCACGGTGGAGTCCAGGTGCAGGAAGGTGGTGGCGGGCGACGGGTCGGTCAAGTCATCGGCCGGCACGTACACGGCCTGGATGGACGTGATGGAACCGGTCTTGGTGGACGTGATGCGTTCCTGCAGCTTGCCCATTTCCTCGGCCAGCGTCGGCTGGTAACCCACGGCGGACGGCATCCGGCCCAGCAGGGCGGACACTTCGGTACCGGCCAGGGTGTAGCGGTAGATGTTGTCCACGAAGAACAGCACGTCGCGGCCTTCGTCGCGGAACTTTTCCGCCATCGTCAGGCCGGACAGGGCCACGCGCAGACGGTTGCCCGGGGGTTCGTTCATCTGGCCGAAGACCATGGCGACCTTGGATTCCGCCAGGTTGTCGAGCTTGATGACGCCCGCGTCGGACATTTCGTGGTAGAAGTCATTGCCCTCGCGGGTACGCTCGCCCACGCCGGCAAACACCGACAGACCGCTGTGTGCCTTGGCGATGTTGTTAATCAGTTCCAGCATGTTCACGGTCTTGCCCACGCCGGCGCCGCCGAACAGGCCGACCTTGCCGCCCTTGGCGAAGGGGCACACCAGGTCGATCACCTTGATCCCGGTTTCGAGCAGCTCGACCGAAGGCGACAGTTCGTCGAACTTCGGGGCGTCCTGGTGGATGGCGCGCTTTTCTTCGGACAGGATGTCGCCGCGCTCATCGATCGGGCGGCCCAGCACGTCCATGATGCGGCCCAGAGTGCCGGAACCCACGGGCACCGAAATCGGTGCGCCGGTGTTGGCCACGGCCATGCCGCGGCGCAGGCCGTCGGACGAACCCATGGCGATGGTCCGCACGACACCGTCGCCCAGTTGCTGCTGGACCTCGAACGTCAGGCCCTTTTCCGCATAGGCGGAGGACTCGTCGGTCAAGGTGAGCGCGTCGTAGATGTTGGGGATGCTGTCGCGGGGGAACTGAATGTCCACCACGGCGCCGATGCACTGAACGATGGTACCGTTGCTCATGTTTAGTCCTATAAGTATCTCTGGGTTGCCGGTGCCTGCGTCGATCAGACCGCGGCGGCGCCGCCCACGATTTCCGAAATTTCCTTGGTGATGGCCGCCTGGCGGGTCTTGTTGTAGACCAGCTGGAGGTCGCCGATGACTTTCTTGGCGTTGTCCGATGCGGCCTTCATGGCGACCATCCGGGCAGACTGCTCGCTGGCCATGTTTTCCGCCACGGCCTGGTAGACCAGGCCTTCGACGTAGCGCAGCAGCAGCTCGTCGATCACGGTCTGGGAATCCGGCTCGTACAGGTAGTCCCAACCGTACTGGCTCTTCAGGGCTTCTTCATCCTGCGAACCCGTCTGGAAGGGATCTTCCAGGCCCGAGGGCAGCGGCAGCAGGCGGATGAAGCTGGGGTCCTGCTTCATGGTGTTCACGAACCGGCTGGTTGCCAGGTAGACCGCATCCACCTTGCCGTCGACGAAGTCGTCGAGCTGGACCTTGATGGCGCCGATCAGGCGTTCCAGGTTGGGCGCATCGCCCAGCTGGACTTCCGAGGACACCACATTGACACCGACGCGGTTCAGCAGACCCAGGCCCTTGGAGCCCAGCGCCGTGGCCTGGACGCGCACGCCCTGCTGCTCGAATTCCTTGATCCGCGCCAGCACCAGGCGCGAGATGTTGGTATTCAGGCCGCCGCACAGCCCCTTGTCGGTGGTGACCAGCACGACGCCCACGGCCGACAGCTTCTGGCGTTCCACCATGTAGGGGTGGGTGTAATCCGGGTTCGCCTGCATCAGGTGGGCCGCGATGGCACGCACCTTGGTGGCGTAGGGACGGCCCATCCGCATCCGGTCCTGCGCCTTGCGCATCTTGGATGCGGCGACCATTTCCATCGCCTTGGTGATCTTGCGCGTGTTTTGCACGCTCTTGATCTTGGTTCGAATTTCCTTGATTCCGGCCATTCCACTATCCTGTCAGGGCTGTCCGGGACGCGCGCCGCGCGTCCCGGGCGCTACTTAAAACGTGCCGTGCTTCTTGAATTCCTGGATGGCGGCGCCCAGAGCGGCGTCGTCTTCCTTGGAAAGTTCCTTCACGTCTTCGATGCGCTGGATCAGGGCTTCGTGCTTGGCCTTCAGGTAGTCCTTCAGGGCCTTTTCGAAGGCCAGCACCTGGGTGACTTCGAGGTCGTCCAGGTAGCCGTTGTTCACGGCGTACAGGGCCACCGCCAGTTCCCAGACCTGTTGCGGCTGGTACTGGGGCTGCTTGAGCAGTTCGACCACGCGCTTGCCGCGTTCCAGCTGGCGGCGGGTTGCGTCGTCCAGGTCGGAGGCGAACTGCGCGAAGGCAGCCAGTTCACGATACTGGGCCAGGTCGGTCCGGATGCCGCCCGACAGCTTCTTGACGACCTTGGTCTGGGCGGAACCGCCCACGCGCGACACCGAAATACCGGCGTTGATGGCAGGCCGGATGCCGGCGTTGAACAGGTCGGTTTCCAGGAAGATCTGGCCGTCGGTGATGGAAATCACGTTGGTCGGCACGAAGGCGGACACGTCGCCGGCCTGCGTTTCGATGATCGGCAGGGCGGTCAGCGAACCGGTCTTGCCCTTGACGGCGCCGTTGGTGAACTTTTCCACGTATTCGGCATTCACGCGGGCAGCCCGTTCCAGCAGGCGGGAGTGCAGGTAGAACACGTCGCCGGGATAGGCTTCGCGTCCGGGCGGACGACGCAGCAGCAGGGACACCTGGCGATAGGCCCAGGCCTGCTTGGTCAGGTCGTCGTACACGATCAGGGCGTCTTCGCCGCGATCGCGGAAGTATTCGCCCATCGTGCAGCCGGAGTAGGCAGCCAGGTACTGCATGGCGGCGGACTCGGACGCGGCGGCCGCCACGACGATGGTGTATTCCAGGGCGCCGTGCTCTTCGAGCTTGCGCACCACGTTGTTGATCGTGGACGCCTTCTGGCCGATGGCGACGTACACGCAGGTGACGCCCTTGCCCTTCTGGTTGATGATGGTGTCGACGGCCACGGCGGTCTTGCCGGTCTGGCGGTCGCCGATGATCAGCTCACGCTGGCCGCGCCCGATGGGGACCATGGAGTCGATGGCCTTCTGGCCGGTCTGCAGCGGCTGCGACACGGACTGGCGGGCGATCACGCCCGGCGCGACCTTTTCGATCACGTCGGTTTCCTTGGCATTGATCGGGCCCTTGCCGTCGATCGGGTTGCCCAGGGCATCGACCACGCGGCCGCGCAGTTCGGGGCCGACCGGCACGGCCAGGATGCGGCCGGTGGTCTTGACGGCGTCGCCTTCGGAGACACCGACGTAGTCGCCCAGCACCACGGCGCCCACGGAGTCGCGCTCGAGGTTCAGGGCCAGGCCGAACTTGTTGTTGGGGAATTCGAGCATTTCGCCCTGCATCACGTCGGACAGGCCGTGGATGCGGGTGATGCCGTCGGTGACCGACACGACCGTGCCCTGGGTGCGGACATCGGTGGACGCGCCCAGGCCTTCGATGCGGCTCTTCAGCAGTTCGCTGATCTCGGACGGGTTAAGTTGCATGGTAAGACTCCTGGAATCCTGTTGGTTGGCCCGCCATCACGCGGCCAGCGTATCGCGCAGGCCGGAAAGACGGGCCTGCACGGAAGTGTCGAGCACGTGATCGCCGACGGCGACGCGCACCCCGCCGATCAGTTCCGGGTCGACCGTCACCTGGGACTTGAGCTTGAGGCCGAACTTGCGTTCCAGCCCCTGCAGCAGGCCGGCCACCTGGGCGTCGCTCAGGGGATAGGCGCTGGTGATGCGTGCCAGTGCGGTGCCTTCGAGCCGGTTGCGCAGCAGTTCGAACTGCTCTGCCACCTGGGGCAGCGCCTGGACCCGGCCGTTTTCGACCACGAGGGCGACCAGATTGACCGCCTGCGCGGGAAGTTCCTGGGGTACCAGGCCCGTCAGCAATTCGGTGCGCTGTGCGTCGGACAGACGCGGATCGGCCATGGCCTCGAGCACGTCGGGCATGCCGGACACCTGGGCCAGCAGCGACATCACGCCGGACCAGTATTCGAGTCCGCGCGCGTCGTTGCGCACGGATTCGAACAGAGCCTCGGCGTAGGGCCGCGCGATAGTAGACAGTTCAGCCATGACTCGCCCTGATTCAGAGTTGTGCCTGGAGCTGGTCGAGCAGCTCGGCATGCGCCTTGGCATCGACTTCGCGGCGCAGGATCTGTTCGGCGCCCTTGACGGCCAGCACGGCCACTTCGGCGCGCAGTGCCTCGCGGGCACGCTGGACTTCCTGGGCGGCATCCTGACGGGCCTGGGCGACGATCCGGGCCTTTTCGGCTTCGGCCTCGCGGCGGGCCTGATCGATCAGGGCGGTGGCCTGCTTTTCGGCTTCGGCCAGACGTGCGTGGTTTTCCGTCTTCGAGGCGGCCTCCATCAGGCTGATGCGGGCCTGGGCCTGGGCCAGATCGGCCTTGCCCTTCTCGGCGGCGGCCAGACCGTCGGCGATTTTCTGGCGACGATCATCCATTGCCTTCGTCAGGGGCGGCCAGATGAATTTCATCGTAAACCAACCCAGAACGAAAAACACGATCATCTGGAAAAAGAGAGTCGCGTTTAAATTCACGGTCGTTTTCCTAATTTACCCGTTCGTGCCTTGCGGCGATTCCGCAAGGCACCTAATCCGGCCGTCCACGGCCCGCAGGCCGCCGACGAACCCCTGGCCTGCGACATGGGCGCAGGCCTGCGCTGTCATCAGCCCACGAAGGGGTTGGCGAACGCGAACAGCATGGCCAGACCCACGCCGATCAGGAAGGCCGCGTCGATCAGACCGACCAGCAGGAACATCTTGGTCTGCAGGGTGTTCATCAGTTCGGGCTGGCGAGCGGAGGCTTCCAGGTACTTGCCACCCATCATGCCGATGCCGATGCAAGCACCGATGGCGCCCAGACCGATGATCAGACCGCAAGCGAGAGCAACGAACGCAACGTTGGTCATAACAACTCCTTGGTAAGTAAACGTTGTTTAGTCAAAAAATCAAGAACCAGAAATCAGGGCAAGCCCCGCGAGCCCGCCCGGGAAACCCCCGGGCGAATTTTTAGTGGCCTTCGTGCGCCTGCCCGATATACACCAGGGTCAGCATCATGAAGATGAACGCCTGCAGCAGCACGATCAGGATGTGGAAGATCGCCCATGCCGAACCGGCGAGCACGTGTCCGAACGCAAGACTGATGCTGGAAGCATTCGCCCCCGTCCAGGCACCACCCAGCAAGGCGATCAGCATGAACAGCAGTTCGCCCGCATACATATTGCCGAACAACCGCATGCCCAGCGACACGCACTTGGCCGCATATTCGATCAGGTTCAGCAGGAAATTGAAGGGCGCCAGGACCAGCGCGGCAACGCCGTGCGCATGGAAGGGCGCGGTGAAGAGTTCCTTGACGAAGCCGCCCGGGTGCTTGATCTTGATGCCGTAGTACAGCATCAGCACCAGCACGCCCAGGGACATGCCGATGGGGATGTTCAGGTCGGCGGTGGGCAGGATGCGATGGTAGTACAGCGGATCGGCGTGCTCGGTGCCCAGGCCGGTGATGCGGAAGATCCAGGCGGCCAGGTCGACGGGGACCAGGTCCAGCGCGTTCATCAGCGTGATCCAGAGGAACACGGTGAGCGCCAGCGGCGCGGCGAACTTGCGCGTGTTTTCGTTGGGGATGATGCCCTTGGCTTCTTCGTGGACCATGCCCACGAGCATTTCGATGGCCATCTGGAAGCGGCCCGGCACGTCGGTGGTGGCCCGGCGGGCGGCACGCCAGAGGAAGAAGATGACGACGGCGCCCATCAGGATCGACCAGAACAGCGAGTCGTAGTTGACGACGTCGAAGTTGGCGATGATGTCCTGCTTGTGCCCGAGATTGTTCAGGTGGACCAGGTGATGCTGGATGTATTCGGACTGAGGCGTCGTTACAGCGTCGGTCATCGGAAACCCTTTTTCGTATTCAAATCATGGCAGGCGGCGCAAGGCCAGCAACACCACGTACCCCTTCATGACACCCAGCAGGCCCAGCAGGAAGGCCAGCCAGTTCAGCCAGCCGCCCCACCGCCACGCCACCAGGACCACCACCCCCGCCACGACCAGCAGCTTGAGGAGTTCGCCCCAGAAGAAGGCGAGCGATCCCGGGCGTTTCGGCCCGAAGTATCCCAGCAGCAGCCGCAAGGCGAACAGCGTGTTGGGTACGAAATAGGCTCCCGCTCCGATCAGGGCGGAAGCCCCGGCGTTTTTCCCCGCAATCCCCCAGGCGCACAGCACCACCAGCATTCCAGTAAATGCCTGCGCCGCCAGCGCCCGAAACAGGCCGACCCGCGAACGACGAGCAATCAGTGCGCGTTCCGCATCGCCAAGCACCAGCGTGCCAGGCAAACCGGACGACCCATCATCCAACCCACAGCGCGGATCCGATGCGGACCGATCACCCATAAAAGCCCGTTCGCAGCCCAACGCCACAGAGCGTAAGGCGATAGCAGTCAAACCGTTGAATTATAGCTGTTTTTGGCCTGGCGTTCAGCACGCCACCCCAAAAGGCGCACCATTTTAACCCAGTTTGCATTCCCGTGCCCGTACTTCCAACGCCAGGGATTACTCCATTTGGCGGAAGGGGAATGTCCTGCCGCCAAAAAGCCTAGCCCTTCCGTCCTATAGGTCTCGCGCAAGCGGACTCTTAACATTTCCCCACAGATCACAGTTCGATACGTTCAGAAAAAGACCTGTTCCATTGGGGAGATTGCTGTGTTGTACCACGGACTCCGCTTCGCGCTGGCAATGGTGCCGCTGCTGGTCACGCTGACCGCGGCGTTGCCGGCCGGAGCACAGGAGCCCGAACCCCCCAAGCGCAACCTCGACGAAGGGCGGATCAACAGCGATCCCCTGCGGGGGCTGATCATCAATCGCACCATCACCGTGATGGGCTGGGACTTCTACAGCAACTTCAGCCAGGTGTGGCAAGCGCTGTACCCGGATTCCCAGGCCACGATGACGGTCATCGAACGCCCCACTGCGCAATACGGCAGCGAGATCTGGATCAGCTACCTGAATCAGACCGTTTTCCATACCTTCATGTCTCCGGCACGGTCGCGGGCCAAGGACCAGAGCAGGGAGGTCGTCCAGGTCGTCAAGGAAAACATCGACATCATCAATGCCCAGCGGCAGTTCATCCAGAGCGCCGACCTCGGGCCCGAGGAGATGTAAATGAACCAGTCAAAACGCAACCTGCGCGCCCGGGCCGGCATGCCCGCCGCCATCCTCCTGGGTGCTCTGATCGGGCTGACGTGGACATCGCTGCCCGCATCGGCGGGGCAACTGGTCTACACCCCGGTCAATCCCAGCTTCGGCGGCAATCCGCTGAACGGCCCCACCCTGCTGCAAAGCGCGCAGGCACAGAAGCGCTACCCCTTTCCCATGGACGATCTCGGCCTGGACAACATCGGGCAGATCCTGCAGACCGACCAGGGCTTCCTGATCCAGAAAGGCGACAAGCTTTACTGGGTCGACCTGAACGGCAATGCGCATCCCATCGATCTCGAGGGCTCAGGCAGCGGCGACGCCCCCATCAACTAATCCAGAATAAGAAAGGCCCGTCATGGATATCCCGACCCCCCTAGGAACCCGCACATTCGCATCGGTACGCGGTGCCTGGATCGCTCCGGTACTGGCGCTGACTCTGTCCGCATGCGCACTCCAGAAACCAGCCAATGTCTCCAATGAGGCGCAGCTGACGCCGCCGACGCCATCGGCCACCGCCCTGCTGCAGCTGCCTCCCCCGCAGAAAAAGATCGTGGCCGCCGTCTATGGTTTCAGGGATGAAACCGGTCAATACAAACCGTCACCCAGCAGCGCCTTCTCGACGGCCGTGACCCAGGGCGCCGCGTCGATGCTGATGAAGGCCCTGAAGGATTCGGGCTGGTACATCCCCGTCGAACGCGAGGGCCTGCAATCCCTGCTGACCGAGCGCCGCGTGCTGCGCGCCCTGGCCGAGGGTTCGCAAAACGGCAACAACGGGGTGCCGAACCTGCTGCCCGCCTCCATCATCCTGGAGGGCGGCGTGATCGCCTACGACACCAACACGCGAACCGGCGGCCTGGGGGCGAAGTTCCTGGGCATCGGCCTGAGCACGCAATACAGCGTCGACCAGGTCACGGTCAACCTGCGGGCCGTGGACGTCACGACCGGGGAAGTCCTGGACAGCGTCTCGACCACCAAGACGATCTTCTCGCACGAGATCCACCCGAGCTACTTCCGCTTCGTCAATTACTACGACCTCCTGGAGATCGAAGGAGGCTACACACACAACGAGCCCGCCCAGCTGGCCGTGAAAGAAGCCATCGATGCCGCCGTCATGCACCTGACCATCAACGGCATCAAGAACAACCTGTGGCGCCTGCGGAACCCGGCGGACTGGGACAGCCCGCTGATCCAGCGCTACCTGGCCGCCGAGAAGAACGAGGTGGTGACGGTGACGCCGCGCCAGGCGGTCGACATGGACACCGAAGCCACACCGACCCAAACCCAATAAACGCCTTGAATGCGGCCTTGTCCGCAGGAGTGCGCCATGAACACATCTTCCCTTGCACGCGCCCGGCTACCCATCGCTCGCGCCTGCCGGCGCCTGGGCCTGGCCGTCCTGCTGGGCGCCATCGCCCCGGCCGGCTACGGCGCCAGCCCCGATCTTTCGATGCCCGGCGAACTGCCGCCTCTGGAACTGCTCGGCGGCGGCGTGCAGTCGCAAATCGTCCAGCGGGGCGGCCTGAACACCGGCGAGATCACCCAGAAAGGCGCCGATTCGACCGCATCCATCCTTCAGGACGGCGTCCACAACCGCGCGAATACATCGCAATCCGGCGTGGGCAACACGGCCGTGATCCAGCAGGCCGGCGTCAACAACGAGGCCCAGATCATCCAGGCCGGAATGGGACTCCTGGGCGAGATTCATCAGTACGGCGTGGCCAATCGCGGCCGGCTGGAGCAATACGCCGGCGACAACTCCGCCAACCTGAGTCAGATCGGCAATTTCAACCAGCTGACGGTGAAGCTCACCACGCCGGGCCCGCTGGCGCCCATCATCCAGCTCGGCAGCGGCCTGAAGCTTTCCGTCTATCGCTGACGGCACGGTTTTCTTTTCGACGACGCCCGGTTTCAAGACCGCCGGACAGCGTTTTTTTCCCACTGGTCTTGTCGACTCAAGGAGCTTCAACATGAAACATTCTCTTTGCGCACTGGCGTCCGGTCTTGCCTTGGCCTTCGCCGGAACGGCGGCATTTGCGGACAGCACCGGCAATGTCTACCAGAACGGCTTCAACAACGACGCCGACATCACCCAGGCATTCAATGGCGACGCCACCTCGACCATCACCCAGTTCGAGGCGCTCAACGTGGCCAAGGCCAACCAGTCCCACAACTACTTCGGCACCGCCCTGATCGATATCTATCAGAAGGGATACAACAACTATGCCGACGCGCAGCAGTCGCACAACGCGGGCGCCACTTCCAACATCGTCCAGAAGGGCGCGAAGAACGTGGCCGAAACGAACCAGAACCACAATACCGTCGCCATGTCCGATATCTACCAGGAGGGGGTCAACAATACGGCTGACGTCAATCAATCCTGGACCTGGGGTGCCAGCAGCAAGATCGTCCAGAAAGGCCTGAAGAACGTGGCGGAGACCAACCAGGAGTACAGCACCAACGTGAGCTCCGACATCTATCAGGACGGGTTCAACAACTCCGCCGATGTCCAGCAGAAATGGACCTCCAATGCCGACGCCAAGATCGTCCAGGCCGGCTTCATGAACACCAGCACGGTGAAGCAGCAGTTCGGCTACAACCAGCATGCCGACCTCTATCAGGAGGGATGGCTGAACTCGGCATCCGTGATGCAGACCGGGTCCAATCTCAATGCCACGGCCGTGCAGATCGGGTTCGGGAACACGGCGACATTCAACCAGACGGGTTGGTAAGCCCGCAGGCCTTCGCGCCAGGATCCCCGGCGGGGCAGCCATGCCTCGCCGGAGATTCCTCCCCCTTTCTCCGGAGCACGATCATGATGGCGGCAGATCTGAATCTCCAGGTTTGGCTGGACAGCGGTACCGGCGCGCAAGCCGGCACGGTCGTGCCCTACGTCCAGAGCCCGGAAGATCGTGCCATCGACTACCGGCTCCAGGCCACCAAGCAAGGACCTTCGGGCACTTCGCAGATCACCCAGAGCGGCTCGGTCGCCCTGCAGGCCAACCAACCTACCGCGCTGACGCGGTTCTCCATGTCGCTCGGGACGCACGATCAATGCCAGATCGAGCTGCTCATCTTCTCCCAGGGCGTCCAGGCGGGGACCTATCGCTTCACTTGCCCCCGCGCTCACTGACATCTCCACACCACGAGATCCACCGTGAACGACACCCTGCCCCTCGCCGCATTTACTTTTTGTACGCTCCTGGCACTTCCTGCCATCAGCGCGCAAGCGGCAACTTCCGATTACCAGGCGCTCATCCGCGAAGCCCGCGCGGGCGACTACGCCCCCGCGCTGCAGATGCTGGAACAGCGGCTGGACCGCAATCCCAAGGACGGCCGGGCCCTGGCCGACTACCTGGTGATCGCCGGATGGTCCGGCAATCACACGGCCGTCCTGCAGGCCTACGAACGGGCTGGCTCGCCTGCAGCGCTGCCCGCACCCGCATTGAACGCGGTCGCACGCGCGTACCGGGATGCGCAGCAGTGGCCCACGGCCATCGATCTGTTCAGCCAGGGTGAGCGCCGTTTCCCCGACCAGGCGATGTTCGCCTACGGGCATGTCATGACCCTGGCGGACGCAGGGCGTTCGGCCGAGGCGATCGAACGCGGCCAGGCACTCGCCACAGGCCGCCCCGACGACCCCGATGCGCACCTGGCGCTGGCCTATGCGCACGGCCGCAACGGGCAGCCGTACGCAGCCCTGGAACAGGCCTCCCAGGCCTACTCTCTGGCTCCGGAACGCCCCTACGTCGTGCGCGCCTATGTGCTCGCCCAGCAGGACGCGGGACTGCCGCAGAGCGCCCTGCGGCTGGCCGACGCGCATCCGGGCCTGATGAATCCCGCGCAGACGCGGTCGCTGCAGGCCGACGCCGCCGCACAGCTCGTGCGCGCGGCCATGACGGCGTCTCGCGGCGAAGCCAACCGCTATACGCTGGCCGACCAGGCCCTGGCAACGTACGAGAAACTGATCCCCGAATGGGATGCCCTGGGCCCGCCGGCCCGCGCCGACGCGGACCGCGCCCGGGCCGACCGGCTGCAGGCCCTGAGCGCCCGCCGGCGCCCGCGGGAACTGGTGGCGGCATACGAAACCATGCGGGCCGAAGGCCGCCCGGTGCCCGCCTACGTACTGGACGACGTGGCCTCGGCCTATCTGGCGCTGCGCCAGCCGGAAAAGGCCGAACCCCTGTTCCGGCAGTCGCTCGAATCCCAGGCGGTCCAGCCGCAGACCGCCGCTCATCTCCAGAGCGAAATCGGCCTGTTCTATGCGCTGACCGAATCCGACCCCACGCTCGACAAGCAGCAGCAGTTCAACCAGGAGGCGGAGTCCATCCCGGTCTGGATCTACCACAAGGGCGATCCGGTCCGATATCCGAATGCCGTCAAGCTGGATGCGGCGCTGGCTGGCGCCATGGCAACGCTGTATTCCGGCCGGACGCGGCAGGCGCAGGAACAGCTCGACGCCATGGTCGAGCTCGCCCCCAACAATTCCCAGCTGCGCACCGCGCGTGCCCAGGTCTATCGCGCCCGCGGACTGCCCCGGCATGCCGAGGCGGACCTGCAGATCGCCCAGACGCAGGATCCCCGTTCGATCCGCGTCGTGCAGGAACAGGCCAGCACCGCCCTGATGCTGAACGAACCGAACGAAGCCGACCCGCTGATCGACGACCTGCTGGCGCGCGCCCCCGAAGACCCCGCCGTGCAGCGGCTGGCCGAGGACCGCGACATCGCCCGGAAAGCCGAACTGCAGGTTACCGGCGGCTACGGCGCCACCAACGACAGCCCGGTGCTGGGCAGCCACGAACTGAGCATCGAGTCGACGCTGTATTCCCCGCCGGTCACCGATCATTGGCGGGTCTTTGCCGGGACGGGCTATTCGCAGGCGGAATTCGAGGACGGCAACGCGCACCTTGCCTGGGCGCGCGCGGGCGCGCAGTGGCGCAGCCGCGACATCACCGCGCAGGCCGAAGTGTCCGCCAACCGATTCGGATTCGGCACTCTCGCCGGCGCCGCGGTGTCCGCTCAGTATGCGCTGGACGATCACTGGCAGATCGGTGCGGAAGCAGCCCTCAAGTCACGCGACACACCCCTGAAGGCGCTACGGCACGACATCACGTCCAACCGGTTCGGCGTAGCGGTCCGCTGGCACGGCGACGAGCGCCGGGAATGGTCGCTGGCCGTATTCCCCAGCTATTTTTCGGACGGCAACCGCCGCATCGAAGTGGAAGTATCGGGCCGGCAACGGCTGTACACGACTCCGCGCGTCCGGATGGATGCCCTGCTGGAGCTTTCCGGATCGCACAACAGCGCGGACGATGCGCCCTACTTCAACCCGAAATCCGATTTCACCGCCCTGCCGATGCTCGAGGTCGTCCACACGCTGTACCAGCGGTACGACACGCGGTGGGAACAGCGGTTCCTGGCGGGTGCCGGCCTGTATTCGCAACAGGATCATGGCAGCGGCGCCATCTTCCAGATCGGATACGGCCAGCACTTCCAGTACGCCAGGAACCTCGATTTCGGCGTGCTGCTGACCGGCACATCCCGCCCGTACGACGGTCAAAGGGAGCGCGACTTCCGCGTCCTCGTTTCCATGACCTACCGATTCTGAAACCGGAGCGATCCATGCCACGCGTCCATGTCTCCGTCTTTCAATGCATCGCGCTCGCCTGCTGCCTGCTCCTGAGCGCCTGCGCCGGTAGCGCACCCCGGCTCACACCGGTGAACGAGCGGCCCGTGCCTGCGCCGGACCAGCCCTGGCCGAAGAACCATGTCCTCATCCTGGCCTACCACGACATCGAGGACACCGATCCCGACCAGCGCTTCCTGTCGGTCCGGACCGATCTCTTCGTCGCGCAGATGGAATGGCTGAAGACGCACGGCTACCAGGCCGTCTCGGTGGACCAGATCCTGCGGGCGCATGACGGCGGGGCGCCGTTGCCCGAAAAAGCGGTCCTGCTGACCTTCGACGACGGCTACCGCAGCTTCTACAACCGCGCGTTTCCCATTCTGAAGGCCATGAACTGGCCCGCGGTCTGGGCACCCGTGGGCAAATGGCTGGACACCCCGGCAACCGAACCCGTCATGTTCGGCACGATCCGCGTCCCCAGGGAACGATTCGCCACCTGGGACGAGGTCACACGCGTCGCGGCATCGGGCCTGGTGGAGATCGCCTCTCATACGGACGACCTGCATCACGGCATCATCGCCAACCCCCAGGGCAATATGGAGCCGGCCGCCGCCACGCACCGCTACGATCCCGCGACGCAGACCTACGAAAGCAACGCGGCCTATCGCCAGCGGATCGACACCGACGTGCAAAACATCACGCACAAGATCAAGAAAGCAGCCGGCAAGTCTCCCCGGGTATGGATCTGGCCGTACGGCGCCGCCAGCGGCGAGGCAATGGGCATCATCCAGCAGCACGGCTACCGGATCGGCCTGACCCTGAACGACGGCCTGGCCAGCACGGATCACCTGAGCGCCATGCCGCGCCTGCTCATCAACGGCTCACCCGACATGGAAGCGTTTGCCCGGTCCGTGCTCGCACTGGAGTCGCGGGGAATCCAGCGGGTCGCCCAGGTCGACCTCGATTACGTCTACGATCCCGATCCCCTGCAGATGGATCGGAATCTGGGCACGCTGGTGCAGCGCATCGCCGATCTCGAGATCAGCACGGTCTACCTGCAGGCCTTCGCCGACCCGGAGGGCGACGGCCTCGCCCGCGCGGTCTACTTTCCCAACCGCTGGCTGCCGGTGCGGGCCGACCTGTTCAACCGGGCGGTCTGGCAGCTCAGGACCCGCGCCCATGTCGAGGTCTACGCCTGGATGCCCGTCCTGAGTTTCGACCTGCCCGACGGCATCGCACGGATTGACCGATGGAACCCGGACGACGCGGCCGCCCCGGCACAGCCGGATCCGGGTCAATATCGCCGGCTGTCTCCGTTCGACCCCCAGGCGCGCCAGGCCATCACCGAGCTCTACGAGGACATGGCGCGCAGCGCGCCGGTGGACGGCATCCTCTTCCATGACGATGCGATCCTGAGCGACTACGAGGATGCGAGCCCGCCCGCGCTAGCCGCCTACCGTGCCGCGGGCCTACCGGATTCGATCGCAGCGCTGCGCGCCGATCCGGACACATGGCAACGCTGGACGCGCTTCAAGAGCCGCAGCCTGATCGAGCTGACGGAGCAGCTGGCGGCGCATGTCCGCGCCATCCGCGGCATCCAGGTCAAAACGGCCCGCAACATCTATGCCGAGCCGATCCTGAACCCGGCCAGCGAAGCCTGGTTCGCGCAGAACCTGGACGATTTCCTCGCGGCCTATGACTGGACCGTGCCCATGGCGATGCCGCTGATGGAGCGGGTTCCCGCCGCGCGGGCCGATGCCTGGCTCGACCGCCTGGTCGCAACGGTCCGGCAGCGCCCGGGGGCGCTGGAGCGCACCGTGTTCGAACTCCAGACACGCGACTGGAACCGGCCGGGCAGTCCCCACGTGAGCGGCCCGGTCCTGGCCGGATGGATGCAGCGCCTGCAACGCGCCGGCGCCCCGAATTTCGGCTACTACCCGGACGATTTCGCGCAGGATCGGCCGAAACTCGAAACCATCCGGCCCGCGATCTCGACGGCCTGGTATCCCCACCGCTGAGGAGAAGCTGCGATGACGGACCGACTGCTCGCCTTCCTGATCCTGTGCCTGGTCGCCGGCGCGCCCGTGGGCGCTGCCCTGCTGTGGACGGGCAACCTGATCCTGGACTTCGTCTTCTTCTACCCCCTGTTCATGTCGGGCCTGTGGATGTTCGGCGGGCTGTACTACTGGCTGCACTGGGAACGGCGCTGGCCCTGGGGACCCGGAACCCCCCCGCCTTACCTGCCGGGGCTGCCCTGGATTTCCATCCTGATCCCTTGCCACAATGAGGTCCAGCACGGCGCCGACACCGTGCTGTCGGCCCTGGGCCAGCGCTATCCACGGATAGAAGTGCTCGCCATCGACGATGGCTCCACGGACGGCACGGGCGACATGCTGGACCAACTGGCCGAGTCCCACCCGCGGCTGCGCGTGATCCACCTTGCCCGCAACCAGGGCAAGGCAATGGCCTTGCGCATGGGCGCACTGGCGGCCCGGGGCGAATATCTGGTCTGCATCGACGGCGACGCCATCCTGGAACACGATGCAGCAGCCTACCTGGTGGCGCCCATGGTCCGCCACCCGCGGGTCGGCGCAGTCACCGGCAACCCGCGCGTGCGCACCCGGTCCACGCTGATCGGCCGCGTCCAGGTCGGCGAATTCTCTTCCATCGTGGGCCTGATCAAGCGCACCCAGCGCGTCTACGGCCAGGTGTTCACCGTATCCGGGGTGGTGGCAGCCTTCCGGCGCAAGGCGCTGGATCGGGTCGGCTACTGGAGCCTGGACATGGTGACCGAGGACATCGACATCAGCTGGAAGCTGCAGCGCGACCACTGGTCGATCTTCTTCGAGCCGCGCGCCCTGTGCTGGATCCTGATGCCCGAAACGCTGCGCGGCCTGTGGAAGCAGCGGCTGCGTTGGGCGCAGGGCGGTGCCGAGGTCTTCCTGAAGAATCTCCCCGGCATCCGGGCCTGGCATTACCACCGCCTCTGGCCGATGGCGCTGGAATACTGCATCTCGACGGTCTGGTCCTTCGCCCTGGCATTGTCCCTGGTGCTGTGGGGGGCCGGCCTGCTGGTGCAGCTGCCCGACCGCATCCAGGTCGAGACACTGATGCCGCCCGCCTTTACCGGCATGGTGCTGGCCGTGGCCTGCCTGCTGCAGTTCTGCATCAGCATCTTCATCGACCACCGCTACGAGCGCGGCCTGTTTCGCTCGCTGTACTGGGTGATCTGGTATCCCCTGGCCTACTGGCTGATCAGCCTGCTCACCACGCTGTGGGCCTTTCCCCGCGTCATGCTCAGGCGCCACCGCGCCAGGGCCCGCTGGGAAAGTCCCGACCGCGGCATCAAGGCGCCCACACCATGATGATCGTCAAAACCCCCCGCTCCACCCTCGTAGCCGCACTCGACTGCCTGCTCACGGCGCTGGCCTGGGCCGCATTCTGTTTCCTGTTTGCATCCGGCGTCCAATCCCTGCTGGTGGGCCCGGCGCCTGCAGCCGACCCCGTCGTGTCCAGGCTGCTGCCCGATGCGCAGGCTCTGCTGGCGTACACGCTGGTGGCGGCCTGGATCGGGCTGCTGCTGGCCGCCTGGGCCTGCTACAACGCCGTGCGCTTCAGCGGCATCGACCGGCGCAAGCCCCTGGGCGACACGCTGCCCGCCGAGATGGCGAGCCACTTCGGCATCAGCCCCATGCAGCTCCAGGTTCTGCGGTCCAGCCGGACGATCCTGTTCCACCATACCGATGAAGGCAGGATCAGCATGATCGACTTTGCCCATGACGCAGATGCCGTCTGCGATTCAATACAAATGAAACAATGATGCACATAGAATGATCATGAACAGAAAAATAAGTCACAAATGGCAAATCAAGGATTGCCAAAACGTACGTAGACATAAAAAATGAACATCTGCCGCACATTTTGTGCGGCCCGGGGTTCTGAGAAAGGAGCTTCACAATGGTGAACGTCACTGTAGTGGAGCCCAACGCACTGTCGCGCATGGGCCTCTTGACGCTGCTGAGGACGCTGGATTGCGGTCTTGCCACAACCGGTATCGATTATTCACAGCTCTTTCACGGCACGCCCCGACGGGCCAGCATCGACCTGATGCTGCTGTCGGTGCCGGACACCTACGACCGGATGATCGAACTGGTCACGGCAGCACAGGAACACTACGCGCCGCGCCGTATCCTGCTGCTGTCCGAAGCTCCGACACTGCCCTATTCGCTGCTCAAGCTGCCCCCCATGCTGGCCGGATACATTTCCAAGCTTGCCTCGCAGGAAGTGCTGAAGACCTCCATCATGCTCGTCCTGGCCGGCGGCAGCTGTTTCCCGCCCCCCGACATGCGCGACGATGCGCAGCAGCAAGAAAACCACGAGCCGCCCAGGCGGCGCTGGTACGACCGGCAGGCTCCGCCCTGTGCAATCCAGGACGAACCGCCACGCCCCGACAACCTGCTGCATCTTCCGAAGGCCGCGCCCATGCCGGCCGCGCCGCAGGGCGAGGACCAGGCGCTCACCCAGGAACTCATTTCCCGGGAAGCCGGCCTGCTTCGACTGACACCCCGCCAGTACGAAGTGCTGGTGCTCCTGGCCAAGGGCTACCCGCTGAAAAAGATCAGCCGGGAACTGAACATCTCGGTGGCCACCGCCAAAACCCACACCGAAGCACTCTACCAGCGCCTGTCGGTCAACAGCCGCAACGCGGCGGTCTACGCTGCCGTGTCGCGCGGCGCGACATTGGGTTGGCACGACCCGGCGACGCAGAGCGCCACCTTGCACAGCGATACGGCCGCCTAGACAGGCGACAGGCACCATTGCGCAATCGACCGGGCAGCCCGGCTCGCGGCGGCATCTGGCCGGTAGCGCGTGATCGGCTGCTTGCACGCCAGTGCCTCGTGCAGGCGCTCGTCGCGGCAGATGGCCTGCGGCAGCACGCGCGCGCCGTAGTGGTGACGCCAGTCCCGCACGATGGCGCGTTCCAGCGGACGGGACGGATCATAGTCATTGACCAGCAGATGGCTGCTGACGTCGAGCCCGATCTGTGCCAGCAGCACATGCGCGGCGACGTCCGGGCGGGCGATCAGCACGTCCAGCGTGCTGTGGAATCTCAGGCCGGGCACCGGACGACCGGGGTAGGACGGGCAATCGAACAGCACCCAGTCGAAATCCCCCGCCAGGCTGGGCAGGGCGCGCACCCAGAAGTCATCGCCATGCAGCAAGGGCGACACCCCGGCATCTTCGACGGCCGCACGCCCGAAAGGCACCAGCATCAGGCCGGGCGCCAGTTCGAACGCCTGGCGCCGCCACTCGAAGGGAAATCCGGCGGCGACCCAGCCATGCTCGTCCCCATGCGCGACATCGAAATGCAGGCGCAGCAGGTCCGAAGCGTTCAGGTCCACCAGCAGCACCCGCTGGCCCAGCCCGTGCAGGGCATCTCCCAGCATCCCCGCAATCGTCGTGGTGCCTCCGCCGCCGCGCACGCCCGTCAAGGTCAGGATGTTCATTGCGGCACATCCGGGCGATCGCCCCGGGTGGGCGAAGCCCGCCGGTGCCAGGCCAGGTAGCGATCCATCTCGGCAAGCAGCGGCCAATGCGCCAGCGCCTTCTGGAACGCCCTGCGGTCTGCCACGGTCCGATCGACCACGCGCGAAGAGGCCGCGGCATCGCCGCGGCCATGTGTCGGTTGCGCTTCAGCCATCGCGCCCTCCCTCCGTAACCAGGATCAGAACATTCACAACATTCTGTATCTGATGACGATAAGGACTTTCCAGCCTACCCGTAAGGGACGAATGGCTGATCGGCCATTCGGACTAGACCATCCATCCGCAGGATGGCCAGTCCGGGGCGAGCCGATGGCGCGCTAGCGGTGCTTGAATTCCGGCTTGCGCTTTTCCACGAAGGCGCGCATGCCTTCCTTCTGGTCCTCGGTGGAGAACAGGGCATGGAAATTGCGCCGTTCGAACAGCAGCCCTTCGTCCAGCGAGGCCTCGTAGGCGCGATTGACGCATTCCTTGGCCATCATCACGGCAGGCAGGGACATCGAGGCGATCGTCCCGGCGGCTTCGAGCGCCTCGTCCAGCAGGCGTTCGACCGGCACGACGCGGGACACCAGCCCGGCGCGTTCGGCCTCGGCGGCATCCATCATGCGGGCCGTCAGCACCAGGTCCATGGCCTTGGCCTTGCCCACCGCGCGCGGCAGCCGCTGGGTGCCGCCATAGCCGGGAATGACGCCCAGCTTGATTTCCGGCTGGCCGAACTTGGCGTTTTCGGCGGCGATGATGAAATCGCACAGCATGGCCAGTTCGCAGCCCCCGCCCAGCGCATAGCCCGACACGGCCGCGATGATGGGCTTGCGGATGCGGCGCAGCGCGTCCCAGTTGCCGCCCAGGTAGTCGGCCTTGTAGACGTCCATGTAGGTCCAGTCGGACATGGCGGAGATGTCCGCCCCGGCGGCAAAGGCCTTCTGGCTGCCTGTCAGCACCATGGCGCCGATGCCGTCGTCGGCCTCGAAGGCGCGCACGGCGGCCGACAACTCATCGATGACCTCGTTGCTCAGGGCGTTCAGGACCTGCGGGCGGTTCAGGGTCAGCAGGCCGACACGCCCCCTGACTTCGACCTTGACGAACGATTCGCTCATGGTGCCTCCAAAGTAAACTATCGAACATGAATGATGAACTGATGATCCGATACAGGGTATCCCTGGCCGATCCGGCCGGACACCGCTATGCCATCCGCCTGACGGTTCCGTGCCCCGATCCGGCCGGACAGAGCCTGCGCCTGCCCGCCTGGATTCCCGGCAGCTACCTGATCCGTGATTTTGCCCGACAGATCGAAACTTTGCAGGTTTCTTCCGGCGGATCGCCGGTCGCCGTGCGCAAGACCGACAGCCACACCTGGCGCTGCGCCCCCTGCGCCGGGCCGCTGACCGTGGACTATCAGGTCTACGCCTGGGACCTGTCCGTGCGCGGCGCGCATTTCGACGAAAGCCACGCCTTCTTCAACGGCTGCAGCCTGTTCCTGGCGGTGGTCGGCCAGGAATCGCAACCCTGCCTGCTGGATCTGCGGCCGCCCGCCCACGCGCGCGGCTGGCAGGTCTACACCAGCCTGCCGCCGGCCGCCGGTCATCCGGAAGCGGCCGCCCTGCGCGGTTTCGGCCTCTATCGGGCCCGCGACTACGACGCGCTGATCGACCACCCCGTCGAGATCGGCACCCCCCAGTGCATCAGCTTCGAGACCCACGGAGCGGTCCACGACCTGGTGTTCACCGGGCGGATTCCCGGCCTGGACCTGGAACGCATCGCCGCCGATGCGCAGAAGATCTGCGCGGCCCAGATCGAGCTGTTCGAGCCTGCCACCCGACGCGCACCGTTCCTGGACAGCGCGGAGCGCTATGTCTTCCTGGTGACGATCACGGGCGATGGCTACGGTGGCCTGGAACATCGCGCCTCGACGGCCCTGATCACCCGCCGCGCCGACCTGCCCGCGCAGGGCCGCGAAGCCCCCGAGGGCTACGTGACCTTCCTCGGCCTGCTCAGCCACGAATACTTCCATACCTGGAACGTCAAGCGCATCAAGCCCGCCGCCTTCGCCCCCTACGACCTGAGCCGCCCGAACCATACGAAACTGCTGTGGGTGTTCGAAGGCTTCACGTCCTATTACGACGATCTGATGCTGCTGCGCGCCGGCGTGATCGACGAGCCCGCCTACCTGAAACTGGTCGGCCGCACGCTGGACCAGGTGCTGCGCGCCGGAGGCCGCCTGAAGCAATCCGTGGCCGAAAGCTCCTTCGATGCCTGGACGCGCTACTACAAGCAGGACGAAAACTCGCCCAACGCCCTGGTCAGCTACTACACCAAGGGCGCGCTGGTCGCCTTGGGGCTGGACCTGGAAATCCGCCGCCAGTCCGGCGGGACACGCAGCCTGGACGATGTGATGCGCCTGCTGTGGCGACGCTACGGCCGCGACTTCTACCAGGGCCGCCCGCGGGGCGTGGCCGAAGACGCCATGCCCGGCCTGATCCACGCCGCCACCGGGGCCGACGTGGGCGACTTCATCGCCCGCCATGCCCTGGGTTGCGAGGACGTGCCCCTGAAGGCCGCCCTGGCGCGCGCCGGCATCGAGCTGTCCGTGCAACCCGACAGCACGCGGCCCACGCTGGACGTACGCACGCAGGCCGATCCGGCAGGCCTGCGCCTGGCAACCGTCTACGAGCATGGCCCCGCGCACCGCGCCGGCCTGTCGGCCGGCGACCTGCTGATCGCCGCCGACGGATTGCGCATCACCGATGCCGCCGGCCTGGACCGCCTGCTGGATGCGCGACGCCCCGGCGAACGCCTGACCCTGCATGTCTTCCGGCGCGACGAACTGCGCCAGTACACGGTACGGCTGGGCAAGCCGGCCGCCCTGCGCCACCAGCTGAAGCGGGTCGCTCACCCGGGGCCGGCCCGCGCCGCCACGGGGAACACATGAACACCCGGCGCGTGATCCTGGACGAACTGCGCGTCCAGGCGCCGATCGGGATGCTGGATCACGAGCGCCGCGCCGCGCAGCCGCTGGTGATCCGGGCAGAATTCGACACCGACGCCTCGCGCCCCGTGGACGATGCCGACATCGGCTCGGTGCTGGACTACCGCCTGCTGCGTGCCGCCCTGATCGAGGAAGCCACCCGCTCCCACACCGATTTGCTGGAAACCCTGGTGGACCGCACGCTGGACCGCATCCTGCGCGATTTCCCCGGCGTGCTGGGCGTTAAAATCCGCATCTGCAAACCGGCGGCCTTCGACGACTGCACCGTCTGTGTAGAACAATCCCGCCGCCGCTGAATCCGTCCCATCCATGAACACTTCCCTTCCGGTGCCGCCCGAGGCGGCCCTCGACACCGACCCGGCCTCTGCCCCTGCAGCGCACCCGCAACGCCGCAGCGTCAACGAGAACAAACTCGTCAAGCGGCTGCTGCGCGAAACCGGCAAGGCGATCAGCGACTACGGCATGATCGAGGACGGCGACCGCGTCATGGTCTGCCTGTCGGGCGGCAAGGACTCCTACGGTCTGCTCGACATCCTGCTCACCCTGCGCGAGCGCGCGCCCATCGATTTCGAGATCATCGCCGTCAACCTGGACCAGAAGCAGCCCGGGTTCCCGGAGCATGTCCTGCCCGACTACCTGAGCGCGCGCGGCATACCGTTCCACATCGAGAACCAGGACACCTACTCGGTCGTCAAGCGGCTGATCCCCGAAGGCAAGACCACCTGCTCTCTGTGCTCGCGCCTGCGGCGCGGCATCCTGTACCGCGTCGCCCGCGAACTGGGGGCCACCAAGATCGCCCTGGGCCACCACCGCAACGACATCCTGGCAACCTTCTTCCTGAACCTGTTCTACGGCGGGCGCATGAAGGCCATGCCGCCCAAGCTGGTGTCCGACAACGGCGAGCACGTCATCATCCGGCCGCTGGCCTACGTGCGCGAGAAAGACCTGGCCGCCTACGCCAAGCTGCGTGAATTCCCGATCATCCCCTGCAATCTGTGCGGCTCCCAGGAAAACCTGAAGCGCAAGGAAGTGGGCCGCATGCTGGAAGAATGGGACCGCCACTTCACCAACCGCACCTGGAACATCTTCCGCGCCCTGTCGCACGTGGTGCCCTCGCACCTGATGGACCCCGCGCTGATGGATTTCGCCAACCTGCGCCCCACGGGTAGGGCCGATGCCGACGGCGACCGCGCCTTCGACGAGGAAGACTTCCCCATGCCCGCCTTCTCCGAGGACGAAGACGACGAGACCCTGGTGGCGGATGGCCCGGCCGAACAGGTGATCGTCCGTCCGCGCGTGCGCGGGCCGGACGCGTCCTAGGACCACCATGGTCCGCTGGGTTCTCGCCGCCTGCGTCCTGGCACTCATCGTGCTGGCGTTCTGGTGGCTGAGCCTGAAGCCATCGAACGACCGCGACTGGGCCGACGAGGTCTCCCGCCCCCTGCGCGGCAGCGTGCAAGGGGCCTTGGTCACACTGCACGATATCCGGGACTTCGACTGGCGCAGCGACACCGACTACACCGCGCGCTGGCACGACGGCACCTACGACCTGGACACCCTGACCTCAGTGGACATGGCGCTGTCCTACTGGATGGGACCGGCCATCGCGCATACCCTGGTGTCCTTCGGCTTCGAGGACGGACGCCACGTCGTGTTCTCCGTCGAGGTCCGCAGGGAACGCGACGAGGCGTTTTCTTCCCTGGGCGGCTTCTTCAAGCAATTCGAGCTGGCCATCGTGGCCGCCGAAGAGCGCGACATCCTGTACGTGCGCGCCGGCCCCCGGGGCGAGCAGGTTTTCCTGTATCCGGTCCGGATGCCCGTGCCGGCCATGCGCGCCCTGTTCAAGTCCTATGTGGCGCGCGCCAACCAGCTCACGATCGAGCCGCGCTTCTACCACACGCTGACGGCCAACTGCACCACGCTGGTCTACGACATGGTCCGCCCGCTGGTTCCCGGCCTGCCGCTGGACATCCGCCTGATCCTGTCGGGCTACCTGCCCGAATACCTGTATGGCCACGGCGGCCTGGACACGAGCCTGCCGCTGGATGTCCTGCGGGCCCGCGCCGACATCACGCGCCGCGCTTCACACCCGGGACCCGCCCTGGAATTCTCGCAACGCATCCGCACGCCGGAACCGGGCGGAGAACAGCCGTGAATCAGGTGGCCCCTGCACGGGCTCTCGCGATCATTGCACCGTGCGGCCGAAAGTGCGGCCCGAAGCGGGGCGCGAATGCTGGGCCCGCCATTCACTGGGCGATAACCCGAAGCGGCGCCGGAAGGCATGGCTGAAAACCGAAGTGTCGGTAAATCCATGGGCGTATGCCAGTTCTCCGATCTGGCGGGCGCAGGCGGGATCGGCCAGCAGTTCCCTGCATCGCTCCAGGCGAGCGCCCAGGATGTAGTCTGCAGGAGTGAGCCCCCGAGCAGCAAATAGCTTGTACAGGTAGCGCCGGGACATACGAAAGCGCTGCGCCAGCGTGTCGGCGTTCATGCTGACATCATGCAGATGTTCATGCACATGTCGCAAAATGACGCGCAACTGGCCCTGACGGACCTCTTCCAGGCTTGAAACGCCGCCACCATCGGCATGCTCACCCAGGCTGAGCGCGAACAGCCGCATTACAGTCGAGGACACCTCGAACGCCAATTCCGGCTCCAGCGCCGGCCCCTGGGACACGAGCGCCCGCAAGGCATCCATGGCAACCCGGGCACTACCGCTGCCAGACCCGAAGCGCCGGGCAAGCTGCGATTGGATGCAAGGTTCCCATATGGAGAGCACATGTGCCGGAACCTGCAGTACGAGAAAGTGCGCGTCCGGCTCTTCAAAAACCTCGTAGGGACGCGACGTGTCGTAAATCCCCCAATCACCAGGATCGAGCAGGGCCGAACGCCCGTCTTGCGCAATCATGGTACGGCCGGAAATTTGAACGCTGAACTTGTATTGCGCGCTTTCGGAGCGGTTTGCCAGCACGCGCGTACGGCGCACACGCTGCGCCGAGGTCATGAGTTCAGCAACTTGCAGACAGCCAAACGTCTCGTTGGCCGCCAGGTTGCGGAACGGACCATTTCCCCTGGGTTCGACTTCCAGGGGTACAAAATGCTCGGAAATAGTATCCGCCCAGGCGCCGCACGTCTCGAACCGCCGCAACGGCGTTCTCAGCCATATCGGGGCGGGAGCGGATTCCGCGGACTTCGGCATGAGAGCGGACATAGTGTTGATCTCACTTCCTGATATTCAGGAAATCTAGCCCCCGAAAAGGATCACAGCCAGCAGGACAAACCCCTAGCCAACCGCCCGGAACCGGGAACCCCGGCACGAATCGAATTGGAAACCCCCAGCAGGATCTCGGTTCAGTTAGCGCCATAGAGATAGGGGGCCGGCGCCAGGCCTAACTGCCGAAGCCTGGCTTCCAGCTGTCGCCGGACAACCACGACGTCATCGAAGCGATACGGCCGTACTGCCCCCACTTCGCCCGCAGTGAACGGCTTGAAGTCAGGGGCCAGCTCATCCAAGCTGTAGTTGACGACCATCCAGTTCAGGACATCCGCGAGTTCGGCGTTACCCAACTGCGACTGGGCAGCCCCCGGGACACGAATCATGTATTCCCGGCCTTCCGGCAAGCGAGTGAACAGGCCGATGGAGTTACGGAAACTGGGTACTGCGTTGCGGGCAACCCCCTCGCCATCATAGCGGTGGCAGCCCCCACAATTGAGCATGTAGTCCTTGTAAGCCGATACACTGGCCCCCATCGACTCCAGCATCGCTTGCCGCCCGTATCCGGTTTCCCCGGCTGCAGGCACGGACAACACCGCCAGCACCAGGCAGGGGAGCAGCCCGGACCGAATTCCTCGGATGAACTTGGACACGATCAGCCCCCCTTCAAGGTCAATTCTTGCCCAACCCCACGATGGTGGAAACCGTGCAATGGTAAGTCGTATTGCTATTGGCCATGCACCAGTTCACATCGTTGTGCAGGAAAAATTCATAGCCTGGTCGTTCGCGCACCTGCCCACCGCAATAGCACCGGCCGCATGCCGTCTTGCCGCAACAATCATGGTAGCTGACCAGATAGTCCTTGCCGTCCTTGGGGTTGTGACATGTGCCGACCCACGAAATGGGCGAAGGTTCGCTACCCGGCGGGCACGTGGTAGCCGAGCCGCCGCAGCAGGTGCATAAAAACCCGTCCACAGCGCAATAACGCCAGTAGTCACAAGAAGCCAATTCCTCCTCGGTCGCGGTCTCCAGGTCGGTCTTGGGCGTGGCTTCCGCGGCCCGTGCGATCCGGGCAACAGGCAGCACCGGCATGATGAAGGCCGTACCCACGAAGACCTTGCCGATCGAGCACAGCACGCCGCGCCGGGACGAAGCATGGGCCACTTTGCGGGTCAGGGATTCCCCGAAATGATCAAGCCAGCGCATTGCCATTCTCCTTGCGTGAAATTTCCTGAACCGGCACGCCGTGCTCCAGCCACTCCTGGGCGGAAGCCACGCCGAACTCCTTGGCAGTGAACAGGCTTTCGAGCTGTTCACGCGAATTGACCAGTCCCTTGGCCCGAACGATGCCTTGCTCATCGATCAAGATGGCGTAGGGCAGCTTGCTGACCTGAAAGCGCATGCCGATCTCGGTGGAAAGCACGTAGGGGAAGTGTTCCAGGCCGGCCTTGCGGTAGAAAGCCAGGTGCTCGGGCATTTCGCCATCGCTGGCCAGCACGATGTCCAGCCAGGCACCTTCAGTCCGCGCCACCGACTTCAAGATGGGCAGCAGCTTCTTGCACACTGGGCAAGTGGGGGACACGAAAAAGAGCAACTGACTGCGAGCGCCTCCGTGACCGATGCGCAGGGCACGGCCCAGCAGGTCATCGAGTTCGAATCGGGGGGAAGCGGCACCCACTGCCGGCCCCTTGTCGATCGTCAGTGCTCCCATTGGAGCGACCCGCTCGTACAGGACGCCGATCTGCCGGGACAGGGCCAGCACCACCAGCAACAAGGCCAGTGTCACGACCCACAATACGATATTGGATACGATCAATGCCGTCATGATTGGCTCCTTTTGCGCATCTCGACATGGGATGCGAGCAACTGATTGAAAGCGAGGTAGAGGCCGAGCAAGGCCAGCGACAACCCAAAGAAAGTGATGCCGTCCAGCCACACCAGGTCGCGCACCACAACACCGTCCGTCCGTGGCCACGCGAGCAGGGCCAGCGCGGCCAGCAAGGCATTGCGCAACATCATCCACCAGGACAGGCTGCCCGGCGACCGGGAAAGGCCGCCGCAGCCGCAATCGATGTCGCTCCGTCCTCGCAGCAAATTCACCACCACACCCAAAGAAGCGGTAGCCAGGACAGCCAGGGCAACAAGAACCCCTGCCGCTCGAGCGGCGGGCCATAGGAGCAGTCCGCCAGCAAGCAACTCGACCACGATGAATGCAACAGCGAACACTCGATGCAAGAAAGCAGGCAGCAGACGGTAGCCCGCCACAGCCGATTCGAACCCAACGAAATCCCGCAGCTTGTGCAGAGCACCCAGCCAAAGGACGGTCGTCAGCACAACCAGCGCGGCATATACGATGACGGGATCACCCATTGCCGCCTCCCGCATAGCCCATCACCTGCAGGGCTGACTCGGCCGCTCCGGTAATCGTGCGCACCAGTTTCGGCTCAGGATTGGAAATGTCGTAGATATTGACGTTGGCTCCGTCGATGGTCAGCAATTGTGGCTTCTTGCCCTGGACGACGGACATGGACAGGGCATCCTTGCCAGGCACCCGTGCCACGCGTTTGCGAGTCTTCAGGTCGTAGACCCAGATCTCCGCGGCAGGGTTCTTGTGCGACCCCTCGACACCGTCAGGATGCATGAAGATATACAACCGCTCACTGCGAGGCTCGACCGCCAGCAGGTTGTAGCCACCAGGCACCCAGCGCTTCGCACGGTCACTTTCATCAAGCAGCGACCAGACGGGTGCGAATTTCATCGCACCATCTTTCTGCAGCCTGGCCGTATAGACATTGCCGTAGAAGGACACGAACACCAATCCATCGGACAAGCGCCCCGGGGTGATGAAGATGGGATCATCCTTGACCGGGAACATGGGCTCGCTGCGCTTCTGAGACGCCACCTTGCCATCGTCCCCCAGAGTGATGGACAGCAAGGCGCCATCGCCACAGATTGTGGAGAAGCTGCGCGGCGTACCCGGCAAAGGGATGATGCTCCAACAACCCGCAGTAGAAGTGATTTCATCGACGAACGTACTGTTCTTCATGTCGATCACACTGACCGAGGCTGCCGGTGTGGCATTTTGCACCAGGACGAAGCGGCCATCGCCCGTCTGGCGGAACATGCCATCGTAGTTCAAGGCGCCCGCCCGCTTGGGCGGAATCTTGATTTCCCGCATGAAGCTGAGCTTGTCGTTGTCCCAGACCTCGACCACATCGGTACGTTCACCTCGGGTGACGCGCTCGAAATAGGTGGTGGCGACGTACACCTGCTTGCCGTCCTTGGATAGCTGGGCATGGCCGTTGAATGAGGTCGGGATCATTCCCAGGAATTTCCCGGTGCTGCGATCGAATTGGTTGAGACGGCTGTCGGTCAGGTGGAAGAACACGGCATCCATCACGTAAATGCGGTCGGCCGGAGCTGTCTTGACCGTATGGCCACCCGTCAACTGCTCGACCGGCAGCGGCGGAGCAGCTCGAACGCCCGAGGCGGACACCAGCAGCACGGCCACCGACAGCAGGCTCGCACCGGTTGAGATCCTGAATGCTGGTTTTTTCATGACATGAGTCTCCTGAATAGGCTCTAGAAGGCATAGACGTAGCGCAGCTGCACACCACGCATGCGCGGACCGTTCTCGACCTTCAGGTCGTGGATGTACTGTAATTGCACCTGGTTGGCTTCATTGATCTGGTGGGTGATTTCAAAGGCCAGCTGGTGATTGTTGGCTCGGGAAACCGTCTCGACTCCATCGACCTTTTCACGGCCGCCTGTTTCGTAGCGATAACGCATGCCCACATAGGTGCTTTCAGTGATGTTGGTCGATGCCAGCGCCATCAGGCGAATGGCTGGCGATTTCTTCAGAGTGCCGCCGTAATAATTGCTGTTGTCGCCGAAGAACTCGAATTCGGCGACGGCCTCAAGGAAGGTGGATTCCCCAACGCCCTGAACAAAAGCGAAGTCTTGCACAGTGGTCCAGCGGTTCTTGCCCGGTGAGGCGTCGGCATGATTGCTGCGGTACAGGCCCGTGGGCGCCGTGATGAAAGGCTCCCAGGCGAACCAGGTCTTGGTTTCCTCGTTATTGACAAACCAGAGCGCCGCGCCCAGTTGAGCATCGCCCACCCCTGTGACCCGATCATCTGGCATGCCGGACAGTCCAATCGTGGTGCGCAGTGCAGGCAGGATCAACTCGTACTGAACGGTCTTGCCCAGGATTTCGCTGAAATACATGGGTCGCAGTACCAAACCCTGCACATCCACGGACGGCCCGTCCGGAACCCGCTGTCCATGGTCGTAGAAGCCGTGGGAATTGAGGCCCAATAGATAGGCCGCGAAAACACCCGTACCCGGTGGTGCCGGAATCCAGTCTCGCGCACTGGGGTCCCCTGCATGGGCTGCAGTACCTGCCGTTGCCAGGGCAGCAGCCAGCACGAACCGGCGCATATTGCGCATCATCGTCATTCTTTGTCTCCTGTTGGCCAGCTTCGGAGCCAGCTCTGTTGGAATGAAACCGCGGAAGCTAAACCATGAATTCCATTGATGAACCTGTTTGACGTTGATTCATCTGCTGTCCGGAGCCGACCGTCAGGCCGCGCCAGGATAAGCGATGCAGACAGACTTCGTTTCGATATAGTTGCCAATGACGGCGCTACCATGCTCACGCCCGATCCCAGATTGCTTGTAGCCGCCGAACGGCATGCTCGGATCCAGCATGTTGTGGGTGTTGACCCAGACCGTACCAGCCTGGATCCGTGGCACCAGCCGATGCACCCGCCCCAGGTCGTTGCTCCAGATGCTGGCCCCCAAGCCGAATCTCGTGTCGTTGGCCAGGGCAACAGCCTGGTCTTCGTCACGAAAGCGCGCTGCCACAACGACCGGGCCGAAGATTTCCTCGCGCACGATCGCAGCTTCGGGAGCCGCGCCATCGAACACCGCTGGGCGCACGAAATAGCCCGGGCCATCCCAATCCTGCCCGCCAGTCAGCAGGCGCGCTCCGGACGCCTTGCCGGCCGCAATGAATTCAGATACCCGCTGGCGATGGCGAGCGGATACCATGGGGCCGATCTGCGTGTCCGGATCAAAACCAGAACCGATTCTGAGGCCGTCGGCTACAGCCACCAGCCCCTCCAGCACCCGGTCATAGAGTCCTTCCTGAATGAACAGCCGAGATCCGGCCGTACAGACCTGTCCCTGGTTGAAGAAGATGGCATCAGCCGCGCCACGGATGGCTTGTTCGAGCGGGCAATCGTCCATGATCAGGACTGGCGACTTGCCGCCCAATTCAAGCGAAATCCGCTTCATGCCGTCCACCGCCACATGGCCGATGAGCTTGCCTACCTCAGTGGAACCGGTGAAAGCGATCTTATCGATACCGGGATGAGCGACGAGCGCCGCGCCTGTCGTCTCGCCCCGGCCCGTGAGTACGTTGACCACCCCGGGAGGAAAGCCAACCTCGAGTGCGAGTTCTGCCAGCCGGATGGCTGTCAACGGCGTTTCCTCCGCCGGTTTAAGCACGACAGTGCAGCCTGCAGCAACGGCTGGTGCAATTTTCCAGACCGCCATGAGCAGCGGGAAATTCCAGGGCACGATTGCGGCGACGACACCCACCGGCTCTGCCCGGGTGTGTGCATGGTAATGAACCCCCGGGGGAAACGGAATGGACAAATTCAGCGTATCGCCGGTGATCTTGGTCGCCCAGCCTGCCATGTAGCGCAACCACTGCGCACTGGCGCCGACCTCGAGCATCCGCGACAAACCGAGTAATTTCCCGTTGTTGAGTGTTTCGAGCCGCGCCAGTGCTTCGCCCCCGGCCTCGATACGGTCGGCCAATGCCAGCAGCAGGCGCTCCCTGCCTGCTGGCGGCATCGTGCGCCAGGCGGCCGACTCGAAAGCCCGGCGTGCAGCACAGACTGCCTGGTCGACCTGGGCAGGTCCCGCCTCAACTTGATGGGCGATGACGTCGCCAGTGGCCGGATCGTGAACCGGCAAACGGGTTTCTCCCTCCGTGTACGGCTGGCCACCGATGATCATGTGCTCGCGTATGGCGGCCAGTTCGGGACGCGTTTCCGTCGCAGTCATAGTCGCGGCCATGTCTTGCCTCTCTTCCAGGTTTGGTTATTTGAAGCTTAACCATCCCCTGAGGGCACAGATTGTCCACCCGTGCACGAAAAGATGTCCGGGTGTGCACGCCAATAGCCATGACCTTCCCGGAACTGCGCACCCGCGCGGGACGTCACCCGGCCGGAAAGCGCGGGTTGCCCATCAGCAGGGGCACGCCTGCCAGTTGTTCCTTGACGAAATCGATGAAGACCCGCGCCCGGGCCGGCATCATGCGGGATGGAAACAGGGCCGCCATCGGGATGGGTGCGAACGACCACTCCGGCAGCACGCGCACCAGGCTGCCGCCCGTCATGGCCTGGATGGACAGGGGCACGATGCCCATGCCCAATTCGCCCATGCGGCGCAGCATCAGCACCTGGTTCAGCGCGATCCTGCCCTTGACCCGAACCTGCCGTTCCTTGCCGTCCTCGGAGAACAGCCTCCAGAGCGAATCCCCTCGTTCGGTGCTGGAGCGCAGGCACTCATGGCGGTCCAGATCCTCCGGCCGTTCAGGGATGCCCCGTGCATCCAGGTATTCGCGCGATGCGAACAGGCCCAGGACCAGGGTGCCCAGCAGCCGCGACACGATGCCGGAATCGGGCGGCTCCCCGATCCGGATCACCACATCGTAGGGATCCGACAGCAGATTGATCGGGCGCACGCTGAGATCGTATTCACATTCGATTTCCGGATAGCGCATGGAAAACTCCCGCAAGGCATCCGAGAGCAGCGACATGGCCAGCGTGGACGGCATCGACACCTTCAGGCGCCCCCGCGGGCTGCCTGCCTCGTCCATCAGCATTTCATGGGCGAGCCGGGCTTCTTCCACGATGTGCCGGCAGCGCGCGAAATAAGCGGCGCCCGCCTCGGTCAGGCTCACCTTGCGGGTGGAGCGGTTCAGCAGCCGCACGCCTATCGACTTTTCCAGGGCGGAGATCCGCCGCGAGACGGTGGAGGCCGGCATGTCCAGCACGTCGCCTGCGCGCGTAAAGCTGCTGCCGCGCGCCACTTCCACGAACAGCTCGATATCGTTCAACGAAGGAGACATGGCTTCTTTCCTGGGCGAGGCCTTGAGACCGGGCATGGCATTGTCCCGCATTCCGGGACGCATTGCCTTCAACAATGGAAAACTGAATTCACTTCCAACCTATTTATTGCAGAGCAGCAACGGCGGAGAATACGTTTCACAGGGGCAGGACATAGCGCGCAAAACGGAAAGCCCGCAGCGCCCTGCCTCATTTAACACTTTGATTGAAGGAAACCATCATGAAAGTCACCGCTACCCTCGCCGCTCTCACGCTCGGCCTGGCCTCCGCCGGCCTGGCCCAGGCAGCCGATCTGACCCGCGCCGAAGTCGTCCAGCAACTGCACGAAGCCCAGGCCCAGGGGCTCGTGACCATCGGCGAACACGGGAACTACCCGGTCGAAAGCACGCCCAGCACCCTGAGCCGCGCGGAAGTGGTCAATGCCCTGCGCCTGGCCCAGGCCCAGGGCCAGGTCGAGTTCGGTGAACAGGCGGACTACCCCCTGATCGGCTCCGAAAGCGCCTCCAGGACACGCGCCGAGGTCCTGGCCGAACTGGCCGCCGCGCGCGCCGACGGCTCGCTGATCATCGGCGAAAACGAGCACTATCCGCTGTAATCCCCGGCCACCCCAAGGCGGCGCCCCGCGCCCCTGCAGCCGGTCTGTCCGCCCCGCCCGCCGCCTTCGTACGGTGCACGGGGCGGCGTCGCCGTTGCGAAGCATGCGGGAAGATGGGGTGAACCGCGAGAGGATGCGGATGGTGGGCGGTACTGGGTTCGAACCAGTGACCCCTGCCGTGTGAAGGCAGTGCTCTACCACTGAGCTAACCGCCCAATCGGGCCGTTCAGGAATTGCGCGTGACGCGCGGGAACAGCCGACTGGAAAGACGGCAATTATACATGGTTTTTACGGATGCGGCAGACGCGGGGCCTGCCTGCCGCATCAACCCGCCGCCTCATCCAGCTGGGCCGCCTCGGGATGCTCGATCTGCCGCCACAGGCAAGGCTTGCCCGCAGCCTTGTCGAGCCCGTCGAGGTAGGCCTCGTGGGCCTGCAGGGCCTGTTCGTCGATCTGGATGACCGGCAGGCGGGACGCATCGAACCGGCCCAGCGCGCCGGCCGCGCTGGCGCCGGCCCCGCCCGACGCATCGTCGGCGGCTTCGTCCAGCAGGGAATCCTGGCCGCGCGTCATGGCCAGCCACACCTCGCCCAGCAATTCCGAGTCGAGCAAGGCGCCATGCAGCGTCCGGTGCGCGTTGGAAATGCCGAACCGCTCGCACAGTGCGTCCAGGTTGTTGCGCTTGCCCGGGAACATCTCGCGGGCCACCATCAGCGAATCGGTGATCTTGGCGCACAGCTCGGTGAAAGGCGGCAGGTTGGCGCGGCGCAGTTCGGCGTTGAGAAACTTCACGTCGAAGGCCGCGTTGTGGATGATCACCTCGGCGTCTCGCACGAAATCCACCAGCTGCTGGGCGACTTCCGGGAAACGCGGATGGCCGGACAGGAACTCGGTCGTCAGGCCGTGCACCTGCAGCGCCTCGGGATCGCTGTCGCGGTCCGGGTTCAGGTACAGGTGCAGGTGGCGGTCGGTGACCCGCCGGTTGAGGATCTCGACGCAGGCCAGTTCCACCACACGGTGGCCCTGCTCGGGCTCCAGGCCCGTGGTTTCGGTATCCAGAATGATTTGGCGCATGGGGTTCCTTGCCGGCCTTCAGGGGCCGGCCATATGGCGAAATTCAGAGAGTGCGTGTGCCCTGCGGGTCTTCGACGCCGAGATTGGCCAGGGCATCCGCCCGCTCGTTGCCCGGGTCGCCGGCATGGCCCTTGACCCACCGCCAGTGTAATTCATGCCCGGCCGCCAGCTCGTCCAGGATCCGCCACAGGTCGGCGTTCTTCACCGGCTTCTTGTCGGCCGTACGCCAGCCGCGCCGCTTCCAGTTGGGCAGCCATTCGGTCATGCCTTTCTGGACGTAGGAGGAATCGGTATGCACCGTCACCACGCAGCGGCGCTTGAGCGCCCGCAGGGCCTGGATCACGGCCATCAGCTCCATGCGGTTGTTGGTCGTGTCCGGCTCGCCGCCGTGCAGGGATTTTTCGTGCGGTCCCTGGCGCAGCAGCACCCCCCAACCGCCGGGGCCGGGATTGCCCTTGCAGGCGCCGTCGGTCCAGGCATCCACCCGGGGGCCGGCGCCATTGTTCTTCAGACCGTCCGAGGGGTCAGACATGTGTATCCTCATTGATGCGGTTGGCAACGGGGGCCACTGCGCCACGGCGCACGCGGCGGCGGCGCGACTGGCGCCAGGCCGGCCCCACCAGGCGCATGCCCGCCACCCGCTTGACCGCCGCAATCGCGTACACGGCGCCGCCGGCGGGCCACCAGCGGTCGCCCGCATGCTCCATGAAGCGCCAGCGATGCAGCCAGGCCTGGGTGGAGCACAGGGGGGCATAGCAGCCGAAACGGCCCCGGTCTAATTCGAAGGACAGCAGCCTGAACCAGTCCTTCAGGCGTGCCGGCGAGACCTGGGACGGCACCGACACCGGCAGGCGCAAGTCCAGTCCCGGCAGGGATTCGCGCAGGCCCCACAGGCTGTATGGATTGAAGCCCGTGAGCACCACGCGGCCCTCGGGCATCAGCACCCGCTCGACCTCGCGCAGCACCTGGTGCGGATCCGCGCACCATTCCAGGGTGTGCGGCATGACGATCAGGTCGATGCTCTGCGTGTCGAAAGGCAATTGCTCGGGTTCGCAGACCAGGCGTCCGGCCCGCGTCCCGAAAGGTGCGCTGGGGCTATGTGCCCAGGCCTTGTAGGGAATGCGGTTGGCCTGCAGCAGGTTCCAGTGCGGCAGCCCGATTTGTATGGCATGATAACCGAACGCATTGCTGACCATGGCATCGACCTGGCGCTGTTCCCAGGCGCGCACGTACCGCCCCGCCGGGGTTTCCAGCCATTCGGCCAATTCGATCGGCATTTCGCGCTGCGGTGCCACCCTGACTCCCTTGCCATGAACCCGTCCGTCCCTTCCCAAGCCGCGCAGGCCATCCTGACGCCCATCCCGGCCCTGTCGGACAACTACATCTGGATGGTACAGAAAAACGGCCACGCGCTCGTCGTGGACCCCGGGGAATCCGGCCCCGTCGAAGATCTGCTGCGCAACGGGCCGACCCTGGAAGCCATCCTGATCACGCACCATCACGGCGACCACGTCGGCGGGGTGCGTGCATTACAACAGCGAACCGGGGCGCGCGTCTACGGGCCGCGCCATGAAAACATCCCGGCCCTGGACGTGGCCCTGTCCGAAGGCGATACCGTGGACCTGCCCGGGACCGGGCTGCGGTTCCATGTGCTGGACATCCCAGGCCATACGGCGGGGCACATCGCCTATGCCGGCCTGCTCGGCCTGGGCCGGCCGGCCGTCTTCTGCGGCGACACCCTGTTCGCCGCGGGTTGCGGCCGCCTGTTCGAAGGCACACCGGCCCAGATGCTCGATTCCCTGGACAAGCTCGCCAGGCTGCCGCCGGACACCCTGGTGTGCTGCGCGCACGAATACACCGAATCCAACATCCGCTGGGCCCTGCAGGTCGAGCCCGGCAATGCCGCCCTGCGGGCACGTGCCCACGACGCGGCCCGGCTGCGGGCCCAGGGCCTGCCCACCCTGCCTTCCACCATCAGCCTGGAACGGGAAACCAACCCGTTCCTGCGCACCGGCCTGGCCGGCATCCGCGCGGCGGCCGGCCGGCATGCCCAGGCCCCGCTGGACACGCCCCAGCAGGTCTTCGCCGCCCTGCGGCAATGGAAGAACGACTTCCGCTAGAACGCCCGCCCGATCGGGGTACAGGACTGCCGCCCGACGCCGGACCGTGACGGCGATTCGGGCGTTTTCTCAAGTGCTTCGCACAAACGTGTGATTCATTGGGTAAAATCGGGCAATTCGCGCCCCCCTACCCCCCCAATGATCCACCCATGAAAATCCTGCGACTTCTCCTGCCGCTGATCCTGGTGGTGCTGGCTGGCTGTGCCACCCGTCACCAAGCGGCCGATCAGCGCCAGGCCTATGTGGCGGAAGACACCTCGCGCACAGTCGACCTGACTCACCCGCCCCGCGACATGTGGGACCGCATCCGGCGCGGCTTCGCCATTCCCAATCTGCGCAACGAGCGGGTCGACTACTGGACGGACTACTACGCCTCGCACCCGCAGTCGGTGCTGCTCATGAGCCAGCGGGCAGGCAAGTACCTGTACTACATCGTCGACGAACTCAACCGCCGCGGCCTGCCCACCGAACTGGCGCTGCTGCCTTTCGTGGAATCCGCCTACAACCCCAACGCCCTGTCGCGGTCCCAGGCATCCGGCCTGTGGCAGTTCATCCCCAGCACCGGCCTGCACTACAAGCTGGAGCAGAACTGGTGGCGCGACCAGCGGCGCGACCCCGTGGCTTCCACCCAGGCAGCGCTTGACTACCTGAGCTATCTGTACGATTTCCAGGGCGACTGGTACCTGGCGCTGGCTTCGTACAACTGGGGCGAAGGCGCCGTGAAGCGCGCCATGGACAAGGCCGCCGAGGCCGGCAAGCCGACCGGCTACACGGCCCTGGACATGCCCGACGAGACTCGCAACTACGTTCCCAAGCTGCAGGCGATCAAGAACATCATCGCCCGGCCGGAAAAATACGGCATCACCCTGCCCAACGTCAGCAACACACCCTACTTCACCACGGTGCACAAATCGCGCGACATGGACATCGCCGTGGCCGCGGCCCTGGCGGAAATGCCGCTCGAAGATTTCCAGGCGCTGAATCCTTCGTACAACCGGCCCATCATCCTGGCCGCCCACAACCCGGCCCTGCACCTGCCGCTGGACAAGGTCGGGGTCTTCAACGAAAACCTGGAATCCTATACGGGCCGCCTGTCATCCTGGCAGATCTACCACCCGAAGAAGGGCCAGTCCCTGGCCAGCATCGCGAAGGCGCACGGCATCACGCTGGACCAATTGCGCCAGGCCAACAAGCTGGGATCGAAGCAGACCCGCGCAACCACGGCCGCCCTGCTGCTTCCCGCCCGCGAGGCCCCGTCGGGCGGCCTGATGCTGGCGTCCTACCAGGCGCCCGCCGGCGAGCCCTACGCCCGTCCCGAAACCAGCCAGGCGGGCACCCCGGCGCGCGTTTCTTCGCGGCTGAACGCAACCGATCTGCGGCCCAAGCCCAGCATCCGCACCCATACCATCAAGAAGGGCGACACCCTTTATTCGCTGGCGCGGCGCTACAACACCTCGGTGGACGCCCTGCGCAAGCTCAACAACCTGAAGAATTCCTCGCTATCCACCGGCCAGCGACTGCGCGTGCCGGGGACCGAGGTGCAAGGGTAAAAATTTCATCAACAGGACACAACATGGGCTTTCTGAACGGCAAACGCCTCCTGATCACCGGCGTACTTTCGAACCGATCCATCGCCTACGGCATCGCGCATGCCTGCCGCGCCCAGGGCGCCGAACTGGCATTCACCTATGTCGGCGAACGCTTTGAAGGCCGCGTGCGCGGCTTCGCCGAAGAACTCGGCAGCAACATCGTCATTCCCTGCGACGTTTCCGACGACGCCCAGATCGAGGCGACATTCACCGCCCTGCGCGAGCACTGGGACGGCCTGGACGGACTGGTCCACTCGATCGGCTTTGCCCCGCGCGAAGCCCTGGAAGGCGACTTCCTGGACGGCATGACGCGCGAGAACTTCCGCATCGCCCACGACATTTCCGCCTACAGCTTCCCCGCGCTGGCCAAGGCCGCGCTGCCGATGCTGGAAGGCCGCAACGGCTCGGTCCTCACCCTGACCTACCTGGGCGCGGAAAAGGCCATCCCCAACTACAACATGATGGGCCTGGCCAAGGCATCCCTGGAAGCCAGCGTGCGCTACCTGGCCCGTTCCATGGGCCGCAAGGGCCTGCGCGCCAATGGCATTTCCGCCGGCCCGATCAAGACCCTGGCGGCCAGCGGCATCCGCGACTTCTCCAACATGCTGAAGTACGTCGAATCCCAATCTCCCCTGGGACGCAACGTCACCATCGAAGACGTCGGCAACGCCGCCGCCTTCCTGCTGTCGGACCTGGCCAGCGGCATCACCGGTGAGATCCTGCACGTGGACTGCGGCTTTTCCAACACCGTGCCGGGCATGGACTGAGATCCGCCCGCGCGGCCCCGGCCCGGATGCCGCCGTCGGCGCCCGGGCCCGGCCCAGAGACGTCGCCATTGAAAAAGCCCCTGGTTCCGGACGGAACCAGGGGCTTGAATCTTGGCGGACAAGGGGGGATTCGAACCCCCGATACGCTATTCACGTATACACGCTTTCCAGGCGTGCGCCTTCAACCACTCGGCCACCTGTCCTGCATGCCTGCACGCCATGGCGGCAGGCGAAGTCCGCTATTCTAACAGAAGAATGCAAGATTCGACAGCGCGCCCGCACGGGCCGGCATGCGCCGGTAAACCGTGTCCCGCCCGACGGATCAGGCGGCGCCCAGGCCCACGGGAACGGCCACCCCCATGCCGCCCACCATGCGCTCGACATAGCGGGCGATCAGATCGATCTCCAGGTTGACGGGCGAGCCGACTTCCAGGTTGCGCAGCGTCGTGACCTGCACGGTATGGGGGATCAGGTTGATGGAGATTTCCGTGCCTTCTTCCTGGTCGTCCACGCGGTTGACCGTCAGGCTGACGCCGTTGACCGTGATCGAGCCCTTGTAGGCCAGATACTTCGACAGGTGGGCCGGGACGATGATGCGCAGTTCCGTCGATTCCTCGACCGCATCGAAGCAGGTCACGCGGCCCACACCGTCGACGTGGCCGGAAACCAGGTGCCCGTCCAGGCTGTCGCCCAGCCGCAGGGCATGCTCCAGGTTGACCTCGCCGGGACGGTCCAGGCCGCAGGTGCGATCCAGGCTTTCGCGCGAGACATCGACTTCGAACACATCCCCATGCAGGGCGACGACCGTCATGCAGGCCCCCTGGATGGCGATCGAATCGCCCAGGCGTGTCGCCGCCAGCGGCAGGCCGCCGGCCTGGATGGACAGGCGCACGCCCGCGTCTTCGCTATTCCCGAGGGGGCGGACTTCGGTGATGCGGCCCACGGCCGCGACGATACCAGTGAACATGGGGCTATCCTATTTTCAAACCGCAGGCTTCGACCAACGCCTGCCAGCGTGCCGGATCCCGCAGCCGCAGGCGCATGTCCCGGCCCAGCTGCAGGACGTCGAGGAATTCGTACCGGTAGGCCTGGTCCAGGCTGGCCACGGGCGTGGGCAGTGCCGCCAGGCTCTGGCCGTCGCCCAGGACGCTGGGCGCCAGATAGCTCACCCATTCGTCGACCAGCCGGGCCTGGACCAGCGCCCCCTGCAAGCGGGCGCCGGCCTCGACGTGGACCTCGTTGATCTCGTGGTCTCCCAGCCAGCGCACCAGGGCCTGCAGGGACAGGCCGCCGTATTCGTCGGCGGGCAGCACGATGACGCGCACGTTGCGGGCCGCCAGGCGGGCTGCCTTGCCCGCATCGGGGCGCGTGGTGAAGACCCACACCGGATCGCCGTTGATGATCCGGGCCTGCTCGCCCAGCACGAATTGCGTGTCCAGCACGGCGCGGACCGGCTGGCGCGGCGTCTCGACCGCACGCACATCCAGCATGGGGTCGTCGGCCAGCACCGTGCCGATGCCGGTCAGCACCATGCAGGCCCTGGCACGCCAGCGGTGCCCGTCGTCGCGGGCGGCATCCCCCGTGATCCACTGCGAGCGCCCGTCGGGCAAGGCCATGCGCCCGTCGAAGGACGACGCCGACTTCAGCCAAAGCCAGGGCGTGCCGCGCGTCATCCTGGCGCAAAAGCCGGGATTCTGGGCCAGGACGTCTTCGGCGAACAGGCCCACGTCGACCTGGATGCCGGCGGCGCGCAGACGTTCGATTCCGCGGCCAGCCACCTTGGGATTGGGATCCTGGAGCCCGACCACGACCCGGGCAACGCCCGCCGCGACCAGCGCATCGGCGCACGGCGGCGTGCGGCCCGTATGGCTGCAGGGTTCCAGGGTGACGTAGGCCGTGGCGCCACGCACGTCCACCCCCAGGAGTGCGGCCTCGTGCAGGGCCTGGGCCTCGGCGTGGCGGCCGCCCGCCCGCTGGGTGCTGCCTTCGGCCAGCCAGCGGCCGTCGCGCACCAGCACGCAGCCGACGCGCGGGTTGGGGCTGCTGACGAACTGCGCCTGCTCGGCCACCCGGAGGGCGCGCCGCATCCAGCGATGATCCTCGGTGGACGGGAAAGCCCCCCCGCGATGCGCTTGCGGCACGCCGCCCGCTGCGTCGGGGCGGCCCGGCAAATCAAGGGAAGAATCAGTCCTTGTCATCGGCATCGTCCGCGCGGCGGAATTCGTCGATCGCATGGACGAATTCACGGATGTTCTCGAAACTGCGGTAGACCGAGGCGAAGCGCACATACGCCACCGGATCGAGCTGGCGCAATTCGGACATGACCAGCTCGCCGATGTAATCCGATGGAACCTCGCGACGGCCGCTGGTGAGAAGGCGTTCCTGGACGCGCGCGGCGGCCGCATCCACCGCCGAGGCGCTGACCGGGCGCTTGCGCAGCGCCAGGGCCATGCTGCCGCGCAACTTGGCCGGATCGAAATCGACCCGGGTGCCGTTGCGCTTGACGATGGCGGGCATCATCAGGTCGACCCGCTCGTAGGTGGTGAAACGGCGATCGCATGCCGTACAGCGTCGGCGGCGCCGGATCGTGTCGCCTTCCTCGGAGACCCGGGAATCCACGACCTGCGTATCGGCACAACTGCAGAACGGACACTTCATCTGCGCTGCGGGCGCCCGCAGGCGCCCGTTCCGGTTGGTTTAACGATAGACCGGCAAGCGCGCGGTCAGCTCGTTGACCCGTGCGCGCACCCGGGCGATGTTGTCGGCATCGTTCGGATTGTCGAGCACATCCGCGATCAGGTTGCCGGTGAGTTCGGCTTCGGCTTCCTTGAAGCCGCGCGTGGTCATGGCCGGCGTGCCCAGGCGGATGCCGCTGGTGACGAAGGGCTTTTCCGGGTCGTTCGGGATGGCGTTCTTGTTGACCGTGATGTGGGCCTGGCCCAGGACCGCCTCGGCGGCCTTGCCGGTGATGCCCTTGGCACGCAGGTCGACCAGCATCACGTGGCTTTCGGTGCGGCCCGACACGATGCGCAGGCCGCGCTTGACCAGGGTGTCGGCCAGCACGCGGGCATTGGCCGCCACCTGGGCGGCATAGGCCTTGAATTCGGGCTGCAGGGCTTCGCCGAAGGCCACGGCCTTGGCGGCGATGACGTGCATCAGCGGACCGCCCTGGATGCCCGGGAAGATGGCGGAATTGATGGCCTTTTCGAATTCGGCCTTCATCATGATCACGCCGCCGCGCGGACCGCGCAGGGATTTGTGCGTGGTCGAGGTGACGAAATCGGCATGCGGCACGGGGTTCGGGTAGACGCCGCCGGCCACCAGGCCCGCATAGTGGGCGATGTCCACCATGAACAGGGCGCCGTTGTCGTGGGCGATGCGCGCCATGCGTTCGAAGTCGATGCGCAGCGAATAGGCCGAGGCACCGCCGACGATCAGCTTTGGCTTGAGAGTGCGCGCGAGTTCCTCGAGCTTGTCGTAGTCCAGGACTTCGTTGGCGTCCAGACCGTAGGAATGGAAGTCGTACAGCTTGCCGGAAGCATTCACCGGCGAACCGTGCGTCAGGTGGCCGCCTTCGGCCAGGCTCATGCCCAGCACGGTATCGCCCGGCTTGAGCACGGCCATGTACACGCCCTGGTTGGCCTGGGAACCGGAATTCGGCTGCACGTTGGCGGCCTCGGCGCCGAAGATCGCCTTCAGGCGGTCGATGGCCAGCTGTTCGACCACATCCACGTATTCGCAACCGCCGTAATAGCGCTTGCCGGGATAGCCTTCGGCGTACTTGTTGGTCAGCTGCGTGCCCTGGGCCTGCATGACGGCCGGGCTGGCATAGTTTTCCGAGGCGATCAGCTCGATGTGCTGTTCCTGGCGGGCGTTTTCCTGCTGAATGGCGGCCCAGATGTCCGGGTCGGCCTGATCGAGGGTGCGGGAACGGTCAAACATGGGAAGTAATAGTCCTGGAGGCAGAAAGATCAGAAAGATCGGGGAAATCGGGTCATTCTAGCGCGAACCCCCGCCAGCCTACATGCATGCGCCTACAGGGCGTGCAGGCGGGGATTCAGGGTGTAGGTTCCGGTCAGGGACGCCTGGGCCAGCACGTGGCCGCGCATGGCCTCCAGGGCCTGCGCGCCGGTGAAGCGGCCGGACACGCCCAGCTCGGCGACATCCAGCGCGTAGACCGTGAAGACGTAGCGGTGGACGAGCGCGTCGTTCCAGGGCGGGCAGGGGCCGTCGTAGCCGAAATAATCGCCGTTCATGTCGCGGTCGGACGCGAACCAGCCGGTGTAGTCGTTCAGGCCCTGGCGCGTGCCGTCCAGGGCCAGGGGGCCGGCCTTGCCGCGCGGGGTGATGCCGTTGGAATAGTCACCCTCGGCGATGGCGCGCGTATCGGGCGACACGTCGACCAGGACCCAGTGGAAGAAGTCGGTGCGCGGCAGGTCGGCCGGGACTTCGCGGCCTTCCTGGTTGACGTCGTCGGGCCGCGTCGGCACGTCGGGATCGACGCACAGAACCGCGAAGGACCGCGTGCCATCGGGCACGTCGGACCAGGCCAGGTGCGGGTTGCGGTTGCCGGCCAGGGTGACGTGGGTTTGCGGATCGACCCGCGCGAAGGCGTTGCGTTCGGGAATGACCCCCTGGTCGGGGAAGGATTCGCTGTGCAGTTTCATGGGGTCCTCCGTGGGTGCCTCGGGCTCAGGTCAGCGTGACCCGAGCGAACTTGCGTTTGCCGACCTGCATGACATAGGTGCCTGCCGGCAGCAGCAGGGATTTGTCTTCGATGCGGTCGCCATCGATGCGCACGCCGCCCTGCTCGATATTGCGCTGCGCTTCGGATGCCGAAGCCGCCAGCCCCGATTCGCGCAGCACCTTCAGGATGCCCATGGGCGCGGCGCCGGCGGTGATTTCGGGCATGTCGTCGGGGATCGCGCCGTCGCGGAACCGGGCATTGAACTGCTCCAGGGCGCGCTCGCCCGCACCGGCGCCATGGAACCGGTCGACGATCTCGCGGGCCAGCAGGACCTTGGCGTCGCGCGGATTGCGCCCGGCCGAGACTTCTGCCTGCAAGGCGCCGATTTCCTGCAGGGACTTGAAGGACAGCAGCTCGAAATAGCGCCACATCAGCGTGTCGGAGATCGACATCAGCTTGCCGAACATGGAGTCGGGCGACTCGGTGATGCCGATGTAGTTGCCCTTGGACTTGGACATCTTCTCGACCCCGTCGGTGCCTTCCAGCAGCGGCATCGTCAGGACGCACTGGGGTTCCTGGCCGTATTCCTTCTGCAGTTCCCGGCCCACCAGCAGGTTGAATTTCTGGTCGGTGCCGCCGAGCTCGAGATCGGCCTTCAGGGCCACGGAATCGTAGCCCTGCAGCAGCGGATACAGGAATTCATGCACGGAGATCGGCACGCCGCCCTTGAAGCGGCGGGTGAAGTCGTCGCGTTCCATCATGCGGGCGACGGTGTAGCGCGAGGCCAGCTGGATCAGGCCGCGGGTGCCGAGCGGATCGCACCATTCGGAGTTGTAGCGGATCTCGGTGCGGTCGGGGTCCAGCACCAGGCTGGCCTGGGCGTAGTAGGTCTTGGCGTTTTCGCGGATCTGCTCGGGCGTGAGCGGCGGGCGGGTGGCGTTGCGACCGCTGGGGTCGCCGATCTGCGCGGTGAAGTCACCGATCAGGAAGATCACGGTATGGCCCAGATCCTGCAGCTGGCGCATCTTGTTGAGCACCACGGTATGGCCCAGGTGGATGTCGGGCGCGGTGGGGTCCAGGCCGAGCTTGATGCGCAGGGGCGTGCCGCTTGCGCGGCTGCGCGCCAGTTTGGTGGCGAATTCGGAAACGACGAGCAATTCGTCGCAACCCCGCTGGGCCACGCGCAGATCTTCGGCGATCCGGGGGTCGACGGGGTCGGAGGGGGACGACATGATATACGCTTTTACCAGAGAAAAATGAAAAACTGCTCGAAAAAACGACAGGTATGCGCTAGCATAACGTGCCATCGCAGCTTCTGTACAACACATTCGACGCCAATCCGGGCGGCGGGGTCTCATGTTAGCAGAACCCCTCTCTCGCCCAGGATGCGCACAGCCCGAATCCACCGGACCCATTCCACCCATGATGCCTGAGGCCACCCCGCAACAACGCCGCCATCACGTCACCCGCAGTCTGTTGTTCGCCGCCGGCGGCCTGTTCCTGACTGCCGCTGCACTGGCCGTCGTCCAGCCTTCCACGCCTCCCGAACCCATCTTCCAGGCCCGCCAGACGCTCGACCTGCCGCCCCAGCATGTCGCGGGCGACCAAAAGGCCGCGCCCTACATCGCCTCGACCCGCATCCGCCGCGGCGACACGGTGTCCGACCTGCTGAACCGCCTGGGGGTGCACGAAGACGGCCTGCTGGCCTTCCTGACGCACGACGAGCGGGCACGGTCCATCTACAAGCTCTACCCCGGCCGCACCGTGCAGGCCGCCCTGGACGAACAGGGCCGGATGGTGTGGCTGCGCTATACCCATACGCCGGGCACCACCGAAAAATCCGGCCTCGTTTCCGCCTGGCTCGAAGTCCGGCCCGCCGACGGTGGTTTCTCCGCCCAGGAACGCACCACCGCCGCCATCCGCGAAACCCGCATCGCCGAAGGCGAAATCACCAGCTCCCTGTTCGGCGCCGCCGACCAGGCCCAGATCCCGGATGCGATCACCATGGAAATGGTGGACATCCTGGGCAGCCGCATCGACTTCCTGAAAGACCTGCGCAAGGGCGACCGTTTCCGCATCGTCTACGACGCCTACATGCACGACGGCGAAGAAGTCGGTACCGGCCACATCCGCGCGCTGGAATTCATCAACCGCGGCAAGACCTACAGCGCCGTCTGGTTCCAGAAAGGCCAGGAATCCGGCGGCTACTACGATTTCTCGGGAGCCAGCCTGAAAGGCGCCTTCCTGCGCACCGCCATCAAGTTCACCCGCATCAGCTCGCGCTTCGGCATGCGCATGCACCCGATCCACAAGCACTGGACCGGCCATAAGGGCGTGGACTATGCCGCGCCCTCCGGCACGCCGATCCATGCGACGGCCGACGGCACGGTCGAATTCATCGGCCGCCAGAACGGCTACGGCAACGTCATCATCCTGAAGAACTTCGGCAAATATTCCACGCTGTACGCCCACCAGAGCCGTTTCGCCAAGGGCCTGAAAAAGGGCGACCGCGTCCAGCAGGGCCAGTTGATCGGCTACGTGGGCTCGACGGGCTGGGCCACCGGGCCGCACCTGCACTACGAGTTCCGCATCGACAATCGACCGGTCGACCCGCTTGCGGTGGACCTGCCGGTGGCGCGCACGCTGGAGCCGGCCGATCGCAAGGCCTTCCAGGACGTGGTTGCCCTCTACCGTCCGCAGATCGAACTGATGGCGCGGCTGCAGGACAGCCGCATCCAGATCGCCCAGCAATAAGGGACGCCGCCCCATGGCTCCCGACCGGCCGGCCGAGATCTATATCGGCCTGATGTCGGGCACCAGCACCGACGGCGTGGACGGCGTGCTGGCGGACCTGACCGGCGACGCCATCCGGGTGCTGGCCAGTGCCGGCCGCCCCTTGCCGGACACCCTGCGCCAGGAACTCCTGGCCCTGAACGCCCCCGGCCCCGACGAACTGGCTCGGGCGGCGCGGGCCGCCAATGCCCTGGCCGATTGCTATGAAGACGTCGTGCGCGACCTGCTGGCGCAAGCCGGCCTGCGCGCCGGCCGCATCCGCGCGATCGGTGCCCACGGGCAGACAGTGCGCCATGCGCCCGAGTCCGGCTATACCATTCAGATCAACGCGCCGGCGCGGCTGGCGGAACGGGCCGGCATCGCGGTCGTTGCGGATTTCCGCAGCCGCGACGTGGCGGCCGGCGGCCAAGGCGCCCCGCTGGTGCCGGCCTTCCATGCCGCGCGCTTCGGCCAGGGTGAAGGCCGCGCCGTCCTGAACCTGGGCGGCATCGCCAACCTGACCGTACTGGCCGAGCCGGTGCGCGGCTTCGATACCGGGCCGGCCAACATGCTGATGGACGCCTGGATCCGGCGCCACCAGGGCCGGCCTTACGACCAGGATGGCGCCTGGGCCGCGCAGGGCCGCTGCCACGATGGCCTGCTGGCCAGCCTGCTGGCCGAACCCTGGCTGGAACTCGCGCCGCCGAAATCGACCGGGCGCGATCTGTTCAGCCTGGAATGGCTGGATGACCGGATCAGTCGGATGCCCGACGGCGACCGGCCGCAGCCGGCCGACATCCAGGCCACCCTGCTGCGCCTGTCGGTGGATTCGATCGCCGGCGCCGTGCGCCGCCATGCGCCGGACACGCGGGAAATCCTGGCTTGCGGCGGTGGCGCCCGGAACCCGGTTTTCATGGCCGCCCTGTCGCAGGCCCTGCCCTGCCGCCTGACGACCACGGACGCCTATGGCGTGCCTGCCCAGGACGTCGAGGCGCTGGCGTTCGCCTGGCTGGCGCAAGCGCACATCCAGGGGCGCCCCGCCTGCCTGCCGGCCGTCACGGGGGCGCGGCACGCAACCATCGCAGGCTGCCTGTATCCCGCCTGAAAAGCCGCTGCGGCGGGCCGGGTCAGGGCGAGAACGAGGAACCGCAGCCGCAGGTGGTGTTGGCGTTGGGATTGCGGATGACGAACTGCGAGCCTTCCAGGTCGTCCTTGTAGTCGATTTCGGAACCGACCAGGTACTGGAAGCTCATGGGGTCCACCAGCAGCTGGACGCCGTTGCGCTCGATGGTGGTGTCGTCTTCGGCGACATCCTCGTCGAAGGTGAAGCCGTACTGGAATCCCGAGCAGCCGCCACCCTGGACGAAGACCCGCAGCTTCAGACCGGGGTTGTTTTCCTCGATCAGCAGTTCGCGGACCTTGGCGGCGGCGGCGTCGGTGAAGATCAGAGGGCTGGGCGGAACGTCGAGATCCGCGTGTTCGATGGTGCTCAAGGCAAAACTCCTGCGCGTTCGGGTGGCGCGCGATTCAAGTCGGCATCCTGGGAAGCCCGGACCATGTCGCCTTCGAGGATTTCGAGGCGGACCGACTGGATGGCGAGATCCGGCACACGCTGCAGGACGCCCGTGCTGCGCTGGAACTGGTCGAAGACCAGGGCCAGCGGATCCGCCCCCGGGGCGGATGCTGTGGTCTCGCCGGCGGCAGGGGCCACCGGCGGGCTCAATTCGATTTTAACGGCTTTGCCCTGCGAACGGCCATTGGCCACGAATCGCATGCGGCCTTTGAAGGGCTCGGCCTGGGGCGCGGCGTTGCGCGTCAGCAGCACCCGATAGCGCAGGAATTCGCCATCGGCCTGGATATCGAAGGCCCGCACCGCCACGGCGCCCGCCGGACCCGGGGGAATCAACTGCTCGTAGAAGGCCAGCTGGTTGCGGGTGCGGCCCAGCTCCTGCTGCAGTTCGGCGTTCTTGTCCTGGAGCACGCGCTGGGTGCCTGCCTGGACCTCGGCCTGGCTGCGCAGGGCCGCCAGATCGGTCTGCGCCCCGACCAGATCGGCCTGCAGGGATTCGACCTGGGACCGCAGGGCCACGAGCGCCTCGCGATCCCCGGAATGCATGCCGAAATGCATGGCCAGCGCGCCAATGACGAACACCACCGCCAGCAGCATGAGCCGGGAAAGGACGCGCACCAGCCAGAAGCTGAAGCCGCCGCGCGCCGCAGAGGATTGCGTCATGCGGGCATCTCCGGGAAGGTCAGGGCAGCACCGCCACGTGCTGCAGGCCGGTGGTTTCCGGCAGGCCGAACATCAGGTTCATGTTCTGCACGGCCTGGCCTGCAGCGCCCTTGACGAGGTTGTCCTGGACCACCAGGACAACCAGCGTGTCGCCGCCGGCAGGCCGGTGCACGGCGATGCGCAGCATGTTCGAGGCACGCACCGAGCGCGTCTGCGGCAGGCTGCCCGCCGGCATGACGTCCACGAAGGGCTCGCCGGCGTAGCGCTGCTCGTACAGTGCCTGGAAATCGGTGTCCAGGGCTTCCGGCAGGATGCGCAGGTACAGGGTGGAGAACATGCCGCGGATCATGGGCACCAGGTGCGGCACGAAAGTCAGGCCCACCGGCGCGCCCGCGATACGGGCGAGGCACTCGGAAATTTCGGGATGATGGCGGTGTCCGGCCACCCCGTAGGCCGCGAAGTTGTCGGCGGCCTCGGAAAACAGGGAGCCGACCTGCGTCTTGCGCCCCGCCCCCGACACGCCGGACTTGGAGTCGGCGATGACGTGCGTGGTGTCGACCAGGGGCCGGCCGGCCTGCAGCACCGGGGCCAGCCCGAGCAGGACCGTGGTCGGATAGCAGCCGGGATTGCCCACGACACGCGCCTGGCGGATGCGGTCGCGGTCCAGTTCGGGCAGGCCGTAGACGGCTTCCTTGAGCACGTCGGGGCTGCTGTGAGGCATCTTGTACCACTGCTGGAAGGTATCGACGTCCTGCAGGCGGAAATCGGCCGCCAGGTCGATCACCCGCACGCCGTGTTCCAGCAGGCCGTGCGCCTGTTCCATGGCCACGCCATGCGGCGTGGCGAAGAACACCACGTCGCACTGGTCCAGCGCGGCTTCTTCGGGCGTCTGGAAGCGCAAGTCCACGTGCCCCCGCAGATTGGGGAACATGTCGGCCACCGGCATCCCCGATTCCTTGCGGGACGTGATGGCATGCAGCTGGACGCCGGGATGCTGCGACAGCAAGCGCAGCAGTTCCACGCCCGTGTAGCCGGTCCCGCCGACGATGCCGGCCTTGATGCGCGATGCGGAATTCGTGGTCATGCGATGGAATCCTGTTGACTATCCGGAAAATGATCCGCCGGCCGCAAGGCGGACTGGAGGATTTCCCTGAATTATGGCACGCGCACGCACGCTGCGGCCCCGATAGCGGTCCGGGGCCCGGCATGCCGGCGCGCCAAGCAAAAAACCCCGGCCCGAGGCCAGGGTTTCCTGCACTGCATGCCGAGCGGCAAGCCGCCCGGATGCCGGATCAGCGCTTGCTGAACTGCTTGCGCCGACGAGCCTTGTGGAAGCCGACCTTCTTGCGCTCGACTTCGCGGGCGTCGCGGGTGACCAGACCCGCCTGCTTCAGCGGCGACTTCAGGGTTTCGTCGTAGTCGATCAGGGCACGCGTGATGCCGTGACGCACGGCACCGGCCTGTCCGGATTCGCCACCGCCATGGACGTTGACGTGGAAGTCGAACGATTCCAGGTGGTTGGTGACTTCGAGCGGCTGACGCACGACCATGCGGCCGGTTTCGCGCGCGAAGTATTCATCGACGGGGCGACCGTTGACGATGATCTTGCCCGTGCCTTTTTTCAGGAACACCCGCGCCACAGACGTCTTGCGGCGGCCAGTGCCGTAATTCCAGTTACCGATCATGATGGCCTATCCTCAGAAGTCCAGGGGTTGCGGCTGCTGCGCGGTGTGCGGGTGCTCGGCACCGGCATAGACCTTCAGCTTCTTTGCCATGGCGTAGCCCAGAGGACCCTTGGGCAGCATGCCCTTGACGGCCTTCTGCAGGGCACGGCCGGGGAAGCGCTGCTGCATCTTCTGGAAGTTGGTTTCCGTGATCCCGCCCGGATAGGTGGAGTGACGGTAGTAGCGCTTGTCTTGCGCCTTGGCGCCCGTGACGACGATATCGGCGGCATTGATGACGACGATGTAATCGCCCGTATCCACGTGCGGCGTGAATTCCGGTTTGTGCTTGCCACGCAGGCGGCGTGCGACTTCGCTGGCCACACGGCCCAGGACCTTGCCCTTGGCGTCGATCACAAACCAGTCACGCTTGACTTCATGCGGCTTGGCCACAAAGGTCTTCATGATGGTGTTCCTGATGAAATGAATGAAAGGATTTTCGCTTGACCCGCCAAGGCTTTATGAAGAGCCCGGAAAAGACCGGATCCGTAGCCCGTACGGTGATGAACCAAAACGAAAATCCTACCATTGTACACGGACCGGGCAGTGCATACAAACCCGCCGGGATCCGGATCGCCAGGCCCAGGGGCGGGCCGGCTGGATGGGACGCCGGCACCCGCAGCTTCGCGAAGATGAAAAAAGGGGGCGCTCCCAGCGGAGCCCCCCCCTTTTCCGGGCAGCCGGAGAGGATTACTTCTTCCGGGCCAGGGCCGCGCCCAGGTAGTTGTCGTAGGAACCTTCGGCCACACGGAACCAGGGCACGATGTTGTCGCGGAAGGCCATGTAGTTGTCGAAGATCTTCTTGAATCCGGGATCCTTGTCGCAGAATTCCTTGTAGACCTGGTTGGAGGCCTCGAACGACGCGTCCATGACTTCGCGCGGGAAGCTCTTGAGCACGGCGCCCCCAGCGATCAGACGGCGCAGGGCTTCGGGGTTGTGGGCGTCGTAGTCCTGGACCATCTTCGCGCCCGCGGCGCGCGAGGCGACGTCGATGACACGCTGGTAGGCCTTGGGCAGTTCGGCATAGGCCTTGTCGTTGACGTACAGCGACACCTGGGCCGAGCCTTCCCACCAGCCCGGGTAGTAATAGTATTTGGCGACCTTCTGGAAGCCCAGCTTTTCGTCATCCACGGGGCCGACGAATTCCACGGCATCCAGCGCGCCCTTTTCCAGGGACGGGTAGATATCGCCGGGGGGAATCTGCTGGGGAATCACGCCCAGGCGAGAAAGGACTTCGCCCGCAAAGCCGGCCGTGCGCATCTTCAGGCCCTTCAGGTCTTCGACCGACTTGATTTCCTTGCGGTACCAGCCGCCCATCTGGGTGCCGGTATTGCCCAGGGGGAAGTTGACGATGCCGCGCGGCGCGAAGAGTTCGCGCATCAGCTTCAGGCCGTCGCCTTCGTACATCCAGGCGTTCATCTGGCGCACGTTCAGCCCGAAGGGCACCGCCGTGTCGAAGCAGAAGGAGGGGTCCTTGCCATAGTAGTAGTAGGACGCGGTCTGGCCGCATTCCACGGTGCGGTTGCCGACGGCATCCATCACGCCATAGCCCGGCACCAGCTCGCCGGCCGGGTACAGCCGGATGTTGAAGTTCCCGTCGGTGATTTCCTTGACCATGTCGCAGAACATCTGGGCCGTCGAGAAGAGCGGCGGCAGCGACGGTCCGTAGGTCGAGGTCATCTTCCAGTTGATCTGGGGGGCCGACTGGGCGATGGCCGGGGCGGCCACTGCCGCCGTGCCTGCCACCGCGCCCAGACCCGCCTTTTTCAGAAATGCGCGACGCTGCATGATGAAGGATCTCCTGTCTGTTGGAATATTTGGTATCGAGTGCTACCCAGCCCCTGGATATTACACTGCGCGCCCCCGCGCTGCACGCGGCACCGCACGGAAAACCGCGTGGTCTAAAGCCCGGCGACGGACATGCGCTCGATCAGCACCGAGCCGGTGGATTTGGCGCCCCGCGCATGGACATCGGCACCCACGGCGACGATCTGGCGGAACATCTCGGCCAGGTTGCCGGCGATGGTGATTTCCTGGACGGGGTGGCTGATGACGCCATCCTGCACCCAGTAGCCGAAGGCCCCGCGCGAATAATCGCCGGTGACGTAATTGACCCCCTGACCGATGAGCTCGGTGACCAGCAGGCCAGTGCCCATCCGGCGCAGCATCGCGGGCAGGTCGTCGTCGGGCCGGGTCAGGCGCGAGCGCAGGCTGAGGTTGTGCGAGCCGCCCGCGTTGCCGGTGGTCGACAGGCCCAGCTTGCGCGCCGTGTAGGTGGACAGGAAATAGCCCGTCAGCACGCCTTGGTCCACTACCCGGCGGGCCTGCGGGCGGACGCCTTCGGCATCGAACGGCGAGCTGCCCAGGGCACCGGGAATGTAGGGATTCTCGACCACGTCCAGGTGATCGGCCAGGACGGGCTTGCCCAAGGCATCCAGCAGGAAGCTGGCCTTGCGGTAGAGCGCGCCGCCGCTGGCGGCCTGGACCAGCGCGCCCAGCAGGCCGACGGCCAGGGGTGCCTCGAACAGCACCGGGTACTGACCGGTCTTGACCGGGCGCGCACCCAGGCGCGACAGGGCGCGTTCCGCCGCGTAGCGGCCGACCTCGGCCGGGGCGGCCAGATCGCCGGACCGGCGCGCGGATGTGTACCAGTAGTCCCGCTGCATGCCATCGCCGCTGCCGGCGATGGGCGCCACCGAGAGGCTGTGGCGCGAATAGGGATAGCCCCCGAGGAAGCCGCGCGAATTGCCCAGGACGAAGTGGCCTTCCATGGTGTCCAGGGAAGCGCCCTCGGAATTGGTGATCTGCCGGCTGGTCGCCAGTGCGGCGCGTTCCGCCTGGATCGCCAGGCGGGCCGCCCCCTGGGCATCAATGGACCAGGGGTGATGCAGGTCCAGATCCGGATAATGCAGGGCGAAGAGCTCGGGCTCGGGCAGGCCGGCGGCCGGGTCTTCGGCCGTGTAGCGGGCAATGTGCCAGGCCGCGTCCACGGTGCGCCGCAGGGCATCGGGCGAAAAATCGGACGTCGAGGCCGATCCCCGGCGCTGGCCGGCGAAGACCGTGACGGCCATCGACCGGTCGCGGGTCTGCTCGATGGTTTCGATCGACCGATGGCGGACCGAAACCGACAGCCCCCTGCTTTCGGAGATTTCCACGGCGGCATCCGTGGCGCCGGCCTGTTTCGCGTGGCGCAGCGCATCGCCGACCAGCTCGCGGAACTGGGCCTGCTGGGCGGGGACATCGAGGAAATCGTCGGGTCGTTGGTTCATGCAAAATCCGCTGGGGTCGAGACGGTTATTCGAGACGGTTATCATAGACAATCACGGACCATTTTATGCCCGAACCCATGGACGACACGCCCCTGTCCGCCCCGCCGGACGACTTTTCCGACAGCCGGCGGCCCAGCAAATCCCAGATCAAGCGCGACATGCACGCCCTGCTGGACCTGGGCCGCGAACTGATCGCCCTGCCCCCCGCCAAGCTGGCCCAGCTGCCGCTGGAAGAGCCGCTGCGCGAGGCCATCGCCCTGGCGCAGCGCATCCACAGCAACGAAGGACGCCGCCGCCAGGTGCACTACGTCGGCAAGCTGATGCGCCAGGCCGACGCCCAGGCCCTGCGCGCCCAGCTCGACGCATGGGCCAACGGATCGCGCGAGGAAACCCGCGCCATGCACCGGCTCGAGGATCTGCGCGACCGCCTGATCGACAGCGACGACGCCCTGACCCAGTTGCTGGAACGCTTTCCCGGCCTGGACATCCAGGCCCTGCGCGCCCAGATCCGCTCCGCGCGCAAGGAAGCCCGCGACAACGCCGCCCTGCCCCAGGGCCGCGAACCGGCGCGCAAGCACTACCGCGCCCTGTTCCAGACCCTGAAAACCCTGAATTTCGAGGATGAGACCGCACGATGACCACGGCCCCGGAACTGGAAACCGTCGAACGCACGACAGGGCCCGAACCCACGCACAGCGTGATCTGGCTGCATGGCCTGGGTGCCGATGGCCATGACTTCGAGCCCATCGTGCCGGAGTTCTCCCCTCCGGGGCTGCCGGCGCTGCGCTTCGTGTTCCCACACGCGCCGGTGCGGCCGGTGACGCTGAACCAGGGCCTGCCGATGCGCGCCTGGTACGACCTGTACGGCCTGGACCGCGACGCGCGCGAAGACATCGACGGCCTGCGGGCCGCCCGCCATGCAGTCACCGAGCTGATCGAACGCGAGAACCGGCGCGGCGTTCCCGCCGAACGCATCGTGCTGGCGGGCTTCTCGCAAGGCTGCGCAATGGCCCTGTACACCGGCCTGCGCCATCCGGAGCGCCTGGCCGGCCTGATCGGCCTGTCGGGCTATCTGCCGCTGCGCAACACCCTGCCCGCGGAACGCCACCCCGCCAATGCGGACACGCCGGTCTTCATGGCGCACGGCACGATGGACATGGTGGTGCCCATCACCTATGCCGAAACCAGCCGCGATGCGATGACCGCGCAGGGACAGCAGGTGGAATGGCACACCTATCCGATGCCGCATGGCCTGCACCCGCAGGAACTCGACGACACCCGGGCATTCCTGTCACGGGTGACAGGCGCCTGAGACGTCCGTCAGAACCGGACGCTTCAGGCGCCGCAACGGCGTTCAGGCGTCCAGCGGCATCCAGAGCCGGCGCATGCCGGGATCCGACTCGTCGGGATCGTTGCGCATGCCCAGGGACGTCATCAGGCCCAGCATGGGCCGGTTGGTCGCCAGCACGATGCCTTCCAGGTAACCCAGGCCCTGGCGGCGCGCGACGTCGAGCAGGCTGTGCATCAACGCCGCGCCGACGCCTCGCCGCTGCCAGTCGTCGGCAATCACCAGGGCGTATTCCGCGCCCTGGCCGTCTGCGTTGCGCAGGTAGTGCGCGAAACCCACGATGCGCTCGCGCAGCAGGCCGCGGTTTTCCGGATTGGACACCTGCGTGGTGGCAACCAGCGCGACTTCCCGGTCGTAGTCGATGCGGGTGTAGCGCGCCAGCATGCGCGGGGTCAGTTCGCGCAGCATCGACACGAACCGCATGTAGCGAGATTCGTCGGACAGGTCTCGCACGAATTCCTGCAGCAGCACGGCGTCCTCGGGACGGATGGGCCGCAGCAGCCATTCCTGCCCGTCGTTCCGGACCATCGGCTGGACCAGGCGGCGCGGGTAGGGATGGATCGCCATGTGGCGATAGGCGCGGTTCTCGGGGCGCTCGCCATCGTAGTTCGGATCCAGCCCGACCCGGATGCCGCCGACATACAGGCTGGTGTCATCCCACCAGATCGGATCGATCGACAGCGTGCGGATGCCGGGCAGTTCGCTGACGATCTCGGAGATCCGCTCCAGCGCTTCGCGCAACTGCTCGAAGGCGGCCGGGCTGAGGTCGCGCTCCAGCACGCGCGACCAGAACTTGCCCCGCTGGATCAGCTGGCGCGCCAGGTAGTTGTTCAACGGCGGCAGCTCGATTTCCCGGTGGGGGGATGCCAGCCGCGCGGCATCGCCGCCCGGGCCGAACTGCATGTACGGACCGAAACGGGCGTCCTGGCGCACGTGGATGGCCATGGGCACACGTTCGCGGGCGTCGTCGGGCACAGGCTGTTCGTCCAGCCGGATCGGCACATGGAAGCAGTCCAGCAGCCAGCGGCAGCTGGACTGGTCCAGTTCGGAGCGGCCCGACATGATGGCGTCGTTGAGCAGCGCCCGCGCCTCGTCCAGCCGCGGGGGCCGGCTGAGCATTTCCGGCGGCAGCGTCTGCTGCGCCATGGTCTGGTTGTACTGATAGGACGCCATGATGCCGAAGGCATTGGCGGCCGATTCCGGCGTGCGGAAGGCTGGCAGCCCGACCGAATCCAGCCGATGGCGCTGGGAACGCATCGAGGCATCGCCCAGGAAACAGGAGATGATGGGCTTGGCGGAAGCCTCGGAAAACCGGGCCAGGGCTTCGGCGGCGCCATCCATGTCCGACAGGGCATCGGGCGCGATCAGCACCAGCACGCCGTCCACATTGGTGTCGCCCGCCAGCACGCCCAGGGCCTGCTGCAGCCGCGCCGGATCCAGCGGCGCATGGCTGATGACGGGATTGCCCAGGGCCGCGCCCGGCTCGAGGATCGCGGCCAGGTCGCGCCGCGTCTGCATGGACAGCTCGGCCCGAGACACCGGGCCGCTGCCGCCGACCACATCCAGCGCCAGGTGGGCTGCGCCGTAGCCATTGGAAAACAGCGCGATGCGGCGCCCCCGCTGGCGCTTGGCATGGACGAGTACCTTCAGTGCCGAAAAGAGCTGCACGAAGAACCGGATCCGCACCGCGCCGGTGCGCCGCACCAGCGCGTCGAACACCGCATCGGCAGCCGGGTCCTTGTCCGAGCGGCCGGCCTTCAGCAGGATGACCGGCTTGACGCTCGCGGCCGCCATCAGCGCGCTGGTGAAGCGCCGCGAGGAATCGGCCTCTTCGAGGTACAGCACGATGCTGTCCGTGCGCGGATCCATCGACAGGTATTCCAGGACCTCGGCCACGGTGACGCCGTCGGCGTCGCCGGCCGACACCACGGCGGAAAAGCCGAGCTGGATGTCGCCCGCCCAGTCCAGTACGGCGGCGGCCACCATGCGGGACTGGGCCACCAGGGCAACCCGGCCCACGGGCGCCCCGTTCGGATCGAGTCCGAGATTCAGCCCCAGGTGCGGGCGCTGGACGCCCAGGGCGCCCGGACCGAGCACCAGGCAACCGTTCATCCGCCCCCAGGACTGGCAGTAGGCGCGGGTTTCGATGGGATCGTCGGCCGGCGTCGGGTGCGGCAACAGCACCAGGGCGCGCGGCCGGTGCTGCTTGAGCGCCCCCAGGGCAGCCGGCAGATGGGCCGGGTCCAGGCACAGCAACGCCATGTCCAGGCGCTGGTCTTCCTGCAGGAAATCAAGACGGCCGGGCATCTGCCAACGGCCGTCGTCCCCGATCCGCACGTCGGCGATCCGTCCCTTGAGCAGGGCCGGTGGTGTCCGCACGACGGGCAGTTCGCGGGAACTCAGGATCAGCAGTGAACGCGGCTCGAACAAAGCCGCCAGGCGGTGGCGCAGCATGGAAAAGGCTCCGGACGCCCCCGAATGGGTCGTCCCTTAAAATAGCATATCGACCTTCCGATTCTACAGGGGTTCCCCGGCATTTTGTTGCACTGCACCAACCCCATCCGATACATCGCCATGACCGCATCTTCCTCGCGCCCCGTGCGCACACGCTTTGCCCCGTCCCCCACCGGCTACCTGCACCTGGGCGGCGCCCGCACCGCCCTGTTTTCCTGGGCCTTCGCCCGCCACTACGGCGGCACCTTCGTGCTGCGCATCGAGGACACGGACCTGGAACGCTCCACGCCCGAGGCCGTGCAGGCCATCCTGGACGGCATGCAATGGCTGGATCTCAAGGCCGACGAGGGGCCGTTCTACCAGATGCAGCGCATGGACCGCTACCGCGAGGTGATCGCCGACATGCTCGAAAAGGGCACGGCCTACTATTGCTACAGCACGCCCGAGGAAGTCGAGGCCATGCGCGAGCGTGCGCGCGCCATCGGCGCCAAGCCGCGCTACGACGGCACCTGGCGCCCCGAGCCCGGCAAGACCCTGCCGCCGATCCCGGCCGGCGTGAAGCCCGTGGTGCGCTTCCGCAGTCCGCAGGACGGCGTCACCGCCTGGGACGACCTGGTCAAGGGCCCCATCAGCTTCGACAACGGCGAGCTCGACGACCTGGTCATCGCCCGCCCCGACGGCACGCCCACCTACAACTTCTGCGTCGTGGTCGACGACTGGGACATGCGCATCACCCACGTCATCCGCGGCGACGACCACGTCAACAACACGCCACGCCAGATCAACATCCTGCGCGCCCTGGGTGGCGAACTGCCCCGCTACGGCCACGTGCCGATGATCCTGGGCCCGGACGGCGAAAAACTGTCCAAGCGCCACGGCGCCGTCAGCGTCATGGAATACGACCGCATGGGCTACCTGCCCGAGGCCATGGTCAACTACCTGGCGCGGCTGGGCTGGAGCCACGGCAACGACGAGCTCTTCACGCGCGAGCAATTCGTGGAATGGTTCGATCCGCGCAATCTCAGCCGCTCGGCAGCCCAGTGGGATCCGAAGAAACTGAACTGGGTCAACGCCCACGCGATGCGCACGCTGGACCTGGCCGACCTGGCCGGCCGCGTCGCGCCGCGCATCGTTCGCCGGGGCGGCGATCCCGCATCGGCTGATCTGCCGGCCATCGTGTCGCTGCTGCGCGACCGCTGCGAGACACTGGAAGAACTGGCCGAAGGCGCCATGCTGTTCTGCGGCCCCTACACGCCGGCCGACGATGCCTTGCGCGCGGAAGTCATGGACGACACGGCGAAGACCTTGCTGGACGACTTCCGCCAGCGGGCCGGTGCCCTGCCGGACTGGACCGAGGCCGAACTCGACGGCCTGATCAAGGCCATCCTGAAGGACCACGGGGCCAAGATGCCCAAGCTGGCGATCCCCCTGCGAGTGGCGGTCACCGGCCACAAGCACACACCATCCATCGGCGCCGTGCTGGCGCTACTGGGCCGGGAAACCGTGCTGGGCCGCCTGGACCGGCCCTGAGACCTAGAAAGGCAGCCGGTAGCCCGGCGACATGCGCCGCGCCTTCACGGCGCCGTCCGGGCCCTGCAGGCGCAGTTCCGTCGCATTGGCCCGGTCCACGCGATAGCGGTTGGTGTAGATCGGATCATCCAGGTTGACGGGCGAGCCGTTCGATTCCAGCGTGCGCAGGATCAGCGTCTGCCCGTCGCGCGACCAGCAGCCGGATTCATACAGCCCCTGCGATGGCGCGCGCGGACGCTTGATCTGCTCGACATAGCTCATGGTTCCGTCGGGATTCAGCGTGTAAAGCGTGCGCAGTGCGCCCGCAACGCCTTTCTGCGAACTGACCGACAGCCAGTTGCCGACCAGAGGATCCCCCGCCACCGCCGCCACGCAGGAAGGTCGTGCGGTCGCCGGTTCGGCCGGCGGCTGGGCAGGCTTGATCGGCGCGCAGGCGGCCAGAGTGCCCAGAACGGCCGCGCACGCGGCCCAGGCATGAATACGAATGCGATCCATTGCTTGATTCCCATCCATGACAAATGTCATTTGATACCCGGGATCGGCGCAGGGGCGCAGGCCGGCGTGCCGGACTTCAGGCCTACAATTTCCCGGTGCGCACGCGTTCCGCGGGCAAGTCACCATTCTACCGACATGAGCCACTCACTACTCGTTACGCTGCACCTGTTTGCCGCCATCCTGTTCGTCGGCACGGTGTTCTTCGAAGTCCTCATCCTCGAAGGCATCCGCAAGCCGCTCGGCCGCGAAGCCATGCGCAACGTCGAGTTGGCGATCGGACGCCGGGCGCGGCGCATCATGCCCTTTGCCATGATCGTGCTGTTCGGCGCAGGCCTGGGCATGGCCTGGCAATTCCGCGAAGCGCTCGCGCATCCCTTCGCCAGCAGCTTCGCCACGCTGCTGTGGATCAAGATCATCCTGGCCTTCAGCGTGCTGGGGCATTTCATTACCGCAATGACACTCAGCGGCACCGGCAAACTGAAGTCCCGCCATTTTCAGATCATTCACCTGAGTGTTTTCTGCCACGTCATCCTGATCGTATTCCTCGCCAAAGCCATGTTCTACCTGCACTGGTAGGCACGTCGCCAGTAAAAAGAACGCGTCTTTTTCGAGACAGGCACGATCGAATATCGATCCCGCTGCGCGCCGCACCGGGAATAATGCTTGGAACGCGACATGGCTTACGCTAGACTTGAAGGCGTGCATTATTCGTGATATTGCACGCCTGCGCCATTTGAGATGAGCCGCGCATCCGGCGGGGGTCATATCAAATGGGTGGACACTCTCTTCGATCCCAAGGAGCATGACGATGGCAACCGCCAAAAAGGCCTCTGTCACACCGGCCAAGAAAACCGCAGCCCCGAAGTCCGCATCCAAACCGGCCGCCAAGAAGTCCGCCCCGGCCACCAAGAAAACCTCCCCCGCAAAGAAAGCCGCTCCCGCCAAGAAGGCCGCTGCCAGGAAAGCCGCGCCCGTGAAGGCCGCTGCCAAGAAAGCAGCACCCGCGAAAAAGGCGGTCGTGAAGAAAGCCGCACCGGCCAAGAAAGCCGCACCGGCCAAGAAAACCGCCGTGAAGACTGCAGCCAAGAAAGCGGCGCCCAAGACGGCGGTCGCAAAGAAAGCGGCACCGGCAAAAAAAGCAGCACCCGCCAAAAAGGCCGCGGCTAAAAAGGCCGTAGCCAAAAAGGCCGTAGCCAAAAAGGCGGCACCGGCCAAGAAGGCAGCAGCCAAAAAAGCCGCGCCCGCGAAAAAGGCGGCACCGGCGAAAAAGGCCGCCAAGAAAGCCACGGTGAAAACCGCCGCCGCGAAAAAGGCGCCGGCGAAAAAAGCCACCGCCAAGAAGTCGCCCGCAAAGGCCGCGCCCAAGGCGCCTGCAAAAAAAGCGCCGAAGCCTGCAGCCGCCAAGCCCGAGCCTGCCCCGAGCAAGCCTGCCGCTCCGGCACCCGAAGCCCGCACGGACGTCAACCCGGCAGGCTCCTGGCCGTTCCCCACCGCGAAGCGCCCCTGAGCGCATCGCACCCGCCCCGCCCGGGGCGGGAACGGCCTTCCACACCTCAGGCCCGGCGGTATCCGCCGGGCCTGTTCATTCGCCGGTCTTGCATTCGCCAGACGAGGGCGCTTGATGCGACAATGACCGCTTCTTTTCCGCAGTTCACGAGCACCGCATGGCCCAAGACATCCTGCAATTCCTGATCGACATTGTTTTCCAGCTCTTCGGCATCGGCCTGATCCTGCGGGCCTGGATGTTCGCCATCCGCCTGCATCCATTCAACCCGTTCTCGCAGGCCATCCTGCGCGCCACCGACTGGCTGGTGCAGCCGATCCGGCGCATCGTGCCCGGCAGCGGCCGGTTCGACTGGCCCAGCATCCTGGCCTGCTGGATCACGGCGGTCCTGTACCTGCTGCTGACCTGGCTGGTCGCCATGGGCGGCCTGATGCCTTCCGCCTCGACCATCGGCCCCCTGCTGCTGTCCGGCTTGCTGGTCGGCCTGAAGTGGCTGTTCAACGTGATCGTCTGGGTGACGCTGATCCAGGCCATCCTGTCCTGGATCAACCCCCTGTCGCCCATCATGCCGGTGCTCTACACCCTGACCGCGCCGCTGCTCGATCCCATCCGCCGGCTGCTGCCGCGCATGGGCGGGCTGGACCTGTCGCCCCTGGTGCTTCTGGTGCTGGCGCAGATCGCCATGATGGTGCTGAACCACCTGGTGTTCACGACCTTCGGCGCCTGACCGGATCGGCATTCAGTCCGATCACATCGTTGGTTCGCCTCGCCGTGCAATAGCACTGTCTTCGGCGTCCTGCCTTGTGCTCGGCCCGAATGCCGATCCGGCGCCGCGGCACCAAGACAAAGGCCCGGCATTCGCCGGGCCTTTGTGCATCCGGAATCCGGATCGATTACATCGGCACCACGCGGGTGGGACCGCCGCCGCTGATGACCTGGACGCGCTGGCCGGAACTGAGCGCCACGTCGGCCGCCTGGGCGATCACGCGGGTCTCGCCGTTGTCCAGGCGTACCGTGATTTCCAGGCCGTTGGTCTTGTTGACCTGGTTTTCGACCGCATTGCCGGCCAGGCCGCCAAGCAGGGCGCCGCCGATCGAGGTGAGGATCTGACCGCGGCCGCCGCCGATGGCGCTGCCGGCCACCCCGCCCAGCGCCGCGCCGCCGATCGCGCCGACCCCGGAGGACTTGTCGGACTGGATGACCACGGGCCGCACGGACACCACGGTGCCGTAGCGCACGATCTGTTCTTGCTGGGCCTGGCCGTAGGTGTAGACGGAGCTGGAAGCGGACTGGCTGGCGCAGCCGGCCAGGACGAGCAGCGAAAGGGAAACACCGGCGGCGGCGGTCAGGCGCGCCGCGCGGGAAGAAAGAGCATGCGTGAGGATCGCCATGGCTGGACTCCTGGAGTGAAAAAGGGGGGCCGTATCCGGATCAGGCGAGCATGCCCGCATCGATGCCGTAATGCTGTTGCAGCGCCGCCGCGATGTCGGTACGCGACGGGCTGTGATTCTGCGGACCTCTATGGGCGATTTTAAAGCCCCCCATGACGTTCGCCAAGCAACAGGCATCCCGCAGTGACCAGCCATTCGCCAGGCCGTACAGCAGGCCGGCGCGGTGCGCGTCGCCGCATCCGGTCGGGTCCACGACCCGCTCAACGGGCGGGGCCGGGATGTCGGTGCGCTCATCGCCGACGAACAGCGAGGCACCTTCGCCGCCCCGGGTCACCACCACGGCCTGCAGGCCGGCAGCAAGTTCCTGGACGGACCGCCCCATGCGCTCTTCGATCACGCTGGCTTCATAGTCGTTGGCGGTCAGGATGCTGGCCATGCCCAGCATGCGCTGCAGATCGCCGCCGTCGAACAGGGGCATGGCCTGCCCCAGGTCGAAGATGAAGGGGATGCCTTCGGCCCGCAGGCGCTCGGCATGGCTGAACATGCCGTCCTTGGAATCGGGCGAGACGATGGCCCAGCATGCGGCGTTGCCGCTCAGGTCGTTTTCGGCCGAACGCAGCATCGCGCCGGGGTGGAACGAGGCGATCTGGTTGTTTTCCTGGTCCGTGATGATGTGGCACTGCGCCGTGTAGGTATCCGGCAGCACGCGCACCAGGCGGGTATCGATGCCCAGGTCGCGCAGGCGCTGCAGATAGCCGTCGGCATCCTGGCCCACGGTGCCGACAGGCACGGGCTGGCCGCCCAGCAGCTTCAGGCTGTAGGCGATATTGCCCGCGCAGCCGCCGTATTCCTTGCGCAGCGAAGGCGCGAAGAACGAGACGCTGAGAGACTTGATGCTGTCGGCCAGGATGTGGTCGCGGAAGCGGCCCTCGAACACGGCAATGGTGTCGAAGGCGATGGAACCGCAGATCAGGACGTCCTTGGACATGGGGATGGAATTCCTTCAGGGATAGAAGAGATCGAGCTGGTAGCCGTTGATGCGGATACCGCTCAGGGTGAGGGGCACGCGCACCAGGACTTCGCCGCGGGCGGCAAAGGGCTGGGCGGCGCGCGCCGCCCCCAGGTATTCGGCCGGCGAAAGATTGCGGCGCACCAGCAGGGTGCCGGCCGCATCCTTCAGGTCGAGGATCAGGGTGGGCCATTCCTGGGGCTGTTCGGCCAGGTTGCGCAGGGTCACGTGCAGCACGAAATGCTGCTCGGAAGGTTCCTGGTCGGCGGGCCTGTCGGCCATGGCGCCGTCATCGGCCGCCTTCAGCGAAGACCCCGTGATGGCGATCCGGGCGATGTCCCTGGCATAGGGCACCTGGCAACGCAGCGGCTCGCAGGCCCGCTCGAGCGCGGGTCTCAGGGCCGGCACCATGCGGGCGATGTCGGCCCGATAGACATAGACGGCCTGCGCGGCCAGCAGGATCAGCAGCAGGACGAACAGCAGCCGGGCACAGAACCGCAGCAGGGCATCCCACCAGCCGTAGGCGTCCTCGTCGCGCAGCAGGGGCGCCGCGGACCCGCCCTGGCTGCGATGTCCCAGCCTGGGTTCGACCACGAAGGGGGCCTCCTGGGCGGGCGGATCGTCCATGCCCGCATCATCGGGTGCACCGCCTGCATCGGGCACCCACCCTTCATCGGCCAGGATTTCCTCGACGGGACGCGTACCCGCGCGGACGGCCGGTTCCCCGATGCGGGGCTCGGGCCGATCGTCTGGCCAGGGCGCCACGCCGATGCGGAACGCGGGCGTGAACTCGGACGGCGGGGCCGGGGACCGGCCGGGGCGGATCACCTGGGGCGCGGGAGCGGCCGGCGGTTCGGGGACGTTGGCGGGCGGTGGCGGCGGAGCGGCGG
>Ga0182737_1000270_pt1 | contig 86897 bp, 85 predicted proteins | sample eDN5th30CBELigOP_FD_128878 | JGI IMG/M metagenome (GOLD analysis project Ga0182737, IMG submission 128878) | Enriched Organic Plus compost microbial communities from Emeryville, California, USA - eDNA 5th pass 30_C BE-Lig OP (version 2) (version 2) ... | reverse complement strand
GCTACCCAACGCGTGGCCAGGGCTGGTTGAGATCGGCAAAAATCTCTTGTACGTACCGGTGAGCTTATTTGCGTTCACGCCAGTGAACCCAGAGCTACAGCTAGGACGACTACCGCTGCTCGATATCTTTGGAGTCGTTATGTTCGTGCTTGGAGCATACTACTATTTCAAGCACCGGACACTTGACCGTACAAAATTACTGTTGGTTTTTCTGGCAATTTCAACCGTACTTATCGCTATCGATGGTCCGGTTAGCATCGCCATTATGCTGCCGGCGATTTACGTGATTGTCACCGGAGGCATCGCTCAATTACTCGGCAGATGGCTCGAGGTATTCCCGCGCAACCCGCTCGCTAAGTCAGTTGGCATTACTCTCATCACCATTGCGGTGCTTGCCAGCTGCCTCTACAATATTCGTGCATATTTTGTAGCGTGGCCCAACGCGCCGGAGACAAAGGCAATCTATACCAAGACTGATTTGGTACAATAGTACGAGCAGAGGATAAAAGGAGACTGTTATGGGAAAATTTGACCAAGCAAAAATGCTGTTGCAAGTGAAGAAAATCCAAAAGGAACTACAAAAGCAAATTATCACCGTAGAGCAGGGCGATGGCGCAGTAAAAGTTGAGATCAACGGCGAACAAAAGATTAAGAAAATCCATATCGACCCCGACTATGTTGACCTTGACGACATTGGTCAACTCGAACGCTGGATTGAGGATGCTGTCAAAGATGCGATCCAGCAAAGCCAAAAAGTTGCTGCTGAGAAAATGCAGCCTATGATGGGTGCGCTCGGAAATCTAGGACTCTAATACTCCTATACACTGATGCAGATTTTGCCGCCCGCTCTGACCGATCTTATCGAGGCGTTTGGCAGCTTGCCAGGCGTCGGTCCGCGCACCGCCGAACGGTACGCATATTACATCGCACGACACGATCCATATGCAGCCAGTAAATTATCAGCAAGTCTCGCAAGCGTACACAGCGGCATTAGCTACTGCCCAAAAACATTTGCGCTTATTAGTAGCGACCAAGAGTATTCCGACCTTTACACCGACCCGTCCCGGAACAAAAAACTGGTTGCTGTAGTTGCTGAACCCTTCGACATCGTAGCGATTGAGAAAACCGGCCAATTTAAAGGAACCTACCACGTGCTCGGCGGACTAATTTCACCGATTGACGGCGTCGGTCCAGAGCAGCTCCACATTCAGGAACTCTTGCAACGGATTGACGACGATAAGGTCGAAGAAATTATTTTAGCAACAAATGCCAATGTCGAAGGTGAGTCAACTGCGCTCTATATTCAAAAACAGCTTGAGGGTAAAAAAATCACCATTACACGTCTGGCTCGAGGGCTACCGATTGGTGTTGATCTCGAATATGCTGATCAAATCACACTTAGCCGCGCCCTTGAAGGCCGCACCGCACTGCAGTAGCACAACGATTACGTAACCTTTTCGATATAATAGAACCGATGAGGATAAAATACTGCATGGAGTGTGCCGCTCGGCTCGTGAAGAAGAGCGACACGCGCTACGTCTGCCGTAATGGGCATGATTTCTACAATAATCCACGTACATCTGTTACTGTCGCGCTCATTAATGTCCATGGCCGGGTGCTGTTCGCGAAACGCGCCAAAGATCCCAAAAAAGGTCTGTACGACTTACCCGGAGGCTTTCTCAATTTCCAGGAAAACGCCTTCATGGCCGCTAAGCGTGCGCTCTACGCCGAAGCTGGTATCGCACTACTTGACCTTAAGCTCGTTGATGCTTCGCTGAACATTCATGACGAGGACGTGACCGCCTGTAGCTTCGTGTTTGTCTGCACTCGCTGGGAAGGGGAACTCGAACCCGCCGAAGACGTCGAAGAGCTAGAGTGGAAGAGCCTTGAATTCATGAAGGATGAACGTTTTGCCTGGGAATATCCTGGGCTGTATGAGGTGCTGCTGCCATGGACACGCAATCTGAAAGCAAAAGGCTTCGACATCTCCTCATCCCCACAGCCGAAAAGAGTTATATAACAGCTTCTACAGCTGTTACAATACTTACATGTCATATCCGGAAAGCAAGCAGATTAGCGAGCTCATTGCGTCCGCGAACCATATTCTGATTATCCAAGCTGATAATCCTGATGCCGATAGTCTCGGTAGTGCGCTCGCGCTCGAGCAAATTTTGGGTGAAATGGGCAAGCAAGTCTCGCTATACTGCGCTGTCGACATGCCAGCATATTTACGCTACCTAAGTGGCTGGGATCGTGTCACTAAAGATCTGCCGAGCTCGTTTGATCTCAGCATTATCGTTGATGCCTCAACCATGACACTCATCGATAAGTTCCAAGATCCCCATACGAGAGGCGTTGTCAGCAGCAAACCGGTTATCATCCTTGACCACCATGAAATCACCGATAATCCTATACCGTTTAAGACAGTTGAGATTAATGACGGCAGTCTCGCTTCAACCGGGCAGCTTATTTACTATCTCGCACGTGAACTTCACTGGCCACTCGACACAACCAGCGGCGAGTTCATTATGAATACCATCCTTGGAGACACCCAAGGGCTGACCAATGAGCTCGCCACCGCCAACACCTACCGCACCATGGCAGAACTCATCGATATGGGTGTCAACCGGCCGAAACTCGAAGAAATCCGCCGCGAATATAGCAAGATGCCTGAGCCAATTTTGCGCTACAAGGCAGTTCTCATTGAGCGCGCCGAACTGCACAATGACGGCAGCGTTGCAGTCGTTACCGTGCCACAGCATGAGATCAACGAATACAGCCCGCTCTATAATCCTGCTCCGCTCATCCAAAACGATTTGCTCCAGACAATCGGTGTGCAAATCGCAATCGTCCTTAAAAGCTACGATACTGGCCGCATTACTGCTGCAATACGGGCAAATTCAAGCTACAGTATTGCAGGCAAGCTTGCCGAACATTTTGGCGGCGGCGGGCATAACTACGCCAGTGGCTTCAAGATAGAGGACGGACGACCGCTCCATGAAATCAAATCAGAGTGTATTCAAGTAGCCTCAGAACTCCTTGCAACACTCAAACAGGACTAACCACATGAAATTGTACAATTCTCTCACCAGCACCATTGAAGACTTTATCCCATTAAAGGAAGGGAAGGCGAGCATCTACTCTTGCGGCCCCACGGTCTATAACCACCTCCAAATTGGCAATTTGTCAGCGTTTATCTATGCGGATATATTGCGACGAGCGCTCTTGTCCGCCGGCTACGACGTAACCGCCGTCATGAACATTACTGACGTTGACGACAAGACAATCCGAGACAGCCACCGGGACTACCCAGAGCTTGACCCGATGGAAGCACTCCAGAAACTCACCCAAAAGTACGAAACCATTTTTCTAGATGATATTAAACGAGTCGGCAATGACACATCGGCCATCACCTTTATTCGAGCCACCGAAACTATTAAGGAAATGCTTACACTCACCCAACATTTGCTTGACCAAGGTTTTGCCTACCCTGCAGAAGACGGCATTTACTTTTCAATCAAGGCATACGAGCTGGCCGGTTATACCTATGGGCAGCTGCAGCACATCGACCGTTCTCGTGAGCACGCGCGGATTGCCAATGATGAATACGACAAAGACAGTGCAAGCGATTTTGCACTCTGGAAGAAGGCTGCCTCAGATGAGCCGTACTGGGATGCAGCCTTTACGCACGAAGGCCAGGAGATAACCATGCCTGGCCGACCAGGCTGGCATATCGAGTGCTCGGCGATGAGCGAGAAGCTACTCGGAGTGCCATTTGATATCCATACCGGCGGAATTGACCTCAAGTTCCCGCATCACGAAAACGAGATTGCGCAGACCGCAGCAGCCACCAAACAGCCTTTGCTCGCACGTTATTTTGTCCATAATAACCACATTCTGGTCGACGGAAAAAAGATGAGCAAAAGCCTTGGCAACTTCTATACACTCCGCGATATCGAAGGGAAGGGGTTTTCGCCACAAGCCTTCCGTCTACTTGTACTCAGCGGGCACTACCGCAGTGAAACACATTTCAGTTGGGATATTTTAGAAGCTGCCCAGAACCGCCTTCGTGACTACCGGGCCATGGCGGCACTCAAATGGCAAAGCTCGGACAAAGTACACGATGCGATGTCATTCACGCTCGTAGACGTGCCGACAGAAATTGCCGCAGCGCTACAGAACGACCTCGACACGCCAAAGGCGCTTGCGTATCTTAGCTACGTCTCGCAGCAAATCCAGCAAACACTTGTACACACAACGCTGCTACCACATTTTGTCGCGATGCTCGAAGCTATCGATGAGCTGCTTGGGTTACAGCTTACCTTGGAACCAGATATTACCGACGACCAAAAGAACAAAATCAAGCAACGCGAGGCCGCACGTGCTGCCAAGGACTGGCAAACCTCAGACGCCATTCGCGACGAGCTACTCGCACAAGGAATCGCACTTCGCGACACCGAAATTGGTACTATTTGGCACCGGCCGTAAGCCGTCGGCCTTCAGCTTTGTCAAGCTTACCCTTCATGTGCAGGTAGTCGAGCACAAGTATCCGCAAGCAGCCGACGACCGGAATAGCCAGCAGACCACCGACTATACCGTTAAGGTTGATGCCGATAATAAGTGACGCAAATACCAGCAACGGCGACATATTGGTCGCCGTTGCTTGGATACGCGGCTGCAGCACATAATTTTCAATCTGTTGATACAGAATGTAGTACGCCAAAATCAACACAGCGCTCACTGGCGACTCCAGTAGTGCCACGAGCGACACAATAGTTGCACCAATATACGCACCGATCATCGGGATCAAACCACAGATAAAGACGATCGCTGCGAGCGCGAGCGCATACGGTATGTTCAAAATGAGCAACACCGGCAGCACAAAAATAGATGCGATAAATGCAACTGTCACTTGGCCATTCACATAGCCCCGCACCACTTTGTACATATCCCGGGTCAATGCGGCCGCATATTCTCGACGGTCTTTCGGTAAAAAGCCTTTGGCGAGCTTCACCCAGCGCGGCCCCTCAACCAGCATCATAAATGTCATAGCCAGCACCGTGAGTACTGCAAACAAACTCGAACTCAGCGTACTAAGTGTTGACACCGCGGTACTGCCGGAATCTTTCGCAGCATTTACTAAATCATCCGCTATACTCTCGGTTACAGACTCAAGGTTATTATCACGGATAAACTCACCGAGCGCATTGTTCTGGTGTCTGGTATCATCAACGGTCTTCGGTAAATCTTTAATAAAATTCGAGACCTGGCTCACAGTTGGCGGCACAATAATCGCCAGAAAACCGATTAGCACCGACATAACTATCAAAAACGAAATACTGGTAGCGATTGGCCGGCTACCGCGGCGCTTACCGGGCAAATGTTCAGAAATCCAATGCACCGGAGCATTGAGCGCTAACGCTAAAAAGAACGAAATAAAAATAAGCACCAGCGCATCTGAGACTTTATTAAGTGCGGCAAGGCCAATGATAGTCAATACGACCATGACAAGCACCCGTACCACGCTTTGGTTTGAGATGATTATTTCAACTTTTGGTAGATCGGTAGTTTTCGTATTCTTCGCACGTCCCGTTAGCTTCATACTATGTAGTATGACTTACTGTCGCGCCTTCTGCAACGCGCGTGCGTATACTTCCATAACCCGCGGTGCAACCACATCAGTATCGAACTGTTCAACATGTTTCTTTTGCCATACAAACGCTGCGTGACGACGTTTTGGATCGTCAATATAGCTCGCCAGCTGGTGAGCAAATGTCGGTATGTCTGTCGGATCAACCAACTGATTTTTGCTGCCTTTCATAACGGTTCTATAGCCTTCATTGTCGCCCGCCAGCACAGCGCCATGCACTGCAGCGAGCCCCTCAACGACACTAATTCCAAAACTTTCACCGCCGGTACTCGGGAACACCGCGATATCCGCATCTGCCAAAAAAGCCGCTTTTTCATCCTCGGGCACAAACCCGGTGAACCGTACGACGTCCTCTAGATTATTGCTTCTCACATACTGGTCAAGCTCTGCAAATAATGGGCCCTTTCCGCCCACTACTACTTCGTACGGATACACCGTCTGATAATTCCGTCTCAAAAATTCAACCGCACGCAGCAGATGTCCAACGCCCTTGCGTTCAACGAGTCTCCCTAAGAATACGATTTTTACCACATCTCGTTTATGCGGCTTGGCAGGGCGTTGATTTGTAAAGTGCTCGAGTCCCAGCATATTCGGAATCACTGTTGTGTGCATACCGTATGATTGTTTCGCAAAAGCCGCTGCTGCGTCAGACGTCGCAATCATCTCCTGGAATCGCTTGAGCTGCCACCGTACCGATAGCCCGAGCAGCTTGGTGCCAGCCCGCATCAAGGTAGAATGCGGGAAAACATGGAACGTGCCGACAACCGCTGTGCGAGGGCCGGCAAACTGGATTATTTGACCACCAAGTAGCGGGCTATACGGTGTTTGAATATGCACGATGTCAAACTGCTGCTGCCGCATAAATTCTTTGATACGCGCAGGCGACGCAGGCAAGGGCATACGATTACGATTACCGTTAAATCGCGTATGTACATTGCCGGCCAGGCTGTGTACATTTTTTAGATCAGTCCGCACCGTCGTGCTCGTCAGGTAATGCACCTCATGTCCTTGGCTCTCAAGCCACCGTCCAAGAATCACTACATACTGCTGCACACCGTCCGGCTTATCCAGTGTATCGTCGCACAAGAGTCCAATTTTATATGTTGTGGCGCCGGACAATTTCGAGGTCATAGATTTAGGTCGTTTGTCTGAGTAGTCCAAAACGCTGCTTCTTCACAACAGGCTTTTTGCTACTGTATTTGACTGCGTCCTTGTAGACTTTTTCATATTGCTCAACGATATGGACATAGTCAAACTGTTCAACATACTTTTTCGCCCACGCTTTCCAAAGCTTCCGGATATTTTCGTCATACAACATAATTTCGAGCTTGCGCGAAAAATCCTTCGTATCACGCGGATTGACGAGTGAAATCGCGCCGGTTTCCTTCATAACACTTTCATAGCCGACATTGTCGCCAGCCACCACCGGACAACCAGCAGCCATTGCCTCCAAGAGCACGATACCAAAACTCTCACCACGGGTGGCTGCAGAACAGAACACATCAGCCTTGTGTAGCCATTCAATCTTTTCCTCATCAGATACGTAACCCAGGAACGATACACGTGGGATTTCGTACTGCTCGACATACTCACGTAGCTTGCTTTCATCTGGGCCACTACCAGCAATCACCAGCTGCACGTCGCTCACTCTTGCCGTCAAATCCTTGTACGCCTGAAGTAAATATTTGAGCCCTTTACGTCCCTCGAGCCGGCCAACATAGAAAATCGTCCTGGTCTTGGCTGGCTTGGTTTTGGCGACAGACTTGGGCTTCGTACGATAACGTTTTACATTGATACCATTTGGTATGTAACACAAGTGCTTGATGTATTTCCGCTCTGGATCCTTGTCGATCAGCACTTTCGCAGGTGCTGGCGACACAGCTGTAATATAATCAAGTTTTTCACCAATATTCCGCCCGTACGCTTTGAGGATGTTCACCAGTGTCTTAGCGGCCACGCTATCGATCAAATTGGCATGAAATGTGCCGACATGTGCCGCGTCAGACACTTGCAGAATCTGCCGCGCCAAAATCGGCGACCATGGTTCATGAAAATTAAGCACATCAAATTGCTCCTGCTCAAGCACCTGCTTCACGTCATCCTGACTCACATGAAAGGTCACTGAGCCGCTGGTAGCCAGACCGCCCGTAAAACTAGTCGAGGTGCCGAGCAAAATATAATTTTCCGGCACCTCACCCTTATACCCGATCGGCCGCGGCGTAATAATTTTGACGCTATGGCCTTTCTTAGCCAAGCCATCCCGCAGGTTGATGACAAGTTCGCCGACACCACCAGAGGTCTCGAGCATATTATACGGGCATACTAGTCCGATCTTCATACTTACACCTATTATACCAGATACACGATATAGCAGCGTCGGGCCATACCCTAAGCTACTTCTTCATGAGTTCTTGGCGCAACTTGCGCGGCACTAGTACCGCAAGCCCTTTTTTGTCCGCCAGAATACTTGGTGTATGCGCCTTGGTATCTGCAATCAGCTGTGTGTAGCCCTTCGTAAACACCACCTGCATGTGCTGCTCAACGATCTGGTTATTAAAATAATGGTCGCCTTTCGATGCAACGTGCCACACCGGCAGTTCAACCTGTTTCTGGCAGTTATCGAGATTTAAAAATTCGCTCGTTGTCAGCCAGTGCGTGCGCACATCGTTGGTCTGCCAGAGTTGCACCTCAAAATCGAGCATTAACTTAAATTCAGTCGGCTCAACCTCAACAAAACGCCGTTTTGACATCGGCAAGTGTGTATAGAGATTTTTTATAACAAAACTATTCAAAAATCCGTAGCGAATAATAAAGGCCATAGGTCGGGTCGCTAACACCCGTGCTGCCTTGCTATAGAACGACCGTGCACGAGGCGTGAAATGGAAATCATCACGGTGCATAAACCCAACGATACTTACCACAAGGTCAACCTTTTTCGCGAGCTCAGGATATTTTTGCAACATACGGGTTGCCACTACAAACCCGAACGAAATCCCCGCAATCGTCACCCGACGCCGGCGGTAGCGCAGTTTTACAAACGCCGCCAGGTAGTCGGCATAGTTATCCAGTGTCGGTTTGCGGCCAATTTTACTAAAGCTGTCCATGCCGCCAAATCCTGGCAAATCAGGCATCGTAACCGCGCCGTACTCGTTAAAATTCTCAACCAAACCCCACCAACGCTCAATCAGTGCATGATGGCCGTAAATCAACAGAATTTCACGCTGCCGCGTCTTGTATTTTGGTGGCACGCGTAACATCCGGCCTTCAAGGCCGTCCATATTGAGTTCATGAATAAAATCCGCGGGTTGACGCGTCGCTCTTGCCATATTGTTACCTTCTTATGAGTAATACTACGGCACATACGCGTTCTTGCGCAACCCAAGCTACACGCAATCTCACAAAATAGGTGCTGTATAATGAAAACCTGAAAGCATGAAGCGAAAGGTTCTAGTAATTGTGATTGCAGTCGTCGTACTTGGCATCCTCGGCTATCTCGGTTTCGGTGCGCTCTCGGGTGACAACCCCGACACCCAAACCCCGCAGCCAAACACCAAATCCCAACAGCAAGCCGCATTCAACAAGCAGAAATACTCAACCGACGACCCGGCTAGTATCTGGGTAGTGGTCAACAAAAAGCGTCCGCTCAGCCCGAAAGATTACGCGCCAGCTGATCTCGTCACACCGAACGTAGCCACAAAAGGAGCACAGCAGTTGCGCGCAGAAGCTGCCCGCGCCACCGAAGAAATGTTTGCCGCCGCCAAAGCCGACGGCATAAACTTGCGTGTAGACAGTGCCTACCGCTCCTACAATCGCCAAGTCAGCGTCTACAACAGCGAAGTCTCAGCCTATGGCCAAGCCACCGCCGACACCCAGAGTGCCCGACCAGGCCATAGTGAGCACCAAACTGGACTCGTGGCCGACTTCGGTGCCGCCAGCGGCAAGTGCAGCATCGCCGACTGCTTCGGCACCATGCTAGAAGGCAAATGGATAGCTGCTAATGCCTACAAATACGGCTTCATTATGCGCTACACTCCCACCAAACAATCAGTCACTGGTTACCGTTACGAGCCTTGGCACTTCCGTTATGTCGGCAAGGAACTGGCAAGCGAAATGCACAAACAAAACATAGAAACATTAGAAGAGTTCTTCGGCCTGCCTGCAGCCCCCAACTATAATTAAACTATGAACCAAGACCGCAATCCGTACCGGTACCAATACTCGCATGGCACGTATCGCCGGCGACGTCCTGAGCCAAAGAAGCGTAAGAGCAGCAAGCTGTTTGCAGTCATGACTATACTTGTCATGCTTGCTGCTGGTTGGTTTATACTGAAACCAAACGAAGCCGTGAGCAACCTCGCCAACAACGTAACCAAAAAAGAACAGAAAAAGCCCGAACCACCCAAGCCAACCCTTGATAAGACCCTGCAAGCAAAACTATCAGCATGGGCAAGCGAACAAGACGGCGATTTCGGTATAGCTGTGCGCGAAATCACCGGCAAAATGCGCTACGCATCGTACCAGGCCAACAAGCCGTTCGTACCCGCCAGCACCTTCAAGCCATTCGTCGCCTACATGGTACTTCATAACGTCGAGCAGGGTCAGTACACCCTCCAAGGTCGCACCTACAAAGGCAACTCGCTCGAATACTGCCTGGAGCGGATGATCACTGTCTCGGACAACCAGTGCGCCTACGAGCTCGAGCGTCTCATCGGCTTCCCAGAAATGAATGAGTTCATCCAGAGCAAAGGCTTCACAAACACCGATCTCAACAACTACGACGCTAGTGGCCGCATGCTCGCAACCGACAAAAGCTCCACCGCCGGCGATCTCGCCGAACTGATGTGGCGCCTGAAAAAGGGCGAACTCCTCAACCAGGAGCACACCACCTATCTCATCGATCTCATGAAAGGCCAACAGTGGCGCGAACGCATCCCAGCCGGCGTTCCCGAAGGCATCGAAGTCGCCGACAAGCCCGGCTGGCTCCCCGGCATCGAGTGCGACATGGCCATCGTCTATGGCAAGGACAGCACCTACGTCCTCACTATCGTCTCCACCGGCGCCCGCCAGTCCGATCTCGCCAACCTCAGCACATTCGTGTATGAATATTTAAATCCTACAAGCTCTGCTACAATCTCTGAAGAGGAGTGAGATGAGTATGCCGAAAAATTGTGACAATTTGAGTGTTGGGGTGATCATCCGTGACGAAGCAGGGAGTTACGCGCTCCTTGAGCGGCGGAAATTTCCAATCGGTATTGCGCCAGCCGCTGGGCACGTAGACGACCATGGTTCGCGTGAGCAAGCTGCGATAGATGAGGTGCGCGAAGAACTTGGCATCGTTTTGGCGATAGAAAGCCTTAAAAAAGTCATTGATAGCAAGCGTATGCAAAACCAGTGTAGGCGTGAAGGTGGAGATTATCACGACTGGACCGTGTACGAAGCCTATACAACCACACAAACACTCCAACCTGACGCCGACGAAACCAAAGGCGCCCGCTGGTATACGCCCGAAGAACTGCAAGCGTTGGCCGACAGAACTAAAATGTATCTTGGAGGAGAAATTTCCGATGAGGACTGGGCAGAGAACCCAGGCCTAGAGGACGTCTGGCTCGCCCACCTCACCGACCTCGGGCATATTACATAAGTACATTACTTTGTACCTAGATTTGTATAGGTGCTTCTTCGTATATATTGCCAAAATAAACGCGGTAGTATATAAGTATGCACATCTAATTCATGAGGGAGCATATGGGCAAAAATCCGGACCAGTCTGTCAAAAATCTAGATACTTGCTTTGCCAAAATAAGACGACGCGGCGCTGGCTTGATTGGTATTCTTGCTGCTGGCTATGCAACAGTGAAGATAGGCGAAGGCACACTTGATGCTTTAGATTTCTTCGCTTTGCCAGACGGGCAATGTCCTGAGGGTACATTCAGCGCAACCCCCACGGACACATGCGAGTACATTGGCGACAGAGGCCCGTCTATTAAGGACACGCTCAAGACGGTAGCGTCAATGGCCGTAGCCGGTATCGGAGTAGTGTACGCCGTTAACCAATCTGAAATGGCAGCTGAAGCCCGGCAAGAGGCATCTTTACCTAACTAATCTTCGCAACACAAAAGAGACCAGGGCAAAATCTGGTCTCCCTTAGCTGGCCAGGGCGGAGGGATAGCGCACTTCGTGCTTTTCCGTTGAGGCGTGCTTGAAGCAAGCTTCTGCGCGCGTCCTCGCTCCACCGAACCCCACATTCGCTTTGCTCATTCTGCCAGGGCTCTCGATCGCCTGATCCCAGCCAAATAAAAAAGACCAGAGTAAACCCTGATCTATTTTATTTGGCTAGGGCGGAGGGATTCGAACCCCCGAATGCCGGGACCAAAACCCGGTGCCTTACCACTTGGCGACGCCCTATCAGTTACAGAGGTAGATTGTAGCAAAGTACTTTCAAATTATCCAGTCATTATCAAGAGAAGTATAGCCTTTTCTTGACTTTCATGTTATAATATAATTAAGAAGATTGGGGTACTTGCAATTCTTTAGGCGCTACTCCTTGTGCTATTTGTGCATCCGAGACAGACGGCATCTCTGTCCCAAACTCGTGCCGCCACAGTACTGCCAATAATTGTGTAAAACGCTCAAGCTTGCGAGCTCCAAGCTCAGACAGATTGTAGTGTGAACCCGGTGATTTAGTATCGAATTCTACAGGCAACCGACCAACCTCACCAAAATCCGGGTCGTGTTTGCTGGCTTTCGACATATGACTGCGTATGATGTCTGATCCTGCGAAGCACAGCTCAAGTTGAGGTACGGGAGCAGCATGAAGCCACGCGGAATACGCTTCTGGATCTAATATCGGGTCAGGCGCAGTACGAAGCTTGGCTCCCCAGACGAATCCATGAACCTGGTACATGAGCCCAGAAATTGCGACTTGCTCGTCCTCGCTATATCTCGTAACGACACCTTCGGTAATAGTAATCTCTTGAGGAGACAGGCTGCCGTCAAGCATCTCTTCGTAGCTCCCTTTGTCACTTAGGAATGGCGAAAAATTCATGTTATAGGATCCGCAGTGTGACCGCACACCAGCGGCGCCACCGAATGCCATCCTAATGAATGCCGTCTGCTCATGAGGTACATGGGGTAGTTGGGGTCGTTTATTATCAAGTGGCACCTGTAGCGGCGGGGTCTGAAAAATGCGTGATGCGTAGACGTCCGTCAGATCTTTACAAGAGATGCTGTTTGCCCCATCTTCTGTAAATAACGAAACGTGATTCACGCGCTCAATCCCCCCGTGTGCTGCGACATCTTCAGCAATACGTGACCGGTGTGCTTCCCAGAGCGCTAGGCCATTCAGGAGCGCTCCTGCAAGTGCAGTTTTGGCAGTATTTCGATATTCGCTAAGGAAGCGCTCTTTTACATGCGCAATCCCATCTTCCACCAATTCATTGCTTACTACGACAGGGCTGTGTACTTCGGGCATAAGTCAGTCACTCCTTTATATGTGTCAATGCTCAATGTTGTATCATATTTTTTTATAATAACCTAACACATAGACTAACTTATTTTGCAACCCCAACTACGATTATGGATGCCGCCGTTGTTCAAGGTGCGTAGATTACAGTTTAATTAGCGCGACCTGGTGTGGCATATTACTACCACCTAGCTACAATAACGACATAGGCATTGCCCGTGGGCATATCATCTAAAAATTCGGTTCGGACGCTCCTCATTATTGGAGTGCCAGTAGCATTGTTGGCCAGTAGCTTGGCTGGCATGCTGAGCTTTCTGATGCCGCTACCAGCTTGGCCGCCTACAATGTTGATGTCTCGGTATCGACAAACAGATACAATCTGACACCTCGCCGGTCTGTTCGCGAAATACACATAAGAACGACTGTACATTGTCTCGCGAGAGCGTATAATGAAAAAAAGCTTGGCTACAAAATAAACAGCCCCGCAAATCTATTGTATGTTTGGAATTACTTCTGTTCTCGCGCTTTTTGTGCTGCTCCTGCTGTCATCGGCAGTTTTCTTTTTAGCAAAGCGATTCCGAATCCCATACACCGTGCTGCTTGTTACGGTTGGATTGCTACTTGTGCCCCTGGTACAGCTGCCGTATCTCGAGCCAGTGTTTGGTTTTCTCGACAATCTGACGCTGACACCCGAACTGCTGTTCTACATCTTCTTGCCAATGTTGATTTTTGAGTCGGCCTTCAATATGAATATCCGCAAAATGATCGAGAGCGCGTGGCCAATTGCGCTACTCGCGGTGGTTGGGTTGCTCATTTCAACGGTATTAATCGCCACCACGCTTTACTATGTATTGCCGCTTGTTGGGTTGCCAATTCCGTTTATCGTAGCACTTCTATTTGGCGCAATCATCTCGTCCACCGATCCGGTAGCGGTACTCGCATTATTCAAGGAATACGGCGCACCGAAACGTTTGTCGCTCATCTTCGAAGGTGAAAGTTTGTTTAATGACGGTACGGCAGTTGCGCTATTCTTGGTGCTGCTTTCGATTGCCGAACATGGCTTTCACGGCACCGAAACAGTACTTGAAGGCCTCGGTACATTTCTCATGATGGTCGTACTCGGCATTACGTTCGGTATCTTCATGGCTACACTATTTTCACGCGCGCTTCGCTTTACACGCAGCAATGAATTTGTATCAATCACCGTTCTGATCGTCTCTGCGCACGTCGTATTTATCCTAAGCGAGCTGATCAACCAGAACCCATTGTTTGGTTTCCATATTCACGTTTCACCAATTATCGCCACTACGGTTGCAGCACTGTTTCTTGGTAACTACGCACGTCATACGCTGTCGCCAAAATCAGACGAATACCTTGAGAAGTCTATCGAGCATCTAGCGTTTATCGCCAACTCGCTCGTGTTTTTGCTCGCGGGCATTCTATTCGCATCGACATCTGTTGACATGAGTGAATTGTGGGCACCGATTTTGGTCACAATTCTTGTAGTAGCCCTCGCGCGTGCTGTAGCGGTCTATGGTATTACACGTCCACTTAACAAGTTCCGGCCAGCCGTGGCCATCCCGAGCTCATGGGAAAAATTGCTCGCCTGGGGCAGTTTGCGCGGTGCGCTTGCAATTATCATCGTTATGTTGATCCCGGACGATCTCGTGCCAAATGGCTGGACATACGCATATACACCAAAAGAGCTCCTGCTTGCCCTCACTATTGGTTGTATCTTGGCAACGTTATTCATTAAGGCCATGACCATCGGTCCGCTTATCAAGAAGCTCGGCATCGATAAGCCGACTGCTTTGCACGAAGCCTACAAAGCTGACCTTGGATTGTATTATCTCTACACTGAGAAAGCCCGTATTACAGAACAGCACAAGCGTGGATTTGTGCACGACGCGCATTATCACGAGCTACTCGATAAACTCGAGACAAAAATTCAGCAGACGCTTGCAAATCGTGCGCAGTTGTCCGAGACGCATAGTAGAATCCTGCTCGAGCAGTCGCTACACTGCATCGCTATTAATATCGAGGAGCAGTACCTAAAGGAGCTATACAGCAATACCGAAGTGAGTGAAGAAGTTTACCGCAAAATCAAAGGCAAGCTCAGCCTTCAGCAAGAGAAAATCGAATACGCCCAGCACGAAGAGATCAACCCTTCGCTATACATTGACCGCAAAGATGTATTTGACCGTATGATGCTGTTTTTGCAAACCGCCTGGGAGCGCACGCCACATATCACGCCGCTAGAAGACAAATTTCAATACTACCGCGCACAGTCGATTATTGCGCGCAAGGTGGTCAAAACACTCACCCATATGCAGACACAGTATGGCGAGCCGGTGTTTGACGAGACGGCTTTCAAGAAAGTTATCGATACGTACGAGCGCCACCGACAGAGCAGTCTCGATAAAACCGAGCAAATGATCACACATCACCGCGACGAGCTAAGCGATTTCACGAGCGAGCTGTCGATGAAGTCGCTGCATTCGTCCGGCAATAAGGCACTCAACTTCTTCCAAAAGAAGGGCATGGCCGACGAAACCATGATTGAGGAAATCGAGCGCTCATTCTCCTTGTAGGTAATTGCTGTGCAGCGCCAAGTTTCTTATGATAGAACCATGAAGCACATGCAACGGGTTGTAAACTTCGCAAAACATCACCGCAAACGAATAGTAACTATCGGCGGAGGCATCACTACGATACTGTTAGTATTTGTAGTTTCCAGCTATGTGCACATCGGGGGCTATGGTCGGTATACTACAGCTGATCGATCAGCTCTCAAAAGCCAGCTGGATGATGACAGACCAGTCGGTATCGTGCTGGGCGGCGGGATTAAAGATGGTAAACCTAAACCCCTCCTGAAGGGACGACTCGACACATCGGCCGAGCTTCTAAAATCGGGCTTAGTGCGGAAGCTGATTGTTTCTGGCGACAACCGCTTCGTACACTACAACGAGCCGCAGGTAATGAAAAATTATCTGGTGCGTGAGAAGGGAATTGACCCTGACAAAATCCAGCTCGACAATGCTGGCCGCAGCACGTATGAAACCTGTGAGCGGGCGCAAAAAATTTTTGAGCTCAAGAAAACGGTGTTGATCTCTGAGTCGACTCACTTGCCGCGCGCAGTCTACTTATGCCGCTCTTTCGGCGTTGAAGCCTACGGATTCTCAAGTGACGGCGAAGCAACAAATGGTTTGCGTATTGGTCAGCGTTGGCGTGAGGTAGTGGCACGCGCCAAGGCCAATATCAACATTTATTTGATCGGTGAGCAAACGGTGCTTGGCGACAAAATCAAAGTGTAGTTTGTTATTATAAAACCATGGAGCTTGCGAGACTAAAAAGGCGTTTGAAGCCAACGAAAAAAGACGCGGCCTGGATTGCAGTTGGCTCAATCGGCATGCTTGTGCTCATCAATGCCTTTAGCGCTATCAAGAATACCGTCGAGACGCCGCTCGCTCACAACTCAAAAGGCGTCACGATTCGATGGCTTTCGCCCACCGTAAAGCGTTGGGAGAAAACCATCAATGCGATGGGCAAGAAATACGATATCGACCCTAACCTTATTGCAATCATCATGACGCTCGAGTCTGGTGGCTATTCAAAAGCAGGATCAGAAGCTGGTGCTCAAGGTCTGATGCAGGTTACAGAACTGACCGCTGGCGACATTGCGCAGAAATTCCTGAAAGAGCCGCGCAGTAACTACAATCTGTTTGATCCTAAAACCAACATCGAATTTGGCACGGCATACCTGGCGTATTTACGTGATGAATTTGGCACCTATCCGGATGATCCGGATTGGCTTCGTACCGTGGAACTCGTAGCAGCTGGCTATAATGGCGGCCCGGGAACTGCAAACGCATTAGAAAAGGGTGAAGGCTTACGCGACACCGAACCTGTTATATATTCGCGCGATGCGTTCAATATGTGGCGCGAACGCCATGCTGCCACAAGCCCGACATTCGACCGCTGGAAAGAACGCGGCGGCATCGACTTGATTAATCTCGCCAAAGAAGAGCACCAGAAAGCTAAAAACTGAGAATTATCTCACAGAAACCCATTCGCACACTAGCGTATGCTTGCCATAAGTATTCGTGAGGAGTACGGGAAAAGAGAGGTTCGCCACCACATTACTGCGCCCATTGCAGTGAATGGCTGTATATGAAAACATATAAATTTATCATCGTCTCAAACCGCTTGCCAGTCAGTGTCAGCAAAAACGAGAAAGGCGAAATCGTGTTTACGCCAAGTTCTGGTGGGTTGGCAACTGCCATGTCGTCAATCGAGGGTCATACCGCGAAACACCTATGGATTGGATGGCCCGGCATTGAGTCAGAGTCGCTCACGCCGCAGGATAAACAGTATATTGTCGCAGAGCTCACAAAGCTGGGTTGCTATCCGGTGTTTTTAACGAAGCAGGAAGTAACCTTGTTCTACGAAGGCTACTCTAATGAGACGATTTGGCCGCTATTCCATTATTTTAAGCGTATCGCTCAGTACAATACTGAATACTGGGAAGGTTACCGCCAGGTGCACGAAAAATTCAAGGAAGTTGTACAAAAACTTGCTGATCCACAGGCTGCTATTTGGATTCACGACTACCACCTGATGCTACTGCCGCAGCAATTGCGTGAAGCGCTGCCAAAGAGTTCGATCGGCTTCTTTTTACATATTCCATTCCCGTCGTTTGAGATTTTCCGCCTGCTCCCAAACCGCAAAGAAATTCTTGAAGGATTGCTCGGCGCTGATCTGATTGGCTTTCACATTTATGATTATGTGCGGCACTTCACTAGCAGTGTGCTGCGCACCTTGGGATACGAGGTACATAGCGGTTCTATCATGCTTCCCAACAGGGTGGTCAAGGCTGACGCATTCCCAATCGGTATTGATTATCAAAAATTTGCCAACGCCACAGACGACCCAAAGGTATTGGGCGAAGCAGCAGCGCTTGATAAGCATTATAAAAACCAGCAGGTTATACTCTCTGTCGACCGCCTCGACTATTCAAAGGGCATCGGTGAACGGCTAGATGCCTATGAGCAATTTCTCCGCACCCACCCTGAGTATCATAAAAAAGTCGTGCTCGTAATGGTGGCCGTGCCATCACGCACAGACGTTGCAGCCTACCAGGAGCTTCGAGAGCGTATCGAAAAAACTGTCAGTCGCATCAACGGCGCCTACGCCAGTCTGGACTGGATGCCAATTTCATATCAGTTCCGCAACCTACCGTTTGAGCAAGTTGCTGCGCTCTACAACATTGCCGATGTAGCGCTCGTAACACCACTGCGCGATGGCATGAATCTTGTCGCTAAGGAGTACGTGGCGAGCAAGCAAAAGCAGCCTGGGGTCTTGATTTTGAGCGAGCTCACTGGTGCTGTTGACGAGTTGCCTGAAGCAATTGTTATTAACCCAAATGACCGGCCAGCGATGGCAGAAGCGATCGCAGAAGCGCTCAGTATGCCGGAAGCCGAGCAGAGACAGCGCATTGAAGCGATGCAGGCGCGGTTGTCGAGCTACACGGTACAGCGCTGGGCACATGATTTTATCGAGCAGCTCGCTGATGCTAAGCATGCCCAGATGAAGCAAGGTAGCAAGCGCATCACGTCTCAGAAGCAAAAGGATATTCTCGCTGCGTTCGTTGCCGCAAAAAAACGCGCCATTATCCTCGACTACGATGGCACAATCCGTCCGTTCGTCAATAGCCCCGCACCGTCACGTGCTGCACCATCGCCAACGCTATACGGTTTGCTTGAGTCCCTCGCCAAGCTGCCACGGACCCACCTCTATCTGGCAAGTGGTCGGGCGCGAGAGGTCATGGAAGGATGGTTTGGTGAATTACCGGCTACATTAATTGCCGAGCATGGCTTCTGGGTACGGGCAGGTAAGGAGTGGTCACAGGAAGCAACCGACTTCAAGAGCTATAAAACTGAGATTGCTCACCTGTGCAAGCAGTATGCGGAGCGCACACCAGGAGCTACAGTCGAACAAAAGACTTTCTCGGTTGTATGGCACTACCGCAATGTCAATCCTGAACTCGCTTATGCACGAAACAGCAACCTCCGTCACGACCTGCAAGACCTGTTGAAAGACAGCGACATTGGGGTGTACAACGGTAATAAAATCATCGAGATCAAGCCACGCGGTATCACAAAAGGCGTCGCACTCGACGAATTATTCGTCGATAAACAATATGATTTCATCCTCTGTGCCGGCGACGACTACACCGACGAGGATATGTTCCGCGCACTCCCTGAATCAGCATTCACAATAAAAGTCGGGCAAGGGGAAACACAGGCACGTTACCAGCTCGAGTCGCCAGATAAACTTGTAAAACTTCTTGAAAAGATAACTACTCAACGATAACTGTGGCTGTAGCAGAAGCATTTTCGTGGTTGTGCAGGCCAAACGTGCCAGTCTTTTCCATGACAGTACTCGCGGTACCGCCATTCGGCTGAACTGGCAGCTCAAACTCCTGCTTTGACACTTCGCGGTTGCCAGCGTGAGTTGGGTGTGGGTCAGCACCTACGTCGAGCGCAAAATCACTTTCATTGCGATATATAAGCATGGTACCGGAACTGATTTTTATGCACGCTGGCACAAAGACCTCATTTTCGTTGTACACAAGCGTTGCTTCAGGTTTGCCCGTTTCATCCTGACATTCGTCGGCCGCGGCGGTAGTATTTTCGTCTGTACGCTTAGCGCTGTCAGCTGAACGCGGCTCCTCGTCCTGCGATCCGCCAACCGTGAATACAATACCGCCGATCACAACAAGCACCAGAATGATGCCGACGATGATTGCAACCACTGGCGATTTTTTTGACTCTGTTGTTGATGGTTGTTCTTGGTCCATGCTCTATACTCCTTGGCGACGCTGGCCCAACCTGTGCCGCCGATCAAACGCATATATTAGACAGCTCATGAGTATGATGCCGTACACTATCCATACTACACGAAACCAGCCGGCTTGCACGTGCGTACCTAGACGTAGTCCGTGTACAAAGATTAAAATCAACGCAACATCACTCGCTCGTTCAATCATGTACCACCACGGGCGGTTACCGAATTTGCGCTTCGTTTCGAACAACAAGAATATAACAAAACTAATACTGCCGAACAGTATAAATAATCTGAGACTCATATCTACAAAATTCAGATAGCTATTCGGTGGTAGCCCGTACCCATCTTGATACAGCTGCCAAATGAGCAGGCCTGGATGCAGCAGCATACATAGCAGAACAGCATATGCTGTAAAACGATAGTATGGTTTGAATAGCTGCATATCTAATTTAGCGATCATCACGAATGCTCCTACCGCCACATGCGACAGCATCAAGGTGAATGCGAGCATGCCAAACAGCGGGAACCACTCGTACAGCGTCAATTGCGTCAGCCTTTCGCCATATTGGTTGAGCCACGCCAGCACCGCTGGTAAAACAAAGAGCACTGTTAGCACGCTTGCATTCAAGCCTGGATAATCCTGAAAAAAGCGACGCAGCGCAAGCATATATTTAGTAGTATAGCGGTTGCGGGCAAAACGTTGTAGTATTGGAGAAAGGAGCGTTCATGGCTACCAAATCAGTTACCGCAAGCACCCGTTCTCACATTCGCGTACCAAAGGCTATGCAGATTACCATGGCAGTTGCCGTTCTGGCGGGTCTGTATTTCGTATGGCCGTATATCGGGGTTATCTTGTTTTCAGCGGTTATTGCATTTATTTTTGGCCCAGTCTATCAATTTTTACTGCGCAAAACCAAGCGAGATGGTCTAGCGATGCTCGGCACGCTGCTGACTGCACTTTTGGCGCTCATTATTCCGCTCACGCTCATTGTTGCGCTGACCGTCAACCAAGTAGCAACCCTCGTAGATCAGTTTCGGGATGGCGACATCGCTATCGGTACCGCTCAGATCGAAGAGATCGTAGACCACGGCACCGAACGGGTGAACCAGCTGCTAGCATCGATCCCGGGAGGTAATGAACTAGATCGTGGTAAGATCGTCGAACACGTACAAAACGCCCTGGTTGGCGTACTTGATGCGCTTGTCAATGCGCTAACCAGTCTCGGCCTTGGCGTGTTTGGTTTCATTACGACTACGATTATTTCTATATTTTTGATTATGTCGATGCTGCGCTACCAGAGCCAGCTGGTCGCATTCCTCAAGAGTCTTAGCCCCTTTGATGACACTATAAATAACCACTATCTCGCCCGCGCCCGCGCCATGACTAAGGCGATGATCCGCGGACAGTTTATCATTGCCATTGCCCAGGGTGTTGCAGGGGCGTTCAGCTTATGGATTGTTGGCGTTGATTACTTTTGGTTCTTCGTGGTGTTGTTGACTTTCTTAAGCTTCATTCCCCTCGGAGGCGGCATCGTCACCATTCCTATCGGTATCATCCTTGCGGTCACGGGTAACATCTGGCAAGGTGTGTTTGTCATCCTCTGGCACGTGCTGGTTGTCTCAACCATCGACAATATACTGAGGCCACACCTAGTACCAAAAAATGCTCGTCTCAACACGGCGGTTATGCTGCTCGCGGTATTTGCCGGCATTGCGATGTTCGGCGCACCAGGCGTCATTTACGGACCAGTCATCATGATCTTGCTGCAAACCACATTTGAAATGTATGCCGAGTACAACCGCACCCACCCACGACCGAGCCTGCCAGCAAAAACGAAAGGGCAGTAGTGCCACAATCGCCAGCCAAAAGCCCTGACAGTAGCAGACTCGACCGCATCGATACCTTTGTGGTCGCTGGCGTCGTGACCGTGCTTACTATCCGTGCATTCTTAGCAGCTACCGGTTACCCGCAGGTGGGCAATGATAGCCTGCATGTAGCTCACGTGCTGTATGGTGGGCTGATACTTATGGTTGCGTTTTTGCTACTACTCCTCAGCGACAAGCCGAACAAACTACTGGCTGCGCTTATAGGCGGTATCGGTTTTGGGTTTTTCATTGATGAAGTTGGCAAATTTGTCACCCAGGACAACGATTACTTCTACGAGCCGGCTGCTCTTATCATGTATGTTATTTTCTTGATGATTTGGTTTGTATCGCGCCTCATTATTGTCCGTATCGAACGCATTCCATTCCTCTCGCCAGCTGAATGGCCGAAGCACGGCATACTACAAACCATGATTGTTGCATGGATGGTACTGCAACTGGCCATTATACTCTGCGTGGCGGCTTCAATTGCTGTCCTAGGACTTACTGATGTGAGTGACATATTTGGTGTTGCCAGGCTTGGTCTGATTGTCGCAGCCGTCTACGGCATACTCATTTGCTTTGGTCTCTATCGCTACTGGCAACATCGAGTGATCGATGCCGCACACACATTTCGCGGCGCAACATTGTTTTCCATCGTCGCCCTCTATCCATTCGTGTACTATGACTATCCGTTGCTTGCATCGACCGGCGTAGGAATTACACTGCTTGTAGCACTCGGTTTGTCTGAGGCGTCACTTAAAGACATACTCAAAAAGCTGCTCATAAAATAATTAGCCTGGCCTACAATGCTATACTAGTGAAGATCGGATAAGGAGGGATTTTCTATGTATGATTTACCGAAACTCAATTACAAGTACGATGCATTTGGCAAGTACATCAGCAAAGACATCATGGAGCTGCATCACAGCAAGCACCACCAAACCTACGTAGACAAACTCAATGCTGGACTCGATGAACTACCGTATCTGAAAGAAATGTCGCTCGAAAGTCTACTCCGTGAGGTTGATACATTCCCTGAAAAAGTTCGAGCGACAGTACGTAATCATGGCGGCGGACACTATAACCACACTAATTTTTGGCTCTGGATGACACCAACGAGTAGTGGCGAGCCGACCGGTGAACTCGCAGAAGCAATCAAGCAAAAATATGGCAGTTTCCAGAAATTTATGGATGCCTTTACCGCGAAAGCGCTTGGTGTATTCGGTAGCGGGTGGGTTTGGTTAATGCCCGACCTCTCAATTACTACTACTGCAAACCAGGACTCACCACTTATGTTCGGTCAGCCTGAGCCAATTCTTGGCCTTGACGTCTGGGAGCATGCGTACTATCTTGACTACACGTACAAACGAGGTGATTACGTGGCTGCGTGGTGGCACGTCGTTAACTGGGACGAAGTCGCCAAGCGCTACGCGCTGCGCTAACCTGCACAAAACATCAGAAAACACCTTTCGCGTGGTACAATACGCTTATGGCAATCGTGCTGAAACTTGAGGGACTGACCAAAACATTCGGAAACAACCGAGGTGTCAGTGAGCTCAATCTTGAAGTGGAAGAAGGGACGGTTATCGGTTTTCTCGGCCCGAATGGTGCTGGCAAAAGTACCACCATCAACATGCTCATGGGCTACACCAGAGCCACAAGCGGACATGCTTCAATTTTTGGCAAAGACGTATGGCACGACAGCGTTGCCATCCATGCTGACGTTGGTTTTCTGGCGAGTGATATGGCGCTTGACGGCAATCTTACCGGCCAGCAACTACTTGAATATTACGGACGATTGCGCGGCAACTATCCTAAGACATATGTACGTGAGCTTGCGACCAGGCTTGATTGTAATCTAAAGCGGAAAATAAAAACGTTGTCACGCGGTAACCGTCAAAAAGTGGCGTTAATTGCAGCGTTTATGCATAAGCCCCGTCTGCTATTACTGGACGAGCCAACCAGCGGTCTCGACCCACTCATTCAGGCAGAATTCAATAAGATTATCCTCGAGCACAAAGCAGAAGGTAGGACGACATTCATTTCATCGCACGTTTTGAGCGAAATTCAGGAACTGTGCGACCGGATGGTGTTTATCCGGCAGGGTCAAGTTATCGCCAACAAGACGTTTGCCGAACTGACCGAAGCTGCACCGAAGCAAGTTAAAGTCAAAAGTCCTGACGCAAAGCTCGCGACAAGGCTGCGAGAGCTCCATGGTGTATCAAACTTAACGGCACACAAAGCCATCATAGCCTTTGCCTATACTGGCAAGCCTGGTGAACTCTTGGAAGCATTACATGGTCACAAAATCGACGATGTCACCATAGCTGACGTAGACTTGGAGAATTTATTCATGGAATACTACGAAGACGACAATGGAGCCTATAATGCGTAGCGTCATCTTCCAGAAGACACTGTTTGAGCGCCGAACTTCCATTATCGTGTGGTTTGTAGCGGTGACTGTTTCAACGTTTTTGGTTATGCTGCTATTCCCAGCACTGCGTGATTCTCTTGGAGAAGCCCTCAACGACGTACCAGATTCAATGAAAGACCTAATAGGCAGCGCGGAAGATTACCAAACAGTGACCGGCTTTGTCGATCTTCAGGTTATTGCTCAGATGATATTCCTCACCATTATTATGGGCGTGATCGTCGGAACCTCGCTGCTCGCAGGCGAGGAGAGCAACGGCACACTACAAACATTGCTTGCACAACCAGTTCGACGCACCCGACTGTATATCGAAAAATTCCTTGCAATGGGTGTTATGACGCTCACGACCTGCGGTGGCTTATTCTTTGGCACAATTATCGGCTTAGTGGCGCTCGGTGAGAGCATGAATGTCTGGCGGCTCTGTCTAGCAATCGGCATGACATGGTTACTCACATTATTCTTCGCTACCATGGCATATGGTATCGGTGCTGCGACAGGCAAACGTGGATTGGCCGGCATTTTGACTGGGTTTTATGCATTTACATCATACATGCTCACGGCGCTTGCAGGCGCGGCTCCGGCGCTTGAGAAACTCAATTACGGCTCGCCTTTCTATTATTTCAACACGCCGAGTGTGCTCAAAAACGGCTTGGATTTTGGCAATATTGCAGTATTAGCTGCAGGTATACTGATATTCTTCGCTATCGGCTTTATCTGGTTCCGCAAACGCGATATTTTTCAAAGATAAGCTGTAACAATACTCACAGATTTTTAGCGGCCAATCTTATACATTGGGTAAAAGGACATTTGCCATGGATGATTTACGAACCAATGACATACAAGCCCAAGTGACCATCCCGCTCGACCTCCTGCAGCAAATTGACGAAAAGCTGGGCACCCAGTTTAAGAGCAGGGAGGAATTTATTAACGATGCGATTAGACACCGCTTAGCCCACCTGCAGTACGTCCTGCCTGACAACAATACAGCCCAAAAGAAACAGGCTGTCTGAAATTTGCTTAGATAATTCGCCGTCGACCAGCGTACCAAAACGCGAGTGCGCCCGGCAGCAGCGGCAACCAATACGAAACTAAACGATACGAGAGCGCCACGGCGAGCGCTGTGCCTGCAGCCACGTCATAACTTATGAGCACTGCCGTAATACCTGCCTCTGACCCGAGCAAGCCGCCCGGTGTTGGCGTAATAGATGCAGCTGCAACACCGCCAGAGAGCGCTATCAATGCTACAGCTACTACTAAATCAAGGTGAAACCCCTGCATACACAAAAAGAGAGCAGCCGCATGCCCTAATGTATTACATAGCGCAAAACCGAGTGCTCTCAAAACTCGGGCTTTCTGCGTACGGTACAGTACCAACGCTCTGACGAAATCGACGAGAAACGACTGAAGCTTACGCAGAAACGTGGTACTAAGCAGGGCAGCCGTCAGACCCAGCGCCACAACCACACAGCCAACTGCCCACACCGGCACATCAGGCACTACAACATCGGGCATGCTCGCAAGTCCGGCAGCGAAAACAACCAGGAGCAATAACATGTGCCCAGCAAATGTCAAAGTATTATTCAGGGCGACAATAGCAACGGACCGTGCAAATGTGTGTTTGTGCTTGTACAGAAAATCAGCCGACAACCCCATACCCCCAATGCCCGCCGGGAGTAATCTGTTCACAAACATACCGGCGGTCTGTACCACTACACTATCACGATAGCGAACAGGTTTTTGAGCAAGTGCTACATATACTGCAGCCGCCGCCATCACCGACAATACAATACAGAACCCTGCAGAGACTATGAGAAACGTATTGGCATTTTTGGCAGCAGTAACAGCCGAATCGAATTGCTGCAGCTGTGGCACAATAACGTAGAGTATTAGTAGCGCGACAGGGATAAAAACAAAATTGTACAGTCTTGTTCGCTGAAGCCGGTTAGTAGGTATTTTGGGTGTTTGTGTTTTCATAGGCAGAGACGTCTGCGCTTACTGTTCGGTTTGTCTGTCTGTGGACACTAATCTTCCTGGTGCGCAAGACGATTGCGTGCAATGACAATGCCCGTGGTAACTATTGCAGTATAGATAAGGCCCGTAATGCAGGCCTGCAGTATATGTGCTCCTGTGCTTACCACTAGCGCAGTTCCGCTCACAAGCGTCGCAGCCACAAAACCATACGAAACCGTAATCTTTAACTTAGACGGCAAGACAACTGCAAGACTTGTCCAGACAATGCTAGTGAGCGCTATAAGAATGTGGGTTACCAATAACATACAATTAGTATACCGCTTATGGCAACCAGACTTCAAGTGATATTACTGTACAAAATACAAGCAGCACCAACAGAGAATACCCAAACATCTGCTTCGCCCATTTTTCATCATCAACCGCAGGAAAGCCATCACGCAGTAAACGCAACCACCCGATGCCTAGCAGCAACATAACTGTTGCATACGTATATTCGGTATAACCGGTCACTGTTAGCATCGGCGCAAGACACACAAATCCCACGACATACGCAACCATGTGCCGCTTAGTGGCAGCGAAGCCACGCTTGACGGGCATAATAGGCAGCCCGGCTTCTGCATAGTCGCGCCTGCGAAACATGCCGATTGCATAAAAGTGTGGCATCTGCCAAAACACCATTATCAAAAAGAGCAGCACCGCAGCTGTATCTAGATCGTTCGTTACTGCTGTATACCCTGCTACTGGTGGCAACGCACCAGGAATTGTCCCGATCAATGTACTGTGCACCGTTTTTCGCTTGCCGATCCCATATATCACGACGTAAAACACGAATGCAATGAGCCCAAGCAGCACCGTCAGACTATTCGTGTATAGAGCCAGTAGCACAAAGCCTACGACGCCAAGCAGCGCACCGTATACAATCGCATGAACACTCGATATTTTACCCGTGACAAGCGCACGCTGCTTAGTGCGCTCCATTTGCTGGTCAATCGATCGGTCAATATAGTTATTGAATACACAGGCTGATGCGATTACCAGTGCAGTCCCGACCATAGCCGCAAGCAGCAACCCTACATCAATAGAGCTGCGACTGGCCAGCAAAAAACCGCCGACTGCAGCTAATAGATTTCCTCTGACGATACCTGGTTTTATAAGCGTGTAATACTCTTTTAGCAAGGCGTCCTCCTAAAACCCGCCCTTCTTATTTTGTTCAAGCATGTACCGGTTCATCTCTTCAGGCATCATATTGTAATCAAGGTTTTCCATTATCCAAATGCTACCGAACACCACAATAACTACGACTAACGCAGCAAACCAAAAAGTCATTTGATTCCAGCGCGGCCGCGATTCACGACCAAGATGCAAGAAGAAGACTAGCTGCACAAACAGCTGCGCAACGGCCAGGCCAACAATCGCCAGAACGAGCTGCCTGCCTGATAGTATCTTATCGACAACCAAGAAATATGCAGCCAATGTAAACACAATAGAGAGCACAAAACCAACCGTATAGGACAGGTAGCTTCCGTGTCCTGCGTGCTGTGCGGTATGTTCCTGAGTCTTCATCCTACATTGCCCCCATCAAATATACGAACGTAAAGATAAATATCCAGACGATATCCAAAAAGTGCCAGAAGAGGCTGAGCATCGCCAAGCGCCGTGCGTTGGCGCGTGTAATACCGTCACGCGTAATACGAAATAGCATCACACCAATCCAGAGCAAGCCCATCGTGATGTGCAACCCATGCGTCCCAACCAGTGTGAAGAATGCTGAGAGGAAGGCACTCCTGCGCCAGCTCTCACCGTCATGAACAAGATGCGTAAACTCATACAGCTCCATAGCGAGGAAGCCCGCACCGAGCAAAAACGTTACCACAAACCACCAAATAACCAGCCCTTTTTGTCGAGCACGCAGCGCCAATATCGCCAGGCCACAGGTGAAGCTGCTGATGAGCAGCAGCATGGTTTCTGTCAGCACAAACGGCATACTGAACAGCTCGGCAGCAGTCGGACCGCCAAATGTGTTGTTATGCAGTACTGCAAACGTTGCAAACAGCGTCGCAAACAATACACAGTCGGTCATGATATAGACCCAGAAGCCAAAAATCGACTTGTCGTCAGCTGCAACGTGTTCAGCCGCCCGCGCTTGCACTACCCGACTCATACCGCAAACTCCTTCCGCCTAGCTTCTGTCTCTGCAATCTCCTTAACACTTACCATGACTTCCTGGTCATCACTGGTCGTACGAACAATCACGCTCACGATTACTGCGAGCAGCGCAATTGTTGCCAACCACCAGATATGCCAGACTATGGCAAATCCGAACATAAACGCAAAGCCAGCGATAATCAAACCCATGCCCGAGTTTTTCGGCAACCAGATTGGTTCGTACTTTGGCTCTGGTGAATCAGCCTGGTTTCGTTTCATTTCCCAAAACGCATCACGTTCACTCACGGTTGGGATTACTGCAAAGTTATAATGCGGCGGCGGGGAAGAGGTAGACCACTCGAGCGTTCGGCCATCCCACGGATCGCCGCTGAGATCACGGTTTTCGTACTTCTTGCGCATGATGAAGCTATAGACAATTTGCAGTATCTGGAATGCTAGACCAAGTGCAATTGTTGCAACACCAACTCCTGCGATAATAAACAACCACTGCCAACCAAGTGATGCGTCATAGTGATCAAGCCGACGTGTCGCGCCCATAAGTCCCAGTACGTACAGCGGCATAAATGCGAGCAAGAATCCTATCAACCAGCACCAGAACGCACACTTACCTAATGTTTCATTTAGCCGAAAGCCCGCAAACTTCGGGAACCAGTACGTAAACGCTGCAAACGCACCGAACAGCACGCCGCCGATAATCATATTATGGAAGTGGGCTACTAAGAATAAGCTGTTGTGCACCTGGAAGTCGATCGCCGGCACCGCCATCATCACCCCAGTTAGTCCACCGATTGCAAACGTCGTCACAAACGCCATAAACCACAACATTGGTGTGGTAAACCTCACCCGTCCGCGATACATCGTAAACAACCAATTAAAGACTTTTACACCTGTCGGCACCGAGATAATCATTGTCATGATGCCAAAGAATGCATTGACGTTTGCGCCAGCGCCCATAGTAAAGAAGTGGTGCAGCCACACGACAAACGACAGGAAGGTGATTGCAATTAGCGCAGCTACCATCGATTTATAGCCGAACAGCCGCTTACCCGAGAATGTCGCCACAATTTCCGAGAATGCACCGAAGGCCGGCAGCACCAAAATATATACTTCTGGGTGTCCCCACGCCCATATCAAGTTTACGTACATCATCGGGTTGCCACCAAAATCTGACGTAAAGAAATGCATGCCAAGTGTACGGTCAAGGGCCAGTAGCGTCAGCGTTACTGTCAAGATAGGGAAGGCAGCCAGCACCAGCACCATACTGCAGAGCGCGCTCCATACGAAAATCGGCATTTTCATCATCGTCATGCCCGGCGCGCGCATCTTGATAATAGTTACAAAGAAGTTCACGCCAGACAGCAAGCTACCAACACCCGCAATCTGCAGTGCCCAAATCCAGTAGTCCACACCTACACCGGGGCTGTACTCCAACCCCGAAAGCGGCGGATAGGCCAGCCAGCCGGCAGCCGAAAACTCGCCAATCATCAGCGACACATTCATGAGCATCATACCGGCCACAAACAGCCAAAAACTCACCGAGTTTAAGAACGGAAACGCAACGTCACGGGCACCAATCTGTAGCGGCACAATCAGGTTCAACACACCAAATACAAAACCCATGGCGACAAAGAAAATCATTATCGTACCATGCGCACTGAAGATTTGTTGGAAGTGATCACTGTGTAAAAAGCCGTGCGAATCACCGACAGAAAGTATCTGCTGAGTCCGCATCATGCCGGCATCAACACCGCCGCGCATCAGCATAAGTGCGGCAACAATAATGTACATAATGCCAATCTTCTTCGGGTCAAGAGAAGTCAGCCAGTTATTCCAAAGCCACTTCCACTTTTTGAAATATGTCAGCGCAGCAACAGCAGTCAGCGCACCAAGCGTCATCGAAATAACGCCACCCAGAACCACTGGGTCAGTTGGAAGTGCATCAATTGTCAGCCGACCGAGCATTAGTAGGTTCCTCCTGTATGTTCAGGTATGTGGGTCGGCATGTGTGTTGTCTCCTGTTGCGTTGGTTTTTGCTGTGCAGATCTATGGTCGTGAGTATCACCGTGGCCGCTGCCGTGGCTATGTTTCGCATGCTCATCAGCCGGCATCATGTACTTCATCATAATATTGTCAAACAGCGCAGCCTGGCGCGACCGATAGTACGTCACCTTATGGTTTTCGGATGGTTTTGCCAGCTCATCATATTCTTTTTGCCCAAGTATATTTGACGAGCGCTTCACTTCGCTCACCCAAGCATCAAAATCAGCTTGGCTACTCGCACGCACCTCAAAATTCATGCCAGCGAAACCTTTGCCGCTAATATTCGACGACGAGCCACGGAATACCCCTGGCCGATCCGCCATGAGATGCAGCTTCGTCTGCATGCCCGCCATAGCATAGACCTGTCCACCCAGCTTTGGTATCCAGAATGAATTCATCGGCGCATCAGCAGTAATCTTAAAGTTAATCGGTCGCTTCTCCGGTATCTGCAGATAGTTGACGGTCGCGATGTTCTGCTCAGGGTAGATAAACAGCCACTTCCACTCCAGTGCCACTGCCTGGATTTCAACAGGCTTAGCCGAGCTTGCAAGCGTCTTGTACGGATCAAGGTCATGTGAAGTTTTCCAAGTTACGATAGACAAAATCAGAATCAGCACGATCGGCACACCCCACCAGACAGCTTCAGCAGCCTTGCTGTGATCCCATTCAGGCTGATACTTGGCTTTTTTGTTGCCAGCCCGGTATTTCCAGGCAATGTAAAAGGTCATCGCAAACACCGGCACTACGATAATCATCCCGAGCATAAACGTAAACACCAAGAGGTCTCGCTGCTTGTTCGCAATCTCACCTTGCGGGTTCAAAATTGCAATGCTATTGCGGTGCATCACGAGCAACATAATCGCCACGACTATGCCGATCACGAGTAGCGTTAACAATGCTTTCTGTTTTCTACCCACAATAAATCCCTTATGCTTTCATAATAGCACAATAACCAACGGACAAAGGAATTTTTGCGACGATGCACGCAAAGGCTAGACTAGAAATGATCTCGGATGTGCTTGTAGCTATATTCCCAGGTGGCATTGGCTTTTTTGTGCGGGTTAAAGATATGGTCCGGGTCACAGATATCCTTAACCTCGCGGAACAACTTGACAACCTTCTTGCCAAACTGCTGCTCCAACCATGGTCCGCGAATGAGTCCATCATTATGCTCGCCCGACAATGAGCCACCATATTTCAGCACTAGCTCATTGACTTCTTTCATAGCTGGGAGCAGCTTCTTACGCTCTTTTTCTTCCTCGATCTTCATCAGCGGAATGATATGGAAGTTACCATCGCCCATGTGCCCGGCAATCGTTGCAAACAACTTGTATTTCTTAATAATCTTACGTAGCTTTGGCAAAAATTCCGGCAGATGCGGTGGATTCACTACCAAGTCATCGATAAACGGTGCCGTGTGCTTATCTTTGACCTTACTCCGAAGAATTTGGAAACTGCGACGCCGCATAATCCAATACTTTTCACTCTTGATTTCGTTGTCATTTTCTTCGATACCATTAATTTCAAAATGCGCCCGTTTCGCTCCAAGCTCTTTGTGTAGCGCCTTGATTTTGCTCCGTACTTCCTCTGGTGTTTCACCGTTGAATTCAATCATCAGCACCAGCTTTGGTATGCCGCGCACGAACTGCAACCCTGTCGGTGCGAGGCTCAAAAGCAGTGCGATAAACGCTTTCGTACCGAGCATTTTATGGAACGATGGCAAGAATCGGATTGAGAGCAGCAGCGTCGCGTCATCAAACGACTCAAAGGTAGCCGGCTTGTGCCTGAGCACCACATTAATAACTTCACCGAGCTTGTTAATATCTCGCATAAACAACACGAGCAGGCCAGAATGCGGCTGCTTCGGGACAAGACGGAACTTCACGTTCGTCGTCAACCCGAGCGTTCCTTCAGAACCAACGAACAAACGCGTCAGGTCAAACACACCTGTTTCGCGATCCCAAACATCCCAAAGTGCATAGCCCATCGAATTTTTACTGACGTTCGGCTTGGCTTTCTTAATCACATCGTAGTTCTTTTCACAAAGATCATAGATCTTCTTGTACAGCCGACCTTCGTAGTCACGTTGCGCTAACTTCTTCTTGAGCTCCGCACCTTTGAGCGGCTTGACTGTCCGCTCAATGCCATCAGCAAATACTACCTTGAGCTCCATCACATAGTCAGCGGTTTTGCCATACTCCAGCGATTTTTCACCACCAGAATTGTTGTTGACTAGTCCACCAAGTGCTGCCAGGTCACGGCTGGCAGGGTAGGCTGGCATAAGCCCGCCTTTCTTTAGCGTAGCCTTCTCAAAATCACGGTAGTACACGCCCGGCTCTGCAACCGCAGTCTCTTTCGTGACTTCGCCAATTTTGTGCATGTACTTCACAAAGTCCACGATGACCGAATCATTTACCGCACCGCCCGCCATGTCCGTACCGGCAGAACGACCTGTCAGGGACAAATCGGGAATCCGCTTCTTTTCACTGGCAGCAAGCTTCACCAGCATCTCAACATCGCCGGTATCCTTCGGTGCGACAACCAACTGCGGCCGTATCTCAAACAAACTCGCATCGTGGCTATACAGCTCACGTGTTTCCAAGCTATCATCAATATCACCCTTAAACCCGCGGTCGCGGAGTTTTTGTTTAAAGTCGTCCATTAACCATAATCATAATGCATGACACGTAATTTTTGCAACACGGTTATGCTTGGTGATACAATCAAAATGAGTGACTATAACATATAAGGTGGCTTAGGAGATGGCAAGACAAAATATACTCGTGGTTGGTGGTGGTTTTGGCGGAGTCAAGGCTGCACTTGAGCTCGCCGAAGACCATAGATTTAATGTAACACTAGTGTCAGACAAGCCGAATTTCCAGTATTATCCGACGCTGTACCACACAGCGACCGGCGGCCTCACCGCGCAGTCGCAAATTCCCCTCAGCACGATTTTTGCAAACAAGCCAGTAGAAGTAATCATCGACAAAGCAACCAAGATCGACCGAAAGGCTAAAACCGTTACTACGGCCAGCGGCAAGACATTTAGCTACGATAACGTCATCCTGGCGCTCGGCGTGGTGACAAATTACTTTGGCATCAAAGGCCTCGAAGAATACAGCTATGGCATCAAGTCCATCGAAGATATTGAGCGCTTCAAAGCCCATATCCACAACCAGCTCAATGACGAGCGCAGAACAGATTTACACTACGTCGTCGTAGGCGGCGGTCCAACCGGCATCGAATTGGCCGGCGCATTGCCATCGTATCTGCATCGCATCATGAAAAACCATGGCATCAAAAACCGCAGCGTACATGTCGACCTCGTCGAGGGCTCGCCACGCCTGATGCCACGTATGCCAAAGTCCACCTCACGCGCCATCCAAAAACGATTACGACACCTCGGCGTCCGACTACATCTCGGCAAGCCAGTCCTTGGCGCAACCGCCGACTCACTACAGGTAGGCGACAAAAAAATCCAGAGCCACACCATTATCTGGACCGCCGGCATGGCCAACAATCCGTTCTTTAGCGAAAATGGGTTTGCGTTTGGCCCGCGCGGCAAAGTGGCCGTCAATGTGTACTTGCAGGCTGATGACAGCACCTATGTCATTGGCGACAACGCTAACACGCCGTACAGTGGCATGGCCCAAACTGCCGTGAGTGACGGCACATTTGTCGCTGAAAATCTCAAGCGTCAACTCGATGGCAAGGACATGAAACCATACAAGCCAAAGAAGCCTGTCTATGTCACGCCGGTTGGTGACGGCTGGGCAGCTGCACTGTGGGGCAAGGTAGAGGTCTTTGGCTGGCTCGGCTACTCACTGCGAGAGGCTGCTGACATGAAGGCCTACGGTGAGCTCCAACCGCTCTTATCGGCAGTAAAGCAGTGGTTTACTGAGTTTGGCGAACAAGAGTCTTGTTTGATTTGTCAGCAGGCCATGGCAGCCCAGAAACACTAGTTTTAGTTTTGACCCTATCTTTTTATTATAGCATAGTTGTCAACCTTTTGCAAATTTATCAGTGTTCTGCACATTGTCGTTATCGCCAACACCGAGCCAATACCGTACAATAGGATCAGATGGGAAATAGTTTTGCACTCAATGAGGCGCAGGCGGCTGCGGTGGCACACACTGACGGCCCGTTGCTCGTGGTCGCCGGAGCCGGAACAGGCAAAACCCGTGTCGTGGTCGAGCGAATTCGCCGACTCATAGACAGCGGGGTCACGCCACAGCACATTCTGGCACTGACATTCACCGAAAAGGCCGCGGGCGAAATGCGCGACCGTATCAGCGAAGACAGCCTGAGCAACGCACTTGAAGTTACGATCGCGACATACAATGGTTTTGGTAATGATTTGCTGCATGACTACGGCAGCGAGTGGGGACTCGGCAGACTGCGATTATTGGGCGAAACTGGACAGCTTGTATTCCTGCGCGAGCACCTGGACGAGCTGGGGTTAGAGTACTTTGCGCCCATTGCCAAGCCTGATGGTCAGCTCGACAAACTTGCTAGTTATGTGTCACTGCTGAAGCAGCAGCTGGTTCGGCCTGAGGCTTACAAAACCTACGCTGACGCCTTGCCCGAGACAGACGCGGCCGAAAAACTAAACAAGCAAAAGCACCGTGAAATCGCCGGCTTTTACGAAACATACCTGCGGCTTTGCCGTGAGCAGCAGGTTATTGACTATGACGACCAGCTGTACTTAACGATTGAGCTACTACAAGCTCGGCCGAACATCCTGAGGACATTACAAGAACGTTACCGCTACATCCTGGTTGACGAGTTCCAGGACACGAACCCGATGCAGTCGGCGCTCGTGGATATGCTGGCAGCAGAACATAAAAATATTATGGTGGTTGGTGATGACGACCAGAGTATCTACGGCTGGCGCGGCGCGACACTCGCCAATATCCTGGATTTCTCAAAGCGTTACCCCAAGGCCAAAAATATCACGCTCATAGAAAATTACCGATCCACCCAACCCATACTGGACACAGCATATCGACTGATACAACACAATAACCCCGACCGCCTGGAAGTCATGAACAAGCTTGACAAAAAACTGCGTTCGAATATCTCCGGCGGTCAGAAACCAAGCGCCAAGCGATTTTTTACACTTGAGGCCGAGCTCACCTGGGTGTGCGACGACATCGCCCGCCGCATCCAGCACGGCCAAGATCCGAGTTCTATTGCGGTGTTGGCCCGCCGCCGACAAGTAGTTGAACAAGTGCATGAGGCGCTCGAGCTCCATGATATTCCTCATGCCGTGGCAGGGCTGAGTAGTGACATATACGCTCAACCGGCAGTCAAACAGCTCATTGAAGCCCTCCGGGCAGTCAGCGATCCGCAGCACGATCTGGCGTTGTTTCATACCTTAAGCGGTCCGCTCTTTAACCTGCCGCAACACAAGCTGTCCGAGCTCGCAGCGACTGCCCGGCGCGAGCACGAACGGCTGCAGACAGTTATTGCCGCAGCTGATGATGAGGAATTGACGCGCGCACTTACAGTACTTGAGGGTTGGCGCCAGGCAAGTAGCGACACGAGTGTCGGCACGCTCGCTTACAACATGATTACTGAGTCTGGCTGGAAAGATCAGCTGTACCAGGCGAGTACCGATAACCCAGATCTAGCAAACCAAATGCTGGCGCTTAGCAAATTCTTTACGACACTGAGGGAGTTTGAGCGGATTGCTAGCGTTGCCAGCGTACACAATTACATGGAAAACCTGCCGGCGCTCCAAGCGGGCGGGAGTGATTTTGAAGACGCATCACTTGAAATATCTGATTCGCTCGTCAATGTGCTCAGCGTGCACCGGGCGAAAGGCTTGGAGTGGGATACGGTGTACATTATCGACTGTACCGAGGGTTCGTTCCCACTTATGAAACGCGGTGGAGCACTAGAAGTTCCGGAGGAACTGAAGCAAACGCGCAGCATGGCTGATGAACATATGGCCGAAGAACGCCGACTGATGTATGTGGCAGCCACGCGCGCGCGGCGTGAGTTGATATTGACGTACAGTGGCCGACATGGCAATGGGGCGCCGCGGCGGCCGTCACGGTTTCTGAGCGAACTACTGGAGCAGCACGATGCTGACTCGGAAGCTGCCGCGCCAGAGCAGGCGAGCCTGGAGCTGTTTGCGCCGCGTCGCCACAGCGAAACCGTCCCGCTACCAGAAAGTATGCGGTCAGGCGACACCATCGTGTTGAGCGTCAGCCAAATCGCATGTTGGCTTGATTGCCCGCAGGATTTTTATTACCGCTATGTGCTAGGTATGCCAATGCCGGAGTCACCGAGCCAGCAGTACGGAACAGTTATGCACGGTGCTATACAGCGCATCTTTGACGGGCGTCGCAACGACCACCTACCAACGCTAGACGAAATTATGACATATGTTGTGTCATCACTTCCGCGGCGTGGCTATCTATCTGCTGGCACACGCGAGCGGGCGCAACAGCAAGCCCAAGCTTCCGTGAAAGCACTGTATAAACGGTTTGTAGCTGAACCACTACCGAGCCAGGTTGAACAGTCGTTCCGTATCCAAGCATCAGGCCTGCCGCTGAGGATTGTCGGTCGCATGGACGCTATTTATGAGCGTCCGGACGGAGTAGAAATTCGCGATTACAAAACCAGCACCAGCGTCACAACGCCAGAGCAGGCAAAAAGCCGGGCGACAAACTCCAAGCAGCTGACGCTGTACGCCTATGCATGGCGAACTATGCATGATGAGATGCCTGCGCTGCTGACACTCGACTTTATCGAGACCGGGCAGACTGGATCAGTGCGAAAGCAGGCAAAATCGCTCGACACACTGCACGGCAAGCTCGAACAAATGATTACACACATTCAAACCGGCGAGTATCCGCTCGGAAAAACCCACGAATACTGTAGTCATCCGCAATAAAAAACCGCCTCGGATTATACCTAGGCGGTTTTGGTCCGGCGTTCGGATTTACTATTTTTTCCTAGCTGGTTTTTTGGCCGTCTTGCGTGCTGGGTTTGCAGTTGTTGCAGCTGCTTTCACAGCAGCAGGCTTCTCGCTGACTGCAAACAGCAGGCTATAGAGATTAAAGCCGATGACTGCACCGAGGATTGGACCAAGCACAAAGTTACCCCACTCCCACGCTTGCGCGCCAAGTGCGACGGCTGGGTTAAGGTAGCCTGCGGTTGCTGCAGCAGAAGCTATCAGGACGCCGACAGCCAGCGAACCACCAATGACTGACGCCTTCAAGCCACCCGTCATCTTCTGGTAGACGGCAGCAGCAACGCCCATCGCGAAGATAGCCGTACCAACAACCTCAGCCACCATAATCGAGGTGCTATAGTTGACGGTACGTTTGCTGAGTTCATCACCAATACCGCTCAGATACAAGAAGAGCAGGTAGGCTGTAATACCACCGAGCAGCTGAACCAAGATGTACAGGAACGCTTGGACAGATTGTAGTTTACGGACTGACCACAATCCGATTGTAATAGCCGGATTGAAGACAGCGCCTGAGACGTTGCCAAACATCAGTACACCTATAAGAAGTGCCAGACCCACGCCCAGCGCTACAAAGTAGTCATAGCCCATCTGTGACATGCTGACCGCGAGCACCGTGATTGTCAAAAGCGCGGTACCCAAAAACTCCGCCACCAGCATGGCTACTTTTGGTTTTGTAAACATAACTCCCCTCCTTAGTAGATATAGCAAAATCATACCCACAAAACTCAAGTATGTAAAGAGGCTTTGTGTCTTATGCGGGGACGCGAATGAGCAAGCGCTGGCTGCCGTCGGTCAACGCCATGAGGGTCGCAATGGTGTACATGACACGAGCCGTAATAAAACGCTGGCGGTCCTGATCTTGAGAAGGCAGGGGCAGTAGTTTTTGTGCAAGCTCCTTCGAGCGCCAGATATCATACCCAAACGCCTGCATCCCGCCGAAATCACGCGAAAATCGTGTCGAAGCAAATGTGGTATTCGGCACAGTATTCACAATCACCAGACATTCTTTGTGCTCGCCACTCAGGGTTGCGACACTGTCTTTAAAGCGCGTCTCCAGGTAATCAATGACTTGCTGACGATCACGGAAATATTCTTTGGCGCGGGCGTTGACGACAGTACTGGCCCCAAGATCGCGCAAGAAGTTATCGCGATTAAAGTCCTCGGCAAGCAGCAGCTTCAGGAGCCGCTTCTGATCTTCAATTAATGTAATATTCGTCATTGCAGCCAGGATTTTATCCATGCCGTCGATGGCACCGCAACCAACCTTGATATTACCGGCATTTTCGTCGCGGTGGCCGCCTGGGTTTACGCCGAGTCTGACGAAGTTAGCAATCATAACTTCGGCATCATCAACAAACGTACCTCGTGTAAGATCATCCTTGTCGACACCCAGGCGGTAGGCCAGGGCAGCACCCGGAGCACCACCAGGCACCTGAGGTCCAAGGCGCGTTTCATCAACATTTGGGTCGTCACGCCCGTCAATACATCTGGTGCTTGCGTCTGGGTGATTCGGGACGTAGTACGCATTCACTGCTGCTGCAGCTTCATCGATTTTTACTTGTGTCGTAAAACCGGCTGCGATCATGTCAGTCGCCGATACAGTGCCGAGCCACTTCGTATCGCTCAATTTACCGCAGTCAATGACTTTTACGTCTTTAGCTTTGTCTTGCTTCTTGTTATTCTTTTTTGTCAACATAGTTATAAGAATACCCTTTACCCTTTCGTCCGCTACACGCAAACAAAACTTTATTCGGCAGCCTGAGCCGCATCCCGAGCGCTAACCTTCTGTTGTATCCATTTATCCATATTCTCAACTAGCTCATGCGAAGTAAAGCTTTCGCCAATGTTCGCAATCAGTGGCGTTTTTGGCGTGACAAATCTTTCGGCAGTGCCGGACTCTCCCCAGGCGAAGACTAGACGTGGGCCGCCGAAATTTGGCAGCACATCTGCTGCATCCAGATCTAGCCTCGACCTTCTTCTCCTTAGGTATTCATTTCTAACAGCCGTCGCAACAGCATCTATAGCAGCCTTCGCTTTTGATTCTGCACTATCCCTGAGGGTTACTTGCCGTTCTCCTGTTAGTGCACCGATGATTGCTAAACCACCACAATTTCGGTGCATACCGGCTGCTATTTCCTCATTAAAAATACGTGGTGTGATCCAGTCATACATAGTACCCGTGAGATCAAACCACGCTAAGCCACCGGGCAATTTCTGTAGAGCCTCAGGGGGGTAGTTTAAAGCGTCAAGCTGCTTGTCGGTATATGGGTCCACGCATCGTATAAGATTCATCCGAGTGCTGTCGGCTAGCACATCAGGTGTAACTTCTTCAAACGACTGCTCATAAGCTGCCTGGATACCATCAAAATACCTCCTGGCCTCGTCGGTCTCATTGCGGTCACGAACCATGCGAACCTTCATCATTAAATAATTGATCCTATCCTTTGGGCTTGCTGTAGCGAAATCAATCCCGCAAAATTCTTCCCTACTCATAGGCATATACGGAAGATGCGCATGACCTTCATCATGCGCATCTTGTGGTTGTAATAATCTCTGTGGATCGAGTCCATGCTGGCCTGGCATTAAGCCGCCTTCAATACCAGTATTAATACGGTGAAGCGCACCGCCTTCGACATCTGTCATTTGTAGCTCCTACACAAACTATTGGATGTTTGCGTGTTGTCTTAATTTTTTAATTCTGCCAATTTTTTATTATCCCAAACTAAAAAGACTCTGTCAATATTGTAAAATATATTACAGCTTACATCTAAAACCCTAGTGATATACTACAGTTAAACTAATCAGGAGTCGATATGTCCCAAGTAATTTCTCCTGGAGCTTATATTGAAGCGTTAGCTACCGATATTGCCCGGGATCCAGGTATCCAGAATCGTACCTGGGGGGAATTACAAGCAACTAGGCCACGCATATGCGATTTTCTCGAAAGAAGGGCGTTAGATTTGTTCTCTGGGGACGAGGAGGCAGTAAAACGTGTTCTCTCGATCTTTACTGAAATTGAGTTATTGCAAAGAAAACTCGACACCGCTGCTACAATGCGCTCACTTTGTCCGCTTGCTGTCGACGCAGCAAATCTTGACCCAAGGTACATGACACCACAAGAGCAGTTAGCTACCTTGGATACCTTGCATCCCCAAGAGGGTCGATAACAAACGAGCTACATAGGCGTCTTGTAGCCAGCTATCCTACTCACTGAACAGGCATTGTTACCTGCGGGGGTGATGGCGTTTTAGGTTTGCTACCTGGAGACGCACTGCATGACGGTCGATGAGCTCTTGGGCTTTGTTGAGGTCAACGCTGTTCTTGGCATCAGCCTTGAGTTTTTTGGCTGCTTCAAGTGCTTTCTCGGCCTCTTGGGCATTCACCTCATCGGCTGGATCGGCTTCGTCGACTAACACGCGAACACCGTCATGGCCAACTTCAAGCACACCGCCGTAGGTCGCAAAATGCTCAACCAACTGGTCAGGGTCGTTTTTGGCCTTACGAACCGATACGACGCCAGGCACCAGAATGCTGATGAGCGGCTCGTGGTCAGGAAAGACCGTAATCTCGCCGGCAGCGGTCGGCAGCGTAATCGAATACGCCTCTTCGCTGTAAGCGACGCCGTCTAGGGTTACGAGCTGCAAACGCATATGCTTATTTTACCTCAGAGATATCGCCCTTCATATAGAAGGCGCTTTCTGGCTTACCGTCATGCTTGCCATCGAGGATTTCGCGGAATGAAGCCACGGTGTCCTTCAGCGGCACATATTTACCGGCGTTACCCGTAAACTTTTCAGCCACGAAGAATGGCTGGGCAAAGAAGCGCTGGATGCGGCGAGCGCGTGCCACCGTCTGCTTATCTTCTTCTGAAAGCTCTTCCATGCCCATGATAGCGATAATATCCTGGAGGTCCTTATAGCGCTGCAAAATGCGCTGGACTTCACGGGCGACATTGTAGTGCTCTTCGCCAACAATCTGCGGGTCGAGAATAGTCGAGCTTGAAGCCAGCGGGTCAACTGCGGGATAAATACCAATATCGGTCAGGGCGCGGTCGAGCACGATAGTTGAGTCGAGGTGTGCGAAAGTAGTAGCTGGCGCTGGGTCGGTCATGTCGTCAGCTGGCACGAAAACTGCCTGGATTGAAGTCACCGAACCAGTCTTGGTTGAGGTGATACGCTCCTGCAACGCACCCATTTCCTGCTGTAGGTTTGGCTGATAACCTACAGCACTAGGCAAACGACCGAGCAGGGCAGACACCTCACTACCCGCCTGAGTAAAGCGGAAGATGTTGTCGATAAAGAGCAGCACGTCTTTGCCCTCGTCGCGGAAGCCTTCAGCGATAGTCAGACCGCTCAAAGCCACGCGCAGACGAGCACCTGGCGGTTCGTTCATCTGGCCAAACACCATGGCGGTGTTCTTGAGCACGTCGGCTTCTTTCATTTCCTCGTAGAGGTCGTTACCTTCACGAGTACGCTCACCGACACCAGCAAAGACTGAGTAGCCGCTGTGGAACTTAGCGATGTTATTGATGAATTCCTGAATCAAAACGGTTTTACCAACGCCGGCGCCACCAAACAAACCAACCTTACCACCCTTGACAACTGGACAGATCAGGTCAATCACCTTGATACCGGTTTCGAGCACTTCAACAGCGCCACTCTGCTCGGTGAAGGCAGGTGGTTCGCGGTGAATTGGCGCCTTGACCTTGAATGAGCCACCTTCGCCGTCGATTGGTTCACCAACGACATTGAACAAGCGGCCGAGCGTATCTTTACCAACTGGCACTGAGATTGCTGCGCCAGTATCTTCGACATCGTGACCGCGCTGCAGACCTTCGGTACTCGCGAGTGCGATAGCACGCACGGTAGTTTCGCTGAGGTGCTGGGCGACCTCGAGCAATAGTTCGCGACCATCGAGCGTGACCTTGAGTGCGTTATTAATTGGCGGCAAGGTCTTGTCGTCAAATTCGACATCTACCACCACGCCCACGACCTGTACGACCGTACCGACTCCTGTCTTAGTTTTTTCCTTGGTTGCTGTTGCCATCTACGTATCTCCTATACTGCTATCTTTAGATTTTCTTCTGGGTGCCGTTTATCTCGTATTGCACGATTTTCTATTATCGCTCGCATTTTACCTATCAGGTTTTCGGGAACACCATCAAACTTCGCTAACTCTATAACTAGATCGTTGTTCTCGCCTCCCGTTATGCTTGGGTCAAACACCCGAAGCGCATCATCATATGCCCTAATCGCCGTTGGAGTGTGTCTCATCTCGCTCATTAGCTAATTGCCTCCGCGCCAGCGCTAATTTCGGCAAGCTCCTGGGTAATCGCTGCCTGACGGGCATTATTAAACTCCAATGTGTAATCTTCGATCAACTCACTCGCGTTGTCAGTCGCATTTTTCATCGCAACCATGCGCATAGCGTGCTCCGAAGCCGAGGATTCAATCACCATTTGGTATAGCTGTGCGTCGAGCAAACGGAGTGTTGCCGATTCAAGTACTTCATCAATCGAGGGCTCGATCTCGGCACTGGCGACATCCTCTGAGACTTCCTCGTCCTCAAACCCTGCAGGCAGCAGACGTGTTTGTCGCACTTCCTGGGTAATCGTCGAGATGAAACCGGTGTAGATAACGTCGACTGCGTCAACTTCTTCGTCTGTAAACTTGGCAACGACTGTGTTTAGTATCGGTCGCAAATCACTGCCGCTTAGGTGATCTGGCAGATCCTGGTACACACCGAGAACCTCTACGCCTTTTAGTCGGGCTGCGGCACGGGCGCCTTGCCGACCAATGCAGATCAGCGAAGTCTTGACATGATTAGCCTCATCGTCCATTACCTCTTTTATGGTTCGACGGATAACATTTGAGTTATAGGCGCCAGCGAGCGTGCGATCACTGGTAATCATGATGATGACGCGATGCTTGATTTTGCGCTCGTCATACAGCGAAGCACCTGGACTGACACCGTATTTGATGCTGCGCAGGTGTGTCAAAATCTCGCGAGCCAGACGAGCGTACTCTCGCGGGCCGACAGCAGCTTCCTGCGCACGACGAAGCTTGCTGGCGCTGACCATTTGCATCGCCTTCGTCGTCTGACGAGTGTTCTTGACGGACTGGATCCGGCGTTTAATTTGCTGTCGGCTTGCCATTGCTAGCTCTTAAATCCTTTCGCGATTTTTTTCGCAGCTGTCTCGATAGCCTTCACAATTTCATCGGTTGGTTTATCGCCTTTATTAAGGGTCTTGATAATGTCTTTGTGGTCAGCTTCAAATACGGTAAGTAGTTGAGACTGGGCTTCTTTAATGTGCTCAACCGGCACATCGTCGAATGCGCCAGAGTTTGCTGCAGTCAGTGAAATGACCTGGTCGGCAATACTCATCGGGCTGTACTGCTTCTGCTTGAGCAATTCGGTCAAACGCTGGCCGCGCTCAATCTGATGCTTGGTTTCAGCATCAAGATCAGAACTAAACTGTGCGAAGCTCGCCAATTCACGGAACTGCGCAAGACCGAGACGCAAGTTACCAGCCACACTTTTCACGGCCTTGGTCTGGGCCGCGCCACCCACACGTGACACCGAAAGACCAACTGAGATGGCTGGGCGAATACCCTGATAGAACAGGTTGGTTTCCAAGAAAATCTGACCGTCGGTGATAGAAATCACGTTAGTTGGAATGTAGGCAGAAATGTCGCCGGCCTGGGTTTCGATAATCGGCAGGGCAGTCAAGCTACCAGCACCAAGCTTATCGTTCAGCTTTGCGGCACGCTCGAGTAGGCGAGAGTGCAGGTAGAATACATCACCTGGATAGGCTTCGCGGCCTGGCGGACGGCGGAGCAGCAATGACATCTGTCGGTATGCTACCGCATGCTTTGAAAGATCGTCGTAAATAATCAGTGCGTGCTGGCCATTGTCGCGAAAATACTCGCCCATCGCACAACCGGCGTATGGCGCAAGGTAGAGTAGCGGTGCCGGGTCAGCCGGACTGGTTGCCACCACAATCGTCTGGTCCATCACGCCTTCGCGCTTCAGCCGCTCCACAAGCGCAGACACCTTTGAAGCTTTCTGGCCGATTGCCACGTAGACGTTAATCACACCGGTCTTTTGTTTAGCCTGATTGATCATGGTATCGATTGCAACTGCAGTTTTGCCGGTCTGGCGGTCACCGATAATCAGCTCACGCTGGCCGCGGCCGATTGGTACAGTGGTGTCAATGGCGACCAGACCAGTCATCAGTGGTTCATGCACACTCTTGCGGTCCATGACCCCTGGAGCAGCGCGCTCAATCAAACCAGTCTGTTTGGCATTAATCGGGCCTTTGCCGTCCAGCGGGCGTCCAAGCGGATCGACTACACGGCCGACCAACTCTGGACCAACCGGAACAGTCAGCGTATCACCGGTAAGCGTTACTTTTGCGCCAGCCTGCACGCGAGCATCATCGCCCATAATCACGGCGCCGATTTCGTCCTCGAGCAGGTTCAATGCAAACGCATTGATGGTTTCGCCGCTTGCGGTTTCAATTGCGACCACATCGCTGTAGCCACAATCGCGCAGGCCGTGAATCCAGGCTACGCCGTCACCAACACGGGTAACGATACCGCTTTTTTCCAAGCCTTCTTTCTGCTCCAAGCCGGTAATGGCGTCTCGGAGCTCTTGGGCTAGTTCTTTAATTGCTAATTCTGCCATTATTCCTTCCTTTATTCCTTTGTGATTGCTGCTAATTGCTGTAATTTTCCGCGAACCGAACTGTCAAACACCGCGGTTGGGGTTTCTAAAACGACACCGCCAATCAGATTTTCATCTACCTGTTCGTCGGTAAGCACGACCTGCTTCGCATCTAGTGCTGACTTCAAAAAGTCTGCAAGGTTCTTGCGAACTGTAGCATCAAGCGGGCGCGCTGATGTCACACGGGCGCTGACCACACCGTACTCGGCCGCCAAAATCGTTTCGATATCACGAACCAGCAACTCCCATTGATTGAGCTGCCTTTGCTCACGCAAATATGCAACCACTTGTTTCGCAAGCGTTCGCACATCAGCGCCAGCCTGCAGCTCTTTCGCTACATGATTCGCGAGTCGGCGGCGAGCAATCTTTGGCATAGCCTTACTGTGCCTCCTTTAGTGCGGTCGTGATGAGATCTTTATCACGGGCGGCATCCACCTTTTGGCGAACAATTTTTTCAGTTGCGAGTGCCACCAATTCAGCCGTTTCATTGCGCAGCTGTGTACGAGCCTTCACGATGTCTTGCTCAAGCTGGGCACGCGCCTCAGATACAATCTGTTCAGCGCGCTGCTTAGCCTTGGCTTCGGCTTCAGCTACCATTGCCGCAGCTTCTTTGTGTGCCACGTCTACAATCTCAGCAGCCTCTTTGCGAGCAGTTTTCAGTTGCTTCTCGACTTCAGCCTCAGCCTTCTCGGCCTTGACTTCGGCTTCCTGGGCTGCCGCAACGCTTTCGGCAATCGCTTTTTCACGCTTGTCAATTGCACGTATGAGGTACGGGAATACGAATTTCTTCAGTATCCAAAGCAAGATACCGAACGCAATCAACTGCAAGATCAGCAAACGCCAATCAATACCGAGCGCTCCGAACAGGCTTTCGCTCTGCTCAGACGACTCTGTCGCAGCAATTATATGTGTGAGATAGGGCATATGTCTCTAGCCTTCAGGGGTTCCTTAAATAAATTTAGCGATGATAGCAACGATGATCGCGATGATAGCCAGGGCATCGATGAATGAGATACCGAGGATCATAAGCGTACGAAAGTCGCCGATTTTTTCTGGGTTACGGCCAGCCGCGTTCAACGCACCGTTTACTGCCAAACCAGCGCCAAGTGCAGCACCAGCGGCAGCGATACCGTAGGTCAGACCAAATGCGAGTTCTTCCATTGTTATATTTCTCCCTTTATTACTTTATGTAGTTTACCTTATTGTTATGCCTCATTACCACTTGTCACCGTTTTGCGTTTATGCGTATCGGGAAGGGAATGATCAGACTCATGCTCACCATCGTGGCCGTGCTTGACGAGCCCTAGTGAAATAAACACGATGGTAAGCATAAAGAAAATGTAGGCCTGTACGGCACCGATGAATAACTCGAAGATGTAAAACGGCGGCAGGAAAATCGGGCTTGCATATACAGTTAGAAACGCGATCATCATCAGCAGTACCTCACCTGCAAACACGTTACCGAAAAGTCGGAGACTCAGGCCAACAAACCGTGAAAATTCAGCTACAAATTCGAGCACACCCTCAAACGCACCCACCACATCCTTGAATGGATTGCGGAAGTAACGACCGAGGTTACCAAAGAAGCCGTGCACACGGATTGCATAAAGCTGCACCATCACCATCGTAATAATGGCAAGCGCAAAGGTGGTATTGAGGTCAGCCACGAGACTGCGAAAGATTGGCGTACCATGCCAGGTCAGCGGACCAACGACCGGCAAAATACCAACCCAGTACTGCACGAGTACGAAAAAGAAGATGGTAATCGCAAGCGGCGCTAGCCGACGGGCAGTAGCCTTATCACCAATGACATCTTCGACTGTTTTGTAAAGCAGTTCGAATATCCACTGCACAAAACTGACGAAGCGGTTCCTTTCTTCGCGTTTGACCTTGCCGGCAACCCAGAAAAACATCCAAAGCAGCAAGCCGAAGCCAATCACACCAGTGATAATCGAGTTTGTAATCGGAAAACCGCCAATGCTAAAAATCTCTTCAGCTGGCAAACTGACATGTGGTGATTTTTCGGCTGCGAATAATGTAAACATACTTCTTATTTTTTAACCCTTCGAATTTGGAGATAAACCAGCCCAAACGACAGCAGTGCGCCAATTGCGACACCAATAACCGTGAAGAGCGGGGTAGTATCCCAGGTTTTGTCACCCCATATGCCAAGCCCGACACCAGAGAGCGTTGGAACAAACATTCTCCAAGTGGTATCCGCGACAGTGCCAAACATTGTCAGCATGACCGACCTGGTCGGCGCCGTGGCACGGTCGTCGTCAGCGGATTTTGAAGCAGCTGGCATTTCTTACTGAGTATAACATCTGTGATATATCTCACGCAAGAAGTACATGCCAATAAACCGTGACTTGATAGTTCAGTGCTTATGCTATACACTCCAGCTATGGATGATTTCTTCTCTAGCCTCCCTTTCATTCTAATGCTTATTGGCGCAACTATAGTGATCATTCCACTCACCCATCTGCAGATCGAAATAAACAAAAGTCTGCGCGGTCCAAACAGAGACAAGACCGCACGGATGATAGCGATATTTTACGGGGGACTAGCGATAGTACTTATTGGCCTCGCACTATACGCCAACAGATAAAAACTGTTTTACTATACAAAATATAGTGTTATACTTTAATTATGAGTAATGCAGCAACAGTTACCGTATACAGCGCCGATTGGTGTGGTTTTTGCCATGCTGCAAAACAGTATCTTGACCGTAAGGGCGTCAAATATACCGATAAAAACGTCGAAGAAAACCCCAAATTCGCCCAGGAGTCAGTAGAAAAATCAGGCCAGATGGGTATTCCGGTGCTCGATATCGGTGGAGACATCATTGTCGGTTTCGACCGACCAAAGATCGACAAAGCACTGCACGAGCACAAAATCGTTTCTTAAATTCTGTACAAAATTTCACACTGTTCGCATGTGCTTACTGGTACTGTAAGCACATGAACACAGAAGTCCAGAGAGTAGCTGCGTACGACACCGAGAAGTTACTCGATTTACTGCCCCCTGAAGTTTTTGATGGCCTCAATCGGTACCAGCTGACTGTATTTAATCAGCTTGGAGCGATAGGCTACATTGGCGCCAATGCTGTGGAGCCTGAACTTTTGCCGAAACATGCCAGAGAGCAGGAGCCAGATATTGAGCTGTGGTTCACCCACAACAACAGCAGATACAATCCAACCATCGAAGCAGCCATCAGAGAGGACGAGATAGTAGCTGCACTTGGCAACCTACGTTATACAAATAAGTCTGAAATCAAGCCCCAGGCATACGCCATAGCACTACGAGCACGCCGTACTGTGGTCGCAGCACTGGCTATCCATGCTGTAAGGAGTTAACTGCTACAATACAAAGACTGATGGCATTTGAGGACTATAAGACAAAAGATTCTTTAGTGATTGTCTACACCGGAGAAAACAAAGGCAAAACCAGCGCCGGGCTCGGATTGCTCGTACGTACACTCGGCAACCGCGGTAGCGTTGCGTTCATTCAGTTTATTAAATATTGGGGCGTTTCTGAGCACGTCTTCATCCGTGACATCCAGCCACTGTTTAAAGACAAGTTGTATTTTTATAAGGGAGGGAAAGGTTTTTATAACGCCGGCGACCTCAGCCCAAGCCACGTGTCGCCCGAACAACACTGGCAGGCCGCCCACGAGACTTTTGAAGAAGCCTACCAAGCAGCGACATCTGGCACATACGACATGGTCATCTGTGATGAAATTAACAATGCCGTTCATGACGGTCTACTTGAGGTTGCCGACCTAAAGAAGTTAATCGAAGACCGTGCACCGAAAACCAGCCTGTGCTTTACTGGCCGCGATTTTCCCAGTGAGCTGCTCGACCACGTAGACATCGCCACCGAAATGAAAAAAATTAAACATCACTTTGATGACAAGTTCATAGCTCAGAAGGGTATAGACTACTAAAAACAATCGGCTAGATGCGGATCTTGGTGGGATCGACGCGATTTGAGGTAATGCGAGAGGTGAAAACGCGAAGCCACGAGAATTTGTCGGTAGCAGGGTCGTAGCCACGGTACAGGATACGAGCTGGCACATATGCGGCGATTGCAAGCGCCACCACCATATACATATGCTTACGGCTATCGAGTTGGTGCTGTGCATAGGTGTGCGGACTCATCCGGACGTAATTGGCAAACTGCAAAAAACCAACATCAGTCCGGCGCGCTGAGATATTTGCATGCAAACGCTCATCAAACGTCACCTGATAGCCAATATCCTGCAAATGGATCGCCAAATCAAAGTCCTCGTGCATATTGCCACGCCGACACAAATGCTTCTCGGTTTGAATCCAGGCCGAACGACGGACTGCAGCATTCGCACCCTGCAAAAACACGGTGTCAGTTTCAGCGAGCAGTCGTGCCAGACGTCGCCTGAAGAACAGATCAATCTTATCGACTGTCTGTTTCAGCCCCACATCATAGTGCATCACACCCGATGTTGCCGCCACGCGTGTATCACTGAAGATAGTTTGAATATTTTGCACCCAATCTGGCGGTACAATCGTATCAACATCAATTCGGCCGATGATGTCACCACGAGCAGCATGAAAACCCCGGTCACGAGCAAATACTACTCCTTGCCGCTTTTCCTGTACCAGCGTCACAAACGGAAACGACCGAGCAATCTCAGCCGTCTGATCGGTCGAATTATTATCAACGACAATCACCTCAAGCGGCTGCACTGTCTGACGCGCAATTGCCTCGAGGCAAGCACGCAAATAGTTCTCTTCGTTATACGCTGGTATGACAATGCTTACGCTTGGTTTTGGTATTACATTCATCTGAACTACAATTATTATATGCAAAAACGTGGTGTCGCCAAGCCGCTTCAGAAGTTCAAGCAAGTCTGGGGAAAAGCTTGGTGGACAAAGACTATTATAGTATTTTTAGCCGGAATTTCCTTGTTGATACTGCTGAATGTGCTAGTTGCGAACTGGTATGTCGCATCTACCAGGGATAAACCGCTCAAGCTCGGCGTCACTTTTGTACCAGATTACGCCCGCGCCCTCGGACTTGATGCCGAAGAAACGATGGAGGCACTGACTCGCGACCTCGGTGTCAGGCATTTTCGCCTGACGAGCTACTGGAACAAGATTGAAAAGGAACAGGGCACGTATGATTTCTCAGAACTTGACTGGCAATTCGAAAAAGCAGAGGCAGTAAATGCCAAGGTCACGCTCTCAATCGGCATGCGGCAGCCACGCTGGCCAGAGTGTCACGAACCGGATTGGGTCAAAAATCTATCAATAGACGAACGTCAGCAACATTTACACACGTTTCTGAGCAAGGTCATCGACCGCTACAAACATTCATCGAGCCTGACAAGTTACCAGCTCGAGAATGAAGCGCTGCTCAAAAGCTTCGGCGAATGCCCAGACACCACCAGAAAGTATCTTCAAGAAGAATTCGACCTCGTAAAAAAGCTCGATAGCAAACACCCGATCATCATGTCCAAGAGCAACAACTTCCCGTCGCTGTCTCTCGGTAAACCACGCCCAGATATCGTCGGCATGTCGGTCTATCGCAAGGTCTGGAACACCAATATCTACAATGGCTACTTTACCTATCCGATGCCGAGCTGGTATTACGCGGCAATCGCCGGCTGGCAAAAGATCTGGACCGGTAAAGACACTATCTTGCACGAAATGCAGATGGAGCCGTATCCACCGAGCGGTACGTTTGTCGCCGACGCCAGCTTAGAAGAGCAGGACAAGTCGATGAGCGCCCGCGACTTCGCTCCGCGCGTCGAATTTGCCAAACAAACTGGCATGCGGGAAATCTATCTTTGGGGAGCTGAATGGTGGTATTATCGATTGGTAGAACTGGATGATCCAGGGGTGTGGGATGAAGCGAAAAAAACATTCAGAGAAAGCTGATTTAGGGTACATCGATCCAAAGCACTTTGGTGTAAGTTTTTCGTTGAAACAATGCCGCGCACTCGATATTAATCCGCGGCATACGCTCGAGTGGCTGATTAACGACATGGGCTTTCGCCGGTTTCGTCTGATGTCGTATTGGAACGAGCATGAAAAAGAACCAGGCCAGTACGATTTCCGTACGCTTGACGCGCAGATCGCCATCGTCGAGAAAGCCGGTGGGATTGTGACACTGTGCCTTGGTGCCCGGCAGCCGCGCTGGCCCGAAAACCATTGGCCGGATTGGGCCTGGGAAGCACCGAAGGCCGAGCGGACTGAGGCGCTACTCAAATACATTCGCAAAGTAGTCGACCGATATAAAGACAAAAAAGTCATCGTCAGTTGGCAGCTTGAGAACGAAGCGCTCCTCAAAAAATTCGGTAAACGCGCCGAGGTTGACCGAAAGCGCTTACGCCGTGAATTTCGCCTTGTCGCCCAGCTTGACCCAAAGCGTCCGATCATCATGACCACCTCTAATGGCTGGGGTGTGCCTATGCGCCGGCCAATCCCGGATAAAGTCGGTTTCTCGTATTATCCGATTATGTTTCAGGATAACCGCTACGTTACCACCGTGCAGAAGCCGTGGCTGCACCGCTTCCGCAAGCGCACCATACGCATCATCTGGCGCAGGCGTACATTTATCCATGAGCTGCAGCTGGAGCCGTGGGGACCGACTGCTATCTGGAAAATGCCGCTGCGCGAACAGGACAAATCTATGAGTGTCGAGCAAATCGCCAAGAATATTCGTATGGCCCGCAAAATCAAAGCCGCGCCGATAGACCTGTGGGGGGCCGAATGGTGGTACTGGCGTCTCAAGAAGCACAACGACCCCACCATCTGGCAAGCCGTCCGTGCTGCACTCAATAAATAGTTCTCTAACCCCAACATAAAATGCTCATGGTATGATTAGCCTGTGCGCTTACTAACGTTCTCAACAAACAACGGAAAGGCCAGCCTCTTTTCGGTAGCCATCTTTTTTCTTATTCCATACCTATCACCGCTACTCGGCTCATCAAAACTTGCAACGATTGCTTGGATAGTACTCATGCTAGCGATAGCTACATTTGGCCTCGTTCAAGGTATAGTAGGCATTACAAAGAAACAAAAATTAGGATGGCTCGGGGCTTTTATTAACATTTGTTTAGTTCTGTTTATGATCGTCATGCTTGTAACCCCCGGTGATGGCTGGATAACTTGACCGGGCACACAAGAAGAACGTAATGTTGTTATCTTTATATTATAGTATGTATTCTTGTATTTGTCAATAGTCGTATCTGTTGCTATACTTATGGCTATGGCCAAAAAGAAGCCCAACCAAACTAAGCAGATTACCAATCGGCGAGCACGACATGATTATGAGCTCGGCGATAGTTTGGTCGTAGGCATTGAATTGACCGGCCCAGAGGTCAAGAACCTGCGCATGGGTCATGGGCAGTTACGCGGTGCGTACGTACAGGTACGCGATGGTGAGCTATGGCTGGTAAACGGCACAATTAACGGCACCTCGGCAGCACAAATTGAAGATACCGCCCAAACCCGCACCCGCAAGCTACTGGCAAAGCGCCGCGAGATCGACAAACTTATCGAAGCGAAACAGCAGGGCAAGACCATCGTACCGCTCGAGATTTTGACCCAAAGCCGCTACATCAAACTCCGCATCGCCGTCGGTCGCGGCAAGAAACAATACGACAAACGCCAAACGCTCAAGCAACGCGACGACCAACGTGCAGCAGCACGGGCAATCAAAAACCGATAATTTTCCGCGTCAACTCTTTACAGAACTGAGGTGAAAAGGTAGAATATCGTAGTTGTATGCTTTCCTTAGAGGATATGAGCATGCCAGATAATCCCGCGTAGCTCAGCGGTAGAGCGTTCGGCTGTTAACCGAAATGTCACTGGTTCGAATCCAGTCGCGGGAGCCAGATCAAGCAGAGAAGAGGGGTGACCCGGGTCCTATGACCTGAATCAACTTCTCTCCTTGGTCTCCAGGAAGTAAGTTTGTCGATTGCAGAATACAAAATGTTGGAACCGTCCGAAAGGACGGTTCTTTCGTTATGACCCCTGTAAGCCAGTTCGAACCCAGTCCCTCTCGACCCGAGGAAGCAAGCAGCAGATAAGCAGACCCGTTCCCCAGACCTGCTCATAATTTTGCCCAAAAGAAGAGAGTTTACTTACAGAACCCAAGCCTACCGTGTTTGATTTGCAGTTTTGTCTCAATACCTGCTGCGAACGCTGTTTTCTCGCTTTCGGTGCCGTTGTTTAGTACATATCTGGCGTACTCAACGAACGGATCGGCCAGGGTCTGTTCGATCTTATAGTGAGTGAACAGGGTTTGCGTAACATACATGTGTTTGTCAACTTTTGCCCGGAGCTTATCGGTAATCCTGATCTTTTTGTGATACGTTTCTATAAACTCCTGAAGCAGCTCGCAAAGCTTCTCCTGATTGATGTATTTCTCCTGGCAGTTCGGATCTTTACGTCGGGTGCAGTTATAGTAGATAAACCGCTTGGTATCGCCGCTTTTCAGGAGCTTGAATTTGTCCTGCGCCGTGATATCCGCCCCGCACCGGCCGCATTTCAGCAGTCCGCGGAAGGCAAATATCTTTGATCCCCATATGCCTTTATTGACCCCTCTGGTTTTCTGTACAAGGTCGAACAGCTCCTTGGAAATGAGCGGTTTATGCGCCCCGTCATACCATGGTGCGTCAGGTGCTTCAGGATACTGGAACTTGCCGTAATAGAATGATGTGCTGAGGATAACGAGCACCTGGCTGACACTGATTTGTTTACCGGAGCGATTGGTGAATCCCTGCTCATCCAGCCAGGCCTTGATCCGGCGGCCGCTCCACCCCTGATATCCGGCCTTACGGAACGCTTCGCGGATCAGATCCGCGCGGTCAGGGTCGAGAATGATATCGTTCACACCTCCGAAAGCCCGGTTCATATAGCCGAGCGGCGCAACGCCGGGCCGCCAGCCCATCTCGCATTTGGCTTTGATACCGCGCTTAACGTTGATACTCTTGTTATCGTTCTCAAGTTTCGCCTGGGAGCAGAGAATCATGAGCAGGAATTTTTCGTTCGGGCTGTTGGTGAAGGTTTGTGAGTACGTCCGTATGTGGAGCAGCTTACCCTGATCCATCAGGTCGACAACCGCGCCTAAATCTCCCGCATTCCTGCTTAAACGGTCGGGCGCCCATGTCAGAATGGCGTTGTATTCACCGGCTGCGACACCGGCCAGCATCTCGTTATAAACAGGGCGTCTACCCGAATCTTTGGCCGAATGGCTCTCCTGCTTCTCGCAAACTACATTTAAGCCTTCATTCTCGGCCAAAGCCCGCATCTCGGCGAGTTGCGAATCAATACTCATTGCCTGACGCTCGTCAGACTCGGAAGACTTCCGGGCGTACAGGCAATATTTTAGTGGTTGAGTATTATTGTCCAGCATGACTGCAAGGACAAAGGTACCGCCGGGTCTCGAAGAAGTCTAGGACTTTATGAAATCCGTTAAAGCCTGGATTATCTGTTCAATATGCCCCTCGACATAGTCTGACGGTATGGTCGGCCACTTGTTCAATGCATCGTCGGATACATCCGTTACTCCCGGTACATCGATATGCTTCTGCAACGTTTCAAGAAGCTGTTTCCTGAGATTCACATCCTCGAGGTATCCGTAATTTATCTGTACGGTTCCGTCGGTGAATGCAGATACGAAGGATATAGGCGAAATACGCGTGAATGCCGGGTTGAACGAGCCTTTGGTAACGCCGGTACCCCAGCGGATCTTATCGGCGTTGGCAACAGACCAGTCGTACAGTTTGCGGAGCGCCCGGACTTTTCCGGCATCGAGTCCGCTTTCAGCCTCCTGCCAGTAGCTTGTTTCGTCCCACTTGCGCCTGCTGCCCGATGATTTTGCAGAGACAACGTCCTTCTTTACTTCCGTGCCGAACATGCGGGGGATGATTATCTCGAATGTCTGATGCTTGTAGTAGTCCAGTTCTACCGCGTACACGTCGAACTGGCTGTTGCGGTTCATGAACAGGATAAGGTCTTTCAGCCGCCGGTGGAGGCTGTCCATCAGCACGACGAACTTGAATGTGCCGCTGTTAAGGTTCGACTGTACACTCGACATCAGTGCATCAACATCACTGCTTTCCATGGAGAAGAACTCCTGCAACTTCTCGTGCAGGGAGGTGCCGAACTGCTTTTGAACGTGCTGTTCGAGCTGCATGGTGAAGTCGGCAAAATCTATGGAGCTGCTCCAGAGAGACGCGCCGTAATCCAGTACCTGCGCCACTACCGTGCGCTTATCCGGATTCTTGAACAGCTTGGTTTCTATAAGGTAGATATTGCCATTCTGATCCACTCCGAGTGCATCAATCGGCCCGCTGTCCGTGCCGAATTCCCGCGCCAGCACCAACAGCCTAATGTCTTCGTCTATCTCGTATACCGGAATGGCATCCGGATTGTTATAAATGTACTGCTGCAGATAGTCTTCCTGATCGAACCCGCTCGGGTTCAGGCGCTGCGCGCCTTTTCCGTTTTCCGAGATGATTAATGTCACCGGCATCCTCCTTTGCTTAGACTGTTATGTCCTCGCGCCGATGCCGTAAATAAAAAGGACAGCCACGCTGGACTGTCTAGGACCCAAACAAGCAGTTATGCCTATTCTTTTTTACGTAGCTGCCCATTTTATGGCACAACTACGCAAATCCGCTTGCGTCGCTGATTGTTTGAATCCTAGACAATACCCATTTTACCGCTGCAATCCAAGTAAAGCCAGTCTAATAACAGATATAGAGCTGTTTAATCCCAGTCGCCGGAAGTAGCCTCATTCCAGTCGTCCAGCCTTCTGCTCCAGTAATTTCGTTTGCGTACTGACCGTCTGCTCGGTTCATATAGCGATCCGCCGTTCCACAGATTATGGGTGCTGATACGTATGCTGGGATCGGCTAAGTCTTCTCTGACCGCTTCATTTACCGCCAGCGTCAGTGCATCCACAAGATCATCGTGTTTTTCGATGCCGAAGCCGACAAGCTGGGTAATAAGTTCTTTGCAGCCGTGTCTGGGGAAAAGAACAACACCACTCCTAATATGAGGTGCAATCATGTTCAGGCGCGTGCGTTTGTCCTGATTCGGCTTTACACCGGTGACGTCAATGGCGTGTTTTTGCAGAGACTGCACCAGCGCTTCCTGATAAGCGGTACTTTCAACAAAAAACTTAGGACTACGCAGGGATACATTAATATCTTTCACCAGATCGACAGTCTCAGGGAAGCCGATCCGTTTGTTGACGGGGTTGGGTAATACGTAGATGCGCATTCTGTCGCCGTATCCTCTGATATCAAGTGTCACCATAGCTGTGCAGTCGGCGGCATCGCGTTCGGAGATTGCCAGATCCACACCGACAACCACCGCCCTGTGGTCGTTCCGGAGCCGTTCGGGCAGGCTATCGTAGTAATGGATCATGCTCCGGACAATAATCTGCTCATCATCAGCAATCAGGTTAAGCATGTATTCACGTTCCCATGCAATTCGACTGGCAACGCTACGCTCCATTCGCTTAATCGATTGCTTATCGGGAAACTTGCCCGGCCAGGTGCTTTTGCCGTTTCTTGTTATCGGCCATTCAGTAAACTCTCCATCAATTTCACTGTGCTCGATAAGGCCTTTCAGACGCATGAGCAGCGAATCCTCGTGCAACAGATTACCGACCACAATTCGTTTTGTGTAGGTGTCACCGGCAGGAATGATTTCGCCAGTGTACCAGTCGAATGTCTTATTGCGTCCTTCTTTGGTTTTGACCGATTGTGCGTCTTCAACGTCATCAGCTATGATCAGATCCGGCCTTTTGGAACCATGCCGTATACCCCGCACGCTCTGGTCGGTTGATATAGCAGTGATACGGGCGTTGTACTTTGGAATATACAGAGATGTCGAACCCCATTCCTCACGCTGTTCCACGAATGGTCCGAGATCATTTGCCAGTAGCTCATTGCTCTCCAGCTCGCGCTTGATGTTAGTCAGGTGAACCCGCGCCTGATACTGCGTCTGACTGGCGATGACCACGAATTTTTTCTGCTGGCGGCCAACAATAGCCCAGATAGGGTAGGACATTGTCATGATTGTAGACTTGGCCGAGCCGCGAAACGCCATTACTACCGCCAGCGGTACATTATCTTGCTCGGTTAGTTCGAACAGTTTGCGGTGCAAATCTGATATTTCATACTCCATATAATTTGGAAAATATGTTGCAAAGAAATACAGATGACTGCGGGCGGTAACCTCTGTCCGCATCAGCCGGTCTGCAAAGAGCTTCCGTCGTACTTCGTCATTCATCATTGTTTGCATCCTCCTTATATTCGATGCCCGCGAGCTGCAGTGCCTTGGCTACCAGCTCAACCTGTTCAGGCGACAGTTCCTGTTGCGTGGCCTGTACACGGGCATCAACCTCCAGTCGGTTACGATAGTTGTAGTGATGATGCTTCAGCCAGAAGATTATAGCCGTCATATTCTGCTCCTTGATGGCGTTAATCAGCTGGCTTTCGGCCAAGTCATTGATCTTCCCGGCGCTCTGTTCGATAGCTTCATCACACGCCTTAGCGAACGCCTCGTCATCCTTGCGCCACCGGTAATAGGTGGCGCGCGGAAGCGAAATCTGGCGGCAGGCCGCTTCAACGATTGGCATCTTGTGCAGCTGCTGGATGATACGCTGTTTGTCTTTGACTTGGTTGCGGCTCATGATAGCTTCTCCCGTTTCAGTCCTGTCAGTTTTTCCCAGCGCTTCATGGCAACTTCGGCGTAGACCGGCGATTTTTCCATGACGAAGCACCGGCGCTTGAGTTTCGTTGCGGCAATGAGAGTTGAGCCGCTGCCGCAGAACGGCTCGACCACAAGGTCACCGCGTTTCGTCAGGACTTTGATGTACGGAATCAGAATCTCGAGCGGCTTGGTACCGAAAATGACTCCCTGACCGGAGCTTTTCTCATCATTCGCCGGAAACGAGACGAAATCGCTCGGCTGGTACTTCCGGCCTTTTTCGTAGCCTTCCCAGTGCGGTTTACCAGCGGTTGCATAGAGTGCGGCTTCATATTCTTCCTGCAAGCCGTCGGGCTCTTCCTCGTGGTTGTATTCGACCGTTCCGCTACTGCCGACCATGGCGATATCGTATTTACTGAAGAATTTATATTTTGCCGCAAACCCCTGATGCCTAGTCGGTACGTGCCAGATGAGCATATTCCTGATAGTCCAGTGCTCCTGCATGCAGTCCCACATCTCTCTCATGTTGTGCCAGGCTTCATAGGCAATAATTGAGAAGTCGGGCTTGGAGTGTTTGGCGACATTCGCCATCCACAGCTGGACAAAATCTTCCGGCAGCTCGTCTGTTTCGAGATACTTACGGTTGCGTTTAGCACCGAATCCTTCCGTGGGCTTGCCCTGGCGGATACCACCTTTCATGTACGAGAGACGGTAGGGCTGGTCCGTCAGGCACATATCCGCAAGCTCGCCGTTCATGAGTTTGTCAAAATCTTCCGGTACCGTGCTATCGCCAACCATCAGGCGGGAATCACCGAGCCTGTAGGCATCGCCTTTCCTGGCTTCGACCTTCTTGATGTCCAGCTTCTTGAGTTCTTTTTCGAGATCGAACTGTTCCGGCTCAACAGTATCCAAGTCAAAGATAGTGTCCAGTTCTTCCGATGTGAATCCGACATCAGCCAGCAGCGTTTCATCAAACTCGGCCAGCAACTCCCAGCTCCAGTCTCCGAGCGCCTTGTTGAGGCGCAGGTTCAATTCTTTCTCCTTGGCTTCATCCGGGATATCCAGATAGACTACCGGCACCTGCTTGTAGCCGAGGTCTTTAGCGACTTTGTAGCGGAAATGCCCGCCAATCAGAATGTTTTTGCGCTCCTTTGCGCCGTTGACCAGCAGGGGGTCAACTAGGCCGAATCGCTTAATGCTTTCTGTCAGCTGCCCGGTTGTCTCCTCACTCCAGCTGCGCGGATTGTAGGTGCTGGGCTTGAGCTTACCGATGTCGACAAGCTCGATTTTAAGGTTAGTATTTGATGCAGAAGCTTCCATGGCTTCACCTCCTTTGAATGGTTAAAAACCACTCATTCTTGCGAGGCGAAGCTCTCTAAAAAGAAAATAGACACACTGCGCCGTCGAAGAATTAATCAAAATGGGTCGTTCCCTCAGACTGCTTACGCAGCGTGGATATACCTCTTGTCGTACTCTAATGAGTAAGATTTTGACCAATTCGCCGGGGGCGCAGTAGTGTCTGCTTATATTTAACTCCGTTGAATTGTGCAGTTCGGATTATTAATGAACAATTCAATTATAGCATAACGACATAATTTACAGATGATTTATATCTGTTTTCAAGGTATAATATTGCGTAATATGCCTTTCAGTAAAATCCTTAGTAAATACCGAGATATTTCATACTCAGAAAGAGATAAGGGCAACCGCTTCGAGCGGCTGATTCAGGCGTATTTCTACACAGACCCAAAGTATACTCATTTAGCAAAGGTTTGGCTGTGGAACGAATTCCCATACCGAAAGGACTTTGGTGGCCACGACATCGGTATTGATTTAGTGGCACAAACTACTGAAGGGGAATACTGGGCCATTCAGTGTAAGTGTTACCAGGAAGAAGCACGTATCAATAAGGAAGAAGTCGATACATTCCTATCTACCTCTGGCAGAAGTTTTGAAGACAACCATGGCAACCGCACGAAATTTTCCAGGCGCGTTTGGGTTTCTACCACTAACAACTGGTCGTCTAAGGCAAATGAAACCCTCCAGCACCAAGACCCGCCAGTCACACGCATCAACTTGTCTGATCTTCAGGAAGCACCGGTTGATTGGGTCAAGATAGATGAGGGTATCTACGGCGAAAAGGCGCGAACCGCCAAGAAACAGCTACGATTTCACCAAAAAGAAGCCCTACAGAAGACCGTTGACTACTTTGGCGCAGGTAACGGTCGAGGTAAGCTCATTATGGCTTGTGGTACCGGCAAAACTTTTACCAGTCTTCGAATTGCCGAAGAGCTGACCAGCCGGAACGGAACAGTGCTGTTTCTTGTTCCATCCATAGCGTTGCTCGGACAAACGCTACGTGAATGGACTGCTGATTCACACGAAGAAATCAACGCTATCGCCATCTGCTCGGACTCCGAAATTACCAAAGAGAAAAAGAAGAACGAAGACGCGGAAACATTCAGCGTGGTCGACCTTGCGGTGCCAGCTTCCACGAATGTCAATCAAATCCTCAAACAGTTTGAATATTTTGAGTTGACGAACAAAAAAGGTATGACCGTCGTCTTCTCAACCTACCAATCTATTGACGTTATATCCAAGACGCAGAAACGACTGGAAAGTATTGGCAGCAAATACGAAAAATTCGACCTGATTGTATGTGATGAAGCCCACCGCACCACTGGCGTAACACTAGCTGGTAACGATGAGTCTGCCTTCGTAAAAGTTCACGACAACTCATTTATAAATGCCGACAGGCGCATTTATATGACTGCTACTCCACGCCTATACGGTGAGGAATCCAAACGCAAGGCCGAAGAACAGTCTGCCGTGCTTGCTTCAATGGACGATGAGGCTCTTTACGGCAAAGAAATCTACCGCATCGGCTTTGGCGAAGCGGTTGAGCGTGACCTGTTATCCGATTATAAAGTTCTCATTCTCACATTATCCGAGAATGATGTTACACCCGAAGTTCAAAATGTCATCCAGAATCCCGAACACGAGATTGGCGTAGATGATGCCACCAAGCTTATCGGTTGCATCAATGCTATGAGCAAGCAGATACTTGGCGATAATGGCAACTTGCATATTAATGACCCCGAACCTATGCGACGCGCTGTTGCGTTTACGCCTAACATCAAGACTTCTAAAAAGATCACTGATTCGCTCAACCAGATCGGCGACACGTATGCCAAATCAGTACCAGAGCTAAAACAAGAAACGCTGGTTAACCTACGCTCAAAACATATCGACGGCGGTATGTCGGCTACCGAGCGCGACCAATTGATGTCTTGGCTTAAAGCAGAACCAAACGACAGCAGCGAGGCACGCGTATTAACAAATGTGCGCTGCTTGAGCGAAGGTGTGGATGTGCCATCATTGGATGCGGTGATGTTCCTGTCCGCCCGTAACTCGCAAGTAGACGTAGTGCAGTCTGTCGGACGCGTAATGCGTAAAAGCCCCGGCAAGCAATATGGCTACATTATTATCCCAATTGTTGTTCCCACAGATGTAAAGCCAGAGGACGCGCTCAACGACAACGAACGCTATAAGGTTGTCTGGACAGTTCTTAACGCTCTCCGCGCCCATGACGACCGGTTCAATGCTATTGTTAATAAAATTGATCTCAACAAAAATCGTCCGGAACAAATTCTCGTTGGCCGTCCCGACCCTGACGGTGACGGTGATCCGTTTAACGATGCCGACGACACCAAACAATCACTCGCTAAAGCCCAACAGCTTCCGCTGCGTTTCGAGGAGCTGCAAAACGCCATCTATGCCAAGATGGTACAAAAAGTTGGCGACAGGCAGTACTGGGAAAACTGGGCGCGCAGTGTTGCCGATATCGCCGAGCGTCAGATAGAACGCATTACAAAGATTGTCGATGAAGATGACACTGCACATATGGCCTTCCGCGAATTCGTCCGTGGTCTTCGCAAGAACATCAATCCATCCATTACCGAGCAGCAGGCTATCGAGATGCTTTCGCAACACATTATCACCAAGCCGGTGTTCGAAGCGTTGTTCGAGGGTTACTCATTCGTCCAAAACAATGCTGTTTCGGTATCTATGCAGAAGGCGCTCGATGCCATTGAAGCTCAGGCTATCGAAGAAGTAGATGCAGAACTGCTGGAAGGTTTTTATAAATCAGTCCGCAAGCGCGCCGAAGGCATCGATAACGCCGAAGGTAAACAGCGCATCATCGTAGAGCTATACGACAAGTTCTTTAAGACCGCCTTCCCGAAGATGGTTGAACAGCTTGGCATCGTTTATACACCTATAGAGGTTGTGGACTTCGTTATTCACTCGGTCAATGATGTACTAAAAAAGGAGTTTGGCCGCAGTCTGAGTGACGAAAATGTAAATATTCTTGACCCATTCACGGGCACTGGCTCATTCATCACGCGTTTACTACAGAGCGGCGTTATCAACCGGAGTGACCTAGAGCGCAAGTACAAACACGAGATATTCGCCAACGAAATTGTGCTCCTCGCTTACTATATTGCCGCTGTAAACATAGAAAACGCATATCACGATCTACTGGAGAAAGATGAATACGAAAGCTTCGAAGGGATTGCATTAACCGACACATTCCAGTTGAGCGAAGAAGACGACAACACTAAACTATTCAGCGAAGCCCTAGCAGAGAACTCTGAACGCTTACAGCGCCAAAAGAAGTCCCCGTTGCGAGTGATCATCGGTAACCCACCGTATTCCATCGGACAGAGGTCGGCAAACGACAACGCACAGAACCAGAAGTATCCAAAGCTCGACAGCAGCATTAGCCGGACATACGCCGCTGACTCCAGTGCCGGACTCAGTAAATCCCTCTACGATCCATATATTAAAGCATTCCGCTGGAGTACAGATAGGCTAAGTAAAGATGGCGGCATAATCTGCTTCGTTTCCAACGGCAAGTGGCTCTCTGGCAACAGCCTTGACGGCTTCAGGAAGAATCTGGTCAAGGACTTTGACCTCATATACACCTTCAACTTGCGTGGTGATCAACGAACACAGGGCGACCTATCGCGCAGAGAGGGCGGTAAGATTTTCGGTTCTGGCTCTCGATCAAAGATTGCCATAACGTTGCTTGTCAAAAACCCGAGCAATCCACGCGACGAGGCCGAGATATACTATCACGATATTGGTGACTACCTCAGCCGCGAACAAAAGTTGGCAATCATTAAACGATTCGGCAGTGTAGATAATCCTTCCATGACCTGGACACACTTGTCGCCCAACAAGCACGGAGACTGGCTTGGACACCGCAATGACATGTTCAGTACGCTCATACCTGCAGCCCCGGACAAAAAGTTTAATGCGCTTAGCCAATCATTCTTTGTAACCAATGCTATCGGCGTTTCCACTAACCGCGACGCTTGGGTGTACAACTATTCCGCCAATAAGCTCGCTGATAATATGAAGCGAACAATCAACTTCTATAACAAGCAACAAAAAGGCTTTGCTCAAGCCAGCAGCAAGAGTAAGACGTTAAGGGTCGAGGACTGGATTGATACCAACCCACAGGAAATTAGCTGGACAAGGTCACTCAGAAACGATATCAAAAAGGGAGTAGTCCATGTCTACAAAGGTAATACGCTGACGACCGGTGCCTATCGGCCATTCAGCAAACAGAAACTATATTTTGATAAGCCATTTATTGAGAGCCCTGGTATTAGCCAAAAACTATTTCCAACACCTGAACACGAAAACCTACTCATAGCAGTTACGGGCCCCGGCTCAAGCAAACCGTTCACGGCCCTGATTACCAATCAAATAACTGGCCTCGATACCGTCGAAAAAGCGCAATGCCTGCCATTGTACTACTATGAGGAAACTAAAGATAATGAGCCGTCATTGTTCAGTAGCAGCAACTCTGACTATATGCGCAAAGATGGTATAAGCGATTTTATACTGAAGCAAGCCGTCAGTCAGTACGGCAGCGATGTCAGCAAAGAAGACATCTTCTATTACGTCTACGGTCTGCTGCATAGCCCGGATTACCGGCGTGAGTTTGCCAACGACTTAAAGAAAACATTGCCACGCTTACCGCTCGTTGAGAGAGTCGACGATTTCTGGGCTTTCAGCAAAGCTGGTCGCAAGCTCGCCGAACTACACATCAATTACGAAGATGTTGTGCCGTACGAAGGCGTGAAAGTTAGTGGTACGCAGCACAACAACTATCGTGTTGATAAATTACGATTTGTCAGCAAAGATGATAAATCCAAGATTCTGTACAACAGCTCGATAACTGTCGAAAATATTCCGGAAGCAGCATACGAGTACATTGTGAACGGAAGAAGCGCTGTTGAATGGATAATTGACCGTTACCAAATAAAGACCGACAAAGCTAGCGGTATCGTTAATGATCCGAATGATTGGGCAAAAGAAGTAGGTAACCCACGCTATATCCTCGATTTACTCCTAAGCGTTATCAACGTTAGCGTTCAGACTGTAGACATCGTCAACAACTTACCAAAGGTCAGCTTTGGAGCGAAAGAAGCGTGAGTAAATGGAATGGCTAATTATTATAGGAGTAGTTGCAGCAGTAGCCTACTTTGCAGGCCAGCCTAACTCTGGCAACTCTCATCGCCCCACAAGTACATACACAGCTCCGCGTAAACCGCAGTCCAAACCAAAACTCAATGTTCAGCAAGCCGATATATCCAAAATAAAGTTGAGTGGCGAGCAAGAAAAGATATTTAACTTGCTGGAGACTACCAACGACAACTACTACATTACCGGCAAGGCGGGTACCGGCAAATCTGTACTGCTTCAGTATTTTGTAGAAAATAGCGGTAAACGTGTAGTTGTGGTAGCACCGACTGGGGTTGCGGCACTAAATGTAGGCGGTCAGACTATTCACTCTTTTTTCAAGATGCCGTTTGACATAGACCTTGACGAACTAAGAGTGGATTACAAACTGCGCGAGATTTTGCGCAACATAGACACAGTTGTTATTGACGAGGTCTCTATGGTCCGCGTCGATTTGATGGAGGCCATTAGCCGCAAACTACAAATAGCGCGCAAGAATGATGAGCCATTTGGTGGCGTACAGATGGTGATGTTTGGCGACCTCTATCAACTCCCTCCAGTCGTTACCGATGGTCAGCTTGATCGATACTTTAAGCACAACTTTGGCGGATATTACTTCTTTAATGCATCTGCTGTTAAGAACGCCGGATTGAATATTTACGAGCTAAATAATATATTTCGGCAGAAAGACCCGGAGTTCAAGGAAATCCTGAATGCTATCCGCCACGGTAAAATCAAGGAATCTCAGCTGCTGGAGCTGAACCAAAGGACAAAGACCGAAAAACCAGAGAGCGGCTTTGTAACACTCGCTGGACATAATGCTACCGTATCGGCGATAAATCACAGGAAACTAGCCGAGCTGCCCGGCGAAGAACGCACTTACGAGGCAGAGATTTGGGGCAACATCACTGAAAGCTCGTTTCCTACCGAGAAGAAGTTACGGCTTAAAGTCGGCGCGCAGATTATGATGCTCAAGAATGATACTGAGAAACCACGGCGCTGGGTTAACGGTACGCTCGGAATTGTAACTAAGCTCAATAAAGACCTGGTACGCGTAAATATTGATGGCGTGGAACATACTATCACTCCAGCCACGTGGGATAAGTACCAATATGAGTATGATCACGAAACCCGCGAACTTACAAAGCATCCCGTAAGTTCATTCAAGCAGCTACCCATCCGATTGGCATGGGCGATCACGATCCATAAATCACAGGGCCAAACGTATCAAGCCGTCGCCGTTGACCTAAGTGACGGCGCGTTCGCGCACGGACAAACCTATGTCGCCCTGAGCCGTTGCGTATCTCTGGAGGGTCTATACCTGGACGCACCTGTCAAAAGAGACGACGTAATAGTCGACCCAGACATTGTGGAATTCATGAAGAAGGCGGTAATTGCGAGCTAGAGTATGACTGATGATGAATACAAACACCACTCAAGCCAACGAGAAGCATATTCACAGAATGTTATTGACTCGAGTGCACGAAAACGCCTTGTCATGGCCGGACCTGGAACTGGCAAGAGTTTTCTATTTCGGCAAATAGCAAAAAATCTTAAGAGCCAGGACAAAGATAAAATTCTCGTCCTAACATTTATCAATGAACTGGTCAAAGACTTGGCAGTGGATATGCATGGATTAGCAGAAGTATCTACGTTACACAGTTTTGCGGCAAAAAAGTTAAGTAGCCGTCAAAACATTTATCTCGATTTGCTGCCGGTAATATCGCACGATTACCAGGTCGAAACTGGTGCAGATGTCGCAATAAAGTATCCGCCAATACTTAACAACCTTGATCTTGATGGACATGATGCAGAATTGGGCTACCTGACAAAACGAAGAAAGTATTACGAGTCGTACGATGCAACCACGATCGTTTTTGATTTGGTTACCTTATATGCCAATGATGAATCAAAGATTCCAACGTATGACCTAATAATGATCGATGAGTACCAGGACTTTAACGAACTTGAGGCAAAACTTATTGAGCTACTTTCCATCAAAAGCCCGATACTGATTGCAGGTGATGATGATCAGTCGCTTTACTCCTTTAAGCATTCAAGGCCGGATAAGATCAGAAATATACATGCCAATGATGATCACGAAACTTTTGAACTGCCGTATTGTTCTAGGAGCACGCGTGTGGTCATAGATGCCTTCCACGACTTTTTAACTTCAGCGAAAAGCAACGGTCACCTAAACGGACGGGTAGATAAACAGTACCTGTACTTTCCAGATCCTAAAAAAGATAAGTACTCAGATCAGTACCCGACAATTGAGGTTAGACGACAAGTTTATGAAACTAAAAATGCTTTTACCATTGATAAAGCTATAAAGAACATATTCCAATTCGAGCCGGAATTTGACGTGCTCGTCATATGCCCATTGAAGAAACAGATACCGAAAATTGCCCAAGCATTAAGGAAAAAGGGCTACACGAACGTTTCGGGGGACGAAAAAATCGGTAATATTAAGCAAAAACTGGCCGATGGCCTGCATATACTCTTTAACAATAAAGATTCGAATTTAGGATGGAGGCTTTGTGCAGACGCACTAGCAAATTCCAATGAATTGACAGATGCAATTAAGAAAAGTGCTGACTTTCAAAAATTGTTCAAGGACTGCCTGCCTTCTGATCTTGTTGCTACCATAAAGAAACTGCGGGCAATTACAGTAAAACTGGAGAAAGCTCAGTCTATCAGCGCCGAGGATCGCAATCTAATCTTTGAAAAGCTAGGAGTGGAGCCAGAAAAACTCGGCGAGACTTACGCAAAGGAACTGATATTCGGATCGGCATTATCGGGCGACCTTCATTGCTCAACTAAGATTAAGGTGACGACGATACTTGGCTCCAAGGGACTGTCTTACGACTATGTGTTTATGATCAACTTTGACGATCAATACTTGCTGCCAGGCGGCAAAGTCGATGATGAAAGCATCAATAAATTTCTAGTTGCGCTTACCAGGTCGCGGAAAAAGATATCTATTTACACCACCAAGGACACCGAACCGACCTTTGTGAGCTGGATTAAAGATGAGCGAAAAGCAGTATTAGGAGTAGAGTGACATGAAAAAATTTCTAATCACCGTCGTATCTGTCGCGATTTTAGTAGGTTTAGCGTTATGGGTCATGATGCATTACCTAAAAATCGATACGGCAATTGCAAGTGCGATCACTGGCGCAACGGTCTCGGTTCTACTCACGACTGTGCTCGGTGTCCTACTCCTGCCGTTCGCAGAAAGACGAAAGCACAAGCTTATTTACGAAGATAGTGCCCACAATGAGATTATGTCAAATCTTACAGGTATCATCTCTAGTCTTGAGTATGTGGTGGGCTTTAATGATTACGCCCGTAACGGGGAGCATATCATACCTACCCACCGACACTCTTTAGGCAGACAATTACAGCTCGTATCTCATTATGCAGAGAAGCTACGCCTAGCTATAGAAGGCTTACCGGAAACACAGACGGCACTCACGCGAAAACTACCAGATCTCCACCATACCCTTATAGGAACGGACGGGGCAGCTAAGCGCGTCGAAGACAACCTTAGCAAAAACCGCATCGGTGAATTTAAAGGCAGGAACAAGACCGCCCTTAATGGGTATCTGGACAAGTACAAAAAGATAAAGGAAGCGTACGAGGGTTTGTGATGCAGCTATCTAAGTCCGACTATCTCCTGTATCTAAAACATCCTGCTTGGCTTTGGCTAAAAAAGCACGACAAGAACAAGCTGCCCCCAATTGACGATAATACTCAAGCTGTTTTCGATGCCGGTAATTTATTCGAGGGATACGCCGAGAAGCTATTTGCTAACGGCATACAGCTAGGCTTTAGCGACTACGCCTCCTACCTGGCATTGCCCGAGCAAACTATGGAAGCTTTACTCGGCGGAGCAAAGACAATATTTCAGGCACGGTTTGAGGCCGGTCAGCTCACCTGTATCTGTGACGTTATTGATGTGGTCGGCGACAAAACATTTGATTTGTACGAAATCAAGTCGAGCACCAGCGCCAAACCTGAGCATATTATCGACCTCGCATTTCAGGTCAAAGTGATTGAAGATTGCGGCTTTACGGTACGGAGCGTATCGGTCATTCATGTAAATAACCAGTATGTTCGGAACGGCGATATTGTGCCCAAGGATTTTTGTGTAGTTACTGACGTTACCGAAAAAGTGCGGACCAAAGCCGACTTCACTAATACTAAGGTTGATGAGGCGCTGGCAGTAGCTCAGTTACCGGACATGCCAGACCCCACTCCGGCTAGTGTTGGATCGGGCGCGTTCGCCGAATGGCTGGACATATTCAAGGCACTGACTGATCAACCAAAAGACAGCATCTATGACTTGTGTGGCCTGAACGCCAAAAAGGTAGAGGAGCTTGAGCGTAGAGGAATAAGGTACATCACAGATATCCCTAAAGATTTTCCCCTATCGCCAAAACAAAACCTACAAGTCCGCGCAACCAAGCTCGGGCAGCAGCTTATCCTCAACGAACCAATCCGTGATTTCCTGAGAATGCTGCAATACCCGCTGTACTTCCTGGACTACGAAACGCTCGGCGGCATAGTGCCGGCGTTTGAGGGCTTACGTCCGTACCAGCAGCTGCCGTTCCAGTATTCACTGCATATTTTGGATAGCCCGGACTCCGAACTACGCCATGTTGAGTATTTGCATCGTGATCCAAATAACCCTTGCCGCTCGCTGACAGAGGCACTCCGAAGCCATATCGGCGACACCGGCTCGGTTCTTGTCTGGAACGAGGGCTTTGAGAAAAGCTGCAACACCGCGCTGGCTACGGAAGTGCCGGAGCTGGCGGATTTCCTGAACGACGTGAATAGTCGCATTATTGATCTCATGCTGCCGTTCGCAAAGGGGTGGTTTGTTGACAAAGACTTCAACGGCAGCGCGTCCATCAAGAAGGTATTGCCGGTGGTTGTGCCGGAACTGTCGTATAAGTCACTTGGCATTCAGGAAGGCGCATCAGCGCAGCGATTGTGGATGCAGGCCGTGATTGACGGTAAAGATTCGATTGACCAGGAAGTGCTGTTTGCCGACCTCATTGAATATTGCAAGCTCGATACGCTAGCTATGGTCGAGATATTTAATGTTTTGAGGAAACTATGACACCCGAAGAATTTTTACTGAAAGTTATCCGGCTTTACCAGGATGCCCGTATATCCCATTACGCCGATGCCAAGATCCGGCGCGGCCGATCGCATTCTATATCGTCCATTGCCGAAGATTTGTTTGCGAGCTACCTGTTGTCCGCCGACAAGACCATCGATTTTATTTTAGTCGATCAGCCGGTACACGTACCCGATACCAAAACCACCTTTTATCCGGATATAACGATTGTCAGGAACGGACAGATTACCGCATTTTTGGACCTAAAAATGGATCTGGGGTGGAAGCGGCGCGGGCTGGTAGATCTTTGTCGCAAAGATCAGGCGCTCATGAAGGCTATTCGCGGAAGTGAGTGTATTTTCAAGGATGGCGAAACTAAAGAACGCAAAAGCTATCCTATTTCCGATTCGGCAGTGTACGACATTGTGGTGGTTAGCGGCGAGAACATCGCACAGAAATTGTTGGATGATCAGCTCGCGGAGGCTGGTCAATATGCCGAAGATGTCATGATCCACATACTAACCACCAATGAGCATCCGAATACCTATGGCTATACGCCTGATGCGCTGATGGAGAAAATTCAAATACAGCACAAGGCATTTGCCAAAATATCCGAACGCGTAAAATCTTAGATATGGAGACCAAGAAGTTGAAAACCAAGCAAAAAGGTAGCCACGACACCGTAAACTGGGACAAAAAATCCTCCAAAGCGCCTAATGGCCGCGAAATAATCTACTAAAACGAGACGCTCCCGACTATAGGCGTTCGTGTCTCATTTGTCTCACTTTTGCGGCCCATTACCCCTGTTAAAGGTTCAAGACCCGTATGGGGAGCCAGACCAAGCAGAGAAAAGTATAGACCCAGTTCTATGACCTACAACAACTTCTCTCTTTGGTCTTTCAAGAAAGACTTGTACCGAAAACAAGATACAAATGTTGGAACCGTCCGAAAGGGCGGTTCTTCATTGTTAACCTCTGTTGCGTTGGTTCGAACCCAGTCGCTCCTTTCCTGAAGGAGCAAGCAGCCGAAAACTAGACCCGTTCCCTAGACCTTATGACCTAAGGAGCGCATTAGCACTCTTGCATGGAGAGTGCTAATTTTTTATAATCAAATTAAGGAGGTACGCTTATGCAGCAACAGGAAGACGCCAAGAAACCACTTGAGCAGTTTGGCCAGGACTTCACTGCGCTTGCACGGGAAGGGAAGCTTGACCCAGTTATTGGTCGCGACGAAGAGATCCGCCGCTGCATGCAAGTTTTATCCCGAAGAAGTAAGAACAATCCGGTATTGATAGGCGAACCAGGCGTAGGCAAGACAGCGGTTGTCGAAGGTCTCGCACAGCGCATTATCAAGGGTGACCTGCCACAAGGGCTAAAGAACAAACGGGTGATAGGATTGGAAATCAGCAGCCTGCTGGCTGGCGCCGGCTACCGCGGCCAGTTTGAGGAGCGTTTGCAGTCTGTACTGAAGGAAATTGAAGACTCAAGCGGTGAGATCATACTATTCATCGACGAAATCCATACCATTGTAGGGGCTGGCAAAGCTGAAGGCGCGGTCGATGCTGCCAATATGCTCAAGCCAATGATGGCGCGCGGGAAATTACATCTGATTGGCGCAACTACGTTGAGCGAGTACCGTCAATACATCGAGAAGGACGCTGCACTTGAACGTCGTCTCCAGCCTGTATATGTTGGCGAGCCAAGCCTTGATGACACGGTAGCTATTTTGCGCGGTTTGCAGGAAAAATATGAGGTGCACCATGGGGTGAAAATTTTGGACGATGCGATTGTTGCCGCGGCCCGGTTGAGCGATCGGTACATTACTGAGCGGTTCCTACCCGACAAGGCTGTTGATTTGATTGACGAAGCAACGTCTGCGCTGAAAATGCAGCTCGACTCCAAGCCAATCGAACTGGACCGCTTAAACCGCAAGATCATGCAGCTGCAGATTGAGAAAACTGCGCTCAAGAAAGATAAGAGCGACAGCGCCAAAAAACGTAAGACTGAGATTGAAGAAGAGATTGAAAAGCTGCAAGCTGAGGCAGATACACTGGAGTCAAGATGGCAGAAAGAAAAAGAACTTATCGATAAGCTAAATGCCGAGAATGAGAAGCTGGAAGCTGCAAAAACCAAGCTGGATTTGGCCGAAAACGAAGGCGACCTCACGACTGCCAGCCGGATCAAGTACGGTGAGATTCCTGAGATTGAGCAGAACATCACCGAATACCGACGACAGATCAATCTGGTTCCAGCTGAGCAGCGTTTGCTGCGTGATGAAGTAACAGCTGATGATATTGCGGCCGTGGTGTCGCGCTGGACCGGTATTCCGGTCGACCGACTCAAGGAGAGCGAAACCCAAAAGCTCAGCCATTTGGAAGCCGATCTGCATAAGCGCGTCATTGGGCAGGATAGGGCAGTGGAGGCTGTTGCGAATGCTATCCGACGCTCACGGGCGGGTATTGGCGATCAAAGGCGACCGATTGGATCGTTCCTGTTCCTCGGGCCGACTGGCGTCGGTAAAACTGAGCTTGCTAAAAGTCTCGCCGCGTCGCTCTTTGACGACGAACGAGCCATCACCCGAATTGACATGAGCGAATACATGGAAAAACATGCGGTGTCGCGACTAATTGGCTCGCCGCCAGGCTACGTCGGCTACGACCAAGGCGGGCAACTAACCGAGGCGGTACGCCGTCGGCCATACAGTATCGTGCTATTCGACGAAATTGAGAAGGCGCACCAGGACGTGTTTAATGTGCTACTTCAGGTGCTTGACGACGGCCGGCTCACTGATGGCCAGGGCCGCACGGTCAATTTCTCGAACACCGTTATCATCATGACCAGCAATATCGGCTCGCAGTACATCCAAGACTGGAGCGGCAAAGATTTCGCTGCTCTTGAGAAAAACCTGCACCAGGAACTCGCTACACATTTCCGCCCTGAGTTCATCAATCGCATCGATGACATCGTGATATTCGACCGCATTAAGGAAGATGACATGCACCATATTCTCGAGGTGCAGCTACAGAACATGCTGGCTGACATCGAGCAATCGAAAAACATCAAACTTAAGTTTTCCGATGCCGCCAAAAATGCCCTGACCAAGGAAGGCTATGACCCAGCATTTGGCGCCCGCCCACTCAAGCGCGTCATTCAAAAGCGCATCCTCGACCTGCTCGCCCGCAAAATCATCGATGGGGAAGTCACCGAAGGTGCAACAGTCGACGTTGACTTCAACAACGATAAGTTCAGCATCAGTTAGACTATGGCTCGCTGTTTCCGACGAAAGGCTTACACTATCCGACATATGCCTAATGTGACATAATCGGAACATGAACGAAATGCAATTCTCAGTTGAGATCCATGCGCAGCGTGAGAAAGTCTGGGAGACGTTGTTGCAGGATGAAACGTTCCGAATCTGGGCAAATTTGATTGATCCTGGCACGTACATGGAAGGTGAGCTGAAAGAAGGTGGCACCGTGCAGTTTATTTCCGCTGAGAATGGCTATGGTGTCACCAGCTTGGTTGAGAAACTTGTGCCGACTGAGTATTTGCTACTCAAACACCAAGCGGACACGCAGGAACACGGAACGGCGGAGCGCGAAGGTGAGTGGACCGGTGGTTCTGAAAGTTACACCTTGCACGAACAAGACGGCACGACGACCCTGACGCTGACATGCGACATCCCCAATGAAATGCAAGAGTATTTCAAAAGGGCATATCCGAACGCCCTGAACAAGATAAAAGATCTCGCCGAAGCCTAAACACTAGAATTCTTAAGACCTTTTAGACCGGCGACTTAAGACCCATTTGACGGATTTGCTGACTTCTTTGTCTGAGCGATGCACACAACCAATCCAACAGCAAGGACGGCGCTTACCTTCGAGTAGCTCTTCGCATGTCCGCTTGATGCGACGATTGCGCGTCTCGAATTGTTTGGCGTTCTCGACCCAGCAGATAAATTCATTGCGCGCCAGCGGCGTGATGTCTTCCCAGAGTGCAAGCACTTTTTTATTAGCCGTCAGCGCCTTACGTAAATCAGCAGGCATTTTATGTACTGTGCCGGCCGAGATGCTTTTCGTAATCATATGCTTATTGTAGTCTCTTTGGCTACACCGTGCAAAACCAAGTCCATCATTCAAGCAACGCCTTCATTTGCTTGGCGATAAACCGGGTCGCAAACTCCGGCCGCAGCCGATAGAGCTTGTTCATAAATCTTGAATCGCTGCCGGTAAAAATTTGCGGCTTGTTCTTTTCTATGCCATCGAGAATAATCGTCGCTGCCTTGTCGGGCGCCAGCGTCTTGGCTGTCATTTTAGCTGTGTCCGCACCGTCAGCGCCAGGTGTTTTGACTTGAGAATTTTTAGTAATATCAGTCGCAGTCGCCCCAGGGAATACCACTGATACATGCACCGGCGTATCAAGTAGCTCGGCATACAGTCCTTCGGTCAGTAGCTTGACGGCAGCTTTCGAAGCCCCGTATACACTTTGTCCGGGCACCGGTAAAAAGCCACCCATGCTTGACACGTTCGCAATATACGCTTCTGGCCGCTGTAACAGATGCGGTAAAAACGACTTGGTGACATACAGCGTGCCGTAAAAATTAATGTTCATTACGCGCTCAACGGCGTCGTAGTCAAGGTCATTCACTTTCACGAACGGCTGAATCACCCCAGCGCAGTTGATAACCCCGTCCACACTGCCGTGCGCATCGATAACTATTTCGGGTAGCTTTGCGACCGCTTTTTTGTCAGTAATGTCCAGCGGGTGCAACGACAACTGCTCGTCATGTACACCGGCCCGTTTTTGTATATCCCGGAGTGATTCTTTGCGCAGATCAACAGCAGCCACCCGAGCGCCACGCTCAAGCAGCGCCAGCACCAGCTCACCGCCGATACCACCCCCAGCACCCGTTACTACAAATACTGTATCTGCAACTTTCATAAGCATTAGTATAATGCATCTGACATACGGAAGCGGAGACAATCTGTAACACCGTAGGTCTAAGTAGTATGTCCAATTCGGCGCTACGGTTTTCGTACGCATCTGATATATAAGTGCACAAAATCACTTATGGTTTGCTACAATTTTCTCATGAGTAAAGCTACTGCACCGACAGAACTTACAGACAACGACATCGATACCGTTTGCGAAAAAAGTGCTGCAGTTATTACCGCGTATCAACAACCTCAAGGAGCTTATCCGGCATCCCCGAACTTTATTAATTACCAGTACTCGTGGTTTCGGGACGGTGCGTTTATCGCCGATGGAATGAGCCGAGCGGGACACATTGAGTCGGCCGAGCGGTTTTTTACTTGGTGCGCACGCATTGTCAACGACCGGAGAGACTATATACTGGACGGTGGCACGCTGGATGCACGCTACACATACGATGGTCACGAATCAAGCGAAGCCTGGGAAACCTTCCAGCTAGACGGATACGGCACGCTGTTGTGGGCAATGAAGCAACACGCGATCCGCCACCACCGGAACATCGAGCAATTCCAGGAAGCAGCCGGACTGATACAACACTATCTTGCAACACACTGGCAAGAGCCGTGTTTTGATTGGTGGGAGGAGCGAAAAGGCCGGCATGCCGCCAGCTTGGCGTGTATATATGCAGGACTAAAGGCTTATGAGCACCCTGAAGCCGAAGCCGTGAGGACAGCCATAAATATAAGTCAGGAGCGGACCGATGCAAGTCTGCTCATTTGCGCGCTCTTTGATGCGGTCGACCGGGAGACATTTGCACCCCTGCTAACACGCATCGAAACCGAACTCGTAAGCAGAGACGGTGGCGTCTATCGCTACCGTGACGACACCTACTACGGCGGCGGTGAATGGCCGGTACTGACTGCGATGCTGGGCTGGTATTATGTGAGGCTCGGCCGCCTGAACGATGCTGAGCAGAAACTCAGTTGGATAGTCGCGCAAATGCAAGATAACGGCTGGATTGCCGAGCAGTCCCAGACTAATCTATTACATCCTGAACACTATGATCCGTGGGTAGAAAAATGGGGCGAACCCGCCAACCCACTGCTATGGTCTCAGGCCATGTTGCTCACTCTTGCCAGCGAGCTAAAAAGAACACTTTAGTAAATCTACTGTGCGTTTGTTTATTTTAGACGCTCAAGCTTGCCTTTGCGTTTGACAATATTCTTGTAGTCCCACTGGATGTCTCGAGATTTTTCCAGCCAACGTTGAATATCGCCTGAATTAATTTGGTCAACGCTCACATATTTAGCCTCGGCCGCCTTGAATCTACCTTCAGGCTCAAGACCCGGTTCGTCAAAAGACTGTCCACTCCAAAACAGCAGCTGAACATCTTGCTTTCTCGCAAAATAACCGACGATCGGATTGCCATCCAGAAACCAAACCGGCCCACCATGCCAAACTTTGCCTTCAGCCTCTGGCAAACCGCGTTGGATTTCTGTCATCAACTGAACACATATTTTCTTATCGTTTGCTTCTTGCGCATCGTTATAGGTTTGTATATCGGTATTCATGATGCAATGATACACCCTTTTGGAAATTCTGTCGGCTTCTCCGGCACATTTTGCAGTATGCTTGCTACTCAGATAGAGAAAATATCGCTGCCTCGTACGGCAAAAGGGTAAGTTTGTGTTTGGTCTGGTTGCCAAGCTGGGTATTTGGGTCACTTGAGAGTACAAATTCGTCACGTTTTACGCCAGGTTGGCACACCGCAGCAAATGCTGCAAAATTGATGAGCACGAGATAGTTTTTACCTGTTTCGTGGCGACGTATAAACCCGACAACCTCTGCAGCACCTACGTCAATGATTTCTATGCTGCCGCGTTTCAGGGCAGGCTCTTGGTTGCGTAACTGCCCAAGTCTTCGATATAACGACAAAAATGAGTTCGGATCTTTTTCCTGGACCGCCACGTTGTTGTCACGAAAATCAGCAGCCATAGGCAACCACGTGGTGTCACCGGTCGTGAACCCGCCGTATTTTTCAGTCGACCATTGCATCGGTGTCCGCACTGGGTCGCGTCCAGCAGGCTGGTGCGGATTGCGTTTGGCCTGCGGGTCATGCACAAACTCAGGCGGGATATCGACATTGTGCATGCCAATTTCCTCACCGTAGTAGATAAATGCCATACCTGGTAACGTCAACAGCAATACTGCTGCACTGCGGGCAGCGGCTTCGTGGCCAATCCGGTCAATTAGTCGGGGCAGGTCGTGGTTGCCAAATGCGTAGCTGGCAACACAGTGCGGGCTATAGTGGTCGGTGGCAGTATGGAAGGTTTTAAGGAACTTCCGCCATTCATGCGCTTCCCATGGCACCGTAATACCACCGAAGTTAAACGGCGCAACCAACTTCGGATCCATACTGACATAAAATGCCATGTATGACGCGACGGAATTGTGCCTGTCAGGGTACGTTTCAACCACCATGAATAGTTCTTTGTCTTTATATTTGTCCTCCTTGAACACCTCAGACATTTCGCGGACATACCCGTAGACCATCGGCCAGCCTTGACTGTTTTCACGCCTGAGTGCATTACTGCGGTCGTCGCGGCCTTCTTCGTAGTAGGGGTTATCAAGATCATCGTCGAACATCGGATCCTTGCCCATGAAATACACCGCGTCGACCCGGAATCCATCGACTCCTAAATCCAGCCAGAAGCGCATCACATCCTTAATCGCTTCGCGTACTTCCGGATTGGTCCAGTTAAGGTCAGGTTGACGGACATCGAATGTATGTAAATAATATTGCTGTCGTGCCGGCACCCACTGCCAGGCCGACTCACCACCAAACATATCTATCCAGTTATTCGGCGGCTGCGGAACTGACGACCCTTCCTCAAACTTCGGATCCTGCCAAATATACCAGTCTGCGTATTTGTTATCGCGTGACTTGGCTGATTCTATAAACCACGGATGCTCATCAGACGTATGGTTTGGCACGAGGTCTATCATCACCTTAATGTCGCGCTTGCCGGCCTCTTGGAGTAACTGTTTGAAATCGTCGAGTGTGCCGAAAATCGGGTCGACATCACAAAACTCTGCCACGTCATACCCAAAATCTGCCATTGGTGACGGATAAAACGGCGATAGCCATACCGCATTCACGCCAAGGCTCTTAATGTAATCGAGTCTAGATATGATACCTTGCAGGTCGCCGATACCATCCCCATTAGAATCTTGAAGGCTCCGCGGATAAATGTGGTACACGATGGCACCTTCAGGCCATCGCTCTTTGATCGTAGGCGAATCTGACAAACTGCTTTTGCTTTGCATAACTACTAGTATACGAGGCTCTTGAACACCTACAAAATGAAATTTTTTGCAAGCGTGTAGCTACATCATAATGCTTAAGCTATGTACGATTTTTGACGTCCTGTAATTATTCTTACAGTGATATAGCCGCAGAAACGTTACGATGGTGGTAGTTTCGGAGTAACTGGGCAACTTTATCATCACCTGAGTAAGAAAGGATGTGGCTATGCAGAGATTCCTGACCACCTGTACGATCTTTATGGCTATTTTACTGCTACTTGGCGGCCTCTTTTTTCAAGACAACGTCATCATGTGGCTCGCAGCCACTTCTGAGCTGTACGCAGTTATCCGCGGCGCATTAATCGCAGTGCTTTTGAGCCTGCTCTTTACACATCCACCACGAAGCATGGCGTTTCGCACGTTCTTCGGGGTAGTATCTGTGGCGTCATCCGGGCTCACACTCAGTTTCACCTACATGAATATGATGAATTTCCTGGACTCGCTCTTATTCCTTGCTGCAGGAGTATTGTTTGCCCTTGCTGCACTAGAACCGAAGTACAGCGACGCTCCAAAGCAAATTGAAGTAGAAGACGTGAACCAAGGACGCACAGACCAGATACCAGTTCACATGCATTAAAAGTTTAATTTCTGTAATTTATTTCATATATACGCCATAGGAAAAGGTGTATTGTGAGGCAAAAGGAGAAGAGGAAGCGGGCATCCCTGACTATTACATATGGCTCAGAAAACTAAACCAGACATACATTATCAAAAATTATTTGATGCGCTTCCTGGCCGGTATGTTGCAGTATTCGGCACTGCAGCCACGCAAGCTACCCAAGGGGCTCCGCTCGATGTATTTGTTGATACGATTCACCAGGAAGACCGTGATCGTGTTGTCAAAGCTCTTAACAAAGCCGTTGCCAAGAGAGGCATGTTCGAGGAAGAGTGCCGAATAGTCCTAGCTGATGATAATGTCCGCTGGGTTCTGGCACGCGGACGCATCGAAACCAACGACAGCAACAAAGCAACCAGCTTTCTGGGAGCGCTGATCGATATCACAGAAAGAAAAATCGCCGAAGATGCAGTACGACAACGTGAGCATGAGCTGCGTTTTTTGGCAGATTCGATGGCTCAGCTCATCTGGATTACACGACCAGACGGATACTACGAGTATTTCAATCAGCGTTGGTACGACTACACCGGCACCAGAGAAAAGAAAGCCGGCAGTGAAGGCTGGAGCGCGCTCTTTCACCCGGCCGATAGGGCGCGGGCGCGGAAGGCGTGGCGTCAATCACTCAAGACCGGCGAGCCGTACGAGATTGAATATAGACTGTGGCACGCGCTTAGCCAGCAATATCGATGGGTTGTCAGCCGCGCGCTGCCACTGCATGACGACAGCGGTAATATCCTGAAATGGTATGGCACCTGCACAGACATCCATGATCAAAAAATTACGAGCCAAAACCAAGCACTACTAGCAGCTGCGTCAAAATCTCTTGGATCAACACTTGATTATCACAAGACCCTACAGTCTGTTGCCAAACTCATGGTGCCTGACATGGCCGACTGGTGCTCGGTTGAAATTCTGGAAGATGGCGAGCTAAAGCAGGTTGCGGTCGCTCATAAAAACCCTCGGAAAGTAAAGTGGGCTAAAGAGTACCGGTCACACCAGGGCGCTCCAGATCTCGATGCACCCACTGGTGTACCTCAGGTACTCAGAAGCGGTGAGCCTGCATTTTACCCAGTCATTACCGATGAGATGGTCGCAGCGACAGCCAAGACGGAGGAAGAACTCAAGCTTGCCCGTGAGCTTGGTTTGAGTTCAGTGATTATTGTGCCGCTCAAAGTTCATGACCAAACCGTCGGTGCGCTCACGCTGATTTCTGCCGAACAACAGCGTCACTACACTACGACAGACCTCGAGATGGCGAAGGAGCTAGCCCTGCGTGCATCTCTCGCGATGACCAATGCTTCGCTTTATGAATCTGCTCAGATCGAACTGGGTGAAAGGCGGCGGCTGCAAGAAGAGCTGCGGGAAGCAAACGAAAATCTTGAATACCGCATCAAGCTACGCACCCGTGAACTCGAAAGAACAAATAACGAGCTTGAACGAAGTAACCGCGAACTTGAAGACTTCGCATACGTTGCGTCGCACGACCTACAGGAGCCACTGCGCAAAATCCAGGCCTTCAGCAATCTGCTCGAGGCTGAATATGCCGACACGCTTGGCGAAGGCAAAGATTATGTGGTACGTATGCGCAACGCAGCCAACCGAATGAGTACGCTGATTCAGGATCTTTTGGCATTTTCTCGCGTCACTACCAAGGCACAGGCATTTGAACCGGTCGACTTACACGAAATCGCACAAGAGGTAGTGAGCGACCTCCAGGCACGTATGGATGAAACCGGTGGCAAGGTACGGCTCAAGAACCTGGGCGAACTAGATGCTGACCCGGTGCAAATGCGTCAACTGCTACAGAATCTCATCGGTAATGCACTGAAGTTTCATAAGCCCGATCAACCGCCGATAGTCACGGTGTCAACCGAGATTAAAAACAATCCAGGCGGCAAATCAAGCAGGTGTATACTGAAGGTAGCCGACAATGGGGTAGGCTTTGACGAGAAATATCTCGACCGGATATTTTCGGTGTTTCAACGTTTGCACGGACGCGATGCATACGAAGGCACTGGCATAGGGCTGGCTGTCTGCCGCAAAATTGTAGAGCGGCACGGCGGAACCATAACTGCTACGAGCGCTGTTAACAAAGGTACGACATTCATCGTAACGCTTCCAAGCAAGCAGAAAAAGGAGAAATCGCATGGCAAAAAATAACGGGATCGCCATCCTTATGGCCGACGATGACGATGATGACTATCTGCTGACACAAAAAGCACTCAAACAAAGCAAACTACTCAATGAACTCATTCGTGTAAAAGACGGCGAGGAACTGCTCGACTACCTATATCGTCGCGGTGAGTACAAAAAAGACCCGAACTGCGTACGCCCCGGTGTTATCTTGCTTGACCTCAATATGCCACGCAAAGATGGCCGCGAAGCGTTGAAGGAGATCAAAAATGATCCTCATCTACGGGATATACCGGTCGTCGTGTTTACTACATCTAAAGCCAAAGAAGACATCTATAAGACCTATAAGCTTGGGGTGAATTCATTCATTACCAAGCCCGTGACATTCGAAGCACTGATCCAGGTAATGCAAACACTTGGAAAGTATTGGTTTGAAATTGTGGAGCTTCCAAAAAGTAATGATGGAACAGCAGCCAAATAATCCGAGCCGAGTACTACTTATTGACGATGATGAAGATGATTTCTTTATCATCAGGCATCTGATTGCCAATATTCCTGATAACCCATTTTATCTGGATTGGGCAGATTCGTACGATGATGCTCTGGCCCGAATCAGACAACGAGAGCACGATATTTATCTTGTTGATTACCGGCTTGGCGCGAATACTGGCCTGGAGCTGATTCATGAACTCGATTTGGCCAACCGGCCTGAGCCGTTTATTATCTTGACCGGTGCAGGGGACGAGCGCATAGAACGACAGGCCATGAAAATGGGGGTTGCCGACTATCTTGTGAAGGGGACATTTGACTCTGAACTGCTCTCCCGCGTGCTCCGCCATTCGATGCAGAGGCGACACATGGAAGTACAACGTGTCCAACAGCTAATCGATTTAAACCGGTCAAAGGATGAATTTATTGCGCTGGCATCCCACCAACTCCGTACGCCTGCGACTGCAGTTAAACAATACGTAAGTATGGTTATGGATGGCTATGCTGGGCCTATCAATGAAGATCAGGCGGCACTTTTACAGAGCGCATACGATGGCAATGAGCGGCAGCTGCAAATCGTCAATGATATCTTACGCGTCGCTAAGCTCGACCTAGAAAAGATAATCCTCGAAAAGCGGCCCATAAACGCTATCCGAAAAATGAAAAATGTGGTCAGCGACATTCAGCCGCAGCTGGACGAACGCCGTCAGAAGGTAGTCACTGAGTTCCCGGATAGGCCTCACATGGTGCTAATTGACCCTGAGTATATGCGCATGGCACTAAGTAATATTGTCGACAACGCCAGCAAGTACACCGAAGAAGGCAAGAAAATTTATGTCAAAGTTGCCAGAAGGGCATCAAAAGTGGTCGTTACTATTCGGGACGAAGGTGTTGGCATAGCCGAAGAAGACATGGATAAGCTATTCAAAAAATTCTCCCGCATTGATAACCCGTTATCAGTAAAAGTTGGCGGCACTGGATTAGGGCTGTACTGGACCCGGGAAATTATCCAACTCCACGGTGGAACCATCCAGGCAAAATCTGTACTCGGAAAGGGCACCACCTTCACCGTGACGCTCCCTATGGTGTAATATTGTGAACTCTTCCACAAATACACTGTAAGATTATCTACTGCGACACATCTTATTTACTTTGTAAAATACTTAGGTACTGTAACAGGAGTTTGTATAATGAAGTACCGCCTAAGAACTGGTGTCGACCACGAATATAAACGGAAATTAATTATCGGAAGTATTTTGTTGATCCTGTCGATCCTACTGCTTGGCATTAGCGCAAATATACTGCTCGATCTGCGGGTTTCACGCACTACCGGGGACACCGCAATCAGCCGAACCAGACAGGTTAACACACAGTCCAGTGCAGCAGCACAATCTAGCCCCAACAGCAGCACCAATGGAGACAATACCGCCCCTTCATCGTCATCGACTACCAATCCCGCTTCTGCCGCTAACCAGCCCCGAGTCAAAAGCTATGCACAACCATCATCAGCAAACCAGCCAACTACCCAGCAACCTTCGTCCCTTGTAAATTCATTGCCCGTCGGTGGTATGGGAGGCAGCGACGACGAACAAAGCTGCGCATGTAGCGAGGTAGCGCCGACACCATCAGCCCCAATCTTAAACCCCGTGTTAAGTCCTGTACTAGACACCGTAGATACTACTGTCGACACATTGGGCGGACTTTTGGATTAGTTTTATAAAGTTACATAATCTAAGGAGAAAACACTATGGCATACCCAAGCGATGACAAACCAGAAAACTTCACTGAAAGCCAAATGAAGGCCGCAGATGAGTTGAAAGAACAGATGAAAGACGACAAAGACGAAGAATAGTCACTATTTGTTGACTCTCTCGGCACTGTTCATTACCCTACGTATAGGGCGATTTGTAAGACAGCTTACAGTTCGTACAAGACCAGTCTGTTAGGCTCAGGGAATAGTAATCACAGAAGGAGATATATCCGTATGAGTGCGGAAGAGCAAAAACCCGAAGAAAACCAAGAAGTTTCGGCGACCGAAAACCAGGAAAGTCCTCAAGAAACGGCATCTCCGACATCGCAAAATAACAAAACCATTAATACTCTTGTCGCGATTATATTAGTACTCCTCGCAGTTATTGTCGGCGGAGCACTGTATATGATCACAAAAGACGATACACCAGGGAAAAGTAAAGACATGAGCTCGAGCAGTTCATCAAATGAAAGCTCGTCAAGAAAAACCACTCCGCGCAGCGAACCTTTGCAAACTGGCATACAAACCGAATATCGATCATTCGAGGTTGATATTGATTCAATGAAGTTCTCCAGCAACTCAGTGGTCGTGAACTTCTCCCTTGTCTGTGCCCAGCCTGACAAAGGCAGCAATGACACCGAATGCTATACCGGTGATATCTGGGATGTACGAACCAGTAATGACGTATTGGCAACAGCCTACTTCATCGATGATGAGGCTCAGCAAAAGTATGAGATAGTCAAAGACGCGAACGGAAAACCTGTTGCATCGAAAGTTGGGCCACAGCAGCAGTACGTGAAGAAAGGTGAAAAGGTAAACTACTACGTAACCCTCACTAAGCCACCTAAGGATGCGACGGTAACCTTGTATTTGCCGAAGATCCAGCCCGTATCAGGCCTAAAAATAACTAAGTAGGTCTGTGCGATGTGGTTAGGCTACTCAAAAAAATGGTGGGCAATCGCTACAGCATCGTTTGTGTGTATTGTGCTTATCACGTTTATCGGCTTAACGATAGCAAACCGCTCTGATTCAACCCAGGATGCGACCGAGCGCAGTACTAGTAATTCAGATGTTGATTCTGGTGGTTCTGCCGGAGGAGATGGCACAGGTTTGACCGGCAGTAAGGTTGGCGTCAGTGGTTCTGTGGTATCGACACGAAACCTCAAGGGCATGCTCGCCCAGATCAACCAGATTGATATCTGCGAGGCTCCTGACCTTAAAGCGTATATTACCGTTACCGCCGAAGATGCAAGCGCAGTTTCTAAACTCACCAAAAATGACTTCAAGGTATACGTTGACGGCAAAGAAAGCAAAGATTTTTCGCTTGAGCTCGTCAGCAAAAAGAATCTGAGCATGCAGAGTACGCTCGTCATCGACCGTTCAGGTAGCATGCGAGGCGAACCGATGCAAAAAGCCAAAGAAGCAGCAATCGCCTACGTGAATGGCTCGAATACTATCGACAAGACTTCCATTATTCAGTTTGGCACCACTGTCGAAACCCGCCAAGGCTTTACTGCCGATAAAACCGCAGCAATTAACGCTATTAACGCAATACAGGCCGACACCGACACTGCGCTCTATGACGCGATTAATACTGCAGCCAACCAGGCACCTCAGTGCGGCCGTAAGGCAATTATTGCACTGAGCGACGGCGGCGACACAGCTTCGAAATCTGCAACACTCGAAGCTGCAATCCAGCGCGCCAACGCAGTCAATACGCCTGTCTTTGTTGTTGGGCTGAAGTCGAGCGACTTTACGCCAGACATCCTGCGTAGTATAGCCGAAAAGACTGGCGCCCAGTACTTTGAGGCGCCGACTCCCGCCGACCTTGGAACTATGTACCAAAAAATCAGTAACCAAATAGGCAACCAATACTACCTGAGCTTCAAGCTAAATATCAATAAAACTGGCGGTGAGCATCGGCTCAAAATTACTTCGACTGTTGAAGGTTCACCAACCACCAGCGAACGCAGTTTCGTTTACTAACTCATTACTTGAGTAGACCACGGCCAACTGTATTCTTGCTGAACCAGACCTTCGAACCCCTGTGCCTCAAACTACGATACAACCGCTGGACTCGTTCCTGGCTATCCGACATATTTTCCGATTTTGCTTTCTGCTCTTCGGCAATCAACAAATCAAGCTGCTCTGATGAAACGTCTGGGTACCGTGCAATCATATCAGCAACTGTTAGGACGTGTTCTTCTAATTTTTCTGAGCTACCTTTCTGTGCCATTAGCCGGGCGAGGTGGCGGGCAGAAGAAAAAAGCTCTGCGCGCTCGTCTGTCAACTTATCTTCAGGCATCTGTGCCATCAGCATAAGGCTAATCCTGTCAATTGCTCGTGGCAGATCCTTCACCGATGTGGCATCAAGCTGTTGTAAATCGTGTCCTTTTTCTGACTGCTTCAATGTACCGAGAACCAAGTTGGTATTAGCTAGTCTAATATAGGTCGTAAACGTAGCACCCCCGGCTCTTTTAATGAGATTTGTAAAATCACGTGCTAGGGGCACCTGTGGTGCCATTGCTTCAAGGAGACGTTCAATTAGGTCGATGCTTTTTTGCATCAGCGCGCCACGTCTTACAGGGAGCGCCGAGTTATCGGGGTCGTCGTTTAGCAGCAGCTCCTCCAGGGCTTGTATGAGTTCGCTATTCCGCTCAAGTGCCCCTCTAGCCACTTGGTTGAGCATCTCTTTCGTATCTTTCGGCATTTCGGCAGGACGATGGAAAAGGTTTCTTAGTCGAGGCTCCGTTAATATATAATTCTCGTCTCCAATGTGCAAGCTGATGTCGTCATCAGCTACATCATGGCGCATTATCCGTTTCAAGCTAGGATGGTCAGCCGGATCATCGCCTAGTAAGGCGACAATGTGTCTCTGCCACAAATCAAATGCTACCTGTGCCTGATCTGGCTGAGCCTCCATAAATTGCTTCGTTTGCGTATATAAACTTGCTTCCAGTCCTCGAAACACACGCGCGCCCTTTAGTGCGTTGTCCGCACGCTCATGAAACGCAGGATTTGTCGCTGTCTGCATCCTCCAAGTAAACGTTCGAATATCAGGTGATGTGCCAACTTGATAGCGAAACAGGTTATAAAAATTGCGCGCGGTGTGAATCTCAAGTATATAGCGCTCTGCCTCCTCCTTGGTTGCAAAGTGTTCCGTCGCAGACTGACCCATTGATTGGTGTGGCTTAAAACGAGGAAGAAGTCGCTCAACTTTTTCAGGAGGAAAATGTTCTGCAATCTGCTGTTCGGTCAGAAACCAGCGGCTCTCATTTTGCTCAGCGATCTCTATGGCTCTCTTGGGCGCCTCAAGCGCTATATAACCAGCATAATCGGCGACTGTTTCTATACGTGCAACTGCTCGTCTTGATCGTTCCGACTTGGCAGTGGCCTCGTAGAGGGCGCTGTACGCATCGGGTGCACCGCCTTTTTCATGCAAATCCTGCACTACAAGCAAGTCTATTTCCATAGCCTTGTCAGGGTCAATGTATTCAGGACCATGTTCTTCTTTGGCCATCAATATGTATTACACTACTTTGATAGGTAACTTGCAATTCTTTTTGTGCTTTTACCATCTGCTACACTATACTTAATATATGAAAAAATCTGGGAAGTTGGCGCTAGATATCAAAGCGCTTGAAAAGACGTACGGCTCCGGCACGCATGCACTGCGCGGCATCGATTTGCAGGTGAGAGAAGGAGAGTTTTTGGGTTTGCTCGGACCAAACGGCGCCGGCAAATCGACCCTAATTCACAGCATCATGGGCCTGGTAATGCCATCCGGTGGCACAGCAAAAGTCTTTGGACACGATGTTGTAGCTGACTACCAGGAAGCTCGTAAACTCTGTGGGCTCGCTCCGCAAGAACCCAATCTTGACTGGTTTTTAACCGTCGAGGAAACGCTTGATTTTCACGGTGGTTATTACGGCATGCGGAAAGCTGAGCGAAAAACCCGTATAAGTGAGCTGCTCGAAGCATTCTCGCTCACTGAAAAACGCAATGTCAATGGCCGCGAACTTTCGGGCGGTATGAAGCGTCGGGTCGTGATTGCCCGGGCGCTCATGCACAAACCAAAGCTACTTATCCTGGATG